>Ga0209643_1000637_pt1 | contig 51920 bp, 41 predicted proteins | sample AutmiccBRH37_all_FD_187383 | JGI IMG/M metagenome (GOLD analysis project Ga0209643, IMG submission 187383) | Deep subsurface microbial communities from Mt. Terri, Switzerland - Autotrophic microbial communities BRH/37_all (SPAdes) (version 2) | ecosystem: Environmental > Aquatic > Deep...
GCTGGCGGGCCCCCGCCTCAGAACCAGGAGAAGATCGACGAAATCCGGGCGGGCCGACTGTAGCGCGGTGCCACGACGCAGATGAGACGGTCGACCTCCTGGCCGTCCGAGGCCAGCGGGTAGGACACGCGCTCAAAACTCGCTGCGCCTTTCGCGGTGGCGTCGACGTGGCCACGGGCATAGCGCGGCAACGCCATCGAGATCACGTCGCGGAGATGGTCCGCGCTCGTGTCGCGCCCATCGGACAGATAGTTGGCCGCACCGGCGCGGCCGAACAGGTCGGCATGGTGCTGCCCGACCAGCCGCGTGGCGAAGCGAACCGACGCGCCGTCGCGGACCACGTCGACCAGCATGACGTGCGCGAGAAGGTCGGCGATCTCGATCGGGTCGATGTCCGTCGCGCCCGGCAGGCGACCCTCGTCGCAGCGGGAGCGCCAGAGGGCGTCGAACCTCGCCAGAACCGGATGGCTCAGGTCTTCGGAACGCAGCACATGCTCTTCGGCGACGGTCGTACGGTCGGGAACGGTGGCGTAGATGCGATGCTGCATGAGTCGGTTGCCTTCCGGTTCGTCGCTCGGGGTGGTACCCGCCGGCTCGTATCCTCATCTTCCGCGTACGGAGTGAATGCGCCGTTAATGAACTGACTAAGTCAGGTTTTTCGCGAAAATGTGGCACAGGGCGATCAGCTGGAACGGATGACCGAACATTCTGGACAGCCGGCGCCCACGGTTTGGGTCCTGCTCGGCCACCGCAGCGGCGACAACGGGCAGGCCCTGGCCCTGGCGGCGGCGCTCGGCTGGCCGTTCGTGCCGAAGCGCCTCCGCTACAACCGGCTGCACCACGCCCCGAACTGGCTACTGGGGGCGACGCGCCGACACACCGGGCCCGCATCCGACCCGATCGAGCCGCCGTGGCCCGACCTCGTCGTCGCGGTCGGCAAGCGCAGCGTCCCGGTCGCCCGCTGGATCCGGCGGCGGTCGGCGGGTCGGACGGCGCTGGTTCAGATCGGGCGCCCGTTCGCACCGCTGCGCGATTTCGACCTGATCGTCACGACGCCGCAATATGGCCTGCCGCCGCGCGCCAACGTCCTGGAACTCCTCCTCCCGTTGAACCGGCCAGATCCCGCGGCCATGACGGCGGCGGCCGAAGTGTGGGCCCCGCGTCTCGCCCATCTGCCGCGGCCGTGGACGGTTGTGCTGGTCGGTGGCCGGAGCGCACCCTACCGGATGGACGCATCCGCCGGCGCCGCGCTCGTGGCCGAGGCGGCCGCCGTAAGGCATGGCGGCAGCCTGCTGGTCACCACGAGCCCGCGCACACCGCCCGCAGCGGCCGACGCCATCGCAGCGGCACTGCAGCCGCCGTCCTTTCTGCATCGTTGGGCCCCTAACGCCGAGAACCCCTATCCTGCGCTTCTGGCCCTGGCCGATGCCTTCCTCGTCACCGCCGACAGCGCATCCATGCTGGCAGAGGCCGCCTCGACCGGTCGCCCCGTCGCCGTCTTCGAGCCCGGCCCCCCTCGCCCTTCGATCCGGCCACCCGGCGCCGTCTGGCGATGGCTGGCGCGGTCCGGCATCGCTACGCCGCCGCGCAACATGGCCCGCCTGCAGAGCGCCGTGCGTATCGCCGGCGGTGCGGTGCCCGGATCGCGCGACGATCTGGCGCGCACCGTCGATCGTGTGAAAGCCCTGTTACTGCGACCGGGTCTCGACTACATGAGTGCCGCCTTGCCTGATGCTGCGCCGAAGGAGGCCGTAGAGTGAGCTATCTCGACTTCGATGCGCTCCGTGCCGTCGATGCGCTCGGCTTCCGGAATCGGAAGCCTTATCCCTGGCTGAATCCCGAGGGAATCCTGACCGATGCCGGCTTCCGGGAACTCTACGCGTCGCTTCCCGACGTCTCGATGTTCGACGAGATATTCGGCAAGGCGCGCAAACACGGCCAGATGAGCCACGACCGCTATACCCTGGAGTACAGGGACGGTCTCGATCTGCCGAAGCCCTGGGCCGATTTCATCGCGGAATTGAAAGGCCCGGAGTACACCGCCTTCGTCCGCCGCATGTTCGGCTGCCGCAGCTTCAAGCTGCGCATGCACTGGCACTATACGCCGGCCGGCAAGTCGGTGTCGCCGCACTGCGATTCCTTCAACAAGATCGGCTCGCAGATCTTTTATTTCAGCACGCCGGAAGACTGGGACCCGTCGTGGGGCGGCGAGACGGTCATCCTCGACGACCAGGGCAAGTTCCCCTACCGCTCCGCCCCGAAATGGGAAGATTTCGCCGACGCCAAACCCGCCCAGACCATGGGCAACCGCAGCCTGCTGTTTGCGCGCAAGCCGCATTCCTGGCACGGCGTACGCGCCCTCGCCTGCCCGCCCGGCAAGCTGCGCAAGGTCTTCATCCTGGTGTTCGAGTTCAACGGCATGGTGGACCAGACCATCGCCCAGATCCCTGTCCTGCGCGAAGCGTTCGCGGCACCGGCGACGGCCTGACGGGGCATGCCGACCGCCGCGACGCCCCGCGTCAGCGTCTTCATCCCCGCCTACAATCGCGAAGACCTGATCGGCGACGCGGTCGGCAGCGTACTCGCGCAGACGTTCCGGGACTTCGAGCTGATCGTCGTCGACGACGGCTCGACGGACCGGACCTGCGCGATCGTCGAGGCCTTTGGTGATCCGCGTGTCCGGCTGGTGTCGAACGGCGCCAACCTCGGCATTCCGGTCAGCCGCAACCGCGGCCTGGAACTGGCGCGCGGCGAGTATCTCGCCATCCTCGACAGCGACGACCGCATGCTGCCGGAAAGGCTGCAGCGTCAGGTCGGCTTTCTGGATGCGCATCGCGACCATGCGCTGATCGGCACCTGGGCCCGATTCATCGACGGCGAAGGTCGGCCGACGGGCCGGCGGCGGATCCAGCCCGTCGCACCCGCCGACGTCGACGCCCATCTGCTGTTCCGCTGCTGCATCAGCAACCGCTCCGTCATGGGCCGCACGGCAATCATGCGTGCCTACGGATATGACCCGGGCTTTCCGCGCTGCCAGGACTACGACCTGTTCGTCCGCATGTCGGGCGACAACATCCTCGGCAACCTGCCCGAGATATTGGTCGAGGCCCGACAGCATCACGGTCAGTTCACGCGCGCGACCTTCGATATCGGCGATCAGCTGAAGCAGCGCATCGCGGCGCGACAGCTCGACGAACTCGGCGTTCGCTACGTCGCCTCGGATCTCGCAGCACATGTCGGCCTGTCGCGTACCCGGAAATCCGGCAGGATCCCCGACAGGGCGCTGCTCGACTGGGCTGAAGACTGGCTGGCGGGCCTGCTTGTCGCAAACCGCGGAGCCGGACGCTATGAAGACGCCGCCCTGGCGGACGCCGTCGCCGAGGTGTGGCTGAAGCTCTGTGCGGGGGCATTCGCCGGAGGACGGCGCCTCGGCTTCGGCCGCTTCTTCCGCTCGCCCCTGCGACGCGGCGCGACCGCCGGCTATCGACGGAACCTCGCGGCCGCGGTCGTTCGGCGGTTCGCCGCCTCGCCCCCCGCCGCGGCGGCGGCCCGGAACCAGGGGCGAGAGTGACGCGGGAGTGACTGTCGGCCCCGTGCCGCGCTCCTTTTGCAACGCTGCGGGTGACATGCGGGCCACGCCCACCGAACCGCTCCGATTGGGGCTTGGCATAGGCGCGCTTCGCCGCTAGGCCTTGCCTTATGTCGGATTTTCGACAGACGTGTTGCCCTTCTATGTCGGGATGCTCATCCACCATGGATCGACGAGAGACCGATCTTTCGGCGGCGGTCTATATGGGCCTCGTCCTGGTGCCGCTGGCGGCACAGGTGGTCGCCCGCCTGCTCGACCCGTGGTACGGCGGCTACGTCACCATGTTCAACGGCGAAGCCGGGTTCATCGAGTTGGGTACCGCCGCGCTCCTGTTTGCCGCAACGCTTCTGCTCGCGCGCACGTCGCGGCGGCTGTGGCGGGACGGGGAGCGGGCTAATGCCATCCTCGCCGCGATCCTTGCCTTCGGCGCCTTCGTCGTGATGGGCGAAGAGGTCAGTTGGGGCCAATGGCTGTTCCATTGGGACAGCCCCGACTGGTTCCTGACGCACAACGAACAGGGCGAGACGAACCTCCACAACCTGGCCTTCGTGAAGAAGGACATACCGAAGTGGCTGGTCGTGATCGGCATTGCCGTCTTCGGGGTGGTCATGCCGATGCGCGGCAGCCGGCGAGAGGGCCGGATCGGGCCGTTCGACGGCAAGATGCTGCCGACGACTGTGTGCGTGCCTGTGGCACTGGTGGTCGTCGTCTCCCACGTCGTGGTCAAACTCTTCTGGTGGATCGGAAGCATCGAACTCGAGCCGCTGATCGGCATCGACGTCCGGGAGGCGACCGAGTTCTACATCGCGCTTTTCGGACTGATCTACGCCATGTCGCTCGGAGTCCGTCTGCAGGCATTCGACCGCACGCGGCAGGTCGCCCCGACGCCGCGGCAGGCGGGGCATCCGATCCCGCGCGAGACGTCCGGTGCGAAAGCCCCGTCCGCATCACTCCCGGGAAAGACCGGCTGAGTGGCGATGCTCGGCTTCCGCGACGGGCATCCGGCCGCCTGCGCCGGCAGGGCGCGCCAGACGCATACAGCAAGCCGGCATCGCGTGTCTCGTGCCCTTGCGGCGTACCTGCATGCCGACCTACATCCCGCGCCGTCCCCACAATCGAGAGACGAATGAACCGCCGAAATCCCGACCTGCCGGCCGCGCTCTATCTCGGACTGATTCTCGTCCCGCTGCTGATGCAGATCGCGGCGCGCATACTCGCCCCCAACGATGCCGCCTATGAAGCGATCTTCAACGGCGAGATGGGCGTCGTCGAACTCGGCACGCTGGTGCTTCTGCTCGGCGCCTCGATCCTGCTGGGGCTTGAGGCGCGCCGACAGTTTCTTCGGGGAGAGCGGGCGACGGCGCTGTTGCTGGCGGTCCTCGCCTGCGGCGCATTCGTCTTCATGGGCGAGGAAGCCAGCTGGGGACAGTGGTTCTTCCAGTGGAGCAGCCCGGAGTGGTTCCAGGAGCACAATCTCCAGGGCGAAACCAACCTCCACAATCTCGGCTTCGTGAAGAAGAACGTCGCGAAGTGGGGGGTCATCGGCGCGATCGGACTCTTCGGGATCCTGATGGTATTCCGCAATCCACCGCGGAGCGGACGGACGGGACCCTTCGACGCCCGGGTCCTGCCCACCCTGGCCAGCATGCCCGCCGCGATCGTCGCGGTCGGCTGCCATGTGGGCGCGAAGCTGCTTTGGCTCTTCTGGCAGCTCAACGACGAGGAGTTCACCGGTATCGACATCCGCGAGGCGAGCGAGTTCTACGTCGCGATGTTCCTGGTGATCTACGCCCTGTCGATGCGTCAGCGCTTCGCCTCGGCCGATGCCCGGCCCGCCGTGCAGGCGCCGTTCGTGAACGACCGCCGGTATCCCGCGGAGTGACGCAGCGGGTGTCTGCCGGGCGCGGCAGGACACGCTTCGACCCCACGGTGCGCCTCGCCGCCGATTGACCTATCCTCCCGGTCGAGACGGCGATCGGGAGTGAGACGTGGGACTTGAAGCGGGCGCATCGGAGACTGGCGAACCAGGGCTGCGCGAGCGCGTGAAGGCGCCGCCGTCCCCCGAACTGGTCGAAGCCTACTACGCGCCGGCCGTGGCCCGCGCGCTGCGCTGGTGCTTCGCCGCGGACATGCAGGTCCATCTGGCGCACGGGGTCATGCTGGCGGAGTGCGGCATCGTCGATGCCGCGAAGATGCGGCCGATCCTGGCGGCCGTGCGGGCGCTGCGCGAGGCCGGCCCCGGCGCCCTCGCCGTCGACCATACCCAGGAAGACCTCTACTCCTACGTCGAGCGCCATATCGTCCGTACGCTAGGCGTAGACGTCGGCGGCAGGCTGCACACGGGCCGTTCGCGCAACGACCTGAACGTCACCGTCTGGCGCATGGCGCTGCGCGACGCGCTGATCGCCCTCCTCGGCGACCTCGGCCGGCTGCGCGCCACCCTGCTCGACCGAGCGGCGGCCCATGCCGGCACCGTCATGCCCGGCTACACCCACAGCCAGCACGCCCAGCCGATCACCCTCGGCTACTATCTCGTCGCCTTCGCCGACGCCGTGGCGCGTGACGCCGCCCGTCTGACCGGCGCCCTCGGCCGCGTCGACGCCTGCCCGCTCGGCGCCGGTGCGCTCGCCACCACGGCCTTCCCGATCGACCGCAGGCGCACCGCCGCACTGCTGGGCTTCCCGGATCTGGTCGAGGTCGCCTACGACGCCGTCGCCTCGCGTGACGACGCGCTGGAGACGGTCTCCGCACTGGCCGTGCTGATGACCGGCCTCTCCCGCCTCGCCACCGACCTCCAGGCCTGGAACACCGCCGAATACGGCTTCATTGAGCTGGACGACTCGCATTCCAGCGTCTCCAGCATCATGCCGCAGAAGAAGAACCCGCAGGCGCTGGAATACGCCAAGGCCGCCGCCGGACAGGTGACCGGGGCTCTGGTCGCGGCCTTGTCCTCCGCCAAGAACACCGCCTTCGGCGACGTGAACGACGGCGTCACCTCGCTGAACGGCCCGGTCCTCGACGCCGTCGACACGACGGCCAAGACGATCCGGCTGCTCGATGCGGTCGTCGCCAAGCTCGCCGTGCGGCCAGAGCGCATGCTGCAGGCGACCGAAGACGGCTTCGGCACGGCGACCGAACTGGCCGACACGATCGTGCGCGAGACCGGCATGTCCTTCCGGCAGGCGCATGCCATCGTGGCACGCGTCGTGCGTGACGCCATCGCCAGCGGCAAGACCGCCGGACGGATCGACGTGGCCGACCTCGACGCCGCCGCGCATGCGGTTGTCGGTCGTCCGCTCGGCCTGTCCGCGGAGACGGTTCGCACCGCACTCGACGCGACTGCCAACGTGGCCGCGCGGACGGCGACCGGCGGCCCGGCGCCGGCCGAGATGGCGCGGATGCTGGCGGATCGGCGCACGCGCCTGTCGACGGACGAGGCGGCGACGGCGGCCGTGGCGACGCGCCTGAAACGTGCGGGCGAGACCTTGGAGGATGCTGTGGACGGACTGCTGAATGCCGAATGATGCCAGCCTCGCGCCGCCCTGGCGCATCGGCGTCGATGTCGGCGGGACCTTCACCGACCTCGTGCTCGCGGACGCGACCGGCGCCGTCCGCGTCTTCAAGGTGCCCTCCACCCCCGCCGACCCGGCGCAGGGCGTGCTCGATGCGATCGAACGCGCCGCCGAACGGCTCGACCTGTCCGGCCCATCGGCCCTGCTCGAACGCTGTGAGCTCTTCGTCCACGGCTCGACGGTCGCGACCAACACCGCGCTAGAGCAAAAGGGCGCCAAGGCGGGTCTGCTGACCACCGCCGGATTCCGCGACAGCCTGGAGATCCGCCGCGGCATCCGCGAGAACCCGTGGGATCATCGCCCGCCGAACCCGCCCGTCCTGGTGCCGCGCCATCTGCGCCGCCCCGTGCGGGGCCGCGTCGACGCCTCCGGTGCGGAGATCGAGCCGCTGGCGCTCGAAGACGTCGAGGCCGCCGCCGAGATTTTCCGCAGCCGGGACGTCCGGTCCGTCGGCATCTGCTTCATCAACAGCTTCGCCGCGCCCGCGCACGAGCAGGCGGCGGCCGCGCGTCTCGAAAAGCTGCTGCCCGACGCCTGGATTTCCGTCTCCAGCGCCATCGCCCCGGTCGTCGGCGAGTATGAGCGCAGTTCGACCACCGCGCTGAACGCCGCCGTCGCCCCGCGCACGGTAGGCTATCTGCGCCGGCTCGAATCCCGCCTGCGCGATCTGGGCCTGCGCAAGCGCCTGCTGCTGATTCAGAACAATGGCGGCGCGGCTTCGGTCGAGCAGGTCGCCTCCAAGCCGGTCACCCTGCTCCTCTCCGGACCGGCGGCTGGCGTCGGCGCCCTGACCTCCTACAGCCGCGCCATCGGCTCCGACGACCTGATCTCCATGGAGATCGGCGGCACCAGCTGCGACGCCATGCTGATGGCCGGCGGGCAGGTCGCCGTGACCGACGAGTTCCAGATCGCCGGCTACCATCTCGCCCTGCCGTCCATCGACATCCACACCATCGGCGCCGGCGGCGGCACCATCGCCGGCGTCGACGGCGCCGGGCTGATGTATGCCGGCCCGGGCGGCGCCGGCGCCGTGCCCGGCCCCGCCGCCTACGGCATCGGCGGCACCGAGCCGACCGTGACCGACGCACAACTCGTGCTCGGCCGCCTGCGCCCCGGCCCCTATGCCGGCGGCTCGGTCACCCTGAATCTCGACCGGGCGCGCGACGCGATGGACCGGGTGGTGGCGACGCCGCTCGGCATCGACGTCGAGTCGGCCGCCGCCGGCATCATCCGGCTGGTCGAGCAGAACCTGCTGCACGCCGTGCAGCGCATCAGCATCGAGCGCGGCCACGATCCCCGACGCTTCGTCCTCGTCGCCTGCGGCGGCGCCGGACCGATGCACGGCGCCTCGGTCGGCCGCCTGCTCGGCTGCGCCAAGGTCTATATACCGCGGCTCTCCGGCGCCTTCTGTGCCATCGGCATGCTGCATGCGAATGTCCGCCACGACCTCGTCCGGGTGACCTTCGCGCCGCTCGACGACGCCGATCCCGACCAGCTCGACCGCCGGTTCGCCGAGATGGAGGCGGATGCCCGCGAGATGCTGGCCGCCGACGGCTTCGACGACACTGCCAGCGGCTTCGCGCGCGCCCTCGACCTGCGCTACCGCGGCCAGCAGTGGGACGTGCGGGTGCCCCTCGACGAGGGGCGCATCCATGCCGAGCGGGTCCGCAAGGCGTTCGAGGCCGAGCACGAGCGGCTGTTCGGCCATCACCAGCCGGGCGGCCATGTCGAGATCACCAAGCTCCGCCTCGCCGCGATCGGCCGCCTGCCGCCGATCAGGCCGGCGGCCGCACCGGCGGCGACCGGCGCGCCCGAACCGGTGGAGCGGCGCCCCGTCTGGATCGACGCCGCCACCGGCTGGCGGGAGGTCGCGGTCTACGCCGGCGCCGACCTGCGTGCCGGGCACCGCCTGCCCGGGCCGCTGATCGTCGAGGAGGAAACCACCACCCTGATGATCGGCGCCGGCGACACGATCGAGGTCGACGCCGCCGGCAACTACGTCGTCCACCTGCCCACCCCGGAGACGGCGCCATGAGCCCCGGACTGGACCCAGTCACCCTCGCCCTCACGCAGAATCGGCTCGACCATATCAGCCGGCAGATGGGCTGGGTCATGACGCGCACCGCGCGCAGCCCGATCTTCTCCCAGGCGCACGACTTCTCGTGTTTCCTGGCGGATGCTGAGGGCGTCCTCGTCTCCCAGGCGGACGGCATCCCGATCCACACCGGCGGCGGCGGCTTCGCCGTGCGGGCGCTTATCGCCGCCTTCGGCCACGACTTCCGCGACGGCGACGTGTATCTGCTGAACGATCCATACACCGCCGGCGGCAATCACCTGCCGGACTGGGTCATCGCCCGCCCGGTCTTCGTCGAAGGCGCCCTGTCCGGCTTCGCCAACATTCGCGCGCACCAGTCCGACATCGGCGGCGGCGCCGCCGGCAGCTACAATCCGGAAGCGACGGAAATCTTCCACGAGGGCATCCGCCTGCCGCCGCTGCTGCTCATCCGCGACGGCCATGTCCGTCAGGATCTCTGGCAGCTGCTGATGCTGAACACGCGCACGCCCGACCTGCTGGACGGCGACCTGCGCGCGATGATCGGCGCCACGCGCATCGGCGCGGAGCAGATCGCCGACCTCTTCGCCAGTCTCGGCGTCGCCGAAACGAACGCCTACCTGAAGGGCGTGCTCGACCATGCCGACCGCCGGCTCCGCGCCGCCGTCGCCCAATTGCCCGACGGCGTCTATCTCGGCGAGGACCGGTTCGAGGACGACTGCTTCGTGCCGATGGACATCCCGATCAAGGTGGCGATCACGGTCCAGGGCGACGCCATGACCGTCGACTTCACGGGTTCCCACCCGCAGATCCGCGGCTTCAAGAACAGCTCCGTCGCCAACACCTGGTCCGGCGTCTACACGGCCCTGTCCTCCTTCCTCGGCTCGGACATCCCACGCAACGAGGGCACCTTCCGCTCGGTGGAGATCGTGGCGCCGGAGGGGAGCATCCTCAATCCGCGCCCACCTGCGCCAATGACCATGAACACGATCGCGCCGGCTTGCGAGATCATCAACGCCTGCTGGGAGGCGCTGGGCAAGGCCGACCCGACGCGCAGCTGCGCCGGCTGGGGCAAGCCCGGTGCGCCGGTGACCTCCGGCACTTGGCCGGACGGGCGCACCTTCGTCATGTATCACTGGGCGGCCCAGTCCGGCGGCGGCGCCGTCGACGGCCGCGACGGCTTCCCGCAGCAGGGCGGCGTCAACTCGCTCTGCGGGCTGGTCATCCCGAATGCCGAGGCCTACGAGCAGCTCTACCCGGTGCGGGTAGTCCGTCAGGAGCTGCGCACCGACGCCGCCGGCGCGGGCGCCTTCCGCGGCGGCCCCGGCGTCGACTACGAGGTGGCGATACAGCGCCCGGTGCAGATCGCCTTCCGCGGCGAGGCCTATACCAGCCGCGGCGCCTTCGGGGTCGTCGGCGGCAAGAACGGCGCGACGGGCACGATCGCCTTCCTGCCGGAGGACGGCGGTGCGGCGGTCAGTCCGAACGGCGGCTACGGCATCGTCCGCGTCGGCCCCGGCCGCATCCGCATCAGCTCGCCCGGCGGCGGCGGCTGGGGCGCCCCAGGCGACCGCGATCCGGCGCTCGTCCGCCAGGACGTCCTGGACGGCATCGTCAGCCCGAAGGCGGCGGCGGAGGTGTACGGCATCGCCGGCCTGCCCGATCCGGTCTAGGTCACGACAGGTTCAACTGCCACGAAACGCCGAACCGGTCCGCCACCCAGCCGAATTTCTCGCTGAACGGGTACCTGTCGAGCGGCATCAGAACGCTGCCGCCATCTGAGAGGGCGGCAAAGACCCGGTCGATCTCTTCCTCGCTCTCGCAGTCGACATAGAGCGACATGGACGGCGAGAAGGAGAAGCCGTGATCGACGGGGCTGTCGATGCACATGAACTCCTGGGCGTTGAGCGAGAAGTTCGCGAGCTTCACGGATCCTTCGGGCCCGCTTTCGCCCGCGCCGTATTTTTCCATCGACAGGACCACCGCGTCCCTGAACAGCGACCGGTAGAGATCGAGCGCTTCCTCCGCCTGCCCTTGGAACATCAGGAAGGTCTTGATCTGCTTCGACATTGATGCTCCTCGGTTTTCGGTGATGGCAATGTGGGGCCTCAACCCGACCGGCGCAGCCCCGGCAGGCCAACGCCCGGCGCCGGCCGCTCGCGCAGCACCTCACGGCGGAAGCGGAACAGCGCAGCGGGGCGCCCACCCGTCGTGGCCTCCGTCCCACCCGTCGGCTCGACCAACCCGCCCAGCACCAGGCGGCGGAAGTTCTGCTTGTGCAGCGCCTCGCCGGTCAGGGCCTCGGCCACGGTCTGCAACTGCAGCAGGGTGAAGCTGCGCGGCATCAGTTCGAACAGCAGCGGCCGATGCGCCAGCCGCGCCCGCAGCCGCCCGAGTGCCGTCGCCGCAATGCGCCGGTGGTCGAGGACCATCGCCGGCCCGAGGCCGGAATCGCAGGCCGGCGGCGCCACCGGCGCATCATCGGCGCCCACCGCGCGCGCCGCATGCCATGCCCGCTGCCAGGCGTCGCGTCGCGCCTCGGCGACCAGTTCGCACTCGTAGAGCAATTCGTAGCGCTCCAGGACAGCGGCCGGGTCCGGACCGGCACCGTCGCCGAACGCAATCGCCACGCGCTCCAGCCGACCGCGCCGCATCGCCGGACTGTCGCCGCCGTCGCACCAGCGCTGCAGCTGCGGCCGGAACCGCCGCTCGCATGGCGCTGCGTCGTCCGAGCGCCGGTCCTCCCACGGAAACAGGTCGTAGAGATCGTGCCAGCGCACGCCCTCGCGCATCCGCGGCGACGGCCGGACCAGCGCCAGATAGCCGACCGAGAGCATGCGCGGTCCGCCCGAAAGCTCGCGCGGATCGCGCCAGCGGTCGGCGAAGGCGTAGAGCTGCTCCACATGGCCGAGAGTCAGGCCGGTCTGGGCTTCCACCACCGCGCGGAGCCCTTCCTCCAGGGTCCGCTGGCGGTCGGGCAGGAAGGGTGCCGACGGCAGGGCCGCCTCGGCGCGGCCGGTGGCCTGCTCGGTGCAGTGGGGCTCGTCGAGTACCAGGAGCCGCGGCCGGGCGTCGGCGACGGAGATGACGGCGGCGCACAGTCCGACCGCGATGTCCGCGGTCGCGCGCAGCTGGGCTGCGTCCTGTGCCATGTCGTCCACCGCCGCCTCGCGCCGTCGCTCCGTGCGTGCTTCGCCTGCAAAGGTGACCGCAGGCCGTGCGAGGTCAAGCGAAACCGGTGTGACGGTCACGCCGCGTGGCACATGGCGCGGGACACGGGGCGGCGATCAGCGGCGCAGCGTGCCGCCCGTCGCCTTCTCCACCGCGGCGACAATGCGCTGCGACACGGCCTCGATCTCGGCCTCGGTCAGTGTCGCCTTCGTCGGCTGCAGCGTCACGCTCACGGCCAGCGACTTGCGGCCCTCGCCCAGGTTCGGGCCGGCATAGACGTCGAAGACCGATACGTCGGTGATCAGCGCCTTGTCCGCCTGACGGACCGCCTTGGCCACTGCGTCGGCCTGCGTCGCCTCGTCCAGCACGAAGGCGAAGTCGCGTTCGACCGGCTGGAAGGGCGACACGCGCAGCATCGGCTTCGCCTTGCCGGCACGCGCCTTCGGCTGCGGCACGGCGTCGAGGAAGGCCTCGAACCCCACGGCGCGGCCGTCATAGCCCAGATCGGCCAGGACGCCCGGGTGCAGTTCGCCGAACAGCGCCAGCACCTTCGGTCCGAGGCGCAACGCGCCCGACCGTCCCGGGTGGTACCAGGCGGGCGCGTCGGTCGAGACCTGCAGGTTGGCGACCGGCGCGCCGGCCGCCTCCAGTGCCGCCATTGCGTCGGCCTTGGCGTCGAAGGCATCGACCGCCCGCGGTGCCACCGCCCAATGGCGCACCCCGGTCCGCCCCCAGCGCAGGCCGGCGGCGACCAGCCGCTGATCCGTCGCCGCGACGCCGCCATATTGCGGCCCGACCTCGAACAGCACGCCGTCGGCGACGCCGCGATCGGCGTTGCGCCGCGCCGCGCCGACCAGGTTCGGCAGGATCGACGGCCGCATCCGGTCCAGGTCGGCGCTGATCGGATTGGCCAGCGCCATCTCCGGCTGCCCGCCGCCGAACAGCACGGCCTCGCTCGACCGCAGGAAGGAGAAGGTCACCGCCTCGGTCATCCCGCGCGCCGCCAGCGCACGCCGGGCGCGTACCGCCCGCTCCTGCTCCGGCGCCAGCGCCCGCTTCGGCAGGGTCGTGTCCAGGGTCAGCGGCGTGACCGGAATGAACTCGTAGCCGTAGATCCGAAGCACTTCCTCGACCAGGTCGGCCTCGGCCTCGATGTCCGGCCGCCAGGGCGGCGGCACGACCGACAAGCGGCCGTCGGCACCGTCCGTCACCGTGCAGCCCAGCGCCTTCAGGATCCGCTCGCAGTCCGCGGCCGAGACGTCGATGCCGCTCAGTTCGCCGACGCGCGCCGGACGCAGGGCGATCGTGCGGCGCCATTCGGGCGGCGCGCCGGCGATCACCGGGTTGCTCGCCTCGCCGCCACACAGTTCCAGGATCAGGCGCGTCGCCGCTTCCATCGCGGGCAGCACGGCCTCGGGATCGACGCCGCGCTCGAAGCGGTAGCGCGCATCCGAGTGAATGCCGAGCTTGCGGCCGGTCATCGCGGTGCGCAGCGGATCGAACAGCGCCACTTCCAGGAAGACGTTGACCGTCTCGTCGGTGCAGCCGGTCGGCTCGGCGCCCATGACGCCGCCCAGCGCCTGCGGCCCCGCCGCATCGGCGATGACCGTCATCTCGCCGTCGAGCGTGTATTCGCGGCCGTCCAGGGCCAGCATCGTCTCGCCCGGCCGGGCGAGACGCGGCGCGATGTCGCCGCTCAGTTTGTCCGCATCGAAGACGTGCAGCGGACGGGCGATGTCGATCGAGAAATAGTTGGTGATGTCGACCAGCGCCGAGATCGGCCGCAACCCCACCGCCTTCAGCCGCTCCTGAAGCCAGCGCGGACTCGGACCGTTCTTCACGCCACGGAAGTAGCGGCCGACGAACATCGGGCAGGCGTCCGCGGCCTCCGGCGGGAAGTCGAGCCGCACGCCGATCGGGCTGTCGAAGGCCGGCGCCACCTTGTCGTTCCACCCGTGGAACGGCTTCAGGTCGCCGATGCCCGCGGCGGCGAGGTCGCGCGCGATGCCGCGCACGCCGGCGCAGTCGCCGCGGTTCGGCGTCAGGCCGATCTCGATCAGCGGGTCGTCCAGGCCGAGCACGCGGGCGAACGGAGCGCCCAGCGGCGCGCCGGGATCCAGTTCGATGATGCCCTCATGCTCGTCCGACAGGCCGAGCTCGCGCTCGGATACAAGCATGCCGTTGCTTTCGACGCCGCGGATCTCGGACTTGCGCAGTTCCAGGCCGCTCGCCGGAATGACGGTGCCCGACGGGGCGAAGACGGCCATCATGCCTGTGCGCGCGTTCGGCGCGCCGCAGACGACCTGCACCTCCTCGCGCCCGGTGTCGACGATGCACACCCGCAGACGGTCGGCGTTCGGATGCTGCTCGGCCTTGAGGACCCGCGCGACGGTGAACGGCGCCAGCGACGCGCCACGGTCGACCAGCGCGTCGACTTCCAGGCCGATCAGCGTCAGCGTCCGCGCGATGGTGTCGAGGCTCGCCTCGGTGTCCAGATGGTCGCGCAGCCAGCCCAACGTGAGCTTCATCGCGCCAGTCCTCCGGTCAGGCTCGGCACGTCGAGAGGCGCGAAGCCGTAATGGCGCAGCCAGCGCATGTCGGACTCGTAGAAGGTGCGCAGATCGGGGATGCCGTATTTCAGCATCGCGATGCGCTCGATGCCCATGCCGAAGGCGAAGCCCTGCCAGCGCTCGGGATCGATGCCGCAGTTCGCCAGCACCTTCGGGTGGACCATGCCGCAGCCCAGGATCTCCAGCCAGTCGCCACCGGCGCCGATCTTCAGTTCGCCGCCCGCGCGCGAGCAGCCGATGTCGACCTCCGCACCCGGTTCGACGAAGGGGAAGTAGCTGGCGCGGAAACGCACGGGCAGGTCGGCCACGTCGAAGAAGGCGCGGCAGAACTCGATCAGGCACCCCTTCAGGTGGCCCATATGGATCTTCTCGCCGATCGCCAGCCCCTCGACCTGATGGAACATCGGCGAGTGCGTCGCGTCGCTGTCGGAGCGATAGGTCCGGCCCGGCGCGATGATGCGGATCGGCGGCTTGACGTTCTGCATCGTGCGGATCTGCACCGGCGAGGTGTGCGTCCGCAGGACGGGGCGCCGACCGTCCACCTCGGTGTCGAGGTAGAAGGTGTCCATCTCCTGCCGGGCGGGGTGCTCCGGCGGGATGTTCAGGGCACCGAAATTGTACCAGTCGTCCTCGATGTCCGGCCCTTCGGCGACCGAGAAGCCCATGGCGCCGAAGATCGCGACCAGTTCGTCGATGGTCTGGCTGACCGGGTGGATGCGGCCCTCGGTCTCGGGCCGCACCGGCAGGGTGACGTCGATGCGTTCCGACGCCAGCCGGCGATCGAGTTCGGCGCGGCCGAGTTCGGCCTTGCGCCCCTCGATCGCGCCCGCGACCTCGTCCTTCAGGCGGTTCAACGCCTGGCCCTGTTCGCGACGCGCCTCGGGCGCGAGCGCGCCCAGGCCCTTCATCAGATCGGTGATGCGGCCCTTGCGGCCCAGCACGTCGACGCGGACCTGTTCCAGCCCGGCCAGATCCGAGGCAGCCGAAACCCCGGCGAGCAGCTCGCGCCGCAGGCCTTCCAGGTCATCGCTCATGGGCAGGTGTCCGTTGCTGTCTGTGCGGCAGCGCGGCGGTCGGCGTGGGGGCCGGCTCCCGAACGGGAACCGGCCCCCCCCCGCGATTACTCCGCTGCGGCCGGCTTGGCGGCGTCCAGGGCGGCCTTGGCCTGATCGACCAGGGCGGCAAAACCCGCCGGCTCGTGCACGGCCAGATCGGCGAGGACCTTGCGGTCGACCTCGATGCCAGCCTTGTGGATGCCGTTCATGAACTGCGAGTAGGTCAGGCCCAACTCGCGGCTCGCGGCGTTGATCCGCTGGATCCAGAGGCCGCGGAAGTCGCGCTTCTTGTTGCGGCGGTCGCGATAGGCGTATTGGAGGCCCTTCTCGACCTTCTCGATCGCGATCCGGAAGTTCGTGCTGCTGCGGCCGCGATAGCCTGCAGCCTGCTTGACGACCTTGCGGTGACGGGCGTGCGTCGTGACGCCCCGCTTGACACGTGCCATGGATCAGGCCTTCGCGTAGGGCATGAAACCGAGAACGATGCCGGCGTCGCAATCCTTCAGGATCATCGTGCCGCGCGCCTGGCGCTTCATCTGCTGCGGCTTCGCGGTCAGCATGTGCCGCTTGTGGGCGACGTTCGCCCGGACCTTGCCGCTGCCGGTGAGGCGGAAACGTTTCTTGACGGCGCTCTTCGTCTTCATCTTGGGCATTTGGACCTCCTGGGTCAGTAGAGGCGACGGCGGGCATGCCCCGGATCGACTCCGGCCCGACAGTCGCGATAAAGGGCGCGAGACGCGCGGATATAGCGGCCGCGCGTCTCGAAAGCAAGGATCGAGGCGTGCCCTCGCCGGCTCGGCGTCAGCCGCAGGCGTCGACCGCGCGGCGCGCCATCACGCCGACGAGGTGTGCCCGGTATTCGGCGCTGGCATGGATGTCGGCGTTCAGCCCGTCCGCCGGGATCGTCACGTTCTCGATCGCCTTGGAAGAGAAGTTCGCCGACAGCGCCTGCTCCATCTCCGGCACGCGGAAGACGCAAGGCCCGGCGCCCGCCACCGCGACGCGCACGCCGGAAGCGGTCTTCGCCACCAGCACACCGACGATGGCGTAGCGCGAGGCCGGGTTCCGGAACTTCTGGTAGGCCGCCTTCTCCGGAACCGGAAAGTCGATCTTCAGGACCAGTTCGTCCGGCTCGCGCGCCGTCTCGAACATGCCGGTGAAGAAGTCCTCCGCCGCGATCGCGCGCTTGCTGGTATGGACCGTGGCGCCGAGGCCGACCAGCGCCGCCGGATAGTCCGCGGCGGGATCGTTGTTGCAGATCGAGCCGCCGATCGTGCCGCGGTTGCGCACGGCGGGGTCGCCGATGATCTGCGCCATCTGGCTCAGCACCGGAAGCGACTGTTTCAGGTCCGCCGACCGGGCCACCGTGTCATGTGTCGTCATGGCGCCGATCGTGACGGTGTTCCCGGAAACGGTGATACCGCGCAGTTCGGCGAGGCCGCCCAGGTCGATCACCGCGGACGGCTGCGCCAGCCGCTGCTTCAGCGTCGGGATCATGGTCATCCCGCCGGCGACGATCAGCCCGTCGTCGGCCGCCTTCAGCTTGGCGATGGCGTCGTCCACCGACGTCGCGCGCTCATACTGGAAATCGTACATGTCGTCCCCTTCGGCTCTGCGCCCGAATGCCACACATCACCGCATTTAGGCGGCCACTGCAAATACGTCGCCAACCGGCCTCGATCGGCAGCCGATCGAGGCGGCCTACTCCGCCGCCGCCGGCACCCGGGCCGCACGCAGCGCCTCCCAGACGCGGCGCGGCGTCGCCGGCATGTCGAGATGCTTCACCCCGGCCGGCGCCAGCGCGTGCAGCACCGCGTTCATCACCGCCGCCGGTGCGGCGATGGCGCCCGCCTCGCCGCAGCCCTTCACGCCCAGCGGGTTGTGCGGGCACGGCGTCTCCTGGGTCGAAACCTCGAAGAACGGCACGTCGTTGGCCCGCGGCATCGAATAGTCGTTGTACGACCCGGTCAGCAACTGCCCCTCGGCGTCATAGACGCAGCCCTCGTGCAGCGCCTGCCCGACGCCCTGCACGATACCGCCGTGCACCTGTCCCTCGACGATCATCGGGTTGACGATCTTGCCGAAATCGTCGGCCGCGACGAAGCGGTCGATGTGCACGTGGCCCGTGTCCTGGTCGATCTCCACCTCGCAGATGTGGCAGCCCGCCGGATAGGTGAAGTTCTTCGGGTCGTAATAGGCCTGCTCGTCCAGCCCCGGCTCCAGCGTGTCGTGCGGGAAATTGTGCGGGACATAGGCCTGCAGCGCGATGTCGCCGAAGGCGAGCGACCGGTCGGTGCCGGCGACGGTGAACTTGCCGTCGACGAACTCAATGTCGGCCTCGGACGCCTCCAGCATGTGCGCGGCGATCTTCTTCGCCTTGGTCTCGACCTTGTCGAGCGCCTTGGAGAGCGCCGATCCGCCGACCGCCAGCGAGCGCGAGCCGTAGGTGCCCATGCCGAACGGAATGCGGTTGGTGTCGCCGTGCACCACCTCGACATTCTCCGCCGGGATCCCGAGCCGCTCCGCCACCACCTGGGCGAAGGTCGTCTCGTGGCCCTGGCCGTGGCTGTGCGTGCCGGTGAAGACCACGACGCTGCCGGTCGGGTTGACCCGGACCTCGGCCGCCTCGTAGAGGCCGGCCCTGGCGCCCAGGGCGCCGACCACGGCGGACGGCGCGATGCCGCAGGCCTCGATATAGGCCGACAGGCCGATGCCGCGCAGCCTGCCCTTCGCCGCCGACGCCGCGCGCCGCTGCTCGAATCCCTTGTAGTCGATGGCCGCCAGCGCCGCGTCGAGCGAGCCGGCGTAGTTGCCGCTGTCGTACTGCAGCGCCACCGGCGTCTGGTACGGGAAGGCGTCCGGCGCCACGAAGTTGCGGCGCCGCAGCTCCGCCGGATCGATGCCCATCTCGTGCGCCGCCGTCTCGACCAGCCGCTCGACGACGAAGGTCGCCTCCGGCCGGCCGGCGCCGCGATAGGCGTCGACGGGCACGGTGTTGGTGAAGACCGCCTTCACGTTGCAGTGGATGACCGGCGTCGTGTACTGGCCCGCCAGCAGCGTCGCATAGAGATAGGTCGGCACCGCAGGCGCGAAGGTGGAGAGATAGGCGCCCATGTTGGCGATCGTCTCGACCCGCATGGCGAGGAACCTGCCGTTCTCGTCGAGCGCGAGTTCCGCCGTCGTCACATGGTCGCGGCCGTGCGCGTCGCACAGGAACGACTCGGAACGGTCGGCCGTCCACTTCACCGGCAGACGGAGCTTGCCGGCGGCCCAGGTGACCGCCGCCTCCTCGGCATAGTGGAAGATCTTCGACCCGAAGCCGCCGCCGACGTCCGGCGCCACCACGCGGAGCTTGTGCTCCGGGATGTTCAGCACGAAGGCGCCCATCAGCAGGCGGATGACGTGCGGATTCTGGCTGGTCGTATAGAGCGTATACTCGCCGGTGGCCCGGTCGAAGTCGCCGATCGCGGCACGCGGCTCGATCGCGTTGGGGATCAGCCGGTTGTTCACCAGCTGCAGGCGCGTGACGTGCTTGGCCCTGCCGAAGGCGGCGTCGACCGCGACCTTGTCGCCCAGTTCCCAGTCGTAGCAGACGTTGTTCGGCGCCTGCTCCCAGACCTGCGGCGCGCCCGGCGACATCGCGTCGGCGGTCGACGCGGCGGCCGGCAGCACCTCGTAGTCGACCTCGACGCGTTCCGCCGCGTCCTGCGCCTCGCGCCGGGATCTGGCGACGACCATCGCCACCTGGTCGCCGACATAGCGCACATGGTCGACGGCGATCACCGGATGCACCGGCTCGACCATCGGGCTGCCGTCGCGGGAGTGGATCTGCCAGCCGCAGGGCAGGCCGCCGATCTTGTCCGCGGCGAGGTCGGATCCGAGGAAGACCGCGGCGACGCCCGGCATCTTGCGTGCGGCCTCGGCGTCGATGCTCCGGATGCGCGCGTTCGCGTGCGGGGAGTGGACGAACACGGCGTGCAGCTGGCCCGGCCGGTCGATGTCGTCCGTATAGTTGCCCCGGCCGGTGATGAAGCGGAAGTCTTCCTTGCGGCGCAATGCGGCGCCGATACCGTCTTCCCTGGGCATCTGCCTCTCCCTGGCTGCGCGGGGGCTCTTCCGGCCCCCGTCCTGGCTCGCGAGGCGGTCGGAGGGTCTACGACGCGGCGTTCATCGCTCGCGCCCCGGCCATCACCGCCTTGACGATGTTGTGGTAACCGGTACAGCGGCAGAGGTTGCCCTCCAGCCACTCGCGCACCTCCTTCTCGCTCGGCTCGGCGTTGCGCTTCGCGAGGTCGATGGCGCTCATGATCATGCCGGGCGTACAGAAGCCGCACTGCAGGCCGTGATTGTCGCGGAAGGCCTCCTGCATCGGATGCAGCGGGCCGTTGCCCTCGGCCAGCCCCTCGATGGTCAGCACCTCGGTGCCGTCGCACTGGGTCGCCAGGATGGTGCAGCTCTTCACCGAGTCGCCGTCGACGTGGACGACGCAGGCGCCGCACTGGCTGGTGTCGCAGCCGACATGCGTGCCGGTCAGGCCCAGATGCTCGCGCAGATACTGCACCAGCAGCGTACGCGCTTCGACCTCTGACGAGACCTGCTTGCCGTTCACGGTCATGGAAACGGTCGGCATTGGCTGACTCCCTCGTGAGATCGCGGCCCGGCGGAGGGCTCTGTGCGGAAGCGGCTGTTAATGCGCGAGTTTGTGCGCAGCGACCGGTCGGGTCAAGCACGCACGACACGCGCGAAGCCCGTCGGCGGAGGTGCCGCTGACGGGCTTCGAACGGATCTGCGAGGTCAGGTGAATGCGACGATGAGAATGACCACGACCACCGCGGCACCGACGGCCCAGACCCAGGGGCTGGTGCTCGAGCGGCGTGCGACCTCGGCACGGTAGCCGCCGGGCCCGGCGGTCGCCTCCCCCGCCGTGCGGCGGCCGGGGGCATCCTCGCTGGCCTCATCCGGATCCTCGGCCATGTGCTCGCGATGGCCGCCGGTGCGGATGGTCTCGGCGGCCCGGTCGACGGCGGCCGGCTGCGACGCGGCAGCGATCGGATCGGCCATCGCACCTGTGGTGGACGGCATGTCGGTGGGTCCGGTATGTGCCGGCCCTTCCGACGGCATGGACTCGGCAGGGCGCTCCCGCGGCGTCGGTTGGGGCGGCGGGGGCGGCTGCTGGCCGGGAGGCGTAGGTGCCGCGCCCTGCGACATCTGCGGCGGTGCCTCCGCGACGGCCGGCGCCTCCGCGGCGGCGCCGCCGGCACCTTCGACCTGCGCCTTGAAGCTGGCGAAGAACTCGTCCGCCATCTTGCGCGCCGTCCCGTCGATCAGGCGCGAGCCGATCTGGGCCAGCTTGCCCCCGACCGTGGCCTGCACGTCGTAGCGCAGGATCGTCGCCTGGTCGCCGTCCGCCTCGAGCTTCACGTCGGCGCCGCCCTTGGCGAAGCCCGCCGCGCCGCCCGTGCCCTCGCCCGAGATTCGATAGCCGTTCGGCGCATCGATGTCGCTCAGGACGACCTTGCCGCCGAACCGGGCGCTCACCGGTCCGACCTTGGCCCGCACCTTCGCCGCGAAGCCGCCGTCCTCGGTTCGCTCGAGTTCCTCGCAGCCGGGAATCGAGGCCTTCAGCACCTCTGGATCGTTCAGCGCCGCCCAGACACGGTCGCGCGGGGCTTCGATCCGGCTTTCGCCCTTCATTTCCATTCGGCAGACCTCCATCCCGGGGCTCGCGCCCCACTTTCCCGAGCCGGTCGCAGCCGACTGAGGACGTTAGCAATACCAGTCCCATCCGCTTGGCGAAACGCGACGGCTGCTGCATACTCCGCCGCCTTCGCGGGGCTCGACGGGGCCCGGCGCCGTCCATCTTGTGCAGCCCGCCCGTCGGTCACGGCATCGATTCCACAGCAAACCTCAAAAGAACTCGGCAGGAGCGCAACCATGGGAAGGCGGTACGACCGTCTGATCGGATCGCTTGTGGGGACATGCGCGGCGTTCGCAGCATCCCCGGCGGCCGCCGCCACCGCAGGCGCTCCCCATCTCGACGGTGCCGAGATGGGGCTGATCTGGGTCGTGCCCTTCGTCGCGATCCTGCTCTCCATCGCGCTCTTTCCGCTCTTCGCTCCAGAGTTCTGGCACCATCATTTCGGCAAGGTGGCCGCGGCCTGCGCCGCCGCCTTCCTGGTGCCGTTTCTCATCGTGCACGGCGTATCGCTGACGATCTACGAGGTGGTGCACGTCTCGCTGCTGGAATATCTCCCGTTCATCATCCTTCTGCTCGCGCTGTTCACCGTCGCCGGCGGTATCCGGTTGCGCGGCAGCATCATCGGAACGCCCGCGGTCAACACAGGGTTCCTGCTCTTCGGAACGCTCCTCGCCAGTTGGACCGGCACGACCGGTGCCGCGATGCTGCTCATCCGCCCGGTCATCCGGGCCAACGAATGGCGGCGCTACAAGGTCCACACCATCGTCTTCTTCATCTTCCTCGTTGCGAACATCGGCGGCTCGCTGACGCCGCTCGGCGACCCGCCGCTGTTCCTGGGATTCCTCAAGGGCGTCAGCTTCTTCTGGCCGACGCAGCACATGTTCCTGCCGATGGTCGTGGCCGCGACGGTCCTGCTGGCGGTCTACTTCGCGATCGATTCGACGCTGTTCCGCCGTGAGGCGCCGCGCCCCTCCGACGAGGCCAGCGAGGAGACGTTCGGCATCGACGGCAAGATCAACATCCTGCTGCTCGCCGGCATCGTTGGTGCGGTCCTGCTCAGCGGCATCTGGAAGCCCGGCATCGCCTTCGACATTTATCACGTGCAGCTCGAACTCCAGGGCCTCGTCCGCGACGTGCTGCTGCTGCTCATCACCTTCCTGTCCTGGAAGCTGACCAGCCGCGAGAACCGCGAAGCGAACGGCTTCAGCTGGTTCCCGATCATCGAAGTCGGCAAGCTCTTCGCCGGCATCTTCCTGACGATCATTCCGGCCATCGCGATCCTGAAGGCGGGCACCGGCGGGGCGCTCGGCTCGGTCGTCTCGCTCGTCACCAACGACGCCGGCGAGCCCGTCGACACGATGTACTTCTGGCTGACCGGCCTGCTGTCGAGCTTCCTCGACAACGCCCCGACCTACCTCGTCTTCTTCAACACCGCGGGCGGCGACCCTGCGGCGCTGATGGGACCGTTCGCCTCGACACTGCTCGCCATCTCGGCAGGTGCCGTGTTCATGGGCGCCAACACCTATATCGGCAATGCGCCGAACTTCATGGTGAAGGCGATCGCCGAGGAGCGTGGCATCGCGATGCCCAGCTTCTTCGGCTACATGCTCTGGTCGGTCGGCATCCTCATTCCGATCTTCGTGCTGATCACCTTCATCTTCTTCCATTGATCGACCGATGAGGTGCGGCCGCTCCCGATCGGGAGCGGCTGGACCGACGCTTGCATACGCGCCTAACCTCGCGGGGCACTCGCACCGAGACGAGGGAGAAGGACGGGATGAAGCGTTTTCTGATTCCGATGTGCGCGGCGCTCGCGATCGCGGCGCCGGGCGTGCAGGCGGCCGACGGCGCCAAGCCGCAGCAGGTGACCATCTTCACCGGCCCGCAGGGCGGCTCTTGGTACGCGATGGGCGGCGGCTTCGCCAAACTGTTCAGCGACCAGGGCGTCCGCTCCAACGCCGAGGTCGGCGGCGGCGTCTCGAACGTGGCCGTCGTCGGCCAGGGCCGCGGCGAGCTCGGCTTCACCATGAGCATCGTGCCGCGCATGGCCGAGCGCGGCGAGGCGCCCTTCAAGCAGAAGATCACCAACGTCCGCGCGATCGGCAGCCTCGGCACCAACGTCGTGCACATCGCCGTCATGAAGGACGCCGGCGTCGAAACCGTCGCCGACCTCAAGGGCAAGAAGTTCGCCTCGCAGCCGGTCGGCAACGTGACGACCGAAGCGTTCAAGGGCGTGCTCGCGGCCAACGGCCTCAAGGAAGAGGATCTCGACCTCACCCGTGGCGGCCAGGGCTATGGCGCCGCCCAGATGAAGGATCGCCGCATCGTCGGCTTCACCGCGACGACCCTGCCGCCGAGCCCCGCCTTCTCCGAGGTCGCACAGAGCCTCGACGTCAAGTTCCTGCCGATCGCCGATGCGACGCTGAAGAAGATGCAGGAAGCCAACCCGGGCTACAGCCGCGGCGTGATCCCGGCCGGCACCTACAACGGCCAGACGGAGGACATCCCGACGGCGGCCACCGGCATGCTGATCGTCACGCGCGCCGAGATGTCCAACGACGAGGCCTACTGGATCACGCGTACGCTCGCCGAACACATCGGCGACCTTCGCAAGATCCACAGCTCGCTTTCGGACCTGACGGTGGAGGAGATGGCCAAGACGCCGGGCCTCGACCTGCATCCGGGCGCCCTGCGCTATTACAAGGAAAAGGGCCTTATCTGACCGGATCGAGCCGCGGCGGGATCGCGTAGCGCGATGAACCGGAAGAGCGAGACGGCCGGGTCCGGCGGGGCGCTGGCGCTCTACGACCGGTGTGCGGCGGGGGCCGGCATGCTGGTCGCCTTCGCCATGTCGGCCTATCACCTTTACACGGGGTTCGCCGGCGCGCCGGTCGGCGAGGTTCACTACCCGCTGCACCTGCTCTTCGCCTTCGCGGTCCTCTTCCTGTCGCCGCGCGGCACCGCCGCCACCGGCTGGCGCGGCATCGCCGCCCGCGGCTACGATCTCGCGGTCCTGGCCCTCACGGTCGCCGGTACCGGCTACCTGTTCCTCGACGCCGAGTACATCACCAGCCGGATGCTGCTGGTCGATCCGCTGACGACGACCGAAACGGTCCTCGGCCTCGCCATGGCCTTCGTCGTGCTGGAGGCGGCACGGCGCGCCGTCGGCCTGGCGCTGGTCCTGCTGCTCCTGGCGTTCCTGCTCTACGCCTATTTCGGCTATCTGCTGCCGCCGCCCTTCTGGCATCGGGGCTATTCGGTCGATTCCATCATCGAATATTCGTATCTGACGACCGAGGGCCTGTTCGGCGTGCCGGTCGCGGTCATGGCCGCCTACGTCTTCCACTTCGTACTGTTCGGCGCGCTGCTGGTCGCCTCCGGTGCCGGCACCTTCTTCACCGACTTCGCCCGCGCCCTGACCGGCCGCGCGACCGGCGGCCCGGCCAAGACCGCCGTCGTCGCCAGCTCGCTGATGGGCATGCTGTCGGGCAGTTCCGCGGCCAACGTCGTCACCACCGGCTCCTTCACCATCCCGGCGATGCGCAAGGCCGGCTATCCCGGCACCTTCGCCGCGGGCGTCGAGGCCGTCGCCTCGTCGGGCGGGCAGATCACGCCGCCGATCATGGGGGCGGCCGCCTTCATCATGATGGAGTTCGTCGGCGTCCCCTACGCCGACATCATGCTGGCCGCCGCCATCCCGGCCTTTCTCTACATGCTCGCCGTCTTCGTGATGGTCGACCTGGAGGCGCGCCGGCTCGGCCTCAGCAACATCGAGGGCGAAGCCGTGCCGCCGCTGCTCGGCGTGCTGCGGCAGCGCGGCTACCTGCTCGTCTCAATTCTCGTAATGCTCTGGCTGCTGATCGACGGCTGGACGCCGACGACTGCCGCCGTCTGGGCGATCGCCTCGCTGGTCGCGCTGCTGCTGATCTTCGACGCCGAGAACCGTCGCCGCATCCTGTCCGTCGCCTGGAAGGCGATGACCGAAGCACCCGGCATGGTGGCGCCGGTCACCGTCGCCTGCGCGGTCGGCGGGATCCTTGTCGGCATCATCGGCCAGACCGGCCTCGGCCTCAGGATGAGTGCCATCATCCTCGACTTCTCCGGCGGCAATCTGCTGCTGATGCTGATCCTGACGACGATCATGGGCATCGTGCTCGGCATGGGCATGCCGACCTCCGGCGCCTACGTCATCATGGCGGCGCTGCTGGCGCCGGGCCTCGTCGATGCCGGCGTCGAACTGATCGCGGCGCACATGTTCATCATGTACGTCGCCTCGAAGTCGTCGATCACGCCGCCGGTCGCCATCGCCTCCTACGCCGCGGCGGCGATCGCCGGCACCGATCCGTGGAAGACCAGCCTCACGGCCTTCCGTCTCGGCCTTTCGGTGTTCATCATCCCCTACATGTTCGTCTACGGCCCGGCCCTGCTCGCCATCGGCGACCCGCTCGAGATCGTCGTCACCCTGATCACCGCGTCGATCGGCATCTTCGCCCTGTCGGTGTCGATGATCGGCTGGCTGGCGCGATCGCTCGGCCTGGTCGAACGCACCCTCCACCTCGCCGCCGCCCTGCTGCTGATCAAGCCGGGCCTGGAGAGCGACTCGGTGGGAATCCTGCTGTTCGGCGCGCTCTGCGCCTTCGCCTTCCTCCGCCGGCCCCGCACCGCCGAGGCCGCTCCCGTCCCCGCACAGTCCGGAGATCAGCTTCCGTGAAGGAGCTCGCCCTCGGCATCGATATCGGCGGCACGTTCACCGACATCGTCGTCTTCGACCCGTCCGGCGCGCGCGTCGCGATCTGGAAGGAATCCACCACCCCCGACGACCCGTCGCGCGGGGTGATCACAGGCATCCGGCGCGTGCTGGAACGCGACGGCATTGCCGCCGGCGATATCGGCCGCGTCGTCCACGCCACCACGCTGTTCACCAACGCGCTGATCGAGCGCAAGGGTGCCAGGACCGGCCTGATCACCACGGACGGCTTCCGCGACGTGCTGGAGATCGCGCGCGAGCGGAAGTACGAGCTCTACGACATCTTCATCGAGATGCCGCCCGCCCTGGTGCCGCGCCCGCTGCGCCGCGAGGTCCCCGAGCGCGTCGGCCCCGACGGCGCCGTCGAGACGCCGCTGGACGAGGCGGCCCTGCTCGCCGAGGTCGACGCTCTGGTCGCCGAGGGCGTGACCTCGCTCGCCCTCGTCTTCCTGCACTCCTACGCCAACCCGGTGCACGAGCAGCGGGCGGCGGCACTGATCGCCGCCCGTCACCCGACCCTGTCGGTCTCCGCCTCCTGCGACATCGCGCCGGAGATCCGCGAATATCCGCGCGCCTCGACCACGGTCGCGAACGCCTACGTCAAGCCGCTCGCCGAGATCTATCTCGACCGGCTCGCCTCGGAGATCGCCGGCCTCGGCATCGACGCCCCCTTCTTCCTGATGCTCTCGAACGGCGGCCTCACCCACGTCGAGGAGGCGAAGCGCGCACCGGTCCACCTGCTCGAATCGGGTCCCGCCGCCGGTGCGCTCGCCGGCGCGTGGTTCGGCCGCAACGCCGGCGAGGAGCGCGTGCTCGCCTTCGACATGGGCGGGACCACGGCCAAGCTCAGCCTCGTCGACGGCGGCGAGCCGCTGGTCGCCTACGGCTTCGAGGCGGCGCGCGAGAAACGCTTCATGAAGGGCAGCGGCCTGCCGATCCAGATCCCGACCATCGAACTGATCGAGATCGGTGCCGGCGGCGGCTCGATCGCCCACCGCGACGAACTCGGCCTGATGAAGGTCGGCCCGCAGAGTTCCGGGGCGCAGCCCGGCCCGGCCTGCTACGGCCGCGGCGGCACCGACGCGACCGTGACCGATGCCGACCTCCTGCTCGGCTATCTCAACGCCGACTTCTTCCTGGGCGGCGAGATGGATATCGACCTCGCGGCCTCCAAGGCGGCGATGCAGCGCCTCGCCGAAGCGCTGGGCGTCGACGCCGAGCGCGCCGCCTGGGGCATCCACGACGTCGTCAACGAGAACATGGCCGGCGCCGCCCGCGTCCATCTGGCCGAACACGGCAAGGAGCCGCGCGACTACGCCCTGCTCGCCACCGGCGGGGCCGCCCCGGTGCACGCCTATCACGTCGCCCGCAAGCTCGGCCTCGGGCGGATGATCTGCCCGCCGGCCGCCGGCGTCGGGTCGACCATCGGGCTGCTGATGGCCCCGGCCCGGATCGACCGCGTCGCCTCCTCCACCGTCCGCCTGGGCGACGCCGACTGGTCGCAGATCGACGCGGTCTATGCCCGCCTTGAGGACGAGGCGCTCACCGTGCTGGCGGAGACGGGCGCCGACATTCCGGGCCGCACCGTCCGCCGCCTCGCCGACATGCGCTATGTCGGTCAGGGATCGGAGATCACCGTGCCGCTGCCCGCCGGGCCATTCGACGCCGGGACAGGCGCCATCGCCCTCGCCGCCTTCGAGGAGATCTACCGGACGCTCTTCGGTCGCGTGCCGCCCGACGTCGCGGCACAGCTGGTCAACCTGCGCGTCTCGGTCACCGCACCGGTGCCCGGCGCCGCCTTCGCCCTGGCCAGCCATGGGCGCGATGCCGGGAGTGCCCGCAAGGGCAGCCGCGCCGTCTGGTTCCCGGACGGCGGCGCCTATGTCGACACCGCCGTCTACGCCCGCTACGCCCTGGCGCCCGGCGCCGTGGTCGAGGGGCCGGCGATCTTCGAGGAGAACGAGTCGACCTTCGTCGTCGGCCCCGGCGCCCGCTGCACCGTCCACGACGACGGCAGCATCGTCGTGGCCGTCCCGCAGGACTGACCGTCAGTCGGCTGGATTTCAAGGACTTTAATCCGATATGATCCCATGGCGGAGCCGCATCGCCGACGGAGAACCGGGGTACCCCCATAAAACCCCATAAAAACCTATCCCGCGCATTCGCCCGGGACGGGAACCGCCGGACCGCAGCACCGCCGGAGCACAACGAGGACCGCATGGCCGCAACCTTCGACCCCGTGACACTCGAACTCGTCTGGCGCCGCCTGATCTCGTCGGTCGACGAGGCGGCCGCCGCCCTGGTCCGCACCTCCTTCTCGACTCTGGTCCGCGAGTCCTACGACTTCTCCTGCATCATCACCGACGACCGCGGCGAGTCGCTGGTCCAGGCGACCGAAAGCATCCCGTCCTTCATCGGCACCTTGCCGGCGACGGTGAAGCACTTCATCGCCGCCTACCCGGTGGAGACGCTGTCGCCGGGCGACGTGCTGATCACCAACGACATCCACCTCGGCACCGGGCACCTGCCCGACATCACCGTGGCGAAGCCGATCTTCCGCAACGGCCGCCTCGTCGCCTTCTCCGCCTCCACCGCGCACGCGCCCGACATCGGCGGCAAGATCCGCTCGCCGGAACCGCGCGAGGTGTTCGAGGAGGGCTTCCAGATCCCGCCGATGAAGCTGATGAATGCCGGCGTCACCGACGAGACGCTGGTGAAGCTGCTGCGCAAGAACGTCCGAACGCCCGACCTCACCCTCGGCGACCTCTGGGCCCAGGTCGTCGCCCTCGACGCGATGGAACGGCGCCTCGAAGCGCTGATGGACGCCTACGAACTGAGCGACCTGCGCGATCTGGCGGCGGAGATCCACGGGCGCTGCGAGACGGCGATGCGGGCCGCGATCCGCGACCTGCCCGACGGCGTCTACACGAGTTCGCTCCAGACCGACGGGCTACTCGACGTGCCGATCACCATCGCCATGACCCTGACCGTGAAGGGCGACGAGATCGACATCGACTATGCCGGGACCGATCCACAGGTCGACCGGGCGATCAACTGCGCCATGTGCTACACCTACGCCATGTCGGTCTACGGGGTGAAGGTCTGCACCAGCCCCAACCTGCCGAACAACGAGGGCGCCTTCCGGCCGATCACGATCCGTGCCCCGGATGGGACGATCGTCAATCCGGTCTTCCCGGCCTCCGGTGGGTCGCGCATGCTGATCGGCCACTACCTGCCGATGCTGGTCTTCGGCTGCCTCGGCAAGATCGTGCCCGACAAGGTGATGGCGGCCTGCGGGTCGCCGATGTGGGGCATGAACCAGTCCGGCGTGAACGCCGCGGGCAAGCCCTACGCCAACATGTTCTTCTACAACGGCGGCATGGGGGCCACGCAGATCCGCGACGGCGCCACCTGCCTGTCCTGGCCGTCCAACGTCTCCTCGACCTCCATCGAACTGTCCGAGCAGATCGCGCCGCTGCGCTTCCGCCACAAGAAGCTGCGGCCCGACTCGGGCGGCCCCGGCCGCTACCGCGGCGGCCTCGGCCAGGAGATCATGATGGAGAGCCGGTCGCCCACGCCGATCGCCGTGTCGTTTCTCGCCGAGCGAACGATCTTCCCCGCCTTCGGTATTGAGGGCGGCCGGCCCGGAGCGCCGGGCGAACTGCACATCAACGGCGAGAAGGTCGACCCGAAGCGGCAATACGTGCTGAAGACCGGCGACACGGTCCGCATGGGCACGCCCGGCGGCGGCGGCCACGGCGACCCGGCCGACCGCGACGCGGCGGCGCTCCGGCGCGACACGACCGCGGGCTATGTAACGGAAGCGTCAAAATACCGCTGACCGAGCCGCCGCTGGCACGCGCGTTGCATCGCTTCACCCGATCGAATTCGTGATCAGGGAAGAGAATCAACGACGAGGAGCGGGGCGATGTGCGATTGGCGTGAGGGTGGACGACCCGATCTCGGCGGTATCAGCCGCCGATCCCTGCTCAAGAGTGCCGGCGCCGCCAGCCTCGTCATGGCACTGCCCGTCGGTCCGGGCGCCTTCGCGGCGGCGGGCAGCTCGATCAAGTCGACCCACGGCACCGGTTTCTGCAATCTCGCCCTCTTCCTGGCGCATGCGCGGCAGATCGCGAAGGAGGACGGGGTCACGCTCGACTTCGTCAACACGCCGACCTTCGCCGAGCACGTCACCTTCCTCGGCGCCGGCCTCGTCGACGTCGGCGTGCTGCCCTACACCAGCTTCATCGCCCTCTACGACGCCGGCGCGCCGGTGCGCATCGTCGGCGGCGGCGGCGTCGAGGGCTGCGCCATCATCTCGCAGCCGGAACTGAAGACCGCGGCCGACCTGAAGGGCAAGACGCTCGGCACCTTCCAGCTCGATACGCTGGAGGTCATGCCGTACGACTATCTGAAGAAGAACGGCGTCAGCATGAAGGACGTGACCGTTCGCTACATGGGCAACACGCCCGAGGCGGTCGAGGCGTTCAAGGCCGGCGCGCTCGACTGGATCTGCACGATCGAGCCGTACGCCTCGGCGATCCTCGCCGACAAGCCGGGCACCAACCTGCTGACCAACGGCGTCGACATCTACGGCCCCGGTTACACCGACTGCGTGCTCTGCGCCCGCCAGGAACTGATCGACGGCAAGCCCGAGGTCGTGAAGGCGCTCATCAAGGCGATGATGAAGGCGCAGCTCGCCTACGAGACCGACATCGACACGGTCTTGAAGGAAGTCGTCGGCAAGTACTACAAGACCTCGATGGAGAACGCCGTCATCGGCTCCTCCAAGCAGCCGCCGGTCGTCGACATGCGCAACCAGACCGACTTCATTCTGGGCCGCACCGACTCCCTGATGGAGATGGGCTACATCAAGAAGAAGCCCGGGCGCGACGCCATCGACTGGACGATGCTCGAGGCGGTGATCGCCGAGAACCCCGACCTCTACGGCAAGCTGAAGCGCAAGTCCGCGTGAGACCGACGGCGGCGCACCGGCGACGGTGCGCCGTCTCCAACGAGACGCAGGGAGGCGCGCGATGGCGGCACACGGACAGGTCCTGCCCCTCATGGGCGGAGGCGCGGCATCGGGCATGCGCGACGCCGTTCTGCGCTTCGCGCCGAAGCTCGGCTGGGGCATCGCCTCGGTCGGCCTCTTCGTCGCGATCTGGGAGTTCTGCTGGTACGTCGGCTGGGCCGATCCGAAGCTGCTGCCGCCGCCGCACATCTTCATGTCCGGCCTCGCCGATCAGGCGAAGTTCTTCAACACCGCCCAGCGCTGGCAGATCGGCGCCGGCAGCACGGACTCGCCGAGCCCGTTCGAGGCGGTCGGGATCACGTTGCTGGCCTCGACCATGCGCGTGCTGATCGGCCTCAGCCTCGCCGCCGTGTGCAGCATCTCGCTCGGCATCGCCATCCGCTATTTCGGCATCGTCGGCAAGCTGACCCTGCCGACGATCATCCTGCTGTCGCCGGTCTCGCCGGTGGCGTGGCTGCCGGTCGCGATCTTCGTCTTCGGCATCGGCGACAAGCCGGCGATCTTCATGGTCTTCATCGCACTGTTCTTCCACATGGTCCTGGCGACGATCACGCAGATCGACAGCGTCAACCGCAACTACATCCACGTCGCCCGCGTCATGGGCGCCAGCAAGCGGCAGATCTACGGCCGCGTCATCCTGCCGGCGATCCTGCCCGGCATGCTCGTGGTGCTGCGCCTCAACCTGTTCGGCGCCTGGATGGTGGTCCTGATCGCCGAGGCGGTCGGCGTCGGCTACGGCCTGGGCCAGGTCATCATGCTGGCGCGCAACACCTTCAATCCGGGGCTCGTCTTCTTCACCATCGCCCTGATCGGCCTGCTCGGCTTCGCCTTCGACTACGGTCTGCGGACGCTGCAGCGGAAGATCCTCTACTGGGTGCCGCCCGGCACCGGCGCGCTCGGCACCTGAGGGAGACGACGATGAGCGACCGCACCGGACACGCCGTCGAGTGCCGCAATGTTGGCAAGACCTGGGCCGCCGACACCGCCCGCGCCCATCAGGCGCTGACCGGCTTCAACCTGACCGTCGACAAGGGCGAGTTCGTCGTCCTGCTCGGCCCCAGCGGCTGCGGCAAGAGCACGCTGCTCTATCTGATCGCCGGCCTGGAGGACGTCACTGCCGGCGAACTGCTCTCCTTCGGCGAGCCGATTGCAAAGCCCGGCCCGGACCGCAGCCTGATCTTCCAGGAGACCTCGCTCTTCCCCTGGCTGACGGTCGGCGAGAACGTCGCCTTCGGCCTCAGCCTGCGCGGCGACGACAAGGCCGAGCGGGAGACGGCGGCCCGTCAGACGCTGGCGCGCGTCGGCCTGGTCGATGCGATCGACAAGCGCCCGGACGAACTGTCAGGCGGCATGCGCCAGCGCGTCGCCGTCGCCCGCGCTCTCGCAATGCGGCCCGACGTCCTGCTGATGGACGAGCCGTTCGCGGCCCTCGACGTCCAGACCCGCGCGCGCATGCAGCAGTTCCTGACCGACGTCTGGCGCGACAGCGGCGCCTCGGTCCTGTTCGTGACCCACCACATCGACGAGGCGGTGGCGCTGGCCGACCGCGTCGTTGTCTTCACCTCGCGGCCCGGCCGCATCAAGGCCGTGGTACCGATCGACCTGCCGCGCCCGCGCGAGGAGACCTCGCCCGAGTTCCTGTCGCTGCGCGTAGAACTGACCAAGCTGCTGCGCGACGAGGTCGACCGCGCCTTTGCCGAACAGGAAGGCCGCATGGCGGCCGAATGAGCGCCCCATACACCAAGAAGAAGGAAGCCACTCCGTGACGACATCCATCGTACGCGGCAAATACGTCATCACGCGCGCCCTCGACCGACACCGGTGGGAGCAGATCGACGGCGGCGCAGTCCTGCAGCGCGACGGCATCGTCGTCGAGATCGCGGCCTACGACGACCTGCGCCGGCGCCACCCGGACGTCCCCGTGATCGGCACGGGCGACCAAGTCGTGCTGCCCGGCTTCGTCAACGGCCACCATCATGTCGGCCTGACGCCGCTGCAGTTGGGCTCGCCCGACATGCCGCTCGAACTCTGGTTCGCCACCCGCCTCGTCACGCGCAACCTCGACCTCTACCTCGACACGCTCTACTCGGCGTTCGAGATGATCGCCTCCGGCATCACGACGGTGCAGCACATCCACGGCTGGATGCCGGGCGTACTCAGCGAGGTCGAGGCGAAGTCCGAGGACGTCATCCGCGCCTACGAGGACATCGGCATGCGGGTGTCCTACTGCTTCGCGCTGCGCGACCAGAACCACCTCGTCTACGAGGCCAACCAGGACTTCGTGAACCGCGTCCCGGACGAGGTGAAGCCGCTGCTGGCGAAGCATTTCGAGCGGTTCAAGATGGGGCTGGAGGACAGCATGCTGCTGTTTTCCCACCTGCACGCCAAGTACAACCCGAAGGAGCGGGTGAAGATCCAGCTGGCGCCGGCCAACCTGCACTGGTGTTCCGACAAGGCGCTGGAGGCGCTCGCCACCTGCTCGCACGAGCATCAGGCGCCGATGCACATGCATCTGGTCGAGACGGCCTACCAGAAGGAATACGCCAAGCGCCGCGGCGGCGGCACGGCCGTCGACCATATCGACAGGTTCCAGATGCTGGGGCCGCTGATGACCCTCGGTCACGGCGTCTGGCTGAACGAGCCGGACCTGGAGCGGCTGGCAGAGACCGGCACCAACATCTGCCACAACTGCAGTTCGAACTTCCGCCTGCGCAGCGGCGTTGCCGCCCTCAACCGGTTCGAGGCGATGGGTATCAACACCGCCATCGGCCTCGACGAGGCCGGCATCAACGACGACCGCGACATGCTGCAGGAGATGCGCATGGTCCTGCGCGCCCATCGCGAGCCGGGCATCGACGACCGCGTACCGACCATGGCGCAGGTCTTCCGCATGGCGAGCGAGGGCGGTGCCAAGACGACAGGCTTCGGCGCCAAGATCGGAACGCTGGAGCCGGGCAAGGCCGCCGACATGGTGCTCCTCGACTGGCAGCAGATCGCCTACCCCTATCTCGACGTGCTGACGCCGGTGCTCGATGCGGTCGTGCAGCGGGCGAAGACCGAGGGCGTGCGCGCCGTCATGGTTGCAGGCGAAGTGGTCTACCAGGACGGCAAGTTCACCAAGGTCGACCGCGACGCGGCGCTGAAGCAGCTCTCCGACATCATGAAGGCCGACCTTACCGACGAGGAACTGGAGCGGCGGCGCCTGTCGAAGCTGGTCCTGCCGCACGTGAAGGCCTTCTACGAAGGCTACTTCGACCCGGAGAGCCACGTGCCCTACTACAAGCCGTCGTCGCGGGTCTGAGAAAAGGAAAACCGGACGGCCCGCGAGCACCGTCCGGCACCTTCAGGCCACCCGCTCAGGCTGGAATCAGCCCTTCTTGCCCTCGGCGATGACGAGGTCGAGGACCTCCTTGCCGGGCAGGTTCTTCGACTTCATCTCGGCCATCCAGGCGTCCCACACGGGCTTGGCGGCCGTCTCTTCGATCTGGGCCCGCATCTCCGGCGTGTAGACGACGCGCTCCAGGCCCATCTTGTCGAACATCGGGATGTTCTTGTCGTCGGCCTCCTTGTAGGCCGCCTTCAGCGCCGCGTAGGCCGGGGCCTCGGCATCGTCGAGCATCTTGCGGTACTCGTCCGGCAGGCCGTTATAGGCGTCGATGTTGAAGAAGGTCGGGCAGCTGACTGCACCCGGCGCCATGCCCATCGTGTACCACTTCGACACTTCGTGCAGCTTGTACGAGGCATGCGAGTAGCTGAACGGGAAGGACGCGGCCTCGAACATGCCGCGCTCCAGGCCGGTATAGGTCTCCGGCGCCGGCACCGTGGTCGGAACGGCACCGAGTCGCTTCATCGCCTCGCCGATGCCCGCCAGTGCGCGGACCCGCATGCCCTTCCAGTCTTCGATCGCCTTCGGCGGCTTGCCGGTGCCCATGAACTCGTACTGCGGCAGCAGGCCGGACATGTAGGCCATCGTGTTCCAGCGCTTCAGCTCGGCCTTGATCGCCGGATGCGCGAAGACCGCCTCGTGCACGTTCTGGGTGACGTCCGGGTTCGGCGCCGGCAGGAACGGCAGGTCGAGCACGCCCATCAGCGGCGTCTTGCCGGGCGAGTAGGAATTGCAGAGCTGCGCCGCCTCGAAAGCGCCGATGCGCAGGCCGTCCAAGTTCTCCTTCACCGGCGAGATCGCCTCGCCCAGGTGGATCTTGATCGTGAAGTTGCCGCCGCTCTTCTCTTCGACATACTTGGCGACCGTCTCGATGCCGCGGGTGTAGGCGCGCGACGGGCCGTAGCTCGACACGTTCCAGGTGACCTTGTCGGCGGCCGACGCGGCCGTCGTGGCAAACGCCGCGGCGGCGCAGATCGCGGCCGCACTGGCGGTACGTACGAAACTCATCTCGGTTGTCTCCCGGTTCTCCCATCCGGCTCGCGGCCGGTACCGGGCCATCTTCGCCGCGGACAGGCCACCGGGCAACGGTAAAGGCGGGCTAGGTTCTGTACCCATAAAGGTTGCGAGGATCGAGGCGGGCTGATTCAAGAGTTCCGAGAGGAGTTCTTGGATGGCACTAAGATCAACGTCTTGGTGAACCAGGATGGCCTTCCGCTGAGGATCGTGCTCTCCGCCGGGCAGGCGTCCGACAAGGCCGCCGTCGCTGCCCTGATAGACGGCCTGCCACCCGCCCCGGCGCTCGTCGCCGATCGCGGCTACGATGCAAAGGCCATCATTGATCTCGTCGCCGCCCACGGTGGTTGTGCGCACATCCCGACCCAGAAGGACCGCAAGGTCCAGCGCTCCGTCGATCCTGCCATCTACCGCCAGCGCAATCAGGTCGAGCGCTTCTTCTGCAAGCTCAAACACTTCAGGCGCGTCGCCACACGCTTCGACAAGCTCGCAAGGAACTTCCTCGCCGCCGTCTGCTCGCGTCGACCCGACTATGGCTCAGAACTTATGAGTCCACGACCTAGAGCGCGGGGGGCGGATGCCCGGCAGCGGCTTCGCCGCGCCGGCACAGGTAGACCTCGCGCTCGGGGTGCGCGACGATCTCGAAGCCCGCACTGCGCAGCATCGCCTCGGCCGCGGCGCGGTTCGGGATCCACCAGTTGGTCGGGTCGCCGGCGTAGCGGTCCTCGACGAAGTAGAGGCTGGGATAGTCCGGCCGGTCGAAATGCGCCTGATCGTCGAAATCATAGTCCGGCGCAACCGCGGCCACGGCGTCGGGACCGCGCTGCATCGACTGGAACAGGAGCAAGTCTCTGACCGCGTGCCGGTGGAGCAGGTCGAGCGCCAGCAGCGGGTGGCGCAGGTGGTACAGCACGCCCATGAACAGGACGAGATCGAACCTCTCGCCCAGTTGCGCGACGTCGTAGACGGACATCCGGCGGAACTCAATGTCGTGGCCGAGCACCTCGGCCGCGAACCGCGCCTGCGCCAGATAGCGTTCGTCTGAATCCACAGCCACGACCCGCTCTGCGCCGCGCCGCTTCATCTCCATGGCGTAGAAGCCGCCGTTACACCCTATGTCGAGAACGGTGCGGCCCGTCAGGTCGTCCGGTACGGCGGCGGCGAAGCCGCGCCACTTGAACGCGGGATAGTCGCCGAGGAAATGGTCGGGCGCCGTCGGCACGCCGTGCAGGTCGATATTGTGAAACCAGGGCCCGAGGCCCCGCAGACCCGCGACGATCTCCTGCCGGCTCCATTGTCTTTGCGCACGCACGTCTCAACCCACCTTCGCCAGATTCGAATGCGCCTGCCGCAATGCGGACAGCGCCTCAACCAGCTGGGCGGCCCGGGCCGTGCCCGTGTGCTCGCCCAGCACGATCGCCCGGGCACGCTCGGCCCGGGCGCGCCGCGCATCGTCGTCGCCGGCTTCGATGACGGCGACGACGTCCGCGGCATCCAGCGCCAGCACGATCGCTTCGCCGTCGGGCAGCAGGTCGGTCAGGCCATCCCAGACGTCGCTGACGATCGGCGTGCCGCAGGCGGCCGCTTCGAAAAGTCGGACGCTGGGCGACCAGCCGGCGGCGATCATGTCGGCGCGCGTCACGTTCAGCGTGTGCCGTTGCCGGCCGTAGAAGGCCGCATGCTCGGACGGCGGCAGATGGTCGATACGGTCCACGTTCGGCGGCCATGCGATGGCGTCGGGATATTGCGGCCCCGCGACCACGAAACGGCGGTGCGGCAGCCGCCGCGCCGGCTCGATCAGCAGGCGCTCCAGGGTCGGCTGCCGGTCGTCGCTGTAGGTCCCGAGATAGCCCAGTTCCCACACCGGCGCGTCGCCCGTCGGCCGGTAGCGCGTCTCGTCCACCGCGCAGTAGAGGGCCATCGATCGCCGCGCCCCGAAGTCGCCGGTGAGGCGCTGCAGGAGCGGCCCGCCCGTGAAGGACAGATACAGGTCCACCGCCGGGATCTGCCGCCGGGCCAGATACTCCTCGTCGCCGCGGCTCAGCTTCGCCAGGGTCACCGGCGTATCGATGTCGTAGAAGGCGACCGGGCCGCGCGCGGCCTCCAGCACGATGTCGAGCGCCGCGACGCCTTCCGGCACGTAGGAGCCGAAGATCACCGCATCGGCGTCGGCAATCGCGCCGCGATGCCGCTCCGCCAGTTCCGTCAGGTCGGCATAGAGCCGGAGGTCGCAGAAATCCGGATCGGGCAGATCCCTGTTCGCGGCGTACCAGGGCACGTCCCGCTCCAGGAACAGCACGCGGTGGCCCAGCCTCTGCAGTCCGCGGATCAGGGCTCGGTATGTCGTCGCGTGGCCGTTGCCCCAAGAGGAGGACAGCGACAGTCCGACAATGACGATGTCGAGTGGGCGCTCCATCATGCCGCGGCCTCCGGCTGCTTGGCGAGACGGTCGCGCAGCAGGCGGTCGACCTGGCGGGCGCGCAGCGCATAGGTGTGGTCACGCAGCACGCGCGCGAGCGCCCGACGGCCGATCGCCGTCGCCTCCTCGGGCGTCAGGCGCGCCATGATCTCTGCGACGTCCCTGCCGTCGCGGGCGACCAGCACCTCGCGGCCGGGCTCCAGGAACATTTCCAGTCCCGTCCAGGCGTCGGTGATCAGGCACGCCCCGGCGCCCGCCGCCTCGAAGACGCGCGTCGGCGGCGAGAAGCCGGTGCTCGCCATGCTGGCGCGGTTGATGTTCAGCACCGCCTTCGGCGTGACGTTGAACGCGTTGTGGTCGCGGCTCGACACGTGGCCGATGTAGCGCACGTTCGCCGGCAGGCCGCGATCCGCCCAGCCCGAGCCGCCGAGCAGGAACGATGCCTCGGGCCGCGCCGCCGCCGGCTCCAGGAAAAAGTCTTGGACGCGTGCTTCGCGGTCCGGCAGGCGGTTGCCGAGGAAGGCGAGGTCGGCGGCGAACTTCGCCTCCGGCGGCACCGGGTGGTGGGTGTCGGGGTCGAGCGCGTTGTAGACGGGGATGCAGGCGGCGGCCCCCAGCGCTTCATAGGCCGAGACCACGGGATCGCCGCCGCCATAGGTCAGGATCAGATCGAGGTTCTTAAGCGCCTGCCGCAGCGGATGGCCGGGCTGCGCCTGCAGGTCGGCCAGCGTCGCGGGCGCGTCGACGTCCCAGAAGATCTTCAGGGCCTGCGGCCGCGCGGCGCCGAGCACCGCGGCCAGCAGCGCATCCTCCTCGTAGCCGACGCCGCTTGCCTTCACCACGACGTCCGCCGAAGCCGCCTCCGCTGCCGCGCGCCGCACGTCCGCCGGGGTGGCCGGATAGACGACGACCCGGCACCAGTCCGGCGGATCGATGTCCCGGTTCTGCTGCCGGCCGAAGGCGTCGGGCTCGTAGAAGGTGATCTCGTGGCCGTGGGTCGCGAGCGCGCGCAGCAGGCCGCGGTAATAGGTCGCCGCGCCGTTCCAGTAGGACGAGAGAATGCTGGAGCCGTAAAAGGCGATCTTCATTCGGCTGCCTCCTGTTCTCCGGGCAACTGGCGCCGCACCCGCTCCGTGCCGATGCGCCGCAGCACGGCCATGAGCTCGTCGACACGGTGACCGCAGGTATGCCTGGCACGGATGGTCTCGATGCCGGAGCGCGACAGCGACGCCGCCAGGTCCGGATCGTTCAGCACCGCCGCGAGTGCGGTCTTCATCGCATCGCCGCTGGCGACCGACAGATAGTCCTGCCCGGTACGGAAGAGGTTCTCCGCGTCGGACCAGGGCGCCGAGACCAGCGGGATGCCGCAGGCGAGCGCTTCGAACATGCGGATGGTCGGAATGCCCGGCAGCGATTCCACATAGGGCCGCCGCGGAACGTGCATGGTGACCCGGTGGGCCGCGAAGGCCGCCGGAACGTCGACATTGGCGATCCAGCCGCCATAGGCGAGACCGGCGGCGCGGAGTTGCGCCAGCGCCTCGTCCGGATAGCGGACGCCGCGCACCGTGCCGCTCAGCCCGAGCCGCCGGCAGGGTTCGATCAGGAACGTCTCCAGTTCGCGGGTCCGCTCGCCGTCGCCCCAATTGCCGATCCAGACGAGATCGCGGCCCGATGCCCGCTCGGCCGACGCGCGCTCCGCCGGAGGCTTGAAGAGCGTGATGTCCGCGGCTTCGTGCCAGGTGAAGACCTGGTCCGCCCACCCCGCTGCGAGATAGCGCTGGCGCAAGGTGTCGCCGAACGCGAGGATCGCGTCGTAGTCGGCCAGCAGGAGGTCGGCGATGGAGCGCTCCGCCGACACGGCCCGGTGGTGGGTGTCGTGGAAAAGCAGCGTGAAGTCGCCGCCGCACCGTCGTGCCGTACCGATCCGCGCGACGAGGCCGGGGTCGGTCCACTCGTGGACCAGGACGACATCCGCCGCCGCAAGCGCCGCTTCATGATCGAAAGCGGCGTCGTATGTGCGCACGATGAGGTCGGGGAAGGTCTCGCCGAAGCTGTCGGCAGCGGCGGCACCCTGCTCGCGGATAAGGTTGCTGCGGCTCCACCCGTCCTCCGGCTCGAGGGCCAGCGTCTCGAAGCTTCGGGCGGCCAGTTCGCGGAGGATGCCGCGCAGAAAATGCGCATTGCCGTGATTCCAGTCGGAAATCAGGGAATGCGTGTAGAGGAGAAAGCGCATCTAGGGTGAAACCTCCGCAAACTCGGGCTGCCGCGTGTCGCAGCGTCCGGATGCAGCGCCCGCCATCGCCCCGGCATAGGCCTCCATCAGGAGCGTCGTCTGCCGCTCGATCGTGAACGATGCCGCGCGCGTCCTGGCGCGCGCGCCGAGATCGCGACGCAGGCTCTCGTCCGACGCGAGAGCGTCGATCGCCCGGGCGAAGGCGGCCGGATCGCGGGGGGCGGCGAACAGCGCGGCACCGCCCCAAAGCTCTCGAAATGTCGGGATGTCCGCGAGGACGAGGGCCGCCCGGGAGAGCGCCGCCTCCAGCACCGCCAGACCGAACGGCTCGTAGAGAGACGGCGCCGCGAAGACCGCCGCGCGCCCCATCTCGGCCCGCACCGCAGCAGCGTCGAGGGGGCCGAGCATCCGCGCGCCGGTCGCGGCGAAGCGCTGCCCGAGCGGACCCTCGACCGCACCGGCCATGACGATGGGCCAGGCAGTCTTGCCGGCGGCTTCGTCGAGGACGCGGCCGTTCTTCCCCTCGTCCCACCACCGACCGGCAGCGAAGACGAACGGCTCCTTCGGCTGCGCGGCTGCAGCCGGGGCGGCCGCGTTCGGCACGATCTTCAGGCCGCCGATCTTGCCGTACGCCTCCACCAGGGCACGGGCGTGGCTGGCGGTAGGCGCGAGCGTGAGGCGCGCGGCATCGAAGCCGGCCCGCGTCATGTCGTGCCGCCAACCCCATTCCGCCGGCGCCGCCCCCGAGCGCACCGCCTGCCACCAGGTATGGACGCAGGAGTGCGAGACGACGACGAACGGCAGCCCCACAGGCAGCCCCACCGCCTGGACCGGGGTGTTCAAGTGCAGAAGGTCCGCACTGTGGCGCTCGGTCGCCGCCGCGAGCAGCCTCGGCACGCCGGCGAGTTCTGACGCATCGCCCGCCATCCAATCCAGCGGCGCGTCGAGCCAGTCGAGCGCCCCGCCCGGAATGGCGTCCACCTCCCGCCGCTGAGCGGGCGAGGGCGGCGGGCCGGAGCCGACCAGCACCACGCTCACGCCCGCCCCGGCCATGCCGCGGGCGACATCGACGGCGTAGCGCCAGACACCGCCGACCGCATCCACGGTCACCAGGATCCGGCGCAGGTTCAGCGGCCGGCGCAGCATGAGCTCTCAAGCGCCGGCAGCGGCAGCGGACGCTGTTCCTGGATGTCGCTGAAGCGATCGAACGCCTCGAGATAGTGATCGTGCGCCCGCTCCCACGCGAGATCGTCGGGCTCGCCCCATTTTGCCCGGTAGCTGGGCGAGCTCGGATAGGGGTAGAGGGGCACGGGTTCGTTCGCCCACACGCCGGCGGCAAGCAGCCTGTCGCGCCATGCCGCGACCATCTCGGCCTCGTCCTCCTCCATGCCGATGAGGTTGGCCTGGACGAACGGCACATGTCGCCGCGCCTTGATCAGCAGGTCGGCGAGTTCGTCGGTGTCGAGCCGGCAGCGCTTCGCCAGCGCCTCGCGCCCCTCGACCGTCAGGCTTTCGACGCCCGCCTCGATCGACACGCATCCGGCCGCGCCAAGCAATTCCAGGAGATCCGGCTTCCACAGGTCGATCCGCGTCTGTACGCCGAACTGGATGTTCCGCCCGACCAGCGCCTCCAGCAGCGGCTTCTGCGGCAGGAATATCTCGTCGACGAAATAGACATAGCCGACGCCTTGGGCGATCAGCCCGTCGATTTCCGCCAGGACCGCATTCAGGTTGCGGCGCCGGTATTTGTCGCGGAAGTCGATCTTCGCGCAGAAGGTGCAGTTGTAGGGACAGCCGCGCGAGGCTTCGACCTCGGCCCCCAGGCCGCGCTGGACCTCCTCGAAGCGGTGATGGTGGTGGGGGTGGTTGGCGATCCAGGCGTCCGGCCAGTGCAGTGGGGGATGATCGACGAAGCCGCTCGCATGGACGCCGCCGTTGATCCGCACGTCGTCGCCGTCCGGCACCGCTGTGGCAGGCACGCGCGACCAGTCGCGCGCCTCGGCGAGTTGGACCACGATCTCCTCGCATTCGCCGCGAACGACGGCATCGACCCCCAGCTTCCGCACCGTCGGTGCCGGCGTCGCAGAGCCGTGCGGACCGACCGCCACGGTGCGGCCGCCGCGGCCGGCGAGCGCCTTCAGGAACTCCGCCGGCACCCGCAGTTCCGGCGGCGCACAGCGCCAGAAGAGATAGGTCGGCGCCGTCGTGACCACCGTCATCTCCGGGCGGTAGTTCGCCACGGCCTCCGCCAGGGCCTGGTTGTCCAGCGCCTGCAACTGGCCGTCCAGCATCAGGACGTCGTGTCCGCGCGCCTCGAGCAGCGCCTTCGAGTAGCCGAGCTCGAGCGGCAGGTGTGGATTGCGGCAGCCGAAATAGATGCTGCCGTCATATGTCCAGTAGGGGTTGACGAGTGCGACTCTCATGCGAGCAGCCTCCGGGTTTCGTTCTGCGCTCCCTCGCCCTGCGTCCTCAGCCAGTCGGCCAGATCGCGCAGGCCGTCGCGCCAGGGCATCGCGGCCGTCCATCCGACCGTCGTGCGGAGCTTCCGCGTGTCGGCAACGAAATAGAACTGGTCGCCCTGCCGCCATTCGCTCGTCTCGACCGGGGGCAGCCGGTCGACGATGCGATCGATCTCGCGCATCACCATGCGCAGGCTGACAGCGTTGGCCGGCCCGCCGCCGAGATTGAAGACCTGCCCCTTCACCCGCTGGATGTTGTCCAGCAGGGCGCGGTACGCCGCGACCGCGTCGCCGACATGCAGGATGTCCCGCACCTGCTTGCCGTCGCCGTAGATCGTGATCCGTTCGCCGCGCAGGGCCTTGATCAGGAAGTGCGCGACCCAGCCCTGGTCCTCGGTACCAAACTGCCGTGGTCCGTAGATGCAGCTCATCCGCAGCACCGCCGTGGGCAGTCCATAGGATTTCGCGTAGTCCAGGACATACTGGTCCGCCACCCCCTTCGAGCAGCCGTAGGGCGTGCAGAAGTCGAGCGGCCGGTCCTCGCCGACACCGTGATTGCGGATCTCGTCGGCCTTCGGGAGATAACGATCTTCCAGTTCGGCAAGCGCGATGTCCGCGAGATTGCCGTAGACCTTGTTGGTCGAAGCGAAGATGACGGGTATGTCCCGCCCCTGCTTGCGTACGGCCTCCAGCAGGTTGACCGTACCCTGCGCGTTGACCGCGAAATCGTGCTGCGGCTCGTCGAGGCTCGTCGTGACCGCCACCTGGGCCGCAAGGTGGAAGACGGCCGCCGCATCGGCGATCGCGGCATCGAGGGCGGCGGCATCGCGTATGTCCGCAATGGCCGGATGTACCCGGTCCCGGTGGCGCCCGCGGAGCCATTGCAGGTTCGTTTCGACCCCCGAGCGGCTGAGATTGTCGACGACGACAACGTCGCGGCCTTCGCTGAGATAGCTGTCCGCGAGGTTGGAGCCGATGAATCCGGCCCCGCCCACGATCACGACGGGCTTGGCTGGCCGCATTACCGCCGGTGCCGCAAGGCGGCGCGCGTCGTCCAGCTTGCCGACGCCGCCCTCGCGTAGCAGCCGCGCCGTCAGCTTGGGCCTGCCGCCGGCATCCACGACCCCGCAATGATAGTGGCGCGGATCGAAATAGGTCCCCTCCTGCACGGGGACCTCGGCCGGTATGTCCTGCCAGCTGTACCAGTAGAGTCGCTTGGCAGGAGCCTTCAGCGCGTCGAGGAGCAGTGCCCCCTGCTTGAACTCGTCGTTGCGCCAGGTGGAGTAGCCGGCCTCGGTGATCCAGATCTCCACGTCCGGGTTATGGCGGTCGAGCACCGCGCGCATCTCGCCGAGGTGCTTCGCCCATCCGGCCCACGTCCCGGCCTCGCTGTCCCATGTGCCGGGAAAGCCATGGAAGCCGACCGCATGGACCTTCGCGAGGACGCCTCGCCGGCCGATCAGGTCCAGCCAGTTCGCATCGAACGGACACGGGCCGCCGAGGACCGCTTTCCATCCGCGCTCGCCGATCCAGTGCGCCGCAGCCCCCGCCATCTCGCAGAAGAGCAGCCAATCGTTGTCCTCGCGCCAGTCCCAGTCGAGGAGGTTGTTCGGCTCGTTCCACAGTTCGACATGGCTGAAATGGCGGCCGTAGCGCGTGAGGACATGGTCGCAGAAATCGGCATAGTCGAGCAGCCGCCGGGGCGGCCCGGATGCCGCGCCGGTGCGCGACAGCGACGGCGGCGTATAATGAATGCACGGCAGCAGGTCGATGCGCTCTCCCAGGAACGGGATCAGCCAGTCGTACCAGGCCTCGCCGCCCGGAGCGTGGTACTCCGCCCAGGAGATGTGGGTCCGCAGAAACGCCGCACCGGCGTCGAGCATTCCTGCGACCGCAGCTTGCGCCCGGACGTGCTCGCCCGGCCGAAACCATTCGACGAAGCCGTAGGGCCGACCGAATGTTCGGAGCGGTTGTGGAGCGCCGGCGTTCACGCGACCAACCCCCGCGCCTCGAGCGCCTGCCGCATCTCGGCGGCGCGATCCGTCTTCGCCTCGGCCGTCTCGACCCAGGCGGCCACTTCGCCCAGCGACGTCTCCAGGGGATGCTGCGGTTCGAAACCGAGCAGCGCGCGTGCCCTCCCGATATCTGCGAAGCAGTTGCGGATGTCCCCCGCGCGCGCCTTGCGGAGGATCTCCGGACGGATGTCCGATCCCATGGCGTCGGCCAGCAGCTCGGCCACCTGCTTCACGCTATAGGACCGGCCGCTGCCGACATTGAGAACGGCGCCAGCGACGCCGGGCCGTTCAAGGGCGGCGCGGAAGGCGCGCGCGACATCGGTCACGTGCACGAAGTCGCGCCGTTGCTCGCCGTCCTCGAAGATCAGCGGCGGCTGGCCGTTGATGATGCGGGAGGCAAAGTTCGCCAGCACGCCGGTATAGGGATTCGAGAGCGCCTGCCCAGGGCCAAAGACGTTGAACAGGCGCAGGGCCACCGCGTCGACGCCGTAGGCCTCGCCGAAAATCAGCGTCGCCCGTTCCTGCGCAAATTTGGTCAGTGCGTAGATGGACGCCAGATCGACGGGCTTGCCTTCATGGGTCGGGATCGGCGTCAACGCGGTGCCGTCGGGCCCGGCGATCTCCCACCGCCCCTGCCGGACGGCCGCCGCATCGCGCCGCGCATCGTCGACGGTATGTCCGTCCGCGGCGCGATAGAGGCCCTCGCCATACACGCTCATCGAGGACGCGACGACCAGGCGCCGTATCGGCCGGTCGATCAGCGCCTGCAGCAGGACGGCGGTCCCGAGTTCGTTGGCGCCGACATAGCGATCGATTTCGTACATGCTCTGACCGACGCCGACCTCGGCCGCCAGATGAATGACCGAGGACACTCCGTCGGCCGCCCGCCCGACCGCAGCCGCGTCGCGCACGTCACCTTCGACGAACTCGATTTCCGGCGGAAGCACGGGCAGGGCCCCGCCATGCACCTGATCGATCAAGGCATCGAGCACCCGAACCCTGTAGCCACCGCGAAGCAGCTCGTCACAGAGGTGACGACCGATGAAGCCGAAGCCCCCGGTCACCAGTACGCGTTCCTTCATTCCCGTCCTCAACGTCCGGATAACCCCCAGAGCCCGTTACCGAGCCTGTGCCCCTAATCGCATTCGAGGCTTTTGGTTCCGCGAGGAAGCGGCGCGTACGCAAATCAGCGTGTTTCGGATTACTTGGTGGCATCGGATGGTCGGAAAAGCGCGCCCCGACACGCGATCGCAGCCATCATTGCCGGCAGGCGATCTGGTTCCGCCTCCCGAAGCCAATAAGGTCGGAGGAGACGATGTCCGAGGAACGTCGCACCCTCTCACGCCGACTGGCGGCCGCATGGTCGGCCGATACGGCGACCGCTTGGCGCGACGAGAATCCGGCTCCCGGCCAATGCAGCGTCACCGCCCCGGTAGCGCAGGACCTCGTTGCCGGCCTGCTCCTGAGAACACGGACAGGAAGTACCGCGACTGAGGCCCGGGGGCGCGGGGGCTTGGGCGCGTTGCGCGCGATGCCCTCGCGTTTGACGACCGCGTTTGTCGGCAAAGGAGGCAACGTCAGGTTTGCCACGGGCAACGCAAAAGGCCCCGGCGGGAGCGCCGGGGCCTTTTGTGCGTCTGGTTGCGGGGGCTGGATCTAAGCGCCCATTGCAAACCGTACCGACATCAATCCAAGCGCTGGTTGCGGGAGGGCGACTTGATCGCCCTCTGCACCATGAATTTGGGTCGGTCCAGGCCATGGTCGCGGGGAACCGCCACTGCCGCTCTCTGCACATAGCCTGGGACATCACCGCGCCATCTCCTTGATATAGGCCGTGCTTTCAAAGCACTAGGCCACGCGGTCGGCGTTCCCTACGGGGTGTGCAATGGCGAAGAGCCAGACCAACCAACCGTCGCCGGTGTGCATCCGGCTGACGACGGCGGAGCGCGATCAGCTCCAAGCGGCAGCCGGTGGAAAAACCATCAGCGCCTATATCCGCTCGCGCATCTTCGATAGCGATAAACCGATGCGCGCGGTTCGCGTGCCGAAGCCTGACCAGACTGCTCTGGCGCAGGTGCTCGCCCTGCTCGGACAGTCACAGCTCGCGACAGAACTGCGCGACCTTACCGCCCTGGCGAAGATCGGCGCTCTGCCAGCCTCGCCGGAAAGCGAAGCCGTCATCATGCGCGCCTGCGCGCATATCACCGAAATCCGCCTCGCCCTCTTCAAGGCGCTCGGCCTTACGGATCGGGGTGAGGCATGATCCTAAAGGCCAGCCAGCGAAGCGGCGGGAAGCAGCTTGCGACGCACCTTCAGCGTTTGGATGAGAACGATCACGTAGAGGTGCATCAGCTACGGGGCTTCGTCTCCGACACCCTTGAGGGTGCGCTGCGCGAGATCTATGCGATCAGCCGCGGCACGAAGTGCGTGCAGTACCTCTTCTCCCTCAGCCTCAGCCCGCCGGAAACCAGTTCGGTTCCGGTTTCGGGATTTGAACGGGCGATCGAGACGATCGAGGAACAGCTCGGCCTGAAGAACCAGCCACGCGCGATCGTCTTCCACGAGAAGAACGGCCGGCGTCATGCCCACTGCGTTTGGTCGCGGATCAACGCCGCCACGATGACGGCGATCGAGCTGCCGCACTTCAAGCTGAAGCTGCGGGATACCTCCCGAAAGCTCTATATCGAGCATGGATGGGAGATGCCGCGCGGCCTGATGAACAGCAAGGAGCGCGACCCGCTGAACTTCAGTCCCCAGGAGTGGCAGCAGGCAAAGCGCGCCGGTCGCGATCCGAAGGTGATCAAGACGATCTTTCAGGATTGCTGGGCTGTCTCGGACGGGTTGCCCGCCTTCAAGCAGGCGCTCGCTGCACGGGGCTACTACCTGGCACAGGGCGACCGGCGCGGCTTCGTGGCGATCGATTATCAGGGAGAGGTGTATTCCATCTCCCGCTGGATCGATGTGCGGCCAAAGGCTATCGCCGCGAAGCTGGGCGAAGCATCCGCCCTGCCCTCGCTGGCTGAGGCAAAGAAGGAACTTGCCGAGCGCATGAGCGCGGTTCTCCGGCGCCACATCGATCAAACCCGATCCGAGCTCGGTGAGGCGCGGATCGCCCTGGAAGAGAAGCGACGGGTGCTTGTTCTCGCGCAACGGCGCGAGCGGAGCGATCTGCGAGATCAGCAGGCATACAAGACGATTGAAGGGCTCAAGCGGCGGACTCAGCGCCTGCCAAGAGGCCTGAAGGCATTATGGCGCTGGGTCACGGGTAGCTACCGGAAGCTCGCGAAGGAGCTCACGGCAGAAGCGGATCAAGAACGTCGGGACCATGAAGCTGAGCGCCAAGCGCTAATCGAGCGGCAGCTATCAGCGCGGAAGATCCTGCAGCGCGAGGTGCGCGCCATACGCGCACGCGAAGATCGGGAGGTGAGCGCGCTCAACCATGATCTAAACCACTACCTGACGATGGATCCGGAGGCCCAAACCCAAGCTATTCAGCCGACCATGGCGCCGCGCGTGAGGCATCCTCGCCAGCGCCAGCGGGATATGGAACTCCAGTAATCATCGGTCGACCAAGCACTATGAAGATCTACTGTGTCAACGCCTGCAGTTGCGCGTCCGACTTACCGGATTCATATATTTGAACGCGACGGAGATACGTGGATATAAAAAGGTTCTCGAAATTTTCTGTTCTACCTAGCCAAAGCCTGTCCAGACTTACAGGAACGTTTGCTGTAACGGCTGTTCCACCCACCCCATTTGTATAAATGCGAGTATTCGCCGCACCCGACGCAACGCGAATACCCGAGATAGCGACGTTATTGCCCAATGGCGGCCCCCCTCGTTGAATGGCCGCTACACTGACACCACCGGACGTAACAATGCTATTATCTCCATATATAGTTCGCAAAGAAACACGATTACTGTTTTCGCCGACACTATCCGCCAACGCTGCCACTGCAATGTTTTGGCTCAGAGCATATGAAGGGTGCAACCATTCCGCCAGCATAGTGACCGGAGCCCCACCGAGAGCTAAACCGTCAATTCGTGCACTATCAGCTGACCGCGTGACCGCCGATCCTAAAGTGGGAATGTAAGATGAGGCGAATTCCGCCTGTTCTAATTGCGCCCCCCAAGTGTAGAGTATTGTATTAGGGGATAAACTATAAATCCAACACGCTCGCCTATCAGCGCTTGTGAATCCGCTGGGGCGTACTTTAGATATTCTTTGCCACGTACCTGTCACGTCGACCGTTTGCACGTCCGCAACACTATCATAAAATCCAACCCGAATGCTTACCGGAACATCCGATCTTATCCAAATGCTGCATGTCAAGGGAGACGCGTTTGCTGAGACCGCCTGATAAATCTGTGATGCGCTAGCCGTTGGCAATGAAATTTGATCCGCCGTAAATGAACCATCAGGAGCTGTTGCAACATTAGCCAGAACCGTCGCGCCGGATTTCGCCCAGACACCATCCTCTATTTCTTGTGATCTCAAAATCAAATTCGTTCTGCTTCCCTCGATTAATATTCCTTTATCAGTAATTCTCGGCTGGTTTGCTGCGAAGGCGACGAGGTTGCCAGACGAATCTTCGGCGTAGGTGGTCGCTGGCGCGGCACGGGAGAAGGACCATCCGGGGATAGAGGCCGGGCTGGCGTAGGATGTCCCGGCGAGTTCATAGTCGCCGCCGACGAAGTCGAGACCGAGCGCCACCACATCCTTCGTGACCGTGTCGGTGACGGCCGCGCCGGTATTGGCTGCTGCATCAGTCAGCGTCAGCGAGACAGTGAGCGTTCCGTCGGACAATGAGGAGAGGTCGAGTCCCGTTACGTTCTGCGTTGCCGTGGCGATCGTACCGCTGCCTGTCGCAGGCGCGCCACCGCCGTCTGATGAGACGGAATAAGCGAACGTCGTGCCCACCTCTGCGCCCGTGATCTGGAACGAAGCCGCACCTTGGTTCGTTGCGCCAATCGGATCGGTCGTGAAGGCAACAGCATAACCGGACGGCGCGATGACATCCGTGACCGCGCCGGAGAGATTCAGCTCGGCATCGGCAATCGTCGTCACTGCCTGCTTCACACCATTGCCTGTGATCGTCGCGCCGTTTTCATCAAGCCCTGTCACGGTCACCTGGCTCTGCCCACCATCGGCAGGCAACAGCGTGTAGGAGAAGGTCAGCTCTTTAGTGCCGGAGCCGCCGGTCAGGTTCGCCGTGCGCAGGACACCGCCAATGTCCAGCGTCAGGCGCGGCGGTCCAGCCGCTGCAGTGACCGCGATATTGAACGGCAGGCCGATCTGCAGCGTCTGCCCCGGCATCGTAGCGTCCTGCATGACATATGGCACATTCGAAGGGTAAGGCGCGGCCTTCTCGGTAATGAGCGGGGAGCCGTTGCGATCAATCCCTACGCTCACCGCATCGCCGTGCGCGATGTAGGTCGCGCTGCCCGGCGCCACGGTGCCAACCACGCCTGCATTCGCCTGTCCCATCTCACCTGGATCGAGCGTCACAGTGCCGCTGACCGTCCCCGTGATTGCGGCCCGCCCATCGCGCACACGCAAGGTCGTCACTCCGCCCGCCGTGCGCAGATCCACGTCGGTACCCTGCAGATCGATGGTTGCCCCCGGTGCGGCCAGTGCGATCGGGCCTGCTCCCGAGATGAACTGCAGCGTGCCGGAGAGCAGCATGATCTGATCCAGCGTTATCTGCACGGTGCTGCCGGTGCCGACGCTCAAAACCGCGCCATTCGCGAAGCGAAGGCGTGCAACCGATCCGCCTGCCGATGACACCGTAATGGTTGCTGGCAATGCGAGTCGCGCGCCCGCCTGCAGCGTGACATTGCCGGTCGCCGTCTGCGCGGTGTTGGCGCCGTTACTTTCGATTACCGTCAGCAGGGCTTCGTCCTTGCGCCTGCGCTCGGTACGCACCTCGTTCTCGCGTCGCACCTTGGCATAAACCAGCGGCGTGGCATCGCCCGGCGTCACCGGCTTATCAAACAAGGTCTCGATGCTTTCACCAAAACGGTAATTGAGACGCAGGGCTGCCTCTAACGAGGGGCTTTCATCCTGCTCATCCTGTACGGCCGCCCGCACCGTGATGATATTCATGGGCGTCCATTCGAGGCCCGCCTCATAGCCGTATACCTTGTCGCGGCTGCCCTCGTCATTGCCCGACCACTGATAGCCGCGAAGGCTCGTCTGCCATGCAGGGAAGTCGGGGTGGCGACCTTGAAGTTCCAGATCCCACCCCTGCGAGGCCCGCTCCTCCCACACCCGGTCAACGGTGCGCCAGTCCGACAATGGAATATACCTGTTTGCGGACACTCCCATGGTGGTGGTTTGATAATCGACTCCCACGCTTACACGGTTGTGATTGCGTTCAGCCGCATGGTCAAAGAATACGTTTGCACCGGCGACGGATTTTTTGTCCTCACTGAGGCGGCGCAGTGCTAACCCGGTATTGTACGTGTCGCCCTCATTAGACGGGTGCCGCCAACTCAGCTGGGTGAAGAGATGATATTGCTCCGCCCGGTCGTGCCAGAGTGGCTGTACGGTCAACGCCTGCCAGTAGGGATAGCCGTCGTTGACGCCGGTCTCCACTTCCAGCCGCGTCGTGAACGGGAGGCCGGAAGCCTTGAGCACGGAGACACCCTGGTCGAGTGCGAGGCTGAGCCCCATCGTTTTGACGTCGAAGCTGCCAAGAAGCGCGGCATCGCTCCCACCGATTAACGCTGCACAAGCTCCTGCAACAGCCCTGCCCGACAAGGAGGACAGACCTAGCCCGGATCATTCATGAGGGTGTCCGGGGCAGCCCGTTTCAGGCGCGCGGACGTGTGGCGCCTTGGGCGCATTCAGTCTGGGTTTGGAAGTTGCCGGGACGGGTTCGTTCGGGGGCACGCTGCCCCGT
>Ga0209643_1000639_pt1 | contig 51802 bp, 49 predicted proteins | sample AutmiccBRH37_all_FD_187383 | JGI IMG/M metagenome (GOLD analysis project Ga0209643, IMG submission 187383) | Deep subsurface microbial communities from Mt. Terri, Switzerland - Autotrophic microbial communities BRH/37_all (SPAdes) (version 2) | ecosystem: Environmental > Aquatic > Deep...
AAAAATTTTGCAATACAAAAATAAACGTAAATACACTACAACTTTATGACAAAAAACGAAACCCGCTAGCCCTTGATAACACTAGGCTAACGGGTATTATTTAGTCATTTTTGCTGTAAAACTCAGGATATAGCACATGCTATAGCAGGCGGCAATTTATTTTCTGGCAATTGCTTCCTCCCGGCAAAACGGTAAACTAACGCGCAAGAAATTTGATCTGCTCCATCTGATGTTTGCGACACCGGGGACGGTTCTTGAAGGGGCCAATCGGAAGTTTTGCGCGTAAAAAGGGCTCAAACACTGCATATTTACTGCATGTTTGAGCCCTGATAACAACTATGCGCATACACTAAGCGCAAAATTTTTGATTGACCCAGAAGAATGAAGTCGCTCTGCTCCCAGCTATGGGGATTATTCGTTTCTGTACTCTCTGGAAAATATTTTTCTAAAAAGAAGGACTTTTTAGATTCATGTCGAATAAGTGGGGTTTCAATCAGCACTCTTTTCCTTGCTATATGTTCATTTTAACACGCTTGTAAGGGAATTTCACTAGACTTTATATTATGAAAGCCATCGCAAAGCGATTTCGTTCTTCTAGGCTGTCGCATTCAGGCCCTAAAAATAATGTCCTTACTAACCCCCATAAGTCTTGAAAGTGCACGAACAGATATACCAGTTGTTTTTTGACTCTCTTATTGTTCTTCGACAAGAATACTGTCCTCTGTCGCAGAAGAAAATGAGAAGATACCGGTCAAGCAGGGAATCTGGTATAATATCAAAAAAGGGGGTGTCGGCTTGAATGGAATAAAGAGCATTAACCGCACCAACGATTATGCCTTCAAAAGAATCATGGGATCGGAAGAAGGCAAAGAAGCGCTGATTAGCTTTCTGAATGCCGTACTAAAGCCGGCGCCCGGCAAAGAGCTGACCTTCGTGGAACTGCTGGACAGGGAACTGGATCCCAAATACCTGCTGGACAGAGCGGCCCGGCTGGACATACTGGCCAGGACGGCAACAGGCACCCTGATCAACGTGGAAGTCCAGATTAGCAACCAGTACAACATCGACAAGCGGACACTCTTCTACTGGGCCGGGCTGTACTACGGGCAATTGTCCAGCGGAGAGAACTTTATCTATCTCAGAAAGACCGTTACCATTAACATACTGGGATTCAGTTGGTTCAAGGATAAGAGCAAGTACCACCGCACCTTCCGACTTCTAGAAGATGAAACCGGAGAACTGCTTAACGAGGACCTGGAGATCCATATCCTGGAGCTGCCAAAGATAACGAAACTCAAGCGCAGACCCAATGATACGCTGGAAGAATGGTTGATGTATTTCAACAACCTGGAAGGAGAAGAAATGGAGGAGATCGCTATGGCCAACCCCGGAATCCGCAAAGCCATGACCATTGAGCAAATCTTCTTTAAAAGCCAGAAAGAGCGCAGGCTGTATGAATTGAGAGAGAAGGCCGCCAGAGACGAGATCTCCATGGTGACCGGTGCGAAGGAAGAGGGCAAGGCGGAAGGCAAGGCGGAAGGCAAGGTGGAAATGGCTCATGATGCCATCTGCAAGTACCTGGATGCCAGATTTTCCGGTGCCTCGCTTGGCCTTCAGGAAGAAGTTAAGACGATTAATAATTTTGTAGTGCTGGACAAAATCATTGGCAAAATCTACACAGCCAACAGCATAGAAGATGCGGCAGCTATTATAAAGAGAAATAAATAATCCCGGGGGAACCCGCAGGGTCAGCCCTTGAGTGCGCCAAGCTAAGGCGTGTCATATAGTGGGTGGGAACCCTACTGAATAATGCCTAGCCAGCCATTCATGGCGAGTCTTGGAGGCTATGAGGTGACTCATAGTTTTATTTCTAATTTTGCGACGTTGGGGATGGTTCCTGAAGGGAGCAATCAAAAATTTTGCGTGTAGTTCTTGCGCATAGGTATTATTAAGGCTCAACAAGCTGCTGACATAAGCCAGTTGAGCCTTTTTCACGCGCAAAACTTCCGATTGCTCCCTTCAGGAACCGTCCCCTGTCGCAGTAATACGGCAACCGGCCCGGCCTGGTTTAATCTGCATACTTGCAGAAATTAACTACCATAATCCACCTATTGTGCACTGGAACCTTCCATTATAGGAGTCAACTATCCCTTTAAGCTTTTCCAGATATTCTCTGGGTTGCCTTTTTGCGCCTTGGTAAACCCAATCCCTCCCAAGAGACTCATATTTAGCTGCAGGGAGGTCATTGAAGGGTAATAGGTCAATCCCTTTTATTTGTGGTAATGGGTTAAGGAATTCAGCCGTTCGAGCTATATTTTCCTCGTCATCGTTAAATCCTGGGATTAACGGGATTCGCACGACGATATCACCTTTAAAATCTCGATTGAGCTTTTTCAAGTTGTCAAGAATTAGCTCATTAGGCACCCCAACCCCCTCTTTATGCTTTTTACTGTCCATATGTTTTATATCACAGAGGATAAGATTACAATATTCAGCTACCTTCCATAGGGTTTCATAAGGAGCAGACAAAGCTGTTTCGATCGCCGTGTGGATATGATCTTCCTGGCAGAGCCGAAGCGCCTCCGCAGAGAATTCAGGATGAAATAAAGGATCTCCCCCGCTAAGGGTTACACCTCCTCTCCTTGAATAATTATAGAATATCTTATACTTTGCCACGTGCTTATAAAGCTCCCCGGGAGTGGTTTTATAGCCGACAACCTCATAAACCCCTTTGGGACAGGCCTCCACACATTTGCTGCAACTAGAACCCAGGCATTTTTCCCTGTCTATTCTCCCGCTTCTTTCCAGCCTGACGGCGTCAACGGGACATACCTTTTCGCATTTGTGACAAAAGATGCACCGATCCCCGTGTATGATCATAATCTCAGGCTCAGGTTTTATTAACTCGGGATTTTGACACCATTTACAACTCAGGTGGCACCCTTTTAAAAAGACTAAAGCCCTCCCGCCTGGACCATCATGAACTGCATATTCATCTACTTTGTGGATATAGGCTTTGACTGTCGTGCCCGCAACCATATCAGATCACCTTTTCTATCTTTAATTAATGACAAAAGCGGAAAAGGGGTAGATACCTTCCGGGATCTACCCCTTTTCCCCTCTACAGCTTCTGCTCCACCCGAGATACCACTGCTTCCTGCATGAAGGGGGGCAGCCCGGTGAAGAAAGCGTTGTAACCGGATACCCTCACCGTAAGATAAGGATATTTCTCCGGGTGCTTCTGGGCGTCCTTCAATATTTCGCTCGAGACAAAGTTAAATTGCATCTGGGTCTGACCTTGCTCAAGACTACTCCAGCAATAATCCATAAATTTATCCAAACCAGCCTCGCCTGCCACCGAGTCATAATCAAGCCGCTGATTGTAGATGTACGCCCTGCACTTGGCCTGATCAACCTTTAGGGCTGACCGCATCCTTCCCCACGGCCCGGCTTTATCAAAATCGGCGTGAGGGTTAATTCCTCCATCACACAGTTGATCATTGCGCTTCCTCCCGTTGGGCAAAGCACCTACGAAGGGAGCGGCCTGAAACATCCGGCTTACAGGAAGTTGATTGGGGTAGACCGGATAACCGCTTCTATCCCTGGTCTTTGTCCTGCACATCTCATAAACATCGTCGGTTGCCCTCGCCATTATATCATCCGCATAGTCATCATCATTCCCGAACTTGGGAGTATTTCTGAAATCCTCCCGCATATCCTCGTAGCCCTTCCAGTCAGCCTTCAATGCTTGCAAAAGTTGCTCCATGGAATATTTCTTCTTGTCGTAAATCAAATATTTCACAGCGGCAAGGCTATCTATTGAATCTACCCAGCCAACTATGCTCTGGAAGCTAAACCTGGCTATGGTAGGGTCATTAAGGGCATCTAAGCCAGATTCCATACAGGATTTATACAAGAGGCTCACAAACGGCATCCGGTTTGTCTTTTCCAGTTCCTCCATAAACATGTTCCGGTACTTAAGCTCAAAAAGCGTCACCCATTCATATTGCTTAAACCAAGCCTGATAGAACTCCTCAAAATCCTTAAACTTAGCAGGGTCTCCCGTCTCTATCGACTTAACCCACTCAAAGCCCGGCTCAGGGTCTCTGCCATTAAAGAGCACAAATTCCAGCGCCTTCTCAATGTCCGCATAATAAGCCTCTCGCCTGACAGGTCCTTTAGAATCAACAGTGCATCCCGGGGTATTGCATCCTACAATTCCCCATTCTCGCGCCTGCTCGATAGTTAATTCTCCAGGATAATGATCCAAAAGGGTTTGAATAGCCAGCGGATCATGCCTGATGGAAGGAAGGCCCAATCCGGTTCTGGCGACCTCAAGAACCCTTCTGAAATCATCCCTTTTAGTCCCGGGGTACCACCTGAACTTAAGGTCAGGGAAGTGAAATCTATACCCGTCCCAAACATCCAGGATTAAACGGGTCAGTTCATTGGTAGCGTCACGACCATGCCTGTCCTGGCCGCCAATCGTCCAGACCGTATAGTCTCTGGTTCCTTGGCCCGACTTGCCCAGACCACCAAACCGCGCAGGACCAAACCCAGCCGTTTCATGGACCTTAGCCGCCCAGCAGGCAATTATCTCACCCGCTGCAGCCCGATCAAGCGCTTTCTCTTTTATCACATCACGTTCATACCACTCCCATAAAAGCCGATCCGGTTTGGATGCACCGGGGTGACAGCTTTCTAAACCACGGAAAACACAATAACTAACCCAAAACATCTGTACAGCTTCCCAGAAGGTGCGGGGCGCGTTCTCCGCCACCCAATCACAATTTTTTGCCGCCTGTTCAGCTATCCGTCTTGCCTTCTCGTCAGGCATCTGAGGAGCAGCTTTCCTCGCCTCCTCAGCAAGCCTCTTCGTCCATCTTATAACCGCCTCACCAACCCGGATGCTGGCTTTAGCGTTATTAATCTTATCCTGTATCTCCTCAGTTTTTCCCAAGTTGAGGGGGTCTTCCATGCTATTAAGCTGCAATTCCCTCTCATACTCCCCCAACTTCTCCCTCTTCATTTCCACCAATTTTCTCCAGCCAAGCCTAATATACCAGTCGTGATCGGCATTGGCACGCTGGACAGAGCCAAATGGCTCTGCATATCTCCCAGGAGCCTCAGGACAAAAGTACATATGCCGGTCAAGCTCCGGCATCTTGACAGAAGCCCTCATTACCGCATTAAACCTATTGCCTACCTTTTCTTTAAGCTCCTTAATTTCTTGCTCAGAAACCCTGACTTTTTTGCCGTCTTTCCAGTACTTCATCCTTTCCGGAGCGTTCTTAAACGCCGCTTCTACTTGCTGCCAATTTTGCTTCTGCGGATCCCCCGGCATACCATGCTGATCACCGGAATACAAACCAATGACCATCTCGTATGGCCTGACTTTTACAGGTTGCTCGTCAAGGCACTTGGCAAACGCCGAAGCAACCAAAATCGCCATTGGCAGGTTCGGGTTCCCGTCATAAACTTCCTTCATGGCGAAGAATGGAGTCATATCTGTATAGGCCTCTGCATCAGCGAAGTATTCCGGAGCGTCTACCTGTATTTTGTCTGCCACCGAGAACCTAAACTTCCACATCTCTGGAGTAACAACAGCCCATCCCTTGCTTGTGGGTTCACCCGGCATATCTAGCTTTACCCCTGCCGACTCAGGATCCAGCATGTATTTTTCCTGAATTTTTGCCATTTTTTAAAACCTCCTGAATTAATCACTAAATTCAATTTTCTGGGGGAGTTCAGCGATAATTTTGACTGAGTCACATTGCGCTCTGCCTCATCAACCTTCTTTCTTTTTAAAATTTTGTCACCCCTTTCTGGAGCAACTCTGAAATTTAAAATCCTGATATTCATTTGTGCAATTAGTATGCCAGGCGATAGCTATTGAAAAAAAGGGGCTTTTTTTCTTTGTTGTTCATTTTATTTAACATCACGTTGCCAGAAGTTTACGTTTAAGATGACGCATGTTATAATATTTCCAAGAAATAGTTTTAGCGGGACAAGGGGGCTTGGAAATGAAGCAGAAGATTGGATTTTTAAGTATGTCGCCGGAGTTAAGCGCCATGGTACGGAAGGTCGGCGCCCAGTTGCCGGAAGCGGAAATAATAATTGAAGATGTGGATCCCATTGACGACGATGCCCCTCTCCGGGGAGCCCGGCAGTTGGAAAAAGAATGCCAAATTATTATTACCCGCGGCGGTACGGCAATACAGATCGGGCCGAAGGTGGCCGTTCCTGTAATTGAGCTGCCCATAACCTTCGCCGATGTTCTCAACACTCTTTACTGGGCCAGGAATAAGGGAAAACAGGTCATGGTGGTTACGCACACATCCCAGGACCACGACCTGGGCCCGTGGCCGGAGGTGCTGGGAATTACCGTTACCAAGGTGTTGTGTAATTACCGGCAGGAAATCCGGGAGATGGTGAAAAAGGCCAAGGAATTGGGGGCCGTAGTGGTTGGCGGCACCTTACCGGTGGAGTATGCCGCCTTAATAAATGCACCTTCCTGTTTAATCCTCTCCGGATATGAATCTGTTTTTCAATGTTTGCAGAAGGCCGTCGAAATCATCAAAGCCACCCACAAGGAGCGGGAGCGGTCCGCCCACCTGCAGGCGCTGCTGGACTTTGCCCACGAGGGCATCATCTTCCTGGAGGAAAGCGGGCGGGTGGGCTATGTCAACAGCGCCGCCGTTGACATTCTGAAGGCTCCCCGGGAACAGCTGCTGGGCAAGGAGATAGCCGGGGTTTTCAATAAGGCGGCCGGCCGCGGATCGCTGGAAGGGATATACCCTGCGCCGGGGAACAAACCCCTGGTGGGAAAAGTGATTAAGCTGGACAACCTTTCCGTTATCGCCAATATAGTTCCTGTCAACGTAGAGGACCAGTTTATCGGCACGGTGGTTACCTTTTTCGAAGCCTCCCGCCTGCAGTCCATCGAGTACAACCTTCGCCGGCAGTTGACCCGGCGGGCCATGACGGCCAAATTTACCGTCACTGACATTGTAGGCAGGAGCAAAGCGGTGGATTGTCTGAAGCGGCAGGTGGAGGTTTTTGCTGCCACCGACTCCACCGTGCTCATATACGGAGAGAGCGGGGTAGGCAAAGAACTCTTTGCCCAGAGCATTCACCAGTTGAGCTGGCGGCGCAGAGGGACCTTTGTGCCCATGAACTGCTCGGCGCTGCCAAAAGAGCTGGTGGAGAGCGAGCTTTTTGGTTACGAAGAGGGGGCCTTCACCGGCGCCCGCAAAGGTGGGAAAGAGGGTTTATTCGAGCTGGCCCATGGGGGCACTATTTTCCTGGACGAGATCGGCACCATGCCGCTGGAACTGCAGAGCAAGATTTTGCGGGTGATTCAGGAAAAGGAAGTGACCCGCCTGGGCGGCGACGGCCTGATTCCGGTAGATGTGCGGATCATCGTGGCCACCAACAGCGACTTGAAGCAGGCGGTAATGCGGGGGGAATTCCGCCAGGATCTTTTTTACCGTTTGAACGTGCTGCCGCTGTACATTCCGCCCCTGCGGGAGCGGACGGAGGATATACCCGAGCTTTTTGAGCACTTTGTCCGGTCCTTCAGCCGGAAGATAAACCAACGGATTGACCTAGGCGGCATGCGGAGCATTCCGTTTTTGCGGGAGCACCGCTGGCCCGGCAACGTGCGGGAGTTGATGAATTTTTGCGAGCGGTTTGTGGCCGTAGCCAGCCATCATCCTGACCGGGACGGACTTTTGACGCAACTGCTGCAGGACTCCCGGCAGGAATTCAGTCCGGATGATGGGCCGCCCCTGGCGAAGGAGGGCAGTTGGAAGGATTCCTGGCAGGAACTGGAGCGCATCTTTCTGGAGAAGATGCTGGCGGAAAGCAGCCTGACCAAGTCCGCCCTGGCCCGCTCCCTGGGGATCAGTCGCACGGCGCTCTGGAAGAAGCTCAAGAAAGATTAGATCCTTGCCTCTTGCCTGGTGTGAGTTGTTGAACCAGGTCATGTTGCCGCAATATTGTGATTCAAACATTTTGGAACCGTTAAGACAAATTAACGCATTGTTTATAATTGTTCACGCCTAATCGGGTCGCAAAGTTTAGAAAGACATTACAGGCAACGCATTATTAGTGGAATCATTTTTGCTTGTAGTTCACTTTTAAAGTATCCGTTAAGGTGTGAACAATTTCATTTATTGTGAACAGGGTAATATTGGATGCAAATTATCCTGGATGCGGGATAGGTGGCAATATATTTGTAAGGGAGTGAGTATTCCGGCTTTTTGTATTCTGTAGGGTCAAAAAAATAAAAAGGAGGGTTATGAATTTGAGTAAGGAAAAAAAAGTCAAAGTCTGGATCAGTGTATTGCTGGCTGCGTTTTTATTGCTGGCTACGGGCGGTTGCGGAAGTGAAAAGGCGGAGGACGTTGCGGCAAGGAAACAGAAGCAGGAGGTGAAGAAGACAGTTATCCGTTTTAGCCAGGGATTACCGGAAAAACATTATATTTCCAGTCAGATGAAGGACTGGGCGGATCTCGCCAGGCAGAAATCCAACGGGGCGCTGGAAGTACAGATTTATCCTTCAGCCCAGCTTTATAAGGATAGTGATGTAAATGAGGCGGTGATGACCGGCGCCGTTGAGTCAGCTCAGGGCTATAGCGTTTACCTGGCAAAGATGATTCCGGAAATGAAGATTTTAGATTCGTGGTTTTTTATTAAGAATAGCGAAGGGCTTGAAAAAATCTACAACATGCCCATACGGGAGAGACTTGATGCGGAACTGGAGAAAAAAGGCATTAAAGCGCTGGTCTGGCTTCCCTGGTCCCAGGAAGACTTCGGCTTAGTATCCACCAAACAACTTAAAACGCCGGCGGATGCAAAGGGGCTGACCATGCGCACCCTCGGTCCTGAGACCTCAGCATATTATGTTCAATACGGCATTAATCCATCGTTCCTCAACGGCTCCGAAATATACATGGGCCTGCAGCGCGGCGTGATCCAGGGAGCTTTTGCGACGGTGGCGACCTCGGTGGAGCGAAAGCTCTATGAAGTAGCCCCCCACATCACTCTTCTGCCCTGCGGCACAATGACTTCCATGGTGATTGTCAATAAAGACTTCTTCGACAAGCTCCCGCCGGAACTCCAGAAAGCAATGGTCGATGCCGGCAAGGAGGTTGAAAGTAAGAGCGTGGCGGCCGCAAAGGCGAATTATGAAAATGTCATAAAGGAAGCCGAAAAACTGGGTGTTAAGGTTTACCGGCCAACACCAGAGGAAATGAAGCTCTGGGAAGCGCCCAAGGAAAAGGTTCGGGAAGAAGCGTATAAAAATGCTCCCCAGTTGCTGAAGGAAATTCAGGAAATCGAGAAAATTTGGGCTAAATAATAAAACAATAATTTCACCTTTGTACGCCGGGAAGCCCTTCCCATGCGGGAAGGGCTTTTGCACAATAAAGTATAGTTTTAGTTATGGGGGGATCATGGTGGAATTTTTAAGGAGAGTTGAAACGGCGGCGCACGTATTGGGCGCCATTATCCTGGGGCTGGTAGTTTTAGCCATCGTGTCCAATGTAGTTGTCCGCGCATTTGGGGGTTGCATGCTTTGGGTAGAGGAACTCAGCGGTTATGCGGTTATCTGGGGTGTGTACCTCGGCGGGGCCTACACCCTGCGTGAAGGAAGACATGTAAAAGTGGATCTGGTGAGCGAAAAGCTGGGAGTTCGCGGAGAGGCGGTCATGCGCCTGGCCGGCGACATCGCAAGCTTAATTTTTGGCGCCGTCATAACCTGGAAGGGAGCCTACCTGCTGGGAGTTGCCCAGCAGGCGCAGCGACATACACCTCTATTGGAGTTGCCCGTCTACATATTAATGATAGTCTTGCCCGTGGGCATGGCGTTGTTTACTCTGGAGGCTGTTGCAGATGCAGTGGTGGCGGTCGGTCTCTTAAGGGCAGGGCAGCGACCGAAGAAGTTCACGTAGGTTTCAATAATAAATATTACAAGATGGGTTGAATTGCGAGGAGGAAAGACAGTGATCATTGCGATAAGCGTCATTTTACTCATGGCGTTACTGTTTGTGGGCATGCCTATAGCTGTTGCCATGGGTCTTACCGGTATGGCGTTGTTGTATCACATGGTTGGAGACGGCGCCTTGCTGGTGGCGGCCAAGGTCATGTTTGACACCCTGAACGATACGATTCTCCTGGCCATACCTCTTTTTATTCTGATGGGGGCAATTATGATGAAAGGTGGTGTGGGTGAAAGGCTCTTCGAATTATTTGACGCCTTTTTGGGGCATGTGCCGGGAGGCGTGGGGATAGCCACAGTCCTGACGTGCGCTGTGTTGGCGGCTATGTGCGGCAGCAGCGTGGGTATTGCTGCTGCGGTGGGGGGGGTAGCCATCAACAACCTGGCCAAGCGGGGCTACAGCCTGGAACTCAGCCTGGGACTGCCCTCTTCTGCGGGAGGATTGGGGATACTTATGCCGGCCAGTGTAGGTATGATCTTATACAGCTCCATTACCGATACATCAGTGGCCAAGCTGCTTATGGCCGGGCTGATTCCGGCAATTATAATTGTGGTTTTATTTTCTGTCTATACGGTTTGGGCTTTCAGCCGCAGCGAAAACAGGCCACTGGTTCCAAAGAAAACATGGGTGGAACGCTGGCAGGCTTTTAAGGTGGCAATTTGGGCACTCACTATCCCTATTTTTCTGCTCGCCGGCATATACACCGGTATCGCCACCGTTACAGAGATAGCCGGGGTTGCCTGCCTCTGGTCGGTGATTGTTTGTGTATTTATTTACCACAGTATAACCTGGAAGGACATCCTCCCTATTTTACGATATGGGTTGAGCACGGCAACGATGGTGATGTTTCTCGTTGCCACGGCGATGTTCCTTGGAAACGCCCTCACTCAAATGGGTATTCCGGACCTGGTTAAAGATTTTTTTGTTGGCCAAGACATACCGGTTTGGGCTTTTTTAGGGATTACAATGCTGTTTCTCATAATTCTGGGCACCGCCCTGGAGGGAGCTTCCATGTTGCTTATGACTATGCCGGTGCTCACTCCTATCCTGCACGCTTATAACTACGACCTCATTGCGTACGCCGTTTTATTCTGTATTAATGTCGAGCTCAGCCTGCTTTCGCCCCCGGTGGGGCTTACCGTCCAAACCGTCGAGGGTATTGCCAAGCACCACGGGTTACCCGTTACCTCGGCTACTGCGTGGAGGGGCTGTCTGCCTTTTTTCTTCCTCTACTTGGCGGTGATGGTTCTTGTCGCCGTCTTTCCCAGCCTGGCCCTGTGGATACCGTCGCAGATGAGATAACCCCGTTTTCCCCGGGCCGCCTGCGCGGATAAAGGCAAAGAGAGCGTGATATATTGGGAAGGCGGCTCCGGTACAGGCCGGGGAGAACTGAGCCGTGCCGTCATAGTTAAAGGCGCTGCATCAACAGGATAACGAAGGGAACGGGTAGTCCATGTCAAGAATCGTCACCTGCCGGCAAATCACCGCAGTGGTGGCGGAGCTTTGCCTACCGGATGGGAGGCGATGTCCGGGGGCGCTGGAGGAGGTCTCTTCATCCGGCACGTGCTGAATCAACTGCTGACCACCAATGCAAAGATAGTGGCTTCATGCGCCGGACAATCGGCCAGGTATTCGCCCAACGCCTGTATTATAGTGGTTACCAATCCCCTGGACATCATGGCCTATGTGGCCCCCGAGGCCTCGGACTTCCACTCCGCCGGCTGATAACTGGCCAAGTCCGTTAGTTCTGTGCGCAATCTGCTTAAAATAGTTAATGTGGTTGGAAGGGGTTTAGTAGTCCGGTAAACCTCTTCAGAAGCGAGGGGTGTTATGAAAATACAACAGAAAATATTATCTGGAAGCATGGTTGTGCTGCTTGTCTTCGTTGTTGCCGCTGGGATACAAATTTACCAGATGCGCCAGGTAAGGGAAAATTACGATCGGGTTTTTCAGGAAGAGGTCCGGAAAGTTTCATATGCCAATAACTTTTTAGTTCTTTTTGAAAAACTATCCAACATTCTACGGGGTTACCTGCTGTCAAGCAATCCTGATGAGATGAAAAATTATACCCTTATAAGTGCTAAGTCCTTTTTACAACTGCAGGAGCTGGGTAGTCTTGTAGAATCAGATCGGGAGAGGGAAATATTTAACAACCTTCAGGGTAGGTATGATGAATTTAAAAAAGTCGTGGGGTACGTGTCGGGGCTTAAAGCGCAGGTTATAGAGATAGAAGCCGAACTTGGAAAAATGTCCGGCCAGATCGATTTGGAAAGAAAGCACATGCTGGAAAAACAGCGGGACGCCCTGCAAAAAGAAATTGCGGCCTATATGAGTGAAAAACAAAAAATTATTTACGATGCTACCCAAGCGGGAGAGGTTTTTGTAAATACTCAGGAAGCCAATTTGCAAAATGCCATCGACAAGAATAAACGCTTGGTGCGCAATATTGAGATGACGAGTTGCGTCACAGTTGTGATAGCAGTTGGGTTGGGTTTATTTATTGCTTATTACATAGGGCGCTTGGTGTCAAAACCGTTACAGCTGGTGGAACAGGGAGTTTCCTGCGTTGCCGGGGGCGATCTGTCGGTTGAAGATGTAAAAAGCGATACAAGGGATGAAATAGGATCTTTGGTCCGATCTTTCAACCAAATGAAACATTCCTTGAGCGAAGTTGTTCAGAAAGTAAAAGAAGGCGCACAGTCTGTGTTTAATGCCGCCAGTCAGCTGTCCGAAAACGCCCAGCAAAGCATGCAGGGGGCCATGTCTTCTGTCTCGGCCATTTCTGAGGTTGCTGCTGCTGTTGAGGATGGAGCCCAAAATGCCGTTCAGGTGGCGCAAGCCGCTGAAACAGCGGCAGACCTGGCCGGCAGGGGGAACGAAAGTGTAACGAGATTGATTACCCAGATGGAGAATATAAAAGTATCTGCTAATCAGGTAGCCGGGGCCATTGCGGGACTTAACGAGACTTCCCGGGAGATTGCCAGTATTACAGAGATGATTGCCAACATTGCCGATCAAACAAACTTACTGGCTCTTAACGCCGCTATTGAGGCGGCCCGGGCAGGCGAGTATGGTCACGGTTTTGCCGTTGTGGCCGAAGAGGTGAGGAAATTAGCCGAACAGTCGGGTAAAGCGGCAAAGGAAATCTACCAGCTGATTCAGCGTATTCAGGAAAGCGCTTCCGGAGCTGTATCCAGCACGGAGGAAAGCCTGCAGAGAGTTCAGGCCGGCAGTGAAATAATGAAGGAAGTAGGAAAACTTTTTGCCGATATTATTCAGACTGTTCAGGAGTTAAGTACACAAATACAGGAAGTGGCGGCAATGTCTCAACAGATTGCCGGAAGCGCCCATAACGTTGCCGGCACTGCCGAACAACAAATGACATCCATGGAAAAGGTTGCCGCTTCTGCTGAAGGTTTGCATAAACTGGCGACCGAATTGGAGGGAGTGACAGACAAGTTTAAATTAGGAAGTTTAAATTAAAAAAGTATATGCCATATTAAAGCATTAAAGCACTAAAGCGCCAAAGCATTTTTATGTAGCCCAGAGTTTTTCTGGGGTCGCTCCTGGGTCACTCTGTGGCCGGTGGAGGGGTTTGAGTCCGATCTGCTTATCCTCCGGCTGAACTGGCTCTAAGCTCGTCGCCTAACGGACTGCCGACCATTTTGGAGGTTGGAGGCCAGAGGTTAGAGGTTAGAAAACTTGTGGGAAACGACCTCGAAGCCATTCCCATCTTAATCCAATTTCCAACTTCCAACATCTAACCTCCAAATTAGCCGGTTCGGCAGTCCGTACGGCTCTGTCGCCAAGAGCCAGATAACAGCCTCCGGAACATCCGCCTGGACTAAAACCCCTCCCCCTCACTGCATGTCACTTGAGGGTCGCTTTTAAAGCAGGCTGTCACCATTCTGGATTCTGGCTCCTGGCTCCTGAATTCCGCCGTCTGCAAGACGGCAACGCCCGTTAGGGCGTTTTTTCATCAGCTATTTGCCATTGATGGCGGGGGAAATGTATAATTGTAGAGTTAGACAGGAAGGTGGCTTTTTATGGACTATTTGATAAGGTCTATGGACACGGGGCGGAATTTTAGGGTATTTGCTGCGGTAACCACCGGTGTAACCGAGATTGCCCGCCAGAGACACGATACCTGGCCCATTGCCACTGGGGCCCTGGGGCGGGTTATGACCGGCGCCCTTCTTCTGGGAGCCAATCTTAAGGGGCGGGATATGGTAACAGTCAGGGTAACTGGAGACGGGCCCCTGGGGTCAATAGTGGTTTCCGCCAACGCCGGGGGTGAGGTCAGGGGTTATGTTCAAGAGCCCCATGTGGACCTTCCGAGGCAAATAGAGGGTAAACTGCCGGTGGGTGCGGCGGTGGGCAGGGGTACCCTGAGCGTTACCAAGGATTTGGGGCTAAAAGAGCCATTTACCGGCAGTGTTGAGATTATTTCCGGAGAAATTGCCGAAGATCTGACACACTATCTGATTACCTCGGAGCAGGTCCCTTCCGCCGTGTCACTGGGTGTGCTGGTGGACGGTGAGGGCAGGGTAAGGGCTTCGGGAGGGTTCTGGCTGGAATTGCTGCCCGGAGCCGGGGAGGAAGTGGTTGGCATATTGGAGGAACATCTGGCGGGGCTTCCACCGGTGAGCAGCATGGTGGATAATGGGGCATCCCCCGAGGATATTGCCAGGGCGGTGGCGGGTAATTTTCAAATAAACATTTTGGATAAGACCCCGGTCTGTTTCAGATGCATGTGCGGGGTGAAAAAGGTGGAAAACCTGCTGGTAAGTCTGGGTAGCGAAGAAATACAGGATATGATTGAAAAAAGCGGCGGGGCAGAAGTACGCTGTCATTTTTGCGGTGAAACCTATAATTTTTCTGCGAAGGATATGGAAAGGCTGTTAGAGGAAATAAGGTAAGTTTTGTTTAGAGGTGAGAGTCTTGAAAGGCAGATAAAAATTTAGTATTTTTTTAAGCAGCTGTATATTTAGTTTCCGTTTCTCCTTCTGTCGGGAGGAGAAAGAAAAAGGCTGAAGAATATATCCGGCATTACCTGTATATAGGAGGTGTCGTATGGTTAAGGTTTTACGCATTAACATGACAAACAGGGAGATTAAATCTGAGGAGTTGCCGGAAAAGTACGCTCTTTTAGGCGGCAGGGCACTGACTTCACAGATTGTGTCCGACGAGGTGCCCGCCACCAGTGACCCCCTTGGTCCTTTTAACAAGCTGGTTATCGCTCCGGGCCTGCTTTCGGGAACCAGTGCTCCGTCCTCCGGCAGGCTGTCGGTGGGCGCCAAGAGCCCTCTTACCGGCGGAATAAAAGAATCCAACGCCGGCGGGATAACGTCTCAAAAATTGGCCAGCCTGGGCATTAAGGCTTTGATTTTAGAGGGTCAGCCCGAAGGAAACGATTGGTACGGAATTAAAATCACTTCCGACGGGGCTGAAATGTTTAGCGCCCAAGACCTTGCCGGAAAGGGTACCTATGAGGTAACCTCCCTATGCAGGGATAGATATGGCGCCAAGGTTGCCGTTATTACCATCGGGCCTGCTGGAGAAATGCGTCTTCTGGCAGCCGGGGTGACAAACAATGACACCGAGGGCAACAGCAGCCGCTATGCCGGCCGGGGAGGGCTGGGGGCGGTGATGGGGTCCAAAAAGGTGAAGGTTATAGTGGTGGACAGCCCGTCTTTCAATGCCCCGGTGAAGGATGCTGAAAAGTTTAAAGAGGCCGCCAAGAAGTTTTCAAAGATACTTATGGACCATCCGGTCACAGGGACGGGTCTGCCCGCATACGGCACCAATGTTTTGATGAATATTATAAATGAGGCCGGCACCCTGCCCACCCGTAACTTCCGGTATGGGAGATTCGACGGGGCGGCCGGGGTTTCCGGTGAAAAACTGGCCGAAGTTGCTGTGGCCCGGGGTGGAAAGGCTACCCATGCCTGTCATCCGGGATGTGTCATGCGCTGTTCAAATATTTATCCCATGCCCAACGGTAAGGTCTGTGCCCCCGTTGAGTATGAAACAGCCTGGGGTTTTGGTCCCAATTTGCTGATTGCCGACCTGGACCAGGTGGCCATGCTTAATTATATTTGTAATGATGTGGGTCTGGACACCATTGAGACAGGCTGCGCCCTGGGAGTGCTGATGGAGGCCGGGGTCATTTCCTTCGGGGACGGCAAGGCAGCCATTGAGATGCTGGAAGAGGTGGGCAGGGGCACTGCCCTGGGAAGGATACTGGGAAGCGGGTCTGTGGTGGCCGGTAAAACCTATGGTGTAACAAGGGTGCCGGCAGTTAAGGGGCAGGGCATCCCGGCTTATGACCCCAGATCCTGTAAGGGGAATGGTGTCACTTACGCAACTTCACCCATGGGGGCCGACCACACTGCCGGATATGCCGTGACGGCCAACATTCTCAGCGTGGGAGGCCAGGTAAACCCACTGCTTCCTGAAGGCCAGGTCGATCTTTCCCGTAATTTGCAGATAGCCACAGCCGCTGTGGATTCCACCGGACTGTGCCTGTTTGTGGCCTTTGCGGTGCTGGATAATCCGGAAGGCCTGCCCGCCATAGTGGATATGCTTAACGCCCAGTATGGTCTGGCACTTTCGGTGGATGACGTGGTTAAGCTGGGGCAGCAGGTGCTTCGGGTGGAGAGGCGGTTCAACAGTGAGGCTGGATTCACCAGGGCCGATGACCGGCTGCCGGAATTTTTCCAGACCGAGGATCTGCCGCCGCACAATACCAGATTTGACGTTTCCGAGGCCGATTTGGACAGTGTCTTTAATTTTTAAAATAACATTTCCGGCGGGTGTAAATTTACCCGCCGGAAAATAGTAATGCCGGAGGTGTTCAGATGATTCTGGAAGTAAGGGTCTTTGCGGGATTGGAGAAGCAAATCCCCGGGGCCAGGTACGGCCAGCCGGTGGAAGTTGATGCTCCCGACGGATCCTCTGTGCATGATCTTTTGCGGATTCTGAATATTTCCGAAGAGCTGGTTTTTGCCGTACTTATCAACGGCGTTCACGCCAAAAAGGAAGATACTCTTAAGCCGGGGGACCGGGTATCATTCTTCCCTCCGGTGGGAGGTGGCTGAAAATGGTTATCAATTCCGGATTCCAGCCAGCCTTCAAGGTTTGGTTTGAAAAGGGCGGATCAGTGTTTGGTGAAGGCCTTTACGATCTCCTTGTGGGCATAGACAAATCCGGATCAATTTCCGGAGCTGCTTCCGGGATGGGTATGTCTTACAGGTCGGCGTGGGGGAAAATAAGGGTGGCAGAGAAAAGATGGGGCATCCGGCTGGTAACCGCCACGGTGGGAGGAGACGCGGGCGGCGGATCCACACTTACCGGAGAGGCCAGGCAGCTATTGGAAAGATTCAGGCAGCTTAGGGATCAGACCGAACAATCGGTTAGTAATTGGTATAAAAAATTGTGACTCTCTTGATATTTTTTGCCGCCGTTATGTTAACATAAACATATAGGCTTTTTGTAACGCCGCACGGAAGGAGTTACTTAAATTGATAGATAACTATCTCAGGGAAATTAACTACTTAAGGGTGTCGGTAACAGACCGCTGTAACCTGAGATGCATTTACTGCATGCCGGCCGGGGGAATTGAAAAAGTTTTACCCCGTGATGATATTCTCAGAAATGAGGAGTTGGCCAGAATAATCGCAGCCGCCTCCTCCCAGGCAGGCATCAGGAAAATACGGCTGACTGGCGGTGAGCCGCTGGTCCGTAAGGGGCTTGTGGATTTGGTGGCGGCCATCAATGATATTGCCGGCATTGACGATATAGCCCTGACCACCAATGGGGTATTGCTGTCTGCCATGGGAAGAGATTTAAAGGAAGCCGGACTGCAAAGGGTTAATATCAGTCTGGATACTCTGGACCCGGACCTCTTCAGGCATCTTACCAGGAACGGGGATCTGCGGCAGGTGTGGAGGGGGATTGAAACCGCTCTGGAGTTGGGCTTCAGCCCGGTGAAAATAAACACGGTGGTTATGAGAGGGTATAATGATCATGAGATAGGCCAACTGGCCGCCCTGACGGTTAAGTATCCCCTGCATGTGAGATTTATCGAGCTGATGCCGGTGGGTACCTCAAATAACTGGGCCGGGGACAGGCACGTTCCGGTTTCCCAGATCAAGGATATAATTGAGCTGGGGCTGGGGGGGCTGGAAAGCGCCCACCGGCCGGCCGGCAACGGCCCCGCCAGGTACTACAGGCTGGCCGGCGCACCGGGAACCATTGGATTCATCAGCCCGGTGAGCGACCATTTCTGTAAAACCTGCAACCGGCTCAGGCTTACCGCAGAGGGGATGATCCGACCGTGCCTGTACAGTGGGTGGGAAATTGACATAAAGGGTCTGCTGCGCCGGGGGGCATCGGAAACAGAACTGGGCGATGTTTTCAGACAGGCCGTCAGAAGAAAACCTGACAGGCATTGTATAAATGAAGGCTGGCAGGATGATAAGAGGATAATGTCTCAAATCGGAGGTTGATAATTTTTGACTACAGGGGAATTAACTCATTTTGATCAGCGGGGAAAGGCGCGCATGGTGGATATAAGCGGAAAAGACATTACCCTGAGGGAAGCGGTGGCCAGGGCCGAAATAATAATGAAGCCGGAAACCTTCAGCATTATAGAGACAGGCGGAACTGCCAAGGGGGATGTGCTGGGTGTTGCCAGGGTGGCCGGAATAATGGCCGCCAAAGAGGCCGGGAGGCTTATTCCCATGGCTCACCCCATTAACCTCACCGGGGTTGGCGTGGACTTCCGCCTGCAGTCTCCTGATGCAGTGCATATTGAGGCCAGGGTGCGCACCGCCGGCAAAACCGGGGCTGAAATGGAGGCACTTACCGCCGCCGGGGTGGCTGCCCTTGCCATTTACGATATGTGTAAGGCGGTGGACCGGGGTATGGTTATAAATAATATCAGACTGGTGGAAAAATCCGGAGGGAAAAGCGGAACATACCGGAGAGAGGGGGAAGATCAGTGGGAAAGATAATTGCCGTATGCACCAGCCCCAAAAAGGGCATGCGCAAAAAGAATGTTGGAGAGGGCATACTGGTGGAGGAACACGGGCTGGAGGGGGACGCCCACACCGGGGCCTGGCACCGACAGGTCAGTCTTCTGGCCAATGAAAGCATTGGTAAAATGACAGATATGGGCTTGGATGTGGGGCCCGGTGACTTTGCAGAAAATATCACCACCGAGGGAATAGACCTGGTAAGCCTTCCGGTGGGCACCAGGATAAGTATAGGCCCTGACGCTCTGGCGGAAGTGACCCAGATAGGCAAAGAGTGTCATAATCGCTGCGCCATATATTACCAGGCCGGTGACTGTGTGATGCCCCGGGAAGGGATTTTTGTCAGGGTGCTGAAGGGCGGTCCGGTGAAGGTGGGGCAGGAAATAAAGATACTAAAACTGTAATTCTTTTCCGTCGGAATCCAGAATTCAGAAGCCAGAATCCAGAATAGGAGTATTGGGGGCGGGATGAGTGCTTAACGATGAACAGCTGGCCCGGTATGGACGTAACATAAGCCTGTCCGGTTTTGGGCCGGAAGGACAGGAAAAGCTGCTGAATTCAAGTGTGCTGCTGGCCGGGGCGGGGGGTCTTGGCTCTCCGGCGGCATATTATCTTGCCGCCGCAGGGGTGGGCAGGATAGGTATTATAGATGGTGACCTGGTGGATGTATCCAACCTCCAGAGGCAGATACTGCACGGCACCCCGGATGTGGGGAGGCCAAAGGTACAATCCGGCAGGGATAAATTAATACACTTGGACCCAGACCTCAGAATTGAGACGTATCTTGAGCGCCTTACCGGTGAAAACGCCACCTCCCTCATTTCGCAATATGATCTGGTGCTGGACTGCACAGATAATTTTAGTATCCGTTTTATACTGAACGATGCCTGCCTCAGACTGGGAAAGCCCTTTATCTACGGCGGAGTGCTGGCTTATGCCGGACAGGTTATGATTATTGTGCCCGGACAGGGACCCTGTTTTCGCTGCCTATACCGAAACGATCCCCAGCCGGGAGTTCCTGACTGTTCATCCCTGGGTGTGCTGGGAACGGTTCCGGGGGTAATTGGTACCCTTCAGGCCTGTGAGGCCGTGAAATATCTGGCAGGGCTGGGGGAGCCGCTGGTGGGCCGGCTTTTGGTTTATGACGCCCTGGAGGCGTCTTTCAGTGAGGTACGCCTGGAAAGGGATCCTTTGTGTCCTTCCTGTGGTTCAATTAATACTGATTGACAGGAGGTGTTGATCGTGAGCTCGTCAAAAGACATTCGGGTCAAAATGGCAAGTAAAGGACAGCCCGTGTTATAATGTTTGTTATAACGGGTTAGATTTGAAATATAATTTATATAAAGAACCGCTTTGCGAAAGGCTTGAAAAGCAGATGCTAACAGTTGAGAGTCAGTCACCGGACCATACCTTCCTTCTGGGTGAGTTTTTAGGCGCAATTGCTGCCCCCGGTGATATATACTGTCTCAGCGGGGATTTGGGCGCGGGCAAAACGGTTTTTGCCAGGGGTGTGGCCAATGGCCTGGGTATTACAGGCAGGGTTGCCAGCCCCACCTTTACCCTTATCAATGAGCACCCGGGGAGAATTCCTTTTTATCACATGGATGTATACAGGTTGGGAGGGCCGGATGAAATGGCCGATCTGGGGTATGAGGAATATTTTTACGGGCAGGGGGTTACCCTTCTGGAATGGGCCGGGGTGGTGGCCGAATTGTTGCCGGAGGACCGGCTGGAAATAAACATTTTACAGACAGGGGATGACAGCAGGGAGATATCTTTTGTTCCCCGGGGGGAAAGGTATCGCCGGCTGGTTGAGGAGTTGAATCGGCATGTATGTGCTGGGAGTTGAATCAGCCACTCCGGTGGCCGGGGTGGCGGTAGTAAATAAGGACAGGGTGCTGGCCGAGAGAATGATCAATAACAGGAAGACACATTCGGGTCACCTGCTGCCCATGATTAAGGCGGTAATAGAGGAGGCCGGTATTGGCCCGGCCGATGTTGAAGGGATAGCGGTATCTTCTGGGCCCGGGTCTTTTACCGGGCTGAGGATAGGCATGAGCACAGCCAAAACCCTGGCCCAGATTTGGGGGGTGCCGGTGGTGGGTGTCAGTACCCTGGATGCGCTGGCATATCCCCTCACAGGCTTGGTCAATCTTGTCTGCCCGGTGCTTAACGCCAGGAAAAATGAAGTTTACACCTCGGTTTACGACGGCTCCGGCACAAAGATGAACAATCTCACCGGACCGGTGGCACTAAAGCCCGAGGATCTTGCCTCGCTGCTTTCGCAGTGGGGGGACAGGTCGGTTACCTTCCTGGGAGACGGGGTTACTGAATACCGGGACAGGTTATCGGATTTATTGGGGGAAAGAGCTTCTTTTGCTCCCGGGATGATGTTTCTACCCCGGGGGGCGTCAGTGGCCGGGATCGGCTGGATTAAGCTGGACAGAGGTGAAGGTGTGGACCCGTTGTCCCTCCTTCCAGACTATGTTCGTCTGTCGGAGGCGGAAGTAAAATGGCAACAGAGGCAACAAACAATGAACGGCGGGTGTCAGGGTTAAAGCCCACTTTTTCGGTAATGCTGCCGGAGCATCTGGATCAGGTATTGGGTATAGAAAACAGGAGTTTTACTGTGCCGTGGTCCCGCAGGGCATTTATGTTTGAGGTAACCGAAAATGAGTTTGCCTTTTATACCGTGGCCATCACTGAAGAAAAGGTGGTGGGTTACGCAGGCCTGTGGATTGTGCTGGACGAGGCTCATATAACCAATGTGGCCGTTCATCCCGACCACAGGGGGTTCGGTTACGGGCGGGCGCTGATGGTGGAGCTGATCAGCAGGGCGGCAATGCTGGGGGCATATAGATTAACCCTGGAGGTCAGGATTTCCAACGGGGCGGCCAGGGATCTTTATAAATCCCTGGGCTTTGTGGAAAAGGGCTTCCGCCGGAAATATTACTCTGATAACGGAGAGGATGCCATTATCATGTGGCTGAACCTCAGGAGGACAGATTATTAAAAAGAGATGACAAAATGATAATAACACTGTTATTCGGGAGGAAGCTAACTTTGAGTAAAAATATAAAAATTCTTTTAAAGCTGGCGGGCTTTGGACTTATAATATTCGGCGTTACCGCCAACCTGCCCGCCGGATGGGCCATGTTATCCGTCGGGGCCGGACTGGCCGGGCTTATTGCCAGCGGCGGCGGCGGTGGGTGAGCCTAAACATCGGGTTGGTACAACCCGGTAACTTTATGTAAAATAGCTGTCAGCAATCAGCCGTCAGCTCTCAGCTATGAGAACATAGAACTCAGAACTCAGATTCTGAATTCCAGCCCGCCCGACAGGGCGGCTATTTTACCGTTAAGGAAAGTATATGCCATATTAAAGCATTAAAGCGCTAAATCGCTAAATCCTTATCGGCGCTAGTTCCTCCGGGGTCGCTTGAGGGTCGCTGCATGGTCGCTAATGGGTAGGCGGAGCGATTTAAGTCCGGCCTGCATAACCTCCTGCTGCAACTGTCTCTAGACTCGGTCGCCAACGGAATGCCGACCGCCTCCAACGCCGCATCCTTGCGTCGATTCCGGCTTCCGGCTGCGTCCTGCAGCCGGCTCGGCATTCCGTAGGTTCGGTCGTTAAGAGACAGTAGCAGCCTCCGGCACATTCCGCACGGACCCCCCTCACTGCATGTCGCTTGAGGGTCGCTTTTAAGGCAGGCTGTCACCATTCTGGATTCTGGATTCTGAATTCTGGCTTCCGCCGTCTGCAAGCCGGCAACGCCCGTCAGGGCGTTTTTTACCATGCCGGAGGAGTATGCTGATCCACCACCCCAAAGGAGTAACCCTTTGCCTTGAAATGATCGATAACCGAGGGCAAAGCCGCCACCACAGCCTCCCTGCTCTGAATGTATGCTGCCGTGGCTGAGCCGGGCCGGGCCTCGGTGGTGGTCAACTGGGTACCGTCGTGCATCAGCACGATGGGTGTGCGGTTCATACTTTCAACAATCTCCAGACCGTTGACAATATTGTCATACAACTGCTTCCGGGTAATTCCATTGGGGTCGCTGTCGGCCGAGGCGATATTCCAGCCAACGGAGGTGTAGCCGCCCCTGTGGAGCTTATTCCTCAGGGCCGGGCTTAGTTTTTGGGGTCCTCCGGGAGCCCTGAAAACCATTACCGGCTTTCCCGTATACGGCGCCAGCACAACGTTATTTTCCTCCAGGTCGGCAATAAAGGCCTCCGGTGATACGTAAATTTTATTGTAATCATGGCTGAAGCTGTGATTGGAAATGCCGTGGCCCTCGGAAATTATGCGCCGTATCACGTCGGGATTCAAAATCACATTTTTCCCCACCACCATGAATGTGGCCTTGGCATTTTTCCTGGCCAGCACATCCAGAACCCTTCCGGTAAAATGTGAATTGGGGCCGTCATCAAAGGTGAGGTAGACAACCTTCTCCTTATTATCTGCGGTTTTTGCTTCGGCCGCCGGCACACCCAGCTCGGGCTTGGGCGCCGGGAGGGTTTTGACCTCGGGTCGATCTGTTTTGGCTGACTGGTTAACTGGTCCGGGTGGGGTTGTGCTTTGAGAGGCCGTTTGATTAACTCCCTTTGATTCACTGATCATTTGCTGTCCGGCGGCGCACCCGGCCAGAACCAAAGCGGTTAATATCAAAACGAACTTGGCTGTGACCGCTATTTTCCCGCTTATTTTCATTGGTTATGCCTTCCTTCTGTAAAGGTGCCAACTATATCATACCTCCCCAAAAAAACGGCTGCAATGACAAAAGCATTGTTTTTTTTATCGTTTTAAACAGAAAAGGAAATGATCCGAATATTATAAGCCCCGGGGCAAAAAAATATATAAGGCTTACGTTCAAAAAGCCTGATTTACATTTCAAAGAATTAAATTCCCGGAGGGTTGCATATGTTTATGGAGGACAAAAGAAAAATTGCGGTGGTTGGAACCGGGTCCGTCGGGTCGGCATCTGCTTACGCCCTGATGATCGGCGGCTTGGTCAGTGAAATGGCTCTGGTGGACATAGATAAGAAGAAGGCTGAGGGAGAGGCCATGGACCTTGCTCACGGGGCCTCCTTTGTCAGCCCCATAAAAATATACTCCGGCGAATACGAGGACTGTCACAATGCCGATATTATAGTATTTGCCGCCGGGGCCAACCAGAAGCCGGGCGAAACAAGGCTCAGCCTGATACAAAAGAACACATCGGTGCTGAAGGAGGTTCTGCCCCGCATAATGAGCCCCCAGCGCAACTCAATACTGCTTATGGTGTCAAATCCGGTGGATGTTCTCACTTACGCAGCCCTGAAAATAACCGGACTGCCCCCCAACCGCGTACTGGGGTCCGGAACCGTTCTGGACAGCTCCCGGTTCCGCTTTCTGCTAAGCCAAAAATGCAGGGTGGAGGCCCGCAATATTCACGCCTATGTTGTGGGTGAGCACGGGGACACCGAGGTGCCTCTGTGGAGTCTGGCCAACATCGCCGGAATAGGTGTGGAGGACTTTTGTAACATGCGCGGCATTCCCTCCCTGGACAGAAAGGAGATATCCGATCAGGTGAGAAGGGCAGGGTATGAAATAATAGACCGCAAGGGCGCCACCTATTACGCCATAGGGCTGGCGGTCAAAAGGATATGTGAGGGCATAATCAGGGATGAGAATTCCATACTTACTGTTTCCGGGCTTTTAGACGGGGAATACGGCCTCAGCAATGTATGTATCAGTGTGCCTTCCCTGGTGAACAGGTCCGGAAGGGCAAGGGCCCTGGCCGTTCCCATTTCCGAGGAGGAAAAATCCCATCTCAGGCATTCCGCCGCTGTGATCAGGGAGGCCGCCGAAGGGCTGGATGTGGAGGAATACCTTAATGCCTCAGGATATCGAGAAGTGCCGGGCAAAGCAGCCCCGGACGGGCCGGATACAACTCTCCACTGACACCAAACGGGTGCCCTTCAAGAAATTACGCCCGGCGGCCCCGGTTTTTATCCTTGCATAAAGGGAGGGATTCAGATATAATATCCTTTGCAGCATTTAATAAGCGCCCGTAGCTCAGGGGATAGAGCGTCGGCCTCCGGAGCCGGAAGCGCAGGTTCGATTCCTGCCGGGCGCACCAGTAGAATACGAAGCAGGAGATTTGATCCCCTGCTTTTTTGCTGTTTTTTTTTGTGGGGGATGACAGATATGTCATTGTGGTGTATACTTCGTGCGGGTGGAGGCAGATTGATTATAGTCTTAATAAACCATCGCTTTATTAATTGTGTAAAAGACAAAGTGGGAGTAGCCTTGGAGTAGTATTTTTGTTTATGTTGTCACAGGAGCCGTCCCTGCGACAGGCCCTGTCCCGGCTAGGTTTTGCCGTGACAAAATAAGTTATCCAAAATTCTGACCCGAGCATAATTTCCTATATGATAAAAAAGCAGCATGTCTGCTACTTTGGAGGTAATACCTCATCGTGAGTACCGATGACGAAGAATGTATTGATTTGATCTTGGCCTTCGGAAGTGACTTCTATGATAATACGTACTGACATGTTAACGCTTATCTCATAGAAATTATTTGTACCCTGGAGCTTTTTGTAGCGAAGAGAAGGATGACTTGGGTCTGTCATAAAAATTTCAATTGCCTTTAACGCTTGCTTATTAGTCTTATTATCGAGCGATTTAAATTGCTTATCGAATTTTCGGGTGGCTCTAAATCGTCTAGTCATTATTCGATGCCGTCCAAAAAATCTTTAATAGTTTCGAACTCCCGAACTTTTCCGGAATTAACATCTTTCTTCGCCTCAAGCATATCATTTTGGGTTTTATCAGTCCAAAAGTAGGCTTGACTTGAAGGTATTAATTTCATTGGTTCGATCACAATCTTGTTGTCAACAAGGCGAATATCAAGTACATCACCTTCATTAATATTTAATGTTTCCCTGATATCCTTCGGGAGACTGATTAAATTACGTCTTTGGACAGAAACCTTGTGGGAGGAGGCTTGAATTTCTGCCATGGTATTCACCCCAATCGAATATATGTATTTACAGTATATACGTAATTACGTATTTATGCAATTGGCAAATCTATAGAATAAAAATAAGGAAAAATGAGGTCAGGCTTTACTTTGTTCCAACGTGACCTTGTTTAGAGTAATTCACAATGTAAAGCCAAAAGCATTTGGATAAGAATTATATCAGCCCTTTTCTCAAACCAGTAAATCCAGATAATCTTCATTTTCCGGTGCGTTCCCCGCAACCCCTGTTTGTATTGCGTTTTCTTCCACCGCCCTGGCTACCACCGCAGCCACCTGATCATTAAAAACAGAAGGGATGATGTTCTCTGCGTTGAGCTGGTCGGGGGTTATTACTCCCGACAGGGCGAAGCCTGCGGCAAGGCACATTTGGTCGTTTATGACCCTGGCATGGCAGTCCAGCGCCCCACGGAACACGCCCGGAAAGACAAGGGCGTTGTTAACCTGGTTGGGATAATCAGACCTGCCGGTGGCGATGACCCCGGCGATATCGGCTATTTCTTCGGGGTTTATTTCTGGCTCAGGGTTGGCCAGGGCGAATACCACCGGCTTTTCAGCCATTTTCAACACGTCTTCCCTTTTTAAAAGGCCCGGTCCGGATACACCGATGAAAACATCGGCCCCGGCCAAAACCTCCTTCAGACTGCCGTGGATGCATCTCTGGTTGGTGTTTTCGGCCAGCCAAAGTTTAGACTGCTGATCTGGCGGGTTATCCCTGGAGATGGCTCCGTTTCTGTCACATACAATAATTTCACCCACACCGGCACTTTTCATTATTTTGGCAATGGCCACCCCCGCAGCGCCAGCGCCGCTAAGCACCAGTTTTATGGTGGGCATGCTTTTGCCCACCACCTTGAGGGCATTAATCAAACCGGCCAGGGCGACTATGGCGGTACCGTGCTGGTCGTCGTGGAAAACCGGTATATCCAATATTTGCGATAGCCTTTCCTCGATCTCGAAGCATTTGGGAGCGGCAATATCTTCCAGGTTGATACCTCCAAAGGAAGGGGCCAGGGCTGCCACGGCATCAATTATCTGCTGGGGCTCGTGCACATCCAGGCACAAAGGAACGGCGTCTATATTGGCGAATTTTTTAAAAAGTATGGCCTTCCCCTCCATCACCGGCAAGGCTGCCGCCGGCCCCAGGTTGCCCAGTCCCAGCACCGCCGACCCGTCGGTTACAATGGCCACCGAGTTTCCCTTCATGGTGAGCCGGTAGGCCAGGCCGGGATCCCTGGCGATGGCCTCGGAAACACCGCCCACCCCGGGGGTATATATCAGGGCAAGATCCTCCCAGTTGGTAACCGGCTTTTTGGGCTGAATTTCAATTTTTCCCCCCAAATGCCTCATGAAAACCCTGTCGGCCACATGAATTACCCTGACGCCGGGGATATCACTGAGAGTGCCGGTAAGTCCCCCAAGGGAATTTCTGTCCCGCAAACGGACCATTATGTCCCTTGTGACCATGGAAGGTGAAGCCGAAATAAGCTCTATGGCCCCGATGCTTCCCCCTTCCCTGGCTATTGCAGTCAACACCCCTGCCAGGGTCCCGGGCCGGTTGGATAATTTAACCCTGATTACAATACTTGAAGACTTTACCATATTGTGACCCCTCCATAACCGGGCCATTACGCCCGCTTCTACATTGCCTGAACCAGTATAGCTTCTGCCGGGTTTTTCCTGTTTATACCGCATTATCACAGGTATTGGTCATCCACCAATGCTATACAACTTCGGTTCTATTTGTTTGGGTTTATAATACGACACTCATACAGGTTTTCCTTTGTGTTTTTCCAGTTATAATTGATCCCTAGTCGATTTCTGACAGTTGCAGGAAATTGCAAAAATGTGGGAGAATAATTCATTTTATTGGCAAGTGATTCCGTAATACTATATTGGCGGGGGCTAATAAACGGAGCAGCACAAAGGAGGTGAGCATTCCATGAAAAACGTTGAGATGAGTTTGGACGGAAATATCCTTACAATTAAGGTGGATGTAACAAAGGAGTTTGGACCGTCTTCATCGGGCAAGACCATCATCATTGCTTCCACTGAGGGTAACGTTGGCGTTCCTGACCGGGAAGAGGTCAAGATTGGCTTGAATGTTTATAAAAAGAAATAGGCTTAGGTGGTCTTTCTTTAATTTTCATATTAACTTATTATTTACGGAGCAAGCACTTTCTGCTGAATAGGGCGGGGGGTGCTTTTTTGAATTTTTTATAAAAAATACTGTCGTAATTTGAAAAAAGGTGCTATAATTCAATATGTGGCTCATCAATGATGAGTAGTGCCTGAGAGATTGCCGGTCCAGTCTCATGGGGATAATTACCGGCGGGACTTTTGCAAAAATCGGCGAATTGGGACAAGATTACGGAGGTGTAGAAGTGGATAAACCAAAGTTTAAGTTTCAGATGTACAGGCAGCTTCAGGCCAATACAGCCAATATTTATTCCGAGGCTAGAAAGGTTGCGGACGATATTGGCATTCCGCCTGAGATTAGAGGCAAATTCGGTTTGACCGGAGCCATTTCAGGCTGCCCCGCCCCGCTGCGGGAGGACATTATGGAGGCAGGGGAGAAGGGTGCGGTAGAGGTTATCCCTCTGGCCAAATTGATGGACGAGATAAGGGAGATCGTCAAGGACGTGTATGGTGACGAGTACGACGCAGCGGCTACCAGCACTTGCGAGGCGGGGATTTGGCTGTGTTACGACGTTTTATTCACGCCCCCGATGATGGGGAGAGGCGACAATTACCGGGCAAGATATATCGCTCCTTATGAAAAGCACCTGCATCATCAGGGAAGTTACGGGCGGCCCTTTCCCGGACGCTTTAAGGATATTTTCGCCGATAGGGGATCCACGGCCGGGGAGTTGGGCTTTTACGGCAAAAGGCAGAACAACCTGGATACCGTAATTGTTCCCCTGGCGGGGGCAAGGTATGACGCGCACGGCATCAAGTACCACCCGGTGCCGCTTCTGACCGGGGTTGACCCCCAGGCCTCCATTGAAAAATTAGCCTTTCATGCTGAAAACCATAAGTCTATGCTTACCGGCATAACTTCACTGGGCTATGAAACACCCGGTTACGGGTATGGTGTCAAGGATGAGGACGGCGTCCCGGTGCTTCAGAAGCTAATTTCCCAACTGGCTCATAAATACGACATTCCTTACGTGGTGGACAACGCCTGGGGACTTCCCTTCGTTGGATCCGATCCGAGAAAAACCGGGGCGGACCTGGTGATTTACAGCATGGACAAGGCCACCGGCGCAGCCACCAGCGGACTTGTAATAGGCAAGGAGGAATACATGGTTCCCATACGGCGGGCCATGGGCATGCACGGCGACCGCTGGGGGACCACCGCTTCATACGGCAAGGCCGCCTATGTGACCTTTGATCCGGGGAAAGAAGCTCTGCTGACCCAGATACAGGCTTTAAAGATTTTGAGGGACAGACCGGAGGTTTTGACCCGTCCCGTTGACGATCTGGAGAAAATCGTCAGGGAGGAGTTTGAAAGCCTGCCGGCAAAACTAAAAGAAGGTATAATTATTTCCAAGTCCTATAACTCCACCGCAGTTGAGGTAAACTACGAGGGGACCTGGAAAGGCGGTAAACTTGGCATACCCATCTTCTCCATTGAGGACATGTACTCCGGGAGCAACCTCCTTCAGTCGGGCATGGCCCAGATGGGTATTATACCCACGGTGGCATATGACGGAAATATCTACATCTCACCGGGACTGGGCACCACCGATAAGGAAGGCCGGCTGCTGGAAAAAGAGACCAGGTATGCGGTGCAGGGTTTGGTCCGCATGATTGAGATAATATGCAAGAGCGCAGGAGTGATTTAGTAAAGCTGTCAGCTAGCAGTTGCTGCGGGAGGAAACGGTTTTAAGGAGGCTTGACTTATGGTACGCATAGTGGTGATTGGAGGCGGCTGGGCGGGCACCGGTTCGGCGGTGGCGGCGGCCCAGGCGGGGGCAAAGGTAACCTTGCTGGAGAGAACGGACATGTTGCTGGGGACTGGTCTGGTGGGCGGCATAATGCGCAACAATGGGAGGTTCACGGCTACTGAAGAGGCTGTTTGCATGGGGGCCGGGGAGGTATTTCAAGTTATTGACCGGACGTGCCGTCATAAGAATATTGAATTTCCGGGACACAAGCATGCGTCATTATATGATGTGGCCAGAATTGAGCCGGCCATTAAGGGGCTGCTGAAAGAGAAAGGCGTGGAGGTCCGTACTAAAAGCCGGGTAAAAGACGTTAAGACTGAGAACAATATTATCACCGGCGTTATACTGGAAAACGAAGAGGTGGTAAACGGCGACGTGTTTATAGAAACCACCGGCAGTGCGGGGCCCATGGGCAATTGTGTTAAATACGGCAACGGCTGCGCCATGTGCGTTTTGCGTTGCCCCACCTTTGGCGGCAGGGTTAGTATTGCGGCCAAGGCCGGGATTAAGGAATCTGTCGCCAAAAAAAGCGACGGTTCCATTGGGGCCATGAGCGGTTCCTGCAAGCTTTTCAAAGAGTCGCTGGCCCCGGAAATGGTGGAACGGCTGGACAAATACGGTGTGGTCATAGTTCCCATTCCCGAGGCATTAAGGAAGGGCGAGGGGATACTTGCCAAAAAGGCCTGTCAGCAGTATGCGCTGGCGGAGTTTGCCGAAAATATAATACTTCTTGACACAGGGCACGCCAAGCTTATGGCCCCCTTTTACCCCCTGGATCTGTTGAGACAGATACCCGGCTTTGAGTATGCCCGGTACGAGGACCCCTATTCCGGGGGTATGGCCAACTCCATACGATACCTGGCACTTTCACCCAGGGACAACTCCCTTAGGGTGGAAGGGCTGGACAACCTCTTCTGCGCCGGTGAAAAGGCCGGCCCCCTGGTGGGGCACACCGAGGCCATAGTTACCGGGTCCCTGGCCGGGCACAACGCCGTCAGGCGGGCACTGGGACGGGAAACCCTGGTGATTCCTTCGGACCTTGCCATAGGTGACGCCATAGCCTATGTTGGCGATCAGATGAGGACTGAGGAAGGACTGTCCAAAAAGTACACCTTCTCAGGCTCGGTTTACTTTCAGCGGATGAAAGAAAAGGGGCTGTACAGCACCAATCTCGATGTTATCAGGGCCAGGGTGAACAGGACCGGTATGACGGATATCTTCAAAAAAAATTGTTAAAAAGCGTTAGTTCCGCAACTGGTTGAAATGAAAAGGGGAATGGCGGACCCCGCGCTGTTCAGTGCCATGGCAACCCTTTTGTGCAGTGAGTTGGGTCCCAGGCTGAAACAGGCTTGAAAACTACTGCGCTTAAGGGCTTCCCGCAGTGAGCGTTCATTACCCGTTTGGTACCGGACTCCGGCCCTTTCCAGTTTGCTGACGATAACGGACAGGTTTTCATTTAATAAAACCGTTATATCTTTAGCTTTAAACAGCAGCAGTCTTTTGACAAGGGCATGGGCCAGAAGCTGTTCGTAACCTGAGGCTGAGATAAGCACGTTCATTCCTTCAAGCCTTCCAATATTAGTTAAGCCCTGTACGGCGGTTTTTGACCCGGGGATCAAATCAAAGGACGAAGAACTGAAAAGTATGTTCTTCTCCGTTGCGGTGAGAGGCTTGACGGCCAGTGAGATTATCCCGTGATCCGGGTATTTTTCCAGCACCACCGCAGGAAAAGTTTTTTCCGGTTTTTGCCGGGTTCTGATAGAAACGCAGTCCAGAGGTCCGGCGGTTCTTAATACAGCATCAGGCGCAGTTAAAAAAAGATGATATCCACGTATTCCCACTGTAAGAAAGCGGGCTGGAGTTAAAAAATTTTCACCCTTTGGGCCCAAAGATTTTTTGTCGTGTATAAAATTGATGTAAACGCAGTTTTTAGTCCAGCGGCAGTCGCAAAAATCCAGGCCTTGCAGGTGGCTGCACACCAGGCACTCTTCAAGGTTGGCAAGCACACAGGGGCAGTCTTTGTGTCCGGTAATTTCGCACTGGCCGGAGAGAGCGGAAGTATTCAACTTATTTCCCCCTTTTAATGGGTTTTATTATATGTTATGCGGCATACCTGAAAAATAAGCTGCCCTTTGGCAAGTAATGTGATAAAATAATGCGTTACCGGGAGGTGTGCCGATTGTCCCGTATTTTGGAACGGATAATGGACGCCATTGACATAGAAACATTTCTGGTATGTTCCAGCGAGGATGAAGGACGCAGGCTGACACTCCAGTTATTCAGGGAAATGGGCTTTAAGGACGTTGATATAGTATTCATACAGTTTCAGGGGCCCGGCGTGCGTTTAAGGGCCAGGGCTTATGTCCATCGCCCGGGTGACGCTTACGGGTGGCTTAAAATCGGTGGAGAGGAGACTGGCGATGGTTTCCCGAAAAGTTCTGCTGGCTCCCATTGACCCGGTCCACGATGTGGGCCTGAAAATAATAAAGCGCGGACTTGAAGAGGCGGGACACGAAACAGTTCTCCTGCAGCCGGATCTGCAGCCGGAGGAGATTATCCAGGAGATAATAAACAGCCGGGCGGATACCGTGCTGATCAGCAGGACCCTGGGTTACGGTGTGGCTGAGATACTGGCTAGGTTCGTTGACCTGGCTGATGCTGCCGGGGTTAGGGACAGGGTCAGAATAGGCATAGGCGGGATGGCCATACGTCCTGAACTGGCCGCTGAATTAGGCTTTGACGCGGGTTTTGGTCCCGGCACCAGCGTGGAGGAGGCGGTGGCCTTCGTTGAAGGCAGGGATTATGTCCCGGGCCTGGCCAAAAATAACAAACTAAAGATTGATATTACCGAATCTTATACTTATACCTGCCATAACAGCGTTATCGCCGGACTGCTGAAGCAGATTGCCGGCATTATACTGGCCTGGACGGAAAACAGGACTTCCTCCGGGGTGTTGCGGGCCCGGGTGCGCGAGGAATTGTGGGATATAGACAGATGGCGCAAATACGAGAAAATGACTGAATTTTTGGAAGAGTATCCCAGGTTTTGCGGGGAAATCACCCGTGATTTTTACCTGAAAGGTATTCTGCACCCAAAGACCAGACGGTTTACCAGGGAAGAGGCGGCGGCCCTTGAAGAGTATATAAAGGCCACCAAGGAACGCATGGAGGCGCCAAAACTTCAGCACTCACTGAAGAAGCCGCTGGTGTTTAACCAGTATGGCACCGGCTGTCCCTTTATGGATACCGGGCACATAAAGGTCAGCGAGGCCTGGGGGGCGGACGGGGTAATACACTTCGATCCTTCCTGGGGAGCAAGGACAGAGGGTTTCATGGACGGGTTTCTTACCCATCAGGAGGATGGGACGGTGATCACCCCGGCCAACTTGAACCGGATCAGACAATCTTTGGAATCCGGTACTCTCTGGCAGGTGCGCGCCCACAGGGGGTTAAACACACCGGAGACCGTGGTGCTGGCGGGAAAATTCCAGGCCGACCTCACCAAAATAAATATATCTTACGGGGCGCTGGGGGCCGGCACAGACCCGGCCCGGATGACTGTGGACGGGGTTGAGGCTATCCGCTATGCGGCCAAATACGGTTTGCCCTTTGACATTGTGACCAATGAGGAGCTTTGCGGGGTTCCGGCCCACAAGGCCTTTGCCGGGATGCTGATTACCGCCGCCCTGGCCCTGAGGCTGGGGGCGAAGCCCATACTTCAGCCACTGTTTTGCTATTCTCCCGAGGTTATGGTGGGGGGGCAGATGAAGGATAACTATGTTGATTTTAATGTAGCCAAGGTGCTGGCCCTGCGCCACATTATAGACGCCCCGGTCTGGCCGGGGGCTCCCATAGGTTTTATGACCCATTCCGAGGACCGCATTCAGTCCTCGGCCGCCACGGCTTATCATGCCTGTCTGGCGGCAATGCTGGGGGTTGACGCCATTACCATCGCCTCCTCGGACGAGGCATATTCAGGGGGGCCCATAAGCGTGCCCTCCAAGGTGGATACACTGCGGGCAGTGGGCGAGGGCTTCAGGTTTTTCGGCAGCACCAGGCTGGAACCATCCCAGCGGGCGCTGGACTGGAGCCGGGAAATTGAAGAAGGCATTGAGAACGTTCTGCGGCAGGTTGCCGACAGGGGAGATTTCGTGGAGGCGCTTTACCGGGGAGTACTTGGCAGCCGTGAGGAAGGCGCTTACCCTGGCCGGAACGGAAGGGACACGGTGATGATGGTGTGAAAACGCTCACCGTGGGCATTGCGGGAACGGCTAAAAATACCGGAAAGACCACCGCCACCATGGCTTTGCTGGAATACTTGCGGAACCCGGGGATCTGCATCGGTATTACCAGCATTGGTTACGATGGGGAAAGGGTTGACAATGTAACCGGTTTGCCCAAGCCGAGGATTTATTTAGAAGCGGGCAGTTTGGTGGCGGTTTCGGAAGGGTGTCTGCCTGCGGGCAGCGCCAGGGTAAAGGTGCTGGACCGGACGGGTATTAAAACCCCGCTGGGTGAAATTGTGTGCGGCCAAGTGGCTAAGGGCGGCCTTATGGTGCTGGCGGGGCCCAATCAAAGCCGGCACCTGAGGGAGATACTGCAGTGGATGTCCGTGCAGGGGGCGGATCTGGTTATGGTGGACGGGGCACTGAACAGGGTTGCCCCCATGGCCGAGACCGACGGCATTATACTTTGCACCGGAGCGTCATATACCACCGACCTGGACAGGTTGTCCCTGGAAACACACAGCCTGGGAGTTATATGCAGCCTTCCGGGGGGGGCGGAGATTCCCGGGGCCGCCCATGTTGAGGGCAAATCAGTTCTCTGGAACCGTGACGGTGTGATACTGGCTGAGTTACCCGGATTGCTTCTGGAAGCCGGGTGTGTAAAAGCAATGTCCTGCCTGGCGGGGGAGGCCGGGGGCCTGTACTGCCCGGGGCTGGTTTCCCCGGCGATTTTGGAGGCACTGGCTGGATTGCCCTTCAGGGAAGGTATGACGTACGTTTTTGAGGATCCGATGAAGCTTGTCCTGAGCGGCGGCCCGCTAACGGCCCGACGCTTTGTGGACAGGGTCTCGCAGAGGGAGGGAAGGGTGGTCTTCCGTAAGTCCCTGCCCCTGGCGGCGGTGGCGGTAAATCCCTTTTACCCCTGCTACAGGTACGAAACCAACCATTACCAGCCTGCTTTTATCGACCGGGATCTGTTGGTTTCGAAAATAAAGTGTTCCGTCAATGTTCCGGTTTTTGATGTGGTCCGGGACGGCCCCGGAGGTTTGGCCGGGGCGCTGAAGAGCTTGGCTTAAGAATTGGGTTCACGGCTGGAATATTAGCCATTCAATTATCTTATTGTTCGGAAAAGTGGGTGATTAGAGGGGGGATCTTAGCTTTTTAACAAAATAATAACAGTTTCTTGCAAAATTTATTTTGGAGGTGTGTCAAAATGTCAGAAGTCCATTTTAATGCCGTTCACTGGATTTATATTATCGGTGTCCTAACTGTAATCGCAACCATGATATTGAGGAAGAATGTAATAATACCCTGTATACTGTTTACCTTCGCCATTGGCCTGGTTTATACGGGCAGTTTTATCGGCGGTGTGGGAACAATTTTTAACGCCAGCATCGTTGCGGCCAAGGATCTTTTCAGCATATTCATGATTATCGGGGTAATGGTGGCGCTGCTGGCAGCCATGGAAGTGACCGGCGCCGACCAGGTTCTGGTAAAGCCCCTGAAGGGTTTTATGAATTCGCCGCTGACCGGTTATCTGGTAATAATTCTGGGCACTGCTTTTATTTCTCTGCTGTTCTGGCCGACCCCGGCAGTGCCGCTCATAGGGGCGCTGCTCATCCCGGCGGCCATAAGGGCCGGGCTGCCCCCCATCATGTGCGCCGTGGCCATAGCCCTGGCCGGACAGGGGATGGCTCTGGGAGGCGACGTTATTATCCAGGGAGCCCCCGGGCTGACGGCAAAGTCCGCCGGAGTACCCGTTGAGATGGTGACCATCCGGGCGGGTATGTTAACAGCCATTACCGGTGTGGTGGCCATAACCATGGCCTGGATAATGAGTAGAAAAGAAATTAAAACATTTGCCGAGAAAACTAAAAATGAAAAATCCACTGGTTTTGACATAGTGGGGCAGGCCGGCGGTGTAGAAAAGGTGCTGGAAGGCGCCCGCTACGGAAAATTTGCGGCGGGACTGATGATAGCAGTGGTTGTAGGAGTTGTTGTCTCCCTATTCGCCTTTGATATAAAAGGCGGCGACGCTTCGGCCTTGCTGGGCGGGTCGGCCTTCCTGGTGATTATCATCACCTCTTTGCTGGTTTTTAAGTCAAAAGGTCTGGACAGTGTGGCTGATTTCCTGGGAGAAGGGCTGGGGTTCGCCTTCAAAATTATGGGGCCCATCATACCCATCGCTGGCTTCTTTTTCATAGGAAGTCCCGAGTCTGCTCCACTCATCCTGGGTAAAGGGGCGCCAGGCTATCTGTTCGATGTGGGCAACGCCATGGCCAGCGTTATCAGTCCCACGGGATTTGTGGCCAGCTTTGGCCTGCTGATACTGGGTATGATTACAGGACTTGACGGTTCCGGCTTTTCCGGGCTTCCGCTGGTGGGAACACTGGCTGCCGCCCTGGGTTCGGGCAACCAGAATATAACCGCAACCCTGGCTTCCATCGGGCAGATCGGGGCCATCTGGTCGGGCGGCGGCACCATTGTGGCATGGTCATCATTGGTGGCCGTGGCCGGCATAGCTGGTGTTCCGGTTCTGGATCTGGTAAGGAAGAATTTTATTCCGGTGATAACCGGGATGGTTGTATCCACTATTGTGGCCGTCATTTTCATGCTGTAATACCAGGTTTGTCTTTTTTAGGTAAAGTGCCCCACCCCGGCGGTGGGGCACTTTTACAATACGCCCCGTATCTATCGGGGCTGGGTTTGCCGGGTTTGACCTTGACAGGCGGAAAGATTCTGCATATATTAGAATTGGTCTGGGGTGATGTTGGTGACAGGCGACAGGGAAAAGCTGGAGTGCCAAATTCTATCTATAATGGAAGAGCGGGTGGAGCCCATGGGTTCCGGCCTGATTAGCCAGCTTTTGCAGGACAGGGGCTTTGGAGTCAGCGAGGCAACGGTGGGGCGTATTCTTAACGAAATGGACAGAAAGGCCCTGACCATTAAAGCGGGCTTCAAGGGGCGCACCATCACCGACAGCGGAAGAACAGAGCTGGAACATTTCAGGAATCTTGAGCGCCGCCTGGCCTATGGAAACCGTTTTATCGAGACCCTAAAGTCTACTAAGAAGGAAGATCTTATTGATATTCTGGTGGCCAGGAGGGCCATCGAGAGGGAACTGGCCAGGCTGGCTGCGCTGCACGCCACCGATTCGGAAATTCTCCGGATGGAGTCGGTTTTGATTGATCAGGAACAGTTCAGCTTACAGAAACAAATGACCGCCGAACAGGATGTAAAGTTTCACAAACTGGTTTCCGAATCGGCCAAAAACAAGGTATTGGCCGCCGCCCTGGATTTGATCAGGCATGACGGACAGTTGTCACCCATACTGGAATATATCCGGACTGAAGTGGGAGGCCGGCTGGTGGTGGGGCATGGCAAGATTTTATCGGCCATCAGGGACCGCAATCCGGACGGGGCCGAACAGGCCATGGTGGAACACATTGAGAGCCTTATCGAGGACGTTCAGAAGTATTGGAGTCTGGTTGAGCGATAGCCGAATATAGCAAATGAGAGCGGACTGGTTGTCCGCTCTCATTTGCTTGTGAAAAGTCTTAGAAGGTGGTATAATTGTACTCATCAATGATGAGGAGTGTGGTTAGTTGACAGATCCGTACAGTGCAGGGCTATTCAGTGAAAATCCCTACGCCGCCAAGAGGGATGTATTGGGCAGGCTGGTGGTAATTCTAAGGGGAAAGCTGGAAAACCGGGCCTTGGAACTGGTTGTCCCTATCTCCAGAGCTGTGAAGAAGAACGAAATCCACGAAATTATAATTACCGACCAAATTGAAGCCGCTCCTGGAAAAATGGTAAATAGTATATCCTATGTGGGTTTTCTGGAAATAGCCAACGGCGGGGTGCTGGTGACCGGTGATGAAGTGATTTGCTGCGGCAGGGTTTTGGGTAAGATTGCAGGGTTCGATGAAACACATCTTCCCAACCATCTGAACATAGTATTGTTTTCCAATGCCAGGCCCGACGGTGTGGAGTTGGGTTTGAAGCTGGAGTCCGAGATTATTATCAAACATATGGATGGAGATGATTAATTATGTATGAAGCCAAACTGAAAGAAATGGGCATAACCCTCCCTGTTGCTCCAAAGCCTCTGGCCGCATACGTTCCTGCGGTCCTGGCGGACAGGTATGTGTACACATCGGGGCAGATTCCTATTGTTGACGGGGATCTCAAATTTAAAGGCAGAGTGGGCAGCGATCTTACCGAAGCCCAGGGTTACGAGGCCGCAAAAATATGCGCCGTCAACTGTTTAAGTGCGATAAAGGAATTGATTGGAAGCTTGGACAATATAGAGAGGATAGTCAAGGTTAGCGGCTTTGTAAACAGTGCCCAGGGTTTTGCAAGTCAGCCCAAAGTAGTAAATGGGGCCTCAGAGTTGCTGGGCGAGGTCTTTGGTGAGGCCGGTCGGCACGCCAGGGCTGCGGTGGGGGTTAGCGAACTGCCTATGAATGCCGCTGTAGAGGTGGAGATAATAGTCAAGATAAAGTAGACGGCGGAACAGATTTTAAAATGCCACGAAGGTACTGAACCGTAAGAAACGGGCGCTTCGTGGTATTTTTTATCGCTTAGGAAAGTATATGACGCATTAAGGCCTTATTGGTCCTGGTTCCTCCGGGGTCGCTCCGGGGTCACTCTGTGGCCGGTGGAGGGGTTTGAGTCCGATCTGCTTATCCTCCGGCTGAACTGGCTGTATCAGTCGTCGGTCGTCAGTCTTCAGTCGTAGGTCTTAAAGTCTTTTGACCAGAGGTAAAATGAAACTATTCCGACGTCTGAAGTCCTACGACTGACGACTATTCCAGCATCCGCCTGGACTAAAACCCCTCCCCCTCACTGCATGTCGCTGTGGGGTCTCTTGAGGGTCGCTTTTAAGGCATGCTGTCACTATTCTGGATTCTGGCTTCTGGCTCCTGGATTCCGCCGTCTGCAAGACGGCACCGCCCACAAGGCGGTTATTTTATGTTCGCCGCTGTTGGGAAATGGCAGTGTATTGGAATAAGGGGAGAGGGGTAAATAAAATAATCACCATTGGGCGTTTTGTTATTTTTCTGACAGAATGTTGTAGTACCGTTTAATGATATACAAACTCCGTTCGACGAAGAATACTGCCCGATGGGGTTAACTATAAGTTCAGCTTATGCACAAGATAATAAATGGCAATTTAACTTTTGGTAAACGTGGTGATAAAATAAAAATAATAAAAAATTATCAGTTGGTGAAGCTTATGAGAGCTAAATACTAGTTTAATAAGTATTATTACTAGTGAAAATTTCTTCGGGAAGGTGAATTTAATGAATAAAAGTGCGAGCAGGCAATTAAATCCGGATAGCCCGCTTTATAAAGCAATAAGTGACATTACGTCTATTATTGAGAAGTACACTGATCAGATGGAATTATTGGACATTATTGATATAGTGGATAATTTGAGGGTGTTGGCAGAGATAGCTGAAGGCTCAAAAATAGAAAGTAAAATCGCCTGATCAGCGGATAATACCCAGGCCAAGAAGATTTTATCCTGAAAGGGCCCCGGTATTTCCAGCAGGTATGCCGGGGCATTTCTTTGCCCAAAAGCAGACAGAAGGAGTGATTGATAATGGATTACACGCTATCCTTTTTTGTTGCGGAATTGGTTGCTGCCCTGGCCATTTTCGGATATGCGCTGAGGAGGAGGGTCAGGCACCTGATGCTGGGAAGGCCTGAAAACAGACTTGACAGTATTGGCCGCAGGATTACAGGCTTTATGACACTTGTACTGGGGCAGAAAAAAGTGTTCAAGGAACTATTCGGCGTGGTACACTTTGTTATCTTCTGGGGCTTTATTGTAATATCCCTGGGGACACTGCAATTTGTGGGGGAAGGTCTTAAAGAAGGCTTTACGTTGCCAGTCATAGGCACAAATCCCTATTTCTATCTGGTTAAGGATGTTTTAAGCCTGGCGGTGCTGGGGGCTGTGGCGGTGGCCGCCTTCAGGCGTTATGTCATAAGGCCTGAAAGGCTGGAGCCTACCCTTGACGCAGCCATTATACTGGTGATGATAACCATGCTCATAGTGACCGAGCTGGTGGCCGGCGGCCTGGCCTACGCCCTGCATCCGGCAGCGGGCAGGGAAGCGGCGCCGGTATACGGCCTGGTGGCCAGAGCCGTGGCGGCATCCGGGATTGGTACCGCAGCCTTAATTCTGCAAAAAAATATCTGGTGGTGGGCCCATGTGACCCTGTTGCTGGGATTTCTGGCATATCTCCCCTATTCCAAGCACATGCACCTTATGGCGGCCCCTTTCAATGTATTTTTCAGGAACCTTAAGCCTTCCGGTGGACAGATAAACCCGGTGGATATGGAGAACGAGGAGACCGAGGAATTTGGCGCCGGAAGAATCGAGTCCTTTACTAGGAAGCAGCTTCTGGATCTTTATGCCTGCGCCGAGTGCGGGCGGTGCCAGGATAACTGCCCGGCGCACCTTAGCGGCAAGCCTCTGTCACCCAAGGCGCTACTGCATAAGCTAAAGGATCACCTGACTGAAAAGGGGGATGCTCTGGATCGGCCTGAAAAGAATGATAATGGGGATGTCCTGGAAAAGGAACTGATAGGAGAGGTTATCACCGAGGAGGAGATTTGGGCCTGCACCACCTGCAATTCTTGCCAGGAGCAGTGCCCTGTGATGAATGAGCACGTAAACAAAATTATAGATATGCGCCGCAGCATGGTGATGGATAACGGGGAATTTCCCTCGGAGGCCAAGCTGGCCTGCAGGAATATGGAAAAGAATTTTAATCCCTGGGGGCTGGGCTGGTTTTCCAGAGGTGACTGGTCCAAGGAAAGCGGGGTCAGTCTGGCGGGGGTTGATGAGCCGGCCACCGATTATCTCTACTGGGTGGGTTGTGCCGGATCCTACGACGACCGCAGCCGCAAGATAACAGAATCAATGGTGAAAATAATGCAGGAGGCCGGAATCAACTTTTCCATACTTGGCTCCGAGGAAAAGTGCTGTGGGGATTCTGCCCGCCGGATGGGTAATGAGTACCTGTTTCAGACTTTGGCCACAGAAAATGTTGAGTTATTGAATGAATTGGGGGTTACCAAAATTGTGACCCACTGCCCCCACTGTTTAAACACCCTGAAAAATGAATACCCGGCCTTTGGTGGTAATTTTGAGGTAATCCATCATACCCAGATGGTGGCTCAGCTGATCGACCAGGGGAAGCTGAAATTCAGGAATGACCTCAGTGAACTTAAACTTGCCTACCACGACTCCTGCTATCTGGGGAGATATAACGGGGAGTACGAGGCCCCCAGGAAAATACTGGCCTCGGTGCCCGGGGTGACTCTGGTGGAGGCTAGCCGCAACAAGAGCAAGAGCTTTTGCTGCGGCGCCGGCGGCGGACGTATGTGGATGGAGGAGCACGGCGGCAGGAGAATAAACGGAATGAGGGTGGAACAGCTTCTGGAGAAGCATCCCGAGGCCGTCAGCGTCAACTGCCCCTTCTGCCTGACCATGATAGAGGATGGTATTAAGGCAGCCGACCTGGAAAAACCGGTATACGCCATGGACGTAGCTGAACTGGTGGCCAGATCAATCGAGTATACCGTTGTCACCGAGGAAGAGGAAACTACGGCCCAGCTCGTGTCATAAACAATGTTTATCGAGGCAGCCCAGGGCTTTGAAGGATAATCAAATTGATATTGGTTATAAGAAGAAGGGAGCCAGGGGGCCCCCTTCTTTAAACTTTTTCATTAAAACTGTAATGTTTTCTAGCTGAGAGCTGACGGCTGATTGCTGACAGCTATTTTCAACAGCTATTTTTCTTGGCAGTGTACCCAGTTTTTTCTGACCAGTCCCCGGTTTATGGAGTCTTGAAGGGCTCCCGCCACCATGTCGGTTTCTACGTAGGATTTAAGCTTTTCCAGCAGGGATCTGTTTCTTTTTTCCAGCCTGACCACAAAAAACTCCGAGGGCAGGGATCCGGTAATGGTGGAACGGCAGTTTTTGTGCGTGTAAACCAGGTTCCAAATATCATCGGAACACAGGTAGGACCAGGGCAGAACATGGTTTATGAACAGATCTTCATTGGTTATCGGCTGGCCGCAGTAAAAGCAAAGGTGATCAGGGTTTTCTATATCAAGGTACTTTTTATAGGATATCAGGGGGCGGTCCCGGAGTTCAACGGTATCAATAATCCGGACCTTCCTGTTGAGACGGGGGGAGGTGTTGTAGTTCTCCAGTATCTGGGACCACCTGTAGTAGACGGCTTCAACTATTAAAATTTTATTTTCCTTAATGGCTGAGGCCGCTGCATGGGGAAGAAGCATGTAATCCTCCCCTTTCCGGTACTTAACATACTGTTCACCGTTTCCCCGGTGGAGGTATATGGGTATCACTTCGTTTTTAAGTATTTCACTGGCCGTGTCAATGTGTTCCTCCAGTTTTTCCTTCTGAAAGGGGTTGAAGCTGGCTTTTTCAAAGGTTACCGGTTCAGCGGGGCGGCCTTTATGGTAATCCTTTGTCAGATCCCGTACCCTGCGTATCAGCTCGGGCTGTTTCAGCGGGTTGGGACCCTGAACCAGCCCGAAATAAGCGGTTTGGTCCCAGTAATATTTAATAACCTTTTCGGCCATAGGCTTTATTTTAATTTCCAAATCGCCCCTGTCCGGGCCTATATTTTCACCATCCAAAACATCTACCACCGATCTTGCCCAGGCGGTGTCGTACGTATGCCGGGGGGAGCAGTTCCTGATGGCTCCCAGCATGCTGCTTATGAAATTCTGCTTGTAGATCATCAGCGCAGATGATTTTTTGATGATCTCAAGCCATCTGGAAAGAAACTCCTGCTTTTGCATCTGTATCTTCGCTCCTTCCCCGGTTTTATTCAGCTATAGGCTTACTGCTTATAGCTTTTAGCAGTGGTTAACTTATGATTCTATAAATGCAGAAAATTACCCTTTTTTCTTTGGGCGTGTTTAGAGGCGGGGTGATATTTTGAGATATATCTTGTTTTAGCTTTGGAGCGGATATATGATCAGGTTAAATATAGATTTGCCATGATGCGAAGGAGGTTATTTATGTATAAGAAAATAATGGTACCCACCGACGGTTCCAAGAAATCAGAACTGGCGGTACAGCAGGGGATCCAACTGGCCGGGGTGCTAAAGGCCGTTGTGGTGGTGCTGCACGTAATACCGGAAATACCGACTTTGGTCACCCCATATCCTGATCAGCCTGGAGGGTTTCTCAGTGGCCTGTCGGAAGAGCTGGACAGGTCAGGGGAAGAAATACTGGAAAAGGCTAAGGATAAATACGCCGACAGCGGCGTTGATTTCCAGACCAAGCTGCTGAGGGGCAGCGCCGCCCATGAAATCTGCAACGAGGCCAAAAAGGGGCAATATGATCTTATCGTCATGGCCAGCAGGGGTATGGGAGAAATACAGGGGTACCTGATGGGCAGCGTCAGCAACAGGGTTGTAAGGCGTGCAGGGTGCTCGGTCCTTATAATAAGGTAGCATGTAAACAGGAGGTAAAAGATGGGGGTTCCTTTTGAAGAAATAAAGGTGGGCGACAGTGCTTCCTTCAGCAAAACCGTCAGCGAGTCCGATATATATTTGTATGCCGGTTTAACCGGTGATTTGAACGGCGCCCATGTGAACAGCCAGTACGCCGCAGGGTCCATATTCGGGGAAAGGGTGGCTCACGGGATGCTTCCGGCCGGACTTATTTCGGCGGTGCTGGGGACAAAGCTGCCCGGGGAAGGCACCATTTATATGTCCCAGACACTCAAATTTGTGGCCCCGGTTAAGATAGGAGACACCATAACGGCCACCGCCCAGGTGCTGGAAAAGATAGAGGCCAGGCGCAGAGTCCGGATGTCCACGGTTTGCGTAAATCAGCACGGTAAGAAGGTAATCGAGGGTGAGGCTCTGGTGCTGTGCCCGTAAACAGGTTATTATCAGGTGACATATTACTGTGATCCCTTACTCCACCTTACTAAACGCCATCGTCCCGGCGGTGATGAAAACCAGGGACATGGCGGCCACCACGGCCAGGTCGGTGGAAAGGGGGAACTGTACCAGCAGTTCCCTGGCCGGGGATGTGGCGAACATAATGTTGCGCAGGGCGTCAACCCCGTAGGTGAGGGGGTCCAGCCTCATCAGTGTTTCCAGCCAGGGGGGCATGCCCTTCATGGGGAACATGGCCCCGCTGAGGAAAAAGAGGGGCAGGACCAGGAAGTTCATAACCATCTGGAAGCCTTCCATCGTTTCCATGCGGGAGGCCACGGTGATACCCAGGGATGTGAGGGAAAAGGCGATCAGGAAGAGCACTGCCAAAAGCTTTAGAACAGTTAGAGGCCCCAGCTTTATGCCGATGACGGGGGCCAGGAGCAGCAGTATGGCCGCCTGAAGCATGGCTATGGTGCTGCCGCCCAGGGCCTTGCCTATGGCCACCGACCAGCGGGGCACCGGGGCCACCAGCACCTCCTTGAGAAAGCCAAACTCCCTGTCCCAAACTATGGATATGGCCGAGAACACCGAGGTGAACAGCACCGACATGCCTATTATCCCCGGGTACATGAACTCCAGGTAGTTAAAGCCCTGGGGGGCTGCGGCCATGCGGAATGAGTAGGACAGCCCGTTGCCTATTATGAGCAGGTAAAGCAGTGGCTGTCCCAGCATTCCCAGTATGCGGGGTTTTTCCCGGTAGAATCGGATTACGTCCCTCAGCCAGATTGTATATATGGCCTTTGACACTCTCATTTCCGATTCCTCCCTCTCATGTGAGCTCTCATCATGCCCCAGTTGTCAGCGGCCTCTTCTCTTATGTCCCGGCCGGTGAGCTTTATAAATACGTCATCCAGGGTGGGCTTGCGCAGCGAAATTGAACTGATCAGCCCGTTCAGGCGTCCGGCCAGGGAAGGTATGAAAGATTCCCCTGATTCCACTTCCAACTGAAGCTGTTCCTCCGATTCGACCGCAGCAAGGCCGAAGGTTTCCTGGATAATTCTTTTAACTTCACTGCGGTTGGGGGCCAGGAGGGTGATCAGGTCTCCTCCCACCATTTTTTTAAGGTTGGCCGGGGTGTCCAGGGCCACTATGCTTCCGTGATCGATAATGGCGATGCGGTCGCAGTTTTCGGCCTCATCCATGTAGTGGGTGGTCATGAATATGGTTATGTTTTCCCTCAGCCGCAGGTGGTGGATATAATCCCATATGCGGTTTCTGGTCTGCGGGTCCAGCCCAATTGTAGGCTCATCCAGGAAAAGAACCCGGGGGTAGTGGATAAGCCCTCTGGCTATTTCCAGCCGCCTTTTCATGCCCCCGGAAAATGTCTTTACCAGGGCATTTTTCCTGTCTGTCAGCTCAACCATTGCCAACACCTCGGCCATCCTGCCGGCCATGGCACTTCTTTCCAGGTTATACAGCATACCGTGAAAATACAGGTTTTCGCCGGCGGTAAGTCTTTCGTCCAGGGTGGTCTCCTGAAATACCAGCCCTATGGACTGCCTGACCAGGTGAGGCTGCCTTACTATTTCAAAGCCTCCGACGAAGGCAGTTCCAGACGTTGGTTTGACCAGTGTGGCCAGTATTTTGATGGTGGTGGACTTGCCTGCTCCATTGGGACCCAGGAAGCCGAATATTTCTTTTTCGCCCACCTCCAGAGTGACATCCTCCACCGCTGTCAGGCTTTTATATTTTTTTTGCAGTTTTGCAACCGTAATTATGTTCATCCGCACACCTCCCAAAAGAGCTGTCAGCCATCAGCCGTCAGCTCTCAGCTTTGATTAGCAAGTTTTTTATTCATTCATTTTAGTGCCACTTTTTAGTGGCATGTGTGTCTGATCGCTGATTGCTGACAGCTGACTGCTTTATCGGGCGATTAAACCATTGTCAATTTTAATGTCGTCCAGGAAAGTATAACATTAAAGCATTCATGCGATAAAGCATTTCTGTGACACTCCGGTGTTGCTTCGGCAGGTGATCGGCCTGAACCATGCCTCAAATTATTCCTCTTGATACAGCCGCCACAATATTCTGGATTCTGGATTCTGAATTCTGAATTCTGCCCGAATTTTTGCCCCTCCTTCAGGTAATGCTATCCCTAAAGGGGGTTTTATTATGCAGCTAAATCCGGGAGAGAGATCGGTGCTGGCCTACTTTCCTTCCAGCTCCAGCGCCCGGAAGGCCGCCCAGGAATTAAAGGAGATGGGGTACGATACCGTGCAGGTGGACCGCATATCCCGTTACGGGGCCGCCAATAACGATGAAACAGATGATCCAGTGGGGGGCGGAGCCGGAACGGTCAGCGGCCTGACTCTTTTTTCCTCGGATGTCAGCCCCGACGGCGGCGCCGGTGAGGGTATACTGAGGGCAAGCGATCCCTCGGCCAGCGGGTATGGGGATGTTAACTACGGTGTTGCCGGGGGAAAGGCCTTTCTGGTAACGGTGGCCACCAGTGAGGGAAATGCCGATGAGGCCACCGGGATAATGGAAAAACACGGAGGAAGAATATAATAACAGAGGATGAGAATTGGTATATAATTATAATATAAATCTTGCAAGCAGATAAGGAATACCCTGACCATTCTGACTCCTGACTCCTGTATTCTGCCTTTTGCAGGAATACATTCAGAGCGCGTCGAAGAAAAAAATAGCGGCAGAGTATTATTTCTATAATAACTGCGTATGTTTGTCAAATGGCCTACTAAATGACGAAGGAGTGATCATTATGTTGCGGGGCATAGGTGGGGCGCCTGGGATAGTCATAGGTAAGGCATTTATTTTCAGGCCGGAGGAATTGGTTTTTGACAGAAGGCAAATATCCGCCGAGGAGGCGGATAATGAAATTTTCCGCCTCCATCAGGCAATTTCCCAGGCCCACAAGGAGCTTTCGGGCATATACTCAAGGACCCTGGCCGAATTCGGCAGGGATCGATCGGGCTTTTTCCAGACCCAGCTCATGATTCTGGAGGATCCGGCCTTTGATACTGAGATTGTCAGAAGGGTTACAGAGGGTCATAATGTGGAGGCCTCGGTGGGTGAGACAGTGGCAAATTTTATGGGCATATACATGTCTTCCAGGGATCTTCACATGCAGGAAAGGGCCAATGACTACCGGGATGTGGGCTGCAGGCTCCTGAGAATACTGCTGGGCCAGGCCTGGTCTCCTCTGCCGCAGATCAGGGAAAAATCCATAGTGGTGGCCAGGGAGCTTACCACTGCCGATACAGTCCAGATCGACCGGGATAAAATACTGGGTTTTGTCACCGAAAGCGGTGTCCGCACCTCCACTGTTTCAATACTGGCCAGATCCCTGGAGGTCCCGGCTGCGGTGGGCCTGGGCAAGATATTAGACCGGGTGCGGGCCGGAGATCTTCTGGTGGTGGACGGCAGCACCGGTGTGGTGATTATAAACCCCGACGAAAAGACACTGTCGGAATACAGGAAGCGGGAAGAAACATACATAGCCTGTAAGAATCAGTTGCAGACAACGCATGAAATGCCCTCCCAGACCAAGGATGGCACGGCCATTCGTCTTTGGGCCAATATTGACCTGCCCTCTGAGGCCGTCTGCGCCCTGGCCAACGGGGCCGAGGGCATTGGGCTGATGCGGACCGAGCACCTGTTTATGGGCAGGGAGGATATGCCCGATGAGATTGAGCAGTATGAGTATTACCTTGAAGTAGTAAGTATAATGGGAAACAGGCCGGTGGTTATCCGAACCTTGGACTTTGCAGGGCCCAACAGCCCCTTCTTTCTTACCGGCGCCTACGAGCCCAATCCCTTTTTGGGATGCCGGGGAATCAGGCTGAGCTTTAATTTCGAACAGGTTTTCAAGACCCAGCTCAAGTCCATTCTCAGGGTCAGTGCCCACGGCAACGTGAAGATAATGGTGCCCATGATCTCCAGGGTGGAGGAACTGCGCAGGGCCAAGGAACTGTTCAAGGCCGCCATGGAGGCACTGACTGCAGAAGGTGTGAAATTTAATCCCAAAATGGAATTTGGAATGCTGGTGGAAGTGCCCTCCACTGCCCTGACCGCCGAGCTGTTCGCCCCCCACATAAATTTTTACAGCATAGGCACCAATGATCTGGTGCAGTACACCCTGGCTGTGGACCGGAGAATGGAGAAGATCAATCTGGTGGATCAGGCATTGCACCCGGCGGTGCTGAGGCTGATAAGAAGCATAATTGACGCCGGCAGGGCGGTGGATAAGAGCGTGGCCATGTGCGGGGAGATGGCCGGGGAGCCCATGACCACTCTGCTTTTGCTGGGACTGGGTCTGCGACAGTTCAGCGCCGTGGCCGGAAGTCTGCCGGAGTTAAAGAAAATAATCAGGGCGGTGACCATCAGTGAGGCCAGGGAGGTGGCCATTAACGCCATGCAGCTGTCCACACCGGAGGAGATCAAACAGTACCTTCAGGATGAACTGAAATCACGGCGCTTGTATTTTTAGATTTTTTTGGTTAAAATGTAAAAGTATTTTCCTTAGTTCCGGGGGGTAGCATTTTTGAAAAAGATTGTCAGCGTAAGTCTCGGGTCGTCCAAAAGGGATCACAGCGTTAATACTTGTCTTTTGGGTATTGACTTTGAAATAAGCCGCCGGGGCACCGACGGAAATTTTGACAGGGCACTGGAGCTTTTAAGGGAACTGGATGGTAATGTAGATGCCATCGGACTGGGCGGTATTGATTTATATTTATATGCCGGCAAGACCAGATATGCGGTCAGCGACGGCCTGAAACTGATGGAGGCCGTTAAAAAAACTCCGGTGGTGGATGGCAGCGGGCTTAAAAACACACTGGAGAGGGAAACGGTTTATTACCTCAGTAAGAATACACAACTGCTCCCTCCCGGCTGCAAGGTGCTGATGGTAAGCGCCGCGGACAGGTTTGGAATGGCCGGGGCCCTTACTGAGCTGGGGTGTGACATGACTTTCGGGGATCTGATATTTTCGGCGGGAATTCCTTATCCCATCAAGTCAGTTGAGGAACTGGAGGAGATAGCCCGCAAGACACTGCCGGAAATGACCAGGCTGCCTTTCCACATGCTCTATCCCACCGGGGAGAAGCAGGATACCCAGGATGAGAAAAAGGTGGAGAAATACGGTCACTACTACCACGGCGCCGAGGTCATAGCCGGCGACTACCATCTGGTGCGCAGGTATATGCCCGGAAATCTGAAAGGGCAGGTGGTAATCACCAACACCACCACCAGGGATGATGTAAAATTCCTGAAAGAAAAGGGAGTGGGCTGGCTGGTTACCACCACACCCGAATTGGAAGGCCGGTCTTTTGGGACCAACGTAATGGAGGCCGCGCTGGTGGTGCTGTTGGGTAAAAATTGGGAAGACATCACCCCCGGGGATTACCTTGAGCTCATGAGGCGGCTGGATATGAAGCCAAGGGTTCAGCGATTGTAGACGATCCTATTACGGAGGGTGAAGGATGGCAACCCACGGGGAGATTACCGAAAGCCTCAGGGCTTTTGAGCAGGCATATGCAGACGACAGCAGGCTGAAAGTCATGAACCGGGACTGGGACAGAAAGGTTCTGATCCTGGCGGATGATTTGGAATCAGCCCACACCATGATTTTAAAGGATGGGGAACTGTCCTTCAGTGAAGGCAAGACCGCCGATCCGGATCTTACTGTCATTTCCAATAGCGATATTCTGGCCGATATGTTTTTTGGTGATATTACACCCACCGAGCCGTACATGAACGGCAGCCTCAGAATAATAGGCCCGGAGGATGATATATTGAGGCTGGATTTCATTTCATTGTTAATATGGGGTGAATAATTTGAAATTCAAGAAGGTGCTTACCCTGCGAACCATTGTCGCCACCAGCGCCGGCCTTACACTGGCCAGTTCGTCTTTCGTGGCGGCAGTGCAGGTGGCCGGCTTTTTGTCCGGGGACAGCGCCTGGCTGGCCATACTGATTGCCGGGGTTTTCTGTCTGGCCGCGGGGATGTGTTTTTCCGAGCTTAACGACATACTGCCCTCGGCGGCCGGCATAAGGCTTTATTTCGGCAGGGCCTTCGGGGAAAAGGCGGCCCTTACCGTTTCCCTGCTGTACATGCTGGTGGTCATGGGAGTGGTGGGGGCTGAAAGTTACATACTGGCCAAAATATTAAATTACGCATTTCCCTCGATAGACCCTCTGATCTGGATTTTTTTTATGCTGGCCTCGGTAACATTGATGAACATAAGGGGAATCAAGATTGCAGGCGCATTCCAGGACGTGATAACATACGGCCTGCTGGTTTCGGTAATGGTGTTATCCTATATCGGCCTGGAAAAACTGGACTTCCATCTGGCTGCGCCTCTGGTTGCCGGGGGTATGGACAACCTGTTCAGCGCAGTGGCGGTGGGTGTCTTTTTGTTTGTGGGCTTTGAGTGGGTGACCCCTCTGGCCGAAGAGGTCACCGAGAGCAGGCTGATTTCCAAGGGTATGTTTATCGCCGTGGGGCTTTTGAGTGTGGTTTACTCCTTTTTTACCGTGGTCATGGCCGCCAATGTGCCCAGGGAGGAACTGGTAAATTCACCCATGCCTCAGTTATTATTCGCCAGAAATATTTTAGGGGACGCCGGGGTGGCCTGGATAGTGGTGATCAGTCTGGCATCCTCCATTACCACCTTCAATGCCGGCCTCATCAGCGTGTCCAGGTTTTTTTACGCCACGGCCAGGGAACACGCCCTCCCTGCTGTATTCAGCAAAATCAGCATGCGCTATATGACGCCATGGGTTTCCATACTGGCTGTTTTCGCCGTGGGGCTGACTCTTTCGGTGATCATACTTTTCACCGGCAAATATCTGGTGCTGGTCAATATGGCGGCCGCCGCAGAGTGCCTTGTCTATGCCCTGACGGGTGTGGCGGTGCTGGTTTTAAGAAAAAAAATAAACAGGGAAAGAAAATTTATCATTCCCTGGGGGCCGGTTATCCCGCTATTAACAACGGTGGTGTTCACCCTTTTGATGTTGGGGGTCTTTGCCACCGATCCTTACATGGCGCTGTGGATGGCCATTGGGCTTGGCATTACCTGGTGGTACGTCAGCCGGATAGTTCCGGTTCTGAAGGAGAAACACAAAGCCGGTAGGGTAAGCAGAAGGAGAAATCAGAATCCAGAATCCAGAAGCCAGAATCCAGAATAAGGAGCATGCAGCTTAAGGGTCGCTTTTAAAGCATGCTGTCACCATTCTGAATTCTGGCTTCTGGCTTCTGGCTTCCGCCGTCTAAGCATCGGGGACATTCCTCTGACCCCCAGAGGCAGTCACGTTAGAGAGGTGTGTCCCCTTTCCTTAGCCGGCACCGCCGACAAGGCGGTTATTTTATCGTTTAGGAAAGTATATGACGCATTAAAGCATTAAAGCGCTGAAGCACCAAAGCATTTTTATGCAAGCCCAGAGTTTTTCTGGGGTCACTCCGGGGTCGCTTGAGGGTCGCTGCATTGTCGCTAATGGGTAGGCGGAGCGATTTAAGTCCGGCCTGCATAACCTCCGGCTGCAACTGTCTCTAAACTCGGTCGCCAACGGAATGCCGACCGCCTCCAACGCCGCAT
>Ga0209643_1000640_pt1 | contig 51761 bp, 47 predicted proteins | sample AutmiccBRH37_all_FD_187383 | JGI IMG/M metagenome (GOLD analysis project Ga0209643, IMG submission 187383) | Deep subsurface microbial communities from Mt. Terri, Switzerland - Autotrophic microbial communities BRH/37_all (SPAdes) (version 2) | ecosystem: Environmental > Aquatic > Deep...
ATTCCACCGGTCCCTCGGACCATCGGTATCATTCGATGGATTATTGTAGAGCGTCGGCCGCAAAGCAGAGGGATTGCCGGATTTGATCGAAGCAACATAGGCGGAGACATCGTGGTCGAACTCATCATATTCCCAGAAGTCGAACACCGCGCCTGGTTGCCACGTGGTGGTCTTGACCGGCGGGGAATCATATTTTTCGACCTTGCGCGTGCACAATTTGTAATCGCTGTTGTACCGCCGGTAGCTGTAATAGCTGAATTCATAATAATAGCCGTTCTGGCTCAATGGGGTGCCGTTGCCGTAGCCACTACTGCTCGGGCTCCAGACTGGCGACACCGCCCGATTCCGCCCGAAATCATATTCGCAAGCATCCCGGTCATTGCCATAGGCGCCGGCGACGTTGATCCGTTCATAGAGGAGTTCAGGCTCCGATCCGTAAACGATCCAATGTGCCCGGCGGGTCTGATAATTCCATTCGTCCTCGGTGCTGCTGCCCACACCGCCAACCAGCCACGACGGGTCTTCGTCATACAAGGCTTCGCCGACATTGATCATCGCGTTATAGGGCATGAAGCCATAGCGGATCTGGCTGCTGCTGGAGCTTCCATCCCCGGTGCCCAGAATATCATAGAAATCCTTGACGGCATTCTTGAGGCCGGTAATTCTTTTCTCGGATTCATTGTAGGTGCTGTACCCATTGGGTTTCCAGTCCATCGATCCGGTGACATCAAGCACCATCATCACGTCGACATTGCCGATGTCGAGGCGGCTGGTGCAATCGACCTTCAGATTCATTTTCTGATAGCCGAAAATCTTCATGATCGACGTGTTCAAGGTGGTCTGGGCATAGCCCCGGACGGACTTGTCACCCGGGCCGTCGACAAAGCGCGGATTGTCCACTCCGTTGACCTTGGCAAAGGGGTCGGTGTCGAAGGAGCCTTCCGGAAAGTTGAAATCGAAGAATTTGCGGGCTTCCGCGGCATCGGTGTATGACATGGTGGCACCCGTCATCGCCCGGCGACCCGCGAGCGCACCGGCGTCACAGGCCTGCTGCAGACGGGCCTGGGCCATATAGGCGCGGCCGATGTCGACACCACCGCCAATGATGGCGGCAATCGGGAACAGCGCCGCTGCGGCCATGGCATAGACGTTGCCCGCCGTGTCGGACCGCAGTGCCCTGAACAAGGCGACCGCTGAATTCCCGTGTTTTCTGCCAAGCATGCGCTCCGGCCCCCTGAAATAACCCAATTCGAAACTGCCGATTAGGGGAAAAAGGGTTAGCGGCTGTCAAACAGTCATGGTTAAGGCGAAGTTTACCTTGATTTCGTCCGGAAAACTCGCGACCGCAGCGGCATGAAGGATGCGCTGCAAGAGCTGGAACCGCTGCAACGGCTGATCGCTGCCTATGCAAGATCGGCAGACCGCGACCGCTATGCCCTGCTGTTTGCGCTGGATGCGCGCTTTGCAGAAATTCTTCGTTCGACAACGGAAATATTGATTGGACAGATGCGGTTAACCTGGTGGCGGGATATCTTAACCAAGCCCGCTGCCGAGCGGCCCGCAGGCGAAACGCTGGTCGAGCAGATCAACCGGTTCGAGCAACAGGGAGAAAATCTCGCCCCGCTTCTAAACCTGCTGGACGGGTGGGAAGTGATGCTGGATGATTTTCCGTGGGACGATCGCCAGTTCGAAAGCTATTCCGCGGCCCGTGGTGGCGGCTTTTTCGCATTTGGGATGGCGGAGGGCGCGCGATTGAGCGAGGGGCAGGCGGAGCAGGGGAGGGCCTGGGCCTTGTGGGATTTTGCCCGCCATTGTTCCGATGCCGAGATGCGGCGGTCTGCATTCGATCGCTGCGCCGAGACTGTCGCATCCAGCCCGCCGGCCCGATTTGACAGAAGCGGACGACCGCTCTCTATCCTCTGCAAACTGATGGTCCGCGATGTTAGCAAAGGCGAACTGACTGCCGATCTCTACAGTCCGGCCAGCGCTGCGCGCATCATCTGGCACGGGATTTCGGGTCGCTAGAGCGAGGGTCGCTGAGCCGCGGGTTTGCTGATGATGAAATTTGCCGCCGGAGCTGCGGGTATATTGCTATTGCTGACCGCCGGCCTGTTCCTGTGGATCGGTGCCCAGGGACAGGATGTGCCGATCCCAGTGGCACCGCCACCGCCGGAGCCAGCCGAACCGGATGTCTTGCCGGAAGCCGATCTTGACGAGCAGACCGTCGGTCCCGCGCCGCCGACGCCGCCCAAGGCCTACAAGGCCTCGCGCGAGGAAATGCGGTTCAACCGCTACGACCGCAATCGTGACGAGATTATCACGCGGCTGGAGATGATGAGCAGCCGCACCGATGCCTTCCGGAAACTCGACAAGGACGGCAATAATCTGCTGACCTTCGAGGAATGGGCGGTTGCAACCAGCGATAAATTTGCCGGAGCCGACCGCGACGGCAACAGCCAGCTGACCCGCACCGAATTCCGGACGACGCGGCCCAAGCGCTCGCCAGCCCGCTGCAAATGCTAGCTTCTGACTCTAGGCGAGTTGCAGGCCCTTTGCCGACCGCGGATGCAGCCAGACAGCGAAATCTTCCCGGGCTCTGGCGGTATAGGCTTCCTTGCGTTCCTTCTTCTTCACACGCTCTTCAAACGGCGGGAACAGACCGAAATTGACGTTCATCGGCTGATAGTCACGGGCGTCGGCACCACCGGTGATGTGCGACAAGAGCGCCCCGAAAGCGGTGGTCTGCGGGGGCAGGGTGAAGGGTTCGCCGCGAATCTCTGCGGCCACCATCCGGCCAACCATCAATCCGACCGCGGAACTTTCGACATAGCCTTCGCAGCCGGTGATCTGGCCGGCAAAACGGATATGCGGGGCTTTCTTGAGACGCAACTGCTGATCGAGCAATTTGGGCGCATTGATGAACGTGTTGCGATGGAGACCACCCATTCTTGCGAACTCGGCGTTTTCCAGACCGGGAATGGTTTTGAGAAGATCGGCCTGCGCGCCATATTTCAGCTTGGTCTGAAAACCGACCATGTTCCAAAGCGTGCCAAGGGCATTGTCCTGCCGAAGCTGGACCACCGCATAGGCTTTGCCGCCGGTGTGGCTGTTGGTCAGACCAACCGGCTTCATCGGCCCAAAGCGCAGGGTTTCAGGACCGCGCGAGGCCATGACTTCGATCGGCATGCAGCCTTCGAAATAGGGCGTGTCCTTTTCCCACTGCTTGAAGTCGGTCTTTTCGCCGTCGAGCAGTCCCTGGATGAACGCTTCATATTGCTCGCGATCCATCGGGCAATTGATATAATCCTTGCCATCGCCTTCCGGTCCGACCTTGTCCCAGCGCGACTGCATCCAGGCGATGTCCATATTGATGCTGTCTTTGTAGACGATCGGCGCAATGGCATCGAAAAAGGCGAGCGAGTCCTCGCCAGTAGCGGCACCGATGCTTTCTGCCAAAGTCATGGCGGTGAGCGGACCGGTGGCGACGATCGTCAATCCGCTTGCGGGAAGTTGGTCTATCCGCTCGCGAATGATCTCGATATTCGGGTGTTCGTGCAGCCGCTTGCTTACGCCGTCAGAGAAATGATCACGGTCGACGGCAAGGGCTGATCCCGCCGGCAGCCGATGCTGGTCGCCTTCGCCAATGATGATCGAATCGAGATCGCGCATTTCCTGATGGAGCAGGCCAACGGCATTCTTCTCCGCATCGTCCGAGCGAAAGCTGTTCGAGCAGACCAGTTCGGCCAGCTTGTCGGTTTGATGGGCAGGGGTCATTTCGCCGCTGCCGCGCATTTCCGAGAGACGGACCTTCACGCCCTGTTCCGCGAGTTGCCATGCGGCTTCCGACCCGGCGAGCCCGCCGCCAATAATATGTACTTGTGTCATGCGCGCCTTAGTGTTGTGGTAAGGTCGCAATGTCAATCTGGCAGTCACGATGTTTGCGTGTTAGAGGCCATTTCGACGTGGGGGAGAGATTATTCCGATGAAAAGCGCATTTGCCGAAAACAGACCATTTCTGCTGCTCAGCCTGCTGTTCGGGATCAGCTATTATTTTGCCTGCGTCCTCAACAGCCCGGAATTGCCCGAGCCGTTGATCGTCGCCTGGAAAGGCGCTGGCGTCAGCTTATTGGCGATTTACGCCCTGATCCGGCTGCACCGTCTGGACGGCAAGATTGTCGGAGCGATCATGGCATTCGGGGCGATTGGCGACATGACGCTGGAATATGACATGCGGATCGGCGCGGGCGCGTTCCTGATCGGGCATCTGATCGCCATCGGTTTCTACTCGCGCTATCGTCGCCATAAATTGGGACTGAGCCAGAAAATCTTCGCGATTCTTCTGGTGCCGCTGTCGGTATTCATCGCCTGGGCCTTGCCGTCCAATAGAGGCGACGCATTGACGATCGCAATCTACTGCCTGTCGGTGGCTGCAATGGCGTCGATGGCCTGGACCAGCCGCTTTACCCGCTATCAGGTTGGTGCGGGGGCAATCATGTTTCTGGTTTCAGACCTGCTGATATTTGCGCGGATGGGGGTTCTGGAGAATAGTTTCATTCCGACCCTGCTGGTCTGGCCTCTATATTATTTCGGCCAGTTCATGATCGCGACGGGCATCGTTAGAACACTCCGCCACGAAATGGCAGCGGACAGCGCCGACCCGGTTCACGGCTGATAAGCGGCAATCGTGGTCCGGTGCAACAACCGGTCATGGCCGTCATAACCGCCGGTTGCGCAGTGCAGCACCGAGCGATTGTCCCACATGACCAGCATATTGGGTTGCCACTGGTGACGATAGGCAAATTCGTCCCGGCTCTGCCAGGCGTAGAGTTGCTGGAGCAGGGGCAGGGCTTCTTCCTGCGCCATGCCTTCAAAGCCGATGATATATCCCATGCAGCTGAACAATCCGGGAAGCCCGGTTTCGGGATGCTCGCGGATCAGCGGATGGGTCTGGGTGGCGCGGGCGGATTCGTCGGGACGGATCGCCATGCTGCGGCCCTCGTCCTTTTCGCCATAGGCACCGTCGGGAGCGTAAGCGAGGCCGGCGCTGTGAATAGCGGTCAGACCTTCATATTGCGCGCGCATTTCGGACGACATCGCATCGAGCGCAGCATGCTGGTTGGCGAACAATGTGTCGCCGCCGACCGGCGGGATGGTGATGCCCAAGAGACAGGTTCCGGCTGGCGGCTGCGCCTGAAAGCTCCAGTCGCTGTGCCAGTTTTCGGCGAATAGCGGGCTTTTCTCATCGGCGTCGCGCCGGATCGCGGCGATATGCTGACGCCCCTCGATCGGATCGAAAAAAGGGTCATGACCGAAGCCGCCGAAATATTGGGTAAACCGTTCCAGATCATCATCGTTCATGGGCTGGTCCGGAAAGGACAGAACATGATGGTCGAGCCAGGCGGACCGGATCGCGGCAACAGTCTCATCGGAGAGCGGTCTGGTCAGGTCAACGCCGGTAACTTCGGCCGCGCAGGCCTGGCCGGATGGTGTGATCTTCATTGGCTTTCCCCTCGACATTGTTCCGGTTCGTGCTGAGCCTGTGAAAGCACCTCTCGTCATCGAGAGACCTCTTCCCGCAAGGGGTCCTTCGACAAGCTCAGGACGAACGGTATTGGATCATTCGGCTGTATCTTCCGGTACTTCATCTCCCGGCTCTTCCGGTGCCGCAACATCACCATCGGACACACCCTGATCGACCATTTCCTCGACCACCGCTTCTTCCGCCTCGTTTTCCGGTTCTTCCTCTTCGTCAATCTTGGCCGCGCCGACGACATGTTCGCCCTTGGCAACGTCGAACAGTTTGACGCCCGAGCTGTTCCGCCCGATTACCCGCATGTCGGCGACTTTCATGCGGATCAGCTTGGCCTGGTCGGTGACCAGCATGACCTGTTCGTCGTCGGTCGCGCGGAAGCTGGCGACGACCGTGCCGTTGCGCTTGATATTGTCGATATTCAGGATTCCCTGACCACCGCGGCCCGACTGGCGATATTCATAGGCGCTCGAGCGCTTGCCATAGCCATTGGCGCAGACGGTCAGGATGAAGTCTTCATTTTCGGAAAATTCCGCCATCCGCTCGGCGGACAGTTCCGGCTCGTTCTCGTTGTCTTTCCAGGGAGCGGCCTTGAGATACTGATCGCGTTGCTCGGTCGATGCTTCGAAACCGCGCAAGACCGACAGCGAGATGACTTCGTCGTCACCTTTCAGCGCGATACCGCGGACACCGGTGGAGGTGCGGCTCTGGAAGGAGCGGACGGCATCGCCGGCAAAGCGGATCGCCTTGCCGTTTTTGGTCGCCAGCAGGACATCGTCATTGTCGGTCAGCAGTTCGACGCCGATCAGGCGGTCGTCGCTGTCCTCGTCGAATTTCATCGCGAATTTGCCGTTCGACGGGACGTTGGTGAAGCTGTCCATGCTGTTGCGCCGGACGCCGCCCTTGGCGGTCGCGAACATGACGTGCAACGCCGCCCATTCGGCTTCGTCCTCGGGCAATGGCAATACCGTGGAAATGACCTCCCCGTCTGCCAGCGGCAGCAGGTTGATCATCGGCCGGCCCTTGGTCTGTGGGCCGCCTTCCGGCAGTTTCCACACCTTGAGCCGGTAGACTTTGCCATGAGTGGAGAAGAACAGCACCGGCGTATGGGTCGAGGTCACGAACAATTCGGTGATCGCATCCTCGTCCTTGGTCGCCATGCCGGCGCGGCCCTTGCCGCCGCGGCGCTGGGCCCGGAACGTGTCGAGCGGTGTCCGCTTGATATAGCCGCCATGGGTGACGGTCACGACCATCTCCGAGCGTTCCATCAGGTCTTCGTCTTCGAGGCCATCCCAGGCCGCGGTGATTTCCGACAGGCGCGGGGTGGCGAATTCGTCACGCACTTCTTCCAGCTCTTCGCGCATCACGGCGTAGAGCTTGGCACGGTCGGCCAGTATCGCGAGATATTCCTCGATCGCGGCGGCCAGTTCCTTCAGCTCGTCGCCAATTTCTTCGCGGCCAAGCGCAGTCAGTTTCTGCAGACGCAGATCGAGGATCGCCTTCACCTGAACCGCGGACAGCTTGTAGCTGTCGCCTTCGATATCGGTTTCCATCGCCTCGACCAGCCGGATATAGGCGGCGATCTCGGCGATCGGCCATTCGCGGCGCAACAAGGATTCGCGGGCTTCTGCCGGGGTCGACGAACCGCGGATGATCCGGACGACTTCGTCCATATTGGTGACCGCGACGACCAGCCCGAGCAAGATATGCGCCCGTTCGCGCGCCTTGTTCAGTTCGAACTTTGTCCGCCGGGTGATCACTTCTTCGCGGAATTTGACGAAGGATTCGATGATGTCGCGCAAAGTGAGCACTTCGGGACGACCGCCACGGATGGCGAGCATGTTCGCCGGGAAGCTGGACTGGGCCGGGGTGAAGCGCCAGATCTGGTTGAGGACGACGTCGGCGGTAGCATCGCGCTTCAGTTCGATAACGACCCGAACGCCAGCGCGACTGGATTCGTCGCGAATGTCGGAGACGCCCTCGATGCGCTTGTCCTTGGCGGCTTCGGCGATTTTTTCGACCAGGCCGGATTTGCCGACCTGGAAGGGAATCGAGGTCAGGACGATCGAGCGCTTGTCGCCGCGGCCTTCCTCGATGACATGGCGCGCGCGCATCATGATCGACCCGCGACCATCCTTATAGGCCGCGCGTGCTCCCGATTGACCCAGGATCAGCGGGGCGGTCGGAAAGTCGGGGCCGGGAACGATTTCGATCAGCTCGTCGATCGTGATCCCGGGATTTTCGATATAGGCAAGGCTGGCATTGATCACCTCGCCGAGATTATGCGGCGGGATATTGGTGGCCATGCCGACCGCGATGCCGCCGGCGCCGTTGACCAGCAGATTCGGGAAGCGGGCGGGCAGGACATTGGGTTCCTGACGGCTACCGTCATAATTGGGCACGAAATCGACGGTATCCTTGTCGAGATCGTTGAGCAGGAAATTGGCGACCTTGTTCAGCCGCGCTTCGGTGTAACGCATTGATGCCGGCATATCCGGATCCATCGAGCCGAAATTGCCCTGGCCATCGATCAGCGGCACCCGCATCGACCAGTCCTGGGTCATCCGGGCCAAAGCCATGTAGATCGCGCTGTCGCCATGCGGGTGATAGTTGCCCATCACGTCACCGACGATCTTCGCGCATTTGCGATAGGGCCGTCCGGCGACCATGCCGCCTTCCTGTGCGGCGAACAATATCCGGCGATGGACCGGCTTCAGACCGTCGCGCACATCGGGCAGGGCGCGGCTGACGATCACCGACATGGCATAGTCCATGTAGCTGGTCTTCATCTCGTCGACGATGTCGATCGGTTCGATGTTGGACGGGGACGGTGGAGTGGTTTGTTCGTTCACAAACGGGCCTTTTTCATGGGATTTTTCTTGTCGATTCTTCTAGGGGAAGGGGCCGGCAAAAGCCAGCCTTTCGGGGCAGTTTTACATTATTATTACAGCGCCGGAATCAGGGCTGGATTTCGGTTCCGTCCCACGCGAATATCCTGCCGCTCTGCGCGGGTTCCAGCGCTTCGAGCACATCCAGCAGCTGCCGCGCTGCGCGACTGGAATCAAACAGTTTTTCGGGCGGAACATTGGTCTGGAATGGCTGGCTCAGCGCGGTATCGACGGTGCCCGGATGCAGCGCCACGATGACCGACCGGTCATTCTTGCGGGACCATTCGATCGACAGGTTGCGGATCATCATGTTGAGGGCGGCCTTGGATGCGCGATAGCCGTACCAGCCGCCCAGCCGGTTGTCGGAAATGCTGCCGACGCGGGCGGAGAGGACAGCGAAACGCAAAATCTCCCTGCGGTCCATCAGCGGCAGAAAATATCTGGCAATCAGGGCCGGACCGATCGCGTTCACCTGATAATTTTTCAACAGCCAGTCGCCGTCCAGCTGGCGCAGGCTTTTTTCCGGTCCCCGGCTCTGATCGTGGAGCAGACCGGTGGCGACGAACACCATCGAAGGCGCGACATGATTGTCGCTTGTCCATTGTGCCGCATTCCGGATGCTCGCTTCCGATGTGAGGTCGACGGATACAGGGCTGTTGCCGGAACGGGAAAAGCGAATGATATTTTCAAAGCGCTGGTCCGCTTCCAGTGCATCTGCCACCGCCGATCCGATACCGCCATTTGCACCGAAGATGACGGCGGACCTGCCCGTCATGACCGGATGAAGTGCAGGCTGCTTTCCGTGCTGCCGTCGCGGTCGAACCGATACCCGTCATAGTCAAAGCCCTTGAGCATTTCCGGATCGGTCAGATGGTTTTCGCAGATATAGCGCGCCATCATGCCGCGCGCGCGTTTGGCCTCGAAGCTGATGAATTTCGGACCGTCCGGGCCGTCCTTGCGGAAATCGACATCGATAATCCGGGCGGGCAGCTTTGCAGCATGCGGTTTTACCGAGGCCCAATATTCGTTGCTTGCCAGATTGACCAGGACATCGCTGCCCGTCCGTTCCAGATCTGCAGCGATCTCCATGGCGATCTTGTCCTTCCAGAAATCGGTGAGCTTGCTGTAGCGGGGCGCCCATTTCGTGCCCATCTCGAGGCGGTGCGGCCGAATAGGATCGAGCGGGCGGAGCAAACCGTAAAGTCCGGACAGAATGCGCAGATGATCCTGTGCGAAGGTCATGGCTTCGGCGTTCAAACTATGCGCTTCGAACCCGGTATAGACATCGCCGTTATAGGCGTAGATTGCGGGTCGTTCCGGCTGATCGAAAAATTCGGCATAGCGCCGCCGGTTGAGGGCGATCAGATTGTCGGAAACCGGCATGATCGCCTTGAGTTTCCCGAGGCTCAGATTCCCGATCGCTTTGGCCAGCCGCTCCGTTTCCTCGGGAAACCGATTTTCCGATGGCGGGATTTCCGGGATATCGGATTTAAAATCCAGGGATTTGGCGGGGGAAATGATTGCAAGCACGCGATTTTACCTCATTATATTGCGGGGGAAGCCCGATGGTGAGCCGGGGCCGGACCCGTTCAACCTCTATTCAGCGGATTCACTCTAGAAAAGCGATGAAAGCTTGGTAATAGGGCCAAGAGTGTGTGGTGCAACCATATTCCGGGGCGTCCGTTTCCCCCAAATAATAATCATCCGGAGGATATTCATGCGTTTTTTATCTCATTTTTCGATGGCTGTCGTGTTGGCAACTGCTGGTACATTGGCCGTAACGGCATTGCCGCAGGAAGCTCAGGCTCAAAAGAAGAAAAAGGAAAAAGCTTCCGAAATCGAAATCAGCAAGGAAGTGCGACCCAAGGTGGCTGCCATTCAGGCTGCCATGGCAACCGAAACACCCGCCACAGCGAAGCCGCTGGTCGAGGCCTTGCTCGCTGAAACCTTGTCGCCGGATGACCGCTTTGTAGCGGGTCAGCTGGCGATTCAGCTCGGTGGTACGCTGAAAGACACGGTATTGCAGGAAAAAGGCATTCTTGCCTCGCTCGACAGCGGACGTACCGCAGCGGAGCAATTGCCGGCTTTCAACTTTTTCGCCGGTAATTTTGCCTATGGCGCCGATCGATGGGCAGATGCCGCGAAATATTTTCAGGCTGCCTATGACCTGGGCTACCGCGCCAACAATATCGAGCCGTTGCTGGCAGAGACATTCTTCAAGCGGAACATGTATGCCGAAGGTCTGGCAAAATGGGATGAAATTCTGAAGAATGCGAATGCTTCGGCAACCAAGGCACCGGAAACCTGGTACCGTCTGGCCCGCGATCGCGCGCTGGCAAGCAAGGACAAGAATCTTTACGCAATATGGGCGACAAAATGGGCGTCGGCTTACCCTTCGGGTGACTCCTGGGGCGATGCCGTCGCGGCAAACCGCACAACCTCGCAGGGTGACAGTGTCCAGAATCTGGAAGTGCTGCGGTTCATGAAGGCAAGCGATTCGCTCAAGACCGCGCGGGACTACAAGGAATATGCCGAAGAGGCACAGCGCAAGAACCTGTTCGGCGAAGTGGTCACGGTACTGGAAGATGGAAAGCAGAAGGGCATCATTCCCGCCGGCAATCCGATTCTGGTCGAGGTCCTCCAGCCCGCTCAGCGCGAAACATCGGCTGATCGTGCTTCCCTGCCGGTGCAACCTTCCGGGGTTCGCGGTTCCGGCAGCAGTTCGGTGATGATGAATTTTGCCGATGTCTGGCTGGGATACAAGGATTATAACAAGGCCGTGTCCTTCTATGAAGCTGCGCTGGCAAAGCCAGGCGCTGACATGAACCGGGGTTATATGGGTATTGGTACCGCCCATGCCTATGCCGGCAAGTATGATCAGGCCAAACAGGCGTTCAGCAAGGTTTCCGGAACGCGTGCGCCGCTGGCTTCGATGTGGCAGACATGGATCAATCAGCAAACCGCCCCTGCAGCGCCTGCTGCTGCCCCGGCAGCCGCTAGTGAAGAACCGGCAAGCTAGTCGCTTTCGCCGTGCAAATCTGAAAAAGGGCGCCGATGGCGCCCTTTTTTATTCCTGGATAGGCACGCCGGGCAAATGCTTGGCCGACCTGATGGTCAAGGATGTCTTCACGCTTGCTACATTGGGTGCGGCCGTCAGCTGGCTGGTCAGAAATTTCTGGAATTGCTGCAGGTCTTTGGCAACCACCTTCAATATGAAGTCGATTTCGCCATTGAGCATGTAGCATTCGCGCACTTCGGGTAGTTTCTGCACATGCTCCTCAAACGCCTGCAAATCGGCTTCTGCCTGGCTTTTCAGGCTGACCATCGCGAAGACGGTTATCGTGTAACCCATTTTCGCAGGGTCGATTGCAGCATGATAGGAGTTGATCACGCCTTGCTCTTCCAAGGCCCGCATCCGGCGGAGACAGGGAGGTGCGGTCAAACCGACGCTGTTTGCAAGTTCCACATTGGTGATCCGGCCATCGTCCTGCAGGCGCTGCAGGATTTTGAGATCAATGTCATCCAAGTTCGTATCAGCCATAGAAGTGTAATATCCGTTCGCGAATCATTTCCTCTTTATAATATAATAAGGGAGCCAAGCAATGCTTTCTCCCATGTCCCACATTGTGACGCGAAATTTTCATCGCTTCCAGTCGCCGCCGGAAAGGGCTATCACCGGATTAACAATTGGGTATTCCAAAGATTTCGGGATCTAAATATTGCGCTTCGATGACCGCCTGACCACCGTGCTCAAGGGGAGCCTGCCGGAAGGCGCAGCAGCGGCTACGCAATGGCGGCAGGTGGTCGATCTTCTGGCACAGAAACCCGGCAATCTGGCAAATCATGATGTGCAGGCGGGATTGACCCGTTTGCGCGACCTGCATGACCGAGTTTCGGAGGCGGAACGGCTGGCTGCCGTGCAGTCGCTCGACGGCCGACTGCGTTCTGCTCCCTTGCTGGTCTATCTGACCGCCGATAGCGATGTCATTTGCGATGCGGCGATGGACGCTGCAGACCTGTCCCGGGATATTTGCGAGGACGCATTTCCCAGGCTTTCGCCGCGCGCGCGGGAACGGCTGCAACCCACGGAGTTCGTAGGCGCGGAGGACAAGCGCGACGTCCCAGATTCGCCAGGCGAAAAAATGGTGCCGCCGCCTGTCCGGAAAATGGTCGAGGAGCCTGTCCTCGACTCGTCCGGCGCTGACGAAACGGATCCGGTCGGAAAACAGGCAGAATCACAGATCAGCGCGCTGGTCGAAAAGATCGCCGACTATCAGAAGAACCGGTCGGTCGAAGCGCCGCATCCGGTGTCCGACGAGGGCCACACCAGCTTCTTTGTCGAATCGCTCGAGACAATCCGCTTCGAAACGGATGAAACCGGGACGATCAACTGGACGGAAGGGCCCCCAAAAGGGGCAATCGTCGGTGTCAGCATAGCCCAGCCTGCGTTTGACGAGGGGCCCGGTCCCGACGCTTACGGGGCGGCTGCCTTTCGCCAGCGCATGCCGATGGAGAATGCCCGGATGCGGCTGTGTGGGGCAGCCATTGTCACCGGCGACTGGCGAATGAGCGCGATACCCTATTTCAGCGAGGAGACGGGGCGTTTCGAGGGCTATCGGGGAATCATGCGCCGGCCCAATATGGCCGAGGATGCCGGCCATGGCGGAGTCGATGTCGAGCGCCGCGAACAGCTGCAGCAACTGATCCACGAACTGCGCACCCCGCTGAATGCGGTGATCGGATTCAGCGAGATTATCGAGCAGCAGCTTTTCGGGCCGGCTTCCCATGAATATCGCTCGCTGGCCCGCAACATCATGGACGAGGCGCGCCGACTGCTGGCCGGGTTCGAGGATCTCGATATCGCGGTGAAGGTCGATTCCGGGCAGTTGCCGGAATCGAACGGCACCACCAGGGCGGACTGGCTGTTCGAGCGGATGACGCAGCGCCTGCAGGGGCTGACCCAGAGCAATCTGGTCGACCTCAACATCAGCAAGGCAGAACCGGTGCGACCTTTCGCGCTGGACGGAGAATCGGTCGAACGGATATTCGCGCGCCTGTTGTCGGCGGCCATCATCTCCTGCGAAAATGGCGAAACCCTGAAAGGCGAATTGCGCACGCGCAGCGGCGTCCAGCCGACCAACCGGTTCACGCTGTCCCGCCCTTCGCGGATCAAGGATATTGCCGAAAGCGTCCTGCTTGATCCATCGCAGGGCATCGACGGGGAAGGGGGCGAATCCTCCCTGCTGGGTCTCGGTTTCTCGCTCCGGCTGGTGCGCAATCTGGCGCAGTCTGCCGGAGGATCGCTGACCATAAACAAGGATAACATTGCCTTGACCCTGCCAGCAGCGGCGACTAGCAAAATAAATCTGCGGGAAACGGAATCGGAATAGCCCGTCTGTTCGCGGCCCGGTTTTGGTCTCTTGCAGGCAAAATGGGGGTGACAGAAATTTCTGCACAAGATCATCAGCCGATGAAAGTCGGAAAACCGGATCGGTACGCCGGATGGCCGGAAAATTTCGGCAGGCGCTTTCTGATATCAGTCGACACGGAAGAGGAATTTGACTGGAACGCCCCGTTCCAGCGTAGCGGTCACACGACCGTGTCGGTGCCGATGCTGCAGAAATTTCAGGAATTTGTAGAGAAATACGAGGTCAAGCCGGCTTATTTTGTCGACTATTCGATCATCAATGATGACGAGGCGGTGGCGTTCCTGAGGAATGTTGCCGAGCAGCAGACCGCTACGATCGGTGTCCATCTCCATCCCTGGGTCAATCCGCCATTCGACGAGCAGGTGAATGTGCAAAACAGCTTTGCCGGCAATCTGCCCAAGGAGCTGGAGGAAGAGAAACTGGTGGCGTTGCGGGATGCGATTCGCGACAGGACAGGTTTCGTCCCCGCGATTTACCGGGCCGGGCGATATGGCATCGGACCGCATACTACTGCGCTGCTGCGCAAACATGGCTTTGTCATGGACAGCAGCATCCGGCCCCGCTTTGACTATAGCCGGGAAGGGGGACCGGACTTTCTGGCGGTTGGCTCGCGGCCGTTCTGGTGGGATGAGGACAAGAGGCTTCTCGAGGTGCCGCTGACCACGGTCTATTCCGGTCTTTTGCGCAAGCAGGCAGGCCTGGTGGCGGGGCTGATGAACCAGTCCCCCTTGATCAACGCCCTGTGTTCCCGCAGCAAGATGCTGGAACGCATCCCGCTGACTCCGGAAGGTATTTCTGCACGCGAAACAAAGGAAGCCATCGACGTTGCTCTCGACGATGATCTGCAGTTGCTGGTCTTTTCCTTCCATTCGCCGTCCCTGTCTCCCGGCCATACCCCTTATGTACGGACCGAGGCCGATCTGGACGGTTTCTACGACTGGTGGCGTGATGTGCTTGGCCATCTCGAGATGCGCAATGTGAAGCCCGTCGATATTGACCAGCTGATGGCTGCTGCGCGCGGCACATAGCAAATCTTTGTCACCACCGGCCCGAATCGCGATGATCGTTCTTGCCAAATCAGCACGGCTTCCGCTATCGGACCATCGCAATGAGATTTGCCTGGAAAAAGCTGCTCATGCGGGCCTGTAGCTCAGTTGGTTAGAGCTGGCCGCTCATAACGGCTAGGTCGGGGGTTCGAGTCCCTCCGGGCCCACCATTTTTTTCCTCCCGCCAGGAAAAGCTCACCGTTTGGGCAGTGGCGAAAAGAAGCATGAAAAACCCTTTGCTTTTCCGAAAGCCACCGCCTAGGGGAAGCGCGCGTCGGGGAGTGGCGCAGCCTGGTAGCGCACCTGTTTTGGGTACAGGGGGTCGCAAGTTCGAATCTTGTCTCCCCGACCATTTTCCCTCAGTCAAGTTCTCGTCGCGGATTTCCGGCATTTTCCAATTTTTCCGAACAAGGGCGGGAATCCCTGGCAGTAGAGTTTGCGCCGCTGGATATCGGCACACAATTATTTCAGCCTGTGAACGTCCGGAAGAGCGCTTCCGCCTCCCACAGATGCTTTTCGCACTTGCAACATTATCTGGAATATCCTACGCGCCTGCCAATCCGCTGGACCCGACCTCGTCGGGTGGCTCGGCCCGGCGCCTATCCCCGGGATAACCTTTTTCCATTCCGCTTTTGCAGCCGCTCGCACCAAAACCTCGACAGGTCTGGCGTCGAACCGGCTGCGCTGTATCGGCATTTGTACAAGGTCAGCTATGCCCAAGATTGAAGACATCAAGCGCGAGTGGTTTTCCAACCCTCGCGGCGACATCCTTGCCGGGATCGTCGTTGCACTCGCGCTCATCCCCGAAGCGATCGGCTTTTCGATCATCGCCGGTGTTGATCCGCGCGTCGGTCTCTATGCCTCCTTCTCGATCGCCGTTATCATCTCGCTGGTTGGCGGTCGGCAGGGAATGATCTCGGCTGCCACCGCCGCGGTCGCGGTGCTGGTCGTGCCTCTGGTCCGCGACCATGGCGTCGATTATCTGTTCGCCGCGACCATCCTGATGGGCCTGATACAGCTGCTCGCCGGCTTTCTGCGGCTGAACCTGCTGATGCAATATGTCTCGCGCTCGGTCATCACCGGCTTCGTCAACGCGCTGGCGATCCTGATCTTCATCGCGCAGCTGCCGGAACTGATCGGCGTGCCGACGATGACCTATGCGCTGGTTGCCGTCGGTCTCGCGATCATCTATCTTTTCCCCTATCTGACCAGGGCCATTCCGTCGCCGCTGATATCCATTGCGATCGTGACGGCACTGGTTTTCTATCTCGGGATCGACGTCCGCACCGTCAGCGACATGGGCGAATTGCCTTCTTCGCTGCCCGCCTGGCTGATCCCCGATGTGCCGTTCACGCTGGAGACGCTGCAGATCATCCTGCCTTTTTCGGCGACCATGGCCGCCGTCGGCCTGCTCGAATCGATGCTGACCGCGCAGATCGTCGATGATCTCACCGACACCCCGTCCGACAAGCAGCGCGAGATGAAGGGGCAGGGCATCGCCAATTTCTTCACCGGCTTCCTCGGCGGCATGGGCGGCTGCGCGATGATCGGCCAGTCGGTGATCAATGTGAAATCGGGCGGCGAAACGCGCCTTTCGACCTTTGTCGCCGGATCTTTCCTGCTGTTCCTGATCCTGGTGCTCGGCTCGCTGGTGGCGATCATTCCAATGGCCGCGCTGGTCGCGGTGATGATCATGGTCTCGATCGGCACCTTCTCCTGGCAGTCGATCCGCGATATCCGCCATCATCCCTGGCAGTCGTCGGTGGTGATGCTGGTGACCGTGGTGATCGTGGTCTGGACCCACGATCTGGCGCAGGGCGTTCTTGCCGGCGTGATCCTGTCGGGCCTGTTCTTCGCCAGCAAGGTCAAGCGGATCTTCACCGTCGAATCGGAACTTTCCGATGACGGACTGTCGCGCCACTACAGAGTATCGGGACAGGTATTTTTCGCTTCCTCGGAGAGTTTCGTCGAGTCATTCGATTTCAAGGAAGTGCTGGACCGCGTCGTAATCGACGTGTCACAAGCCCATTTCTGGGATATTTCGGCGGTCGGCACGCTCGACAAGGCGATCCTGAAATTCCGCCGCGAAGGCACCGAAGTGGATGTGATCGGGCTCAACAAGGCCAGCGCCGCGATGGTCGACCGTTTCGCCATCCACGACAAGCCGGGTGCCGAGGCGCAAACCGGCGGCCATTGAGAGGATATAATGATGGAACATGTGCTCACCTGTATCGACGCATCGGGCTATGCCGAAAGCGTCTGCGATCTGGCCGCCTGGGCTTCGAAACGACTGGAGATGCCGGTCGAATTGCTCCACGTGGTGCAGCGCAGCGACGCGGTCGCTGCCCGCAGTGATCGATCCGGCGCGATTGGACTCGGGGTCAAGTCCAGCCTGATGGAAGAGCTGGTCAGGATGGAGGCGGCCGAGACCAAATTGAAGGTGGAGCGGGGGCGGGTGTTGCTGGCTGCCGCAGAACAGCGACTGCGCGATAACGGGGTTGCCGACGTCCGCACCGTGCACCGCCATGGCGGCATCATCGAGACGATATTGGAACGCGAGGAAGGCGCCCGTGTCGTCATCATCGGCAAGCGCGGCGACAGCCACGAATTTGCCCAGGGCCATATCGGGTCCAATATCGAGCGGGCCGTCCGCGCCAGCACCAAGCCGGTGCTGGTTGCATCACGCGAATATGTCGAGCCGCAGCATATCGTGTTCGCCTATGATGCCAGCCCCGCCGCCGACCGGGCACTGGAGCGACTGGTCGAATCGACCCTGTTCACCGGCCTGCCGGTCCATATCGTCATGGCCGACACCGACAATGAGGCCCGCCGCCGCGCCCTGAACAGCGCCGCCGCTGGCCTCGGCGAGGCACGGGTGGTCACCACCACGCTGGAGCCCGGCAAGCCCGAATCGCTGATCGCCGCCATTGTCGAGCAGACACAGGGCGCGATGCTGGTGATGGGTGCCTATGGCCATTCGCCGATTCGCACGCTGATCGTCGGCAGCACCACGACGACGATGATCCGCACCGTCCATGTACCGGTGCTGCTGGTACGATAATCTGGTGCTCGGCCTTGCCCCTCGTTACAAAAAGCTTCTGGCCCGGGGGCAGGCACTGGTCCGATGCGCGGGATTCGGGCTTTTTGCCCCGTGCTTCGGCAACCAATCCGGTCCCGGCTAGCTTCCGCTCGACACTATTCTTCGCCACAGCCTGTAGCCCTTGTAGACCAGTATGATGCACAGCACCAACAGCACCGACGCGATGGCCAGTGCCGCGAGGGGGTTGGCGAAGGCCAGGAACAGAAGGCCGCCGCTGGCGATATCCTCCCCCGTCGAAACAAGCGCGTTGCTGACCGGTTCGGGACTGGTGTTGACGAGGGCGCGGGCACCGGCCTTGGCGCTGTGACTGATCATTGCCGCGCCGCCGCCCAGAAGGAAGATTGCCACCTGCCAGGCAGGATCTCCGGCATCGACCACCGCCAGTGCCAGCAGGGCACCGCCCAGTGGCCGGATCGCGGTGTGGAGCGTATCCCAGAGAGAATCGAGCCAGAGAATCTTGTCGGCGAAAAATTCGGCCAATGCACCCAGCGCGCTGATTGCCAGAACCCAGGGGTTGGCCAGGGCGTCGAGCAGCTGAAGATTTTCCGGCAGGCTGATCCAGCCCAGCCGCATCGCCAGACCGGTTACAAAGACCGTCAGGTAGAGCCGCCAGCCCGATATCAGGCTGACGCTACCGGCCAGTCCCAATAGCTCGACAATTCCCATGGGATGATCCTGCCATGGAAGAGGAAATTTGGCAATTCGCTTCGCAGGCCGATGTAACGGTCAAAAGCCTTTGCAATGCCCGTGGTAGCTGTTCATATGAAATCATGACCGAAACCAACACCAGCCAAGAAACGCCTGCCCTGGATGCGATCACCGGCAAGCCGATGCCCAAGCCGATTCCCGCCGCAACGCTGGTCATATTCCGCGACCAGCCCGGAAGCGATGCACCGGACCTGCTGATGGTCGAGCGCTCGGCCAAAATGGTCTTTGCCGCTGGTGCCGCCGTATTTCCCGGCGGCCGGATCGATGACGCGGATTTCGAATTTGCCAAGGCGCTCGGCCATGCGGATGCCGATGAATATGGCGCGCGTATCGCCGCGGTTCGGGAATCGATCGAGGAAACCGGGATTGCCGTCGCGGTCGAAGGGAATCTGGATGCCAAGCGAGTCACCGAAGCCCGGCATGCGCTGCACCAGGGCACGAATCTGGCCGATATCTGCAACCAGTTCGACTGGCACCTGGAACTGGAGAAGCTGATACCCTTTTCGCGCTGGTGTCCTCCTTTTGCGGAAAAGCGCGTGTTCGACACCCGTTTCTACATGATTTCGCATGATGATCACAAGGCGGAGGCCACGGTCGACGAAACCGAGAATTACAATCTGTTCTGGGGCAATGCGCAATCGGTGCTGGACCGTGCCGAGGCGGGGGAGGTGAAGATCATCTTTCCGACCAAGCGCAATCTCGAGCGGCTGGCGCAATTCGGATCCTTTGACGAGGCGGTGGCCCATGTGAAGCAGCATCCGTCGGTGATGGTCTCGCCCAGCCTGCAGAAGCGCGACGACGGCGTGCATCTGTGCATCCCGGAAGGCATTGGCTATCCGATTACCTCGGAGCCGATGGATGCCGTGCAGCGCGGATTCAAGAAATAGGAAGAATGGTGCGCCCGGCAGGACTCGAACCTGCTGCCTCAAGATTAGAAGTCTCGCGCTCTATCCAGATGAGCTACGGGCGCATGATTTGATGCGCTTTAGCGGTCTTTTGACCGGCTGCAAACCGTGATGTGTCCGCGCCGCCATAATTGTTGAAATGTCCCGGGACTGGGCTAAGGTCTGCCGATGCACGATAGCCCCATCCCGCGGACGTCCGCAGCCAGCCAGGCCGGCCATCAGTTCCGCTATTATGATTTCGTGATGGCCGCCTTTGTGACGGTGCTGCTGCTGTCCAATGTCATTGGTGCGGCGAAGCCGACATTCGTCATGATCAGCGGCGAGCAGTGGATCTATGGTGCCGGCATATTATTCTTCCCGCTCGGCTATGTGATCGGCGACATACTGACCGAGGTTTACGGCTATGCGCGGGCGCGGCGGGTGATCTGGGCCGGATTCGGTGCGTTGCTGTTCATGGCCTTCATGAGCTGGGTGGTGGTGTCGCTGCCGCCGGCGGCCGGCTGGGAAGGACAGGCCGCCTATGAAAGTGTTTTCGGCCAGGTTCCGCGCATCGTGGCGGCATCGATCGTCGCCTTCTGGGCGGGCGAATTCGTGAACAGCTATGTGATGGCGCGGATGAAGGTCTGGACCCAGGGCAGGGCCCTGTGGAGCCGCACCATTGGCTCGACGGTCGTGGGGCAGGGGGTCGACAGCCTGATCTTCTATCCACTGGCCTTTCTCGGTCAATGGGAAACCTCTGCGGTGATTACCGTGATGGTGACCAACTGGTTGCTGAAAGTGCTGTGGGAAGCACTGCTCACCCCGGTGACCTATCTGGTCGTGGGATGGCTGAAACGGCGCGAGGGTATCGACATCTATGATGAAGACACCAATTTCACGCCGTTCAGCACCTCAGCCTGAATTAGCGCAGGTAACCCTTTTTTTTGGTGTGCCGCACTATCAGCAGAAAACCGACCGCAAGAACCAGAATCAGTACGGGCATGGCCCATCCCTGAACTGATATGAATTGCACATATTCGTCGATGATAAAATAGCTGCTGAACTGGACGATCACCGCCAACAGCGAGAGTAGAAACAGGCGCACGGCAATCTGCTTTCGCGATAGCCAGGCGATGGAAGCCACGAAGCCGGCAAAAACGGCGATGGCGAAGGCCGCTGTCACCCAGAATGGCTGTGCCGCCAATAAATTCTGCTGAACCTCTGGCAATGCCGCGAATTCTTCGGCACCCATCAAGGCCTGCTGCAAATAGGCGAACACGCCCATCCCATTCCAGAGCAGCGCGACTACCCCGACGATCCAGAACCAGATCGGCAATCTTGTTTGATCCGTCATAAAATTCCCCCTCTCCCGTTTATCGATAGACATTTTGAGATTGGAATGAAAAAGTTTCAAGCGAAACTGTATATTGATCGATCGAGTAAATCAGTCTGGCATTAAAAAGCAATTTGATCAATTAGCGGATAGTTGGCATCTGGCGATCAACCAAAATCAAAAGGAACCAATGAATGATCGGTAGAAATATCCCCCATATCACTCTGAAAACCCGCGTTCGCGACGAAGCCGTCGATGGCGAGAACCCGTTTCGCTGGCAGGATGTAAATACCGGCGACCTTTTTGCCGGCAAGCGTATCGCTGTTTTTTCCCTGCCTGGAGCGTTTACCCCGACCTGCTCGAACGAGCAGTGCCCCGCCTTTGAACGGCTGTACGACGAATTCAAGGCGCGCGGCGTCGATGAAGTCTATTGCATTTCGGTCAATGACGCGTTCGTGATGTACCAGTGGGGCAAGTCGCTGGGGCTGGAAAAGGTCAAGCTGCTGCCGGACGGATCGGGTGACTTCACCCGCCGCATGGGCATGCTGATCAAGAAGAACCATCTCGGCTTCGGTGACCGCAGCTGGCGCTATTCGATGATTGCCGATGATGGCGTCGTCAGCGCCTGGTTCGAAGAGCCGGGTATCAATGACGATGGTGTCGACAATGATCCCTATGTTGAATCGACCCCGGAAAAGCTGCTGAACTGGCTGGACGAAAACGAAGCCGCCCGCAAAGCCGCCTAGATATTCCCTGTCCCCCCCGAAGAAACCGCGAGCGAGAAATTGCTCGCGGTTTTTTTCTTGCGCGATAGATAAAGTGCGATGGAGCGTCTCAACAAACCCATCATCATGACGGCGCAAATGGGCAAGGCGGACTTCGCCTGGGCTGACGGTCTTCGCCGGCGCTATTTCCCGCCCGAGCGGAACCAGATCAGCGCCCATATCACGCTGTTCCACCATCTGCCTCCGCAGGCGCTGGACGAGATCAAGGCGGCAGTGGCCGCGCTTGCGGCAGACTTGCCGAAACCCGAGGCAAGGCTGGCCGGGCTGATCCATCTCGGGCGGGGCGTGGCCTATCAGCTGCACGCGCCGGACCTGCTCGCCATGCGGATGGAACTGGCCGAGCGATTTGCCGGGTTGCTCGTGGCCCAGGATCAGCAAATTCCGAGGCTGCATGTCACTGTCCAGAACAAGGTCATTCCGCGAGAGGCCAAGCGTCTTTTTGAGGAACTGTCAGCCGGGTTCGAACCGCGGCCGTTCGCGATTCACGGGATCGGCCTGCATTATTATGTCGACGGTCCCTGGCAGGAAATCGGTGTCTGGCCGTTCCGGGGGCGGTAATTCTCTCTTCTCGCGTGAGGGAGAAGAATACAGAGCCTTATGAGCGCAGCGAATCAGGCGGCGTTGGATGAGGGTGTTCTGCAATCTGAAGTGCAGAACACCCTCATCCAGCTGTGACTAGGCAGCAAGCTGCCAAGTCTCCACATCCTTCTCCCTCATGGGAGAAGGGGGCGGGATTGCCATCAGAGCCAGCTGCCGCGGCCCCTATGCCGTGTGCCGATGCTTCCAACCCACCGAAACAGGCGCTAGTGGATGCCGACTTCCTTGATCGGAATATCGGTGTTGGCCAGTTCTTCCTTGTCGAGGTTCAGCCGTTCGACGACGGCCTTGCGGCCCTGCACATAGTCCTTGGTGGCGTTGACGCAGTCGAGCGCCACGACCTTGCCGTCGCGATAATAGATGACCGAAAATTTGCGCGAGGCCGGATCGCCGCGCACGACATAGCTGTCATGGCCGGTCGACAGTCCGACGGTTTGCAGCTTCAGATCATATTGGTTCGACCAGAACCAGGGAACCGCGTCATATTCGGCATCTTCACCCAATATGTCGAGCGCGGCGACCTTCGCCTGGTCATTGGCATTCTGCACCGATTCCAGGCGGATCATCGCGCCGTCGGCGAAGGCATTGCTGTGCGCGGCGCAATCGCCGATGGCATAGACATCTTCCAGGCTGGTCCGGCAATGCTGGTCGACGTCGACGCCATTGCCGGTCGCGGCACCCGCCGCCACCAGCGGACCGGTTTCGGGAATGATGCCGATACCGACCACGAACATGTCGGCTTCCAGCCTGCGTCCGTCGGCAAGGGTGACGGCGGTGGCGATACCGTCGTCGCCGGTTTCGAAGCCGGCTACGGTTGCCTCCAGTTCGATGGTCACTCCGTGGCTGCGATGCTCGGCTTCAAAGAAGCGGGAAAGGGTTTCGCCGGCGACGCGCGACAATACCCGGTCCAGCGACTCGACGACGGTTATCTGCTTGCCCAATTTTGTTAGCACCGCCGCCGCTTCCAGCCCGATATAGCCGCCGCCGATGACGACGACCTTGTGGACCGTGGGCAGGGCGGCCATGATCTTGTCGACGTCGGCGCGGGAACGGACCGCATGGATATTGCGGGCCTGGCTGCCCGGACATTCGAGCATGCGCGGAGAGCCGCCCGTCGCCCAGATCAGCTTGCCATAGCCAATTTCATCGTCGGACGCCAAGGTCACTGTCTTGGCGACCGGATCGAGCTTTGAAACCCGGCGGCCGGTGAGCAGGTCGATGTCCCGTTCGACCCAGAAACTTTCCGGGCGGAGCAAAATCCGTTCAAACGGCTTTTCGCCGGCAAGATATTCCTTGGACAGGGGCGGGCGTTCGTAGGGGGGATATTTCTCGTTTCCGACCAGCCCGATCGATCCTTCAAATTTCTTCTGACGCAACGCAATCGCGGCCTGCGCCCCGGCGTGTCCGGCGCCCACAATCAATATGTCATAAAATGCGTTCATATCTGCCCCTTGGTGCCTCCTGCCGGCTCGCAAAGCGCTGTTAGCGCGGATCGTATTGGCCGTGCAAGCTTTAGCATATTTTCTCGCTTGAGCTTGTTGACCGGACCCGACGCTGTGACTATAGCGCCGCGGTCCAGAGAGTGTTTCGCGACGATCGAGATGATCGCCGGAACCGGTTGGCGGAGTAGCTCAGGTGGTTAGAGCAGTGGAATCATAATCCATGTGTCGGGGGTTCGAGTCCCTCCTCCGCTACCAACATTCCAGATCAAATATGCGAACCTGTCCGGGATTGTCTCTCAGCTGAATCCGGATCGCGTGCGGTTCGCTATGGCCACCAGCGACAGCATCACCGGCACTTCCACCAGCACGCCCACCACCGTTGCCAGTGCAGCGCCGCTGCCCAGTCCGAAAAGTCCGATCGCCACGGCCACCGCCAGTTCGAAGAAATTGGAGGTCCCGATCAGGGCGCAGGGGGCGGCGACATTATGTGGCACCTTCCAGGCCCAGGCAGCGGCATAGCTGACGAGGAATATGCCGTAGCTCTGGATGATGATCGGTATAGCGATCAGGGCGATCAGCAGCGGCTGCGTGACAATCGTCTGGGCCTGGAAGGCGAACAGCAACACGACCGTGAGCAAGAGCCCCAGGACGGAAAGGGGTTTTATCCGTGCGGTAAAGGCCGCGACCGCGGTTTCCTCCCCGCCTGAGCGGGCGAGCAGCGTGCGGCGGGTCAGCACGCCGGCCACCAGCGGAATGACGACATATAGCAATACCGAAAGCAGCAATGTCTGCCAGGGCACGGCAATATCGGTGACGCCGAGCAACAGGGCGACAAGCGGCGCAAAGGCAAAGACCATGATGATGTCGTTCACCGAAACCTGCACCAGCGTATAGGCAGGATCGCCCCTGGTCATTTGCGACCAGACAAATACCATCGCGGTGCAGGGGGCGGCGCCCAGCAGGATCAAGCCGGCAATATATTGCTGGGCGTCATCGGGTGAAATCAGGCCGGCGAATATATATTGGAAGAACAATACCGCCAGTGCCGCCATCGTAAACGGCTTGATGAACCAGTTGACCACGACGGTTATGATCAGGCCCTTGGGCTTGTCACCTATGTGCCGGATGCTGGCAAAATCCACCCCGACCATCATCGGGTAGATCATGGCCCATATGAGAACAGCCACAATCAGATTGACCGAGGCATATTCTACCCCCGCCAGGATCGAGACCGCGTCGGGTGTGATATTGCCGATGACGATACCAGCCAATATGGCAGCGCCAACCCACACCGACAGCCATTTTTCAAAGCCACCCAGACCGGCATCCGCTGCTGTTTCAAGCGTTTTAATTGCCATGTCTAAGCCTCCGCTTTCTGCGCGCCAATGTTCCGAAGGCGGTTTTGCAGGCTCATCCTGTCTAGGCTGTCGAGCGGCAGCGCCAGAAACAGGCTGATACGATTGAACATCATGCGATAGGCTTCCGTGAAGGCTGCCCGCATTTCTGCCTCGCTGCCTGTTGCGGCTGCGGGATCGGGGATGCCCCAATGGGCGGTCATCGGTTGTCCGGGCCATATAGGGCAGGTCTCGCCAGCGGCATTGTCGCACACGGTAAAGACGAAATCGAGTTTCGAGGCTTCAACGCCGGCAAATTCGTCCCAGTTCTTGGAGCGCAAGTCGTCAACGGGATGATCCATCAAGCGGAGCAGATCCAGCGCATAGGGGTGAACCTTGCCCGCCGGATTGCTGCCTGCACTATAGGCCCTGAAGCGGTCCTTGCCTTCGCGGTTCAATATCGCTTCCGCCAGTATCGACCGGGCGGAATTGCCCGTGCAAAGAAACAGGACGCTGTACACGCGCTCGACCATTAGATGGGCGCCGACGAGGGAGCGCAGCAGCTGGTTGCGGACGCATTTGCCGAAACCGCAGTAAGGTTGGGGCCTTCGCCATAAACGACCGACTCTCCATCGGTATAAAATGCCTCCCAGACGACGCCGTCCGGATCCGAGATCCAGCTTTTTTCCGACCTCGCATAGCAGCAAGTGGTTTTTCCCTCTTCCAGCAGCGGCGCATCCGCTTCACGCAGCCGGGTAAAGACTGCCTGCAATTCATCCGGGTTTTCCGCCTGAATACCCAGATGCTCTATGCCCTTGGTCGCATGATTTTCAGAGGAAATCGCGAAATTGACGCGGGGATCATCCAGCATCCATTTTGCGTAATCATCCTTTGTCACCGTGGGCAGGGCATCAAACAGGGTCGAGTAGAATTTTATCGAGGCGTCGAGATTGTTGACCCCGACATGAATGTGCATGCGTTTCATGGGCAGATCCTTTCCAATTGGTCGGTAATGGGGGCGCAATCATCGCCGGAACAGCAATTTTCCAGCAGGAATGCCATCAGCGCGTTCATGGCATCGAGATTGGCGCGATAGATGATGAGACGGCTGTCGCGCCTCGAGGATACAAGGCCGGCACGGGACAATATCGCCAGATGGGAGGACATGGTGTTTTGGGGAACATCCAGTTTCCTTGCAACTTCTCCAGCCGGCAATCCCGCAGGTTCATGGCGAACCAGAAGCTTGAACACTTCCAGCCGGGTGGTTTGTGCGAGAGCGCCCAGCGCTTCTGTTGCCTTATGTGTATCCATATATCCACGATAATGGAAATATCGATATTAGCAAGGAAAATTTTCGCGCCGGCTGACAATGCGCGAGAGTTGCAGCCGCAAGCTGTGACTGGACTCGCCAACATAGGGTGTCGCCGAATTTCTGAAACCCGTATCATCGCGCGCCTGATTGCGCCGTTCAACGCCAGGTTCGAGGCAAGCAAGCGCTTTTCATTGTCCAGCCCGGCAGGCCGCACTCCGCTCGGTCGGGACCTGTTTCTCAAAAAGAAATTGATTCATCCAATTTCGCAGGCCTATGATCCAAATCATAGCAAAGGGCGCAGGAGGCTTTACGGTCTGCAAAGGCGAACTATCCCCGATCCAGATGGTCGTATCGAGATGGACAAGGGGAGAAGGTTCGCGAGAGGCAGAAGCAGGAGGAAAATTTGAGCAAGGTTCAAACAGCGCTGGCCTTTGGTGTCTTCGGAACGATAGGCACGGTGGCCGCGGGTGCGTTCATGCTGTTTTCCAGCCCGGTGGAAGCGACGATCGCGATAGCCACCAATACGGGCATTGCCTGCTCCGACTGTCACGCCGACCCTGCCAGTCCCCAGGCGAGTGGCTTGACGAGCCGCGGTATTGCCTATCGCGACTGCCTCTACAGTTCCGGTCCGGGGCAACCCAATTGCAATATCCAGATAATCGACTGGCAAAGCCCGGCTGCTGCAGCCGGACCCCGACCGGTCGCCCTGCCAGCGTCGGAATATGGGCGAGCGCCAGGGGATGACGGGATGCAATCTCAAGCCGGTTCGAACGAGCAGATGGAGGATGCCGTTCCCCTGGCTCCGGAAGACAAGGCCTATGTGCCGCCAGCGCAAACCGAACCGCCATTGCCGCAGCTGCCACCGCCGCCTGTACTCCAGCAGGGTGACTATCCCGACTGCCGGGACGACCATCTGCATCTGCCCGACCCGCACGACAAGGCGATAAATATCAACCAGTGCACGACCCGCCTGGACAATTATTACAAGGATGTGCTGACCGAATATCGCAAGCAAATGAACGAATATCAGGAGGCGATTTCCCGGATCTACACTGAGAAGGTCGCGGGCAGGATGGAATATTCTGCCGCCAGCCGCGACCGGTTCTACAAGGAAATGCGGGAGCAACATGCCAGTTCCGATCCTGACGGGAAAAACATGGCCGTCTACCGGGCAGCTGTGGAGCTCTACAATGCCGACCGGAATTACCTGAGCGATCGCTATTGCTACAATACCGGCTGCGGCGGTTACCCCGTTCCGGAGAATTACGGTTTCATGAATATGCAAACCGCCAGCGGCGACCCGGTCGAGCAGAGCAAGCAGAAGTCGAGCAAGGGCCAGGCGAGCGGCGGTCAATCCTGCAAGAAATCGCGCGGTCGCGGCAGCCTTCTGGGCGGTATCTTTGGCGGGGTCATTGGCTCGGCGGCGGGGCTTGGTAAAGTCGGCACTTTGATTTCCAGCGCTGCCAGCGCGGTCCTGGTCGGCGAACTGGCCTGCAAATTGAGTCAGGATGAACAGGAAAAGGCGGCCGAAGCCACCATGGCGGTGGTCGAACAGGAAAAGGTCGGGGCGGTTGCCGAGTGGCAAAGCCCGACGCGCGGCGGCGTGACCGGTTCGTCGACCGTAACGGCGCTCAATACCGAACCCAATGGACGCAAATGCCTGACCATCACCGATGTGGCGATCATCGACGGGGAAGAAACACGCGTTTCCAAACAAATGTGTCGTGGTGCCGGACAATCCCAATATGCGATCATGGCCTGAGCAGGTTTCGATCACCGGGAACCCGCAAAAGCGACTATCATCCGCCAAATCTATTCTTCGCCTGTTTTTGCGGTGATAGCTCTTGCCTACCGGCCACGGGCATCCCTATTTGCAACTAACAGAATCATCATCGGGAACGGAATATGGCCGAAACGCATCGCACGAAAATGCTCATTCTGGGTTCGGGACCCGCCGGGCTGTCGGCCGCCATCTACGGGGCTCGCGCCGGGCTGGAGCCGATCGTGGTTCAAGGCCTGCAACCGGGTGGCCAGCTGACCATCACCACCGATGTCGAAAATTATCCCGGGTTTCGTGATGTGATCCAGGGGCCGTGGCTGATGGAGGAAATGCAGGCGCAGGCGGAAAAGGTCGGTACCCGCACCATATTCGACACGATTGTCGATGTTGATTTTTCCCAGCGTCCCTTTCGGCTGACCGGCGACGGCGGTGACATTTATGAAGGCGATACGCTGGTGATTGCCACCGGTGCCCAGGCGAAATGGCTCGGCCTGCCGGGTGAGGAGGAATTGTCGGGCAAGGGCGTGTCCGCCTGCGCGACCTGCGACGGGTTTTTCTATCGCGGCAAGAAAGTGGCGGTCATCGGGGGCGGCAATACCGCGGTCGAGGAAGCGCTCTACATGACCAACCACAGTGATGACGTGACCCTGATCCACCGCCGCGACAGTCTGCGGGCAGAGAAAATCCTGCAGGACCGGCTGTTTGCCAACCCGAAAATATCGGTGCTGTGGAACAAGAATGTCGAACGCTTCGTTGGCGGCGGCGAGCCATTGGGGCTGGTCGGGCTGGATCTGGTGGATACGCAGACTGGTGACAAGAGTCACCTGTCGGTCGACGGTGCCTTTGTCGCGATCGGGCACGCTCCGGCGACGGAGATATTCAAGGATCATCTCGACCTGATCGACGGCGGCTATATCCAGGTCGAGCCGGGCACGCCGAAGACCAAGATTCCGGGGCTGTTTGCCTGCGGTGATGTCATGGATCATGTCTATCGGCAGGCGGTGACGGCTGCCGGCACCGGCTGCATGGCGGCGCTGGATGCGGAACGCTTTCTGGCGGAACAGGAATTCGAGCTGATGGCAGCCGAATAGTCAGGCGGCGCGCAGCGTCTCCAGCAATTTTTCGGTAAGCCAGGTTCTGGCTTCGATATCCGCAAAGCTGTGCGAGGCGCTATCGAGAGGTGCGACGGTGATAGCAGCGTTCCTGTGCAGCGACTTGAAATCCGCGCTATTCCAGGCAGCGAGAAATGCTCGTGCCGTAGTATCGCGTCTAGCCAGCAGGATCAGGGTGTCGCCATTGATGCCGGACAGCGCATCGCGCAACTGCAAGGAAAGCGCGCCAATCTGTTCCGATCGTGAGGCCTTTTGCAGGCCTTTGATCAATTTCCTGACATTGATTTTTCCCGAGAGCAGATCAAGGATCGTGCCGGGATTTCTGATTCGGTCCCAATAGCGTGCACGAATGGCTGCCGCCGAGATTTTCGGTTCTTCGCTGTCTGCCGAGCCGGTCGTTTCAATCACCCAGGGATTGGCCAATATATAGCCATCGATACCGGCATCGGGTCCGAACAGGGCCAGGGCCGTCGCGGCATCGCAATTGCCGAACGCGATGATATTCTGGATATTCTGTTGCTGCCTTAGAAATTCGGTCGCGATCGCAATTTCGGCCACACTGCCGAGAAAGCCCCTGTTCTGCCCGGTGCTTTCGCCGATTCCGCGCCGGTCATAGCGAAGCACCGGAAAACCATGATCGGCAATTCGCGCAGCCAGCCGAGACATGCCGCCATGCGCTCCCGAACGGATTTCATTGCCGCCGCTGACGATCAGCAAAGCGGTGGGGTTGGTTGCGGAATCGAGTGTTGCAGCGAGCATGTCACTGCCGCAGGCGATCTGATGAAAGCTGCGGGTCATTGCCCGATCCACCCGGCAATATCCCGAGCGATGGCGGTGGAGAGAGTCGGATCGTCATCCGGTTCGGCACGAAGCCAAAGCGCTGACCCGGGAATCTGGCCATCGGCGGGCTTGCTGTCTGACGCGAGGCGGACGATCCGCTGACGGGCCATATACGGGATATCCGCACCGTTCAGCTGTGCAAAAAGCGCGGGGCCGAGCATATTTCCGGCCAGTTCGATCGGCCCGGCTGCGGCCTCTTCCGTCAGTTCGGCGAGGCTGGTATTCCGCCCGGCCTCGCGGTCAGCCGCCACCCTAGTCCGCATCATCGTCCGCAAGATTGTCGCACCTTTGACCGGGCTGAAAATCCAGTGACTGGCCTCGGGCATCGCCGCGACCGCCAAGGCACCTCCGCGAAAGGAAGCGACATGGGAGATTGCGTGCTGCTGTGCACAGGCTTGGATGGCGCGTTGCCAGTCGGATAATGTAATCTGCTCGGGAGCGGCCAGGCTTTCATTTGTGCCCGGTAGATCCGGCAGATAGCTGCCCACGTCTTCGAGTTCGAGAGCATGCATGACGTCGACCAGCATCTTGCGCATCCGGTTCATTTCGTCGAACAGCGGCGGGACCAGCAACACCCGGCGAGACGACCCGGAAGCGGTGCACAAACAAAGTTCCCGGCGAACCGCAAATTCGTAATCGACGAATGCGGGTACCGAGGTCACTCCGTGACTTTCATCTCGGCAAAGGCGACCAGATTGCCAAAGGTTTCAAACAGCTCGCCGTCGACCTCATCATCCTCGATCATGATATCGAGACGATCCTCGAGTTCGGTGAGCAACCCTGCCACGGCCATGCTGTCCAGTTCGGGGAGTGCGCCGAAAAGCTCGGTTTCTGCCGTAAATTCCGCGACCTGCTCCTCGCTGAGGCCCAATATGTCCCGCATCACGGCACGCACGGCGGCTTCCGGCGTCAAATCGACCTTGTTATTCATCAAAAACCCCCGAATCCCGGATAACGGCGCTTCCCTAAAGCGAAGCACGCTTCCCGGCAAGGCCGGAGAGACAGCGTCGCAAAATTGGTAGCCAGGACAGGGGATGGTTGGGCCAGAAGAACTCTAGCCGATAGCGTACCCGCACATCTTCCATCCACTCGCGTTTATACCCGTCATTGCCGGTACCAAAGTCGATCAGTTTCACTTGGTCGATATCGATCGCATGCTGGAACATCGCGACCGAGAGCAGCGTCCCGGGTGAAGATTTGGTCGCATCCTCGATATGCGCGAGCTTGTGGATCAGGGCCTCTCCATTTTCGACCGTCCAGAACTGGGCGGCCACCGGTTCTCCGTCAATATAGGCCAGGCCCAGGCGCATGCAGCCCGCAGCAGCCTCGTGCCGGGCCAGTTTTCGCAGAAATTCGGGATTGCCCTCCTCGGGTTTCCAGCTGCGCTCGTAGACCGATACATAGTCGTTCCAGTCCTCGTCGGAAAATTCCGTTTCGATCCTGACGGACACAAGGTTCTTCTTTTCCTTTCGGCGAACGGTGTTGCGCAACTGGCCGGGGCGATCACTCCAATATTGGTCGAACGTGCGACCCTTGACATTCAATATGTGATTGTCATCCGCCTTGGAACGGAAAACGATCCAGCCGGCCTGCTCGAACGCTCTTTCGGTCAGGCTTGCGGCTGAATCCTCGTCAGGAACAGGGGTAATCTCAATATGGTGCGAACCTGATTTGAGCTTTTTGGCAAGCTTGGCGAGCAAAGCCAATTTCGTGACCTCGTCATATTCGCCCAGAAATATAGGACGAAAGGTGAAATTATACCAGTTGGCCAGGGCCGCGTGGCGGCCGAGGCCGGTCTTCATCAGGAACATCCAGGCTTCGGCGTCGCCTTCCTGGCTGTGCACGATCAAGGGCGACTTGTCGGGCAAACAAAGTTCGTGCAGCGGTTTGAGCCATTCGATCCGGTCGAACAGGGACTTCTGGACCGAACGACCCAGTTTTTCTCCAGCTATGGCTTGCACCGACTGAAAATTGCTATGATATTCGCTGCTCATGGCTAAGGTCGTATCTGTCACAAAACTGCTCTTTTTCCCATAGGTCAAACATTGAACATCGATCCCGAAACCGCCGCATTTCCGCTGGACCATCTGGCAATAGGCCGCAATCCGGATGCGGACGCTCTGGCGACCCGATCGGGTACCCTTAGCTACAAGATGTTAAATCATCGTGTCGGTGCGCTGGCGGCATGGTTGCAGGGCCAGGGGGTTGGCAAAGGGGACCGGGTTGCCACATGGCTTGCCAAGACCGAATTGGCATGTCTGATGCCGCTTGCGGCGGCGCGCGCCGGTCTCGTCCATGTTCCGGTCAATCCGCTGCTCAAGCAGGCCCAGGTCGCCTATATTGTCGAGGACAGCGGTGCCAGGCTGCTGATCAGCAACGCCGGGCGCCTGAAAACGCTCGCAGACAGCGCAATCGACGAGGTTTGCCGTCTGTTCGAGGACAAGAATGTGGAGGATGCCCTGGCATCCATTGTGACGCCACTGGAACCCAGCGCGGCCAATACCGACATCCATGACCTGGCCGCGATATTATATACAAGCGGGTCCACCGGTCGCCCGAAAGGGGTCATGCTAAGCCACGCCAATCTGACGCTGGGTGCGCTCAGCGTGGCGGAATATCTGAAACTTGCTGCCGATGACCGCACCATTTGCGTGTTGCCGCTCAGCTTTGACTATGGCCAGAACCAGCTGCTGTCGACCTGGGCCGCCGGGGGATGCGCGGTGCCGCTCGACTACCTGACCCCGCGCGACGTCATGAAGGCATGCGCGCGCGAGCGGATCACCACGCTGGCGGCGGTGCCTCCGCTCTGGGTGCAACTGGTCGAGCACGACTGGCCGGCCGAAGCGGTTGCCTCGATGCGGCGGCTGACCAACAGTGGTGGCGCGTTGACGCCAACATTGGTCAGGCAATTGCGCGGCATATTCGGTCCGGCGACCGATATCTTCGCCATGTACGGTCTGACCGAGGCTTTTCGTTCGACCTATCTCGACCCGGCCCTGATCGACGACAATCCGACCAGCATGGGGACCGCGATCCCATTTGCCGAAATTCTGGTCGTCGACGACGCAGGCCGGATAGCCGGTCCGGACCAGGCGGGCGAGCTGGTCCATTGCGGGCCGCTGGTAGCGCAGGGCTACTGGAAGGATCCCGAGCGGACGGCGCAAAGGTTCAAGCCCGCACCGGAAGCATCAGTTTGTCGCGGTACCGCGGTTTTCTCGGGAGATACGGTGAAGCGTGGCACGGACGGATTGCTCTATTTTGTCAGCCGGGACGACGCGATGATCAAAAGCTCGGGCAACCGGATCAGCCCGACCGAGATCGAGGAAATCGCCGTGGAATCGGGAATCGTGGCGGAAGCGGTGGCGCTCGGTGTCCCGGACGAACGGCTCGGCCATGCGATCCGGCTGTTCGTCAGGCCGGTGGACAACGGAGCGGCAAATGAGTCGGTCACCGAACAGCTCGCAAATTATTTAAGGCAGAATTTACCGAATTTTATGCACCCCAGGGATATCGTCCTGCTTTCCGAATTCCCCAAGAATCCGAACGGGAAATTGGACCGTAACCTACTGGCCAGCATGGATGTCGAATGATGAAGACCAAGCCCACCGGGCCGATCCCGCCGGGATATCAAGCAATCGAGGGCGAACTGGCTATTGGCGGCCGGAAGGCCAGCGCGCTGGTATCGGAACATGGCTCGCCGCTGTTTGTCTATTCCGCAAGCAGGCTCGATGCCCGCATGGCGCAATTGCGCGATGCCATGCCTGATGCGCTGGATCTGCACTATGCGATGAAGGCCAATCCCTTTCCGCCTTTGCTCCGCCAGATGGTGGGTCTGGCCGACGGCATCGATATCGCATCCGGCGGCGAATTGCGGATCGCGCTTGAAGCAGGAGCATCGCCGGAGAAGATCAGCTTTGCCGGCCCCGGGAAACGGGATGACGAATTGCAGAAGGCGATCCAGGCAGGCGTTACCATCAACATCGAATCTCCCGGCGAGTGCGAGCGGGCCTTGCAGATCGGCGATGCCCTCGGCAAGCAGCCGCGGCTTGCGATCCGGGTCAATCCCGACTTCGACCTCAAGGGCTCGGGCATGAAAATGGGTGGTGGCGCCAAGCCGTTCGGAATGGATATCGAGCTGGTGGCACCAGCGGTAAAACGAATATTGGATGCCGGGGCGGAGTGGCGCGGCTTTCATATTTTTGCCGGCTCGCAGGCGCTCAGCGCCGACGCCATTATGGAAACGCAGTCCCAGACGCTGGATCTCGCCGCGCGACTGGCCACGACAATCGGACGATCGCCCGACCATGTCAATCTTGGCGGTGGTTTCGGGATTCCCTATTTTCCAGGCGATGAGCAGGTGGATATCGTCAAGGTGGGGCAAGCGCTATCTGGCCGGTTGCAGCAATTGCCGGACATATTGTCGACGACGCAGTTTGCCATCGAACTGGGGCGCTATCTTGTTGGCGAAGCGGGGGTGTATCTGACCCGCATTGTAGATCGCAAGGAAAGCCAAGGGCAGATTTTCCTGGTTACCGATGGTGGCCTGCATCACCAGCTCGCTGCCAGCGGCAATTTCGGGACGGTGGTACGACGCAATTACCCGGCCGCCATCGCAAGCCGTTTTGACGCGGAAGCGGAAGAAACGGTTTCCATCGTCGGTTGCCTGTGCACGCCGCTTGACCGGTTGAGCGACAATGCCGCCATGCCGAAAGCCGATGTCGGCGATATTGTCGCCATCTTCTGCGCCGGTGCCTATGGGGCCACGGCCAGTCCCGCCAATTTTCTCGGTCAGGGAGCAGCCAGCGAGATATTGGTCGCGTAATTTCAATGTCCTGGTGGCAACGACCGTGTGCGTTCGTTAATCGCAAATTCAGCTAATCCTAACGCTATATTCACTATTTTCCAGCATAGCCATTTCGTGACTTTGCGTGAATTGCCGGTTTTCAGCGAAAAACCGGTGTTTCGCCTGAGGGTTTAAACGAGGTGAGAAAATGCGTTCTGCTATCCAAAACAAGCACTTGGCCAAGCTGATGATCGGCGCCGGACTGACGTCCCTTGCGGTCGCCGGCTGTTCCGGCGTGGCCAGTGCCCCGCAGCTGCCAACGGCGTCCTTTGTGTCCATGCAGGAAGGGCCAGGGGAAGAATATGTCATCGGTCCGCTGGACGAACTGACGATCTTTGTCTGGCGCAATCCCGAACTGGGCGCGAAGGTTCAGGTTCGACCCGATGGCCGGATCACCACGCCACTGATCACCGACATGCCTGCCGTCGGCAAGACGCCGTCGATGCTGGCCGAGGATCTGACGTTGCAATTGTCGCAATATATCAACGAGCCGCTGGTTTCCGTTATCGTCAACAGCTTTTCCGGTACCTTCTCGCAGCAAATCCGGATCGTCGGTGCTACCGACAAGCCTGCATCGATCCCCTATCGCGCCAACATGACCCTGCTCGACGCGATGATCGCGGTCGGCGGCATGTCGGAATTCGCGTCCGGCAATAACGCCCGGCTGATCCGGTTCGATCGCGGCACCGGCAAGCAAAAGGAATTTGCCCTGCGCATCGACGATTTGATGAAGAAGGGAAAGACCAGCGCCAATGTGATGCTGCGTCCCGGCGACGTCATCATCATTCCGGAAAGCATGTTTTAATCCGCTTTTGGCGCTCCAGGACAGGAATTGAACAGACACATGAACGGTCTCTATGACGAACTCAAAATAGCGTTGTACAGCGTCTGGAATCGGCGCTGGCTTGCTTTGACCGTTGCCTGGGGCCTTTGCCTGCTGGGCTGGCTGGTGGTCGCGCTGATCCCCAATAGCTATGAATCCAAGGCCCGCATTTCCGTGGAGATGCAGTCGATCCTGTCCGACAAGGTCGGCGTGGATCCGCGCGAGCGCAAGAAGAGCATGGAGCGCGTGCAGGAAACGCTGGCGTCGACCATCAATCTGGAAAAAGTTGTCCGGGGCACGGCGCTGAACCAGTCGATCTCCTCCGATCGCGAGCTGGCGAGCAAGGTCGAGATGCTGCGCAAGAACATCGAAATCAAATCGGAAAAAGACAATCTGTTCGAGATTACGGCAAAATCCTCGGCCAATAATCTTTCCGACGCCGAAAATGCCGTTCTGGCCCGCGATATAGTGCAGAAAATGATCGACATTTTTGTCGAGGAGAATCTGTCCGGCGACCGCGATGAAACCAGCGAGACGATCAAGTTTCTCGATGCCCAGCTGGCGCAGAGGGAGAAAGAGCTTCAGGTGGTCGAGCAGAAGCGGGTCCAGTTCGAGACGGAAAATCTTGGTCTGTTGCCGGGCATCGGTTCGATCAGCCAGAGAATGGAGGCCGCCCGGGCCGAACTGGGGCAGATTGATTCGCAGCTGAGCCAGGCATCCGGATCGCTCGCAGCCCTCAATGGTCAGCTATCCGGTACGCCGGCGACGATCGCGACGCCGGGATTTGGCGGTGCAGGAGACGGCAGCGCGCGTGGTCAACTGGCGCAAGCCGAGGCGAAGCTGGCGTCGGCGCGAGCGCGGGGCTGGACCGACAGCCATCCTGACGTCGTGTCGATGAAAAACGAAATCGCCGCGTTGCGGAGACAGGCATCCCGGGAGCCAGCCGGCAGCGGCGGATATCGCACCCCCAATCCGGCCTATAGTTCCCTGCAAAGCATGCGCGCGGAACGTCAGGCAAGCATTGCCGCCTTGCAGGCGCGGAAGAACGCCTTGCAGGCGGATCTGGCACAACTGGCGTCGAAACAGACGCTGGAGCCCGGCGTGGCGGCGGAAATGTCGCGGATCAACCGCGACCATGAAGTGCTGAAAAGCCAGTATGACAAGCTTCTTGCCGATCGGGAGCAGATCAAATTGCGCGGTCAGGTGGAATCCGAAACCGACTCTCTCAAATTCCGGGTCATCGATCCGCCGTCCAGTCCGCGATCCCCGGCTGCCCCAAACCGGCCGTTGCTGCTGGCAATGGTCCTGATTGCCGGAATCGGCGGCGGGGTCGGCACGGCGTTCGCGATGAGCCAGCTGCAAACCAGCTATCCGACTGCCGATAAACTGGAAAAAGCCAGTGGTCTGCCGGTTATCGGTTCGGTGTCGCAGGTCCTGACGAACGCGCAGCGCGCAATAAACAAGAAAAAGCTGCGCATCTTTTTCGGCACCAGCGGTGCGCTGGTCGGTGTTTTCGCAATGTTGATGATCGTTGAATTTATCCAGCGCGGCATGGTCGCCTGAGGAAGCTAGCATGAACCAATATAATCCTCCCAGAAAGCCGGTATCATTGCTCGAAAGGGCAGGGGAAATCTATGACTATATCCCTGCTGTCCGGACAGGGGACCAGCAGGAAAGCGGCGCGGAGACCGTGCCCCCGGAGGCTCGGGCGGGGCAAGTCGCTCCGGTCGCGCCACGACCGGTCCAGCCCTATGGCGGACCGCGCGTCATTGTCGATCGGGACAAGTTGCGGGAAGCCGGATTCATTGTCCCCGACGGACCGGTGACCGGTATTGCGGAGGAATTCCGGATCATCAAGCGGCAATTGTTGCTTGCCGCCAAGGGCAGCCAGAAATCCAGGCCGATACCGCATGGCGAACGGATATTGATCTGTTCGGCCCATCCCGACGAAGGCAAGACCTTCTGTGCCCTGAATCTCGCGCTGTCGATCGCCGCCGAGAAAGATAATGAGGTCCTGCTTGTCGACGCAGATTTTGCCAAGCCGAGCATCCTCTCCAGCCTCGGGCTGGAGGGCAGCAAGGGACTGATGGACGCATTGGCCGATCCCAAGCTGCCGGTCGAGAACTGTATCATTCACACCGATATTGCCGGTCTCGCAATCCTGCCGGCCGGCGATCAGACCAATGCCGATACCGAATATCTGGCGTCTGTCCGGACCGAGCAAGTGCTCAACCGACTGACCCAGAATAATCCCCATCGCATCGTGATTTTCGATTCCCCGCCCGCCTTGTCGGCATCGCCCGCTTCCGTCCTGGCGACCCATGTCGGGCAGGTCGTGATGGTGGTGAAGGCAGACGAAACAACCGAAACCGCCCTGCGCGACGCGCTGAGTCTGATGGCCGGATGTGAACATATCCAGCTGCTCCTCAACGGCATCAAATTCTCGCCCACGGGAAGGCGCTTTGGATCCTATTATGGATATGGAGAGTAGGCCATGACCTCTAATTTGACCAGAAATGTCCTGCAATATGGAGCGGCGATGCTGCCGTTGCTTGGACTGGTCGCGCCGGTAGCGGAGGCTCGCGAGCGCAGGGCCGAAGTGGCTCCCTATATTGAAATCCAGCAGGTGTTGGTTGCCGATCTCAAGGACGGCAGCGATGTGCTGACCTATACGTCGGTCGCTGCCGGTATCGACAGTTCGATCCAGACAAGGGGTGCCGAAGCGCAAGTGAACTTGCGTTACGAACGCCGGTTTTTCTATCAGGACAATCTGGGCGACGATGATGTCATCACCGGCCTGGCTCGCGGGGGCATACAGATCGTGCCCAATGTCCTGTCATTGGAAGCGGGCGGTCTCGCTACCCGCAGCCGCATCGATTTGCGCGGTGCGGCGCCGTCCAATACCGTCGGTGACATCGATAATGTGACGCAGGTCTATTCGGTCTATGCCGGTCCTAATCTTTCGACCAGCGTGGGCGCGCTCGATGTCAATGCGAACTACCGGGTAGGCTATACAAAAGTCGAGAATGAAACCACCGGCGCCCTGCCTGCGGGTCAGCTGCCGATCGATGTTTTCGACGACAGCGTGAGCCACTCGGCGAGTGCCAGTGTCGGCATGCAGCCGGGCGACCTTCCCTTTGGATGGTCCGTGGGCGGAGGCTGGGAACGCGAAGACGGCGGCCAGCTTGATCAGCGTTATGAAGGCAAATATGCGCGCGCTGATGTCACCGTGCCGGTCTCTCCGAGTCTGGCGCTGGTCGGCGGGGTCGGTTACGAAGATATCGAGATTTCCGAACGCGATGCGGTGCGCGATATCAATGGCGTGCCGGTGATCGGCGATGATGGTCGGCTCGTCACCGATGAATCTTCTCCCCGTTTGCTGTCCTACGATCAGGATGGCATTATCTGGGATGCGGGTGTGCTGTGGCGCCCGAGCCGCCGCACCTCGCTCGAGGCGCGCATCGGCCAGCGCTATGGCAGCGAGACCTATTTTGGCAGCTTTGGCTACCAGCCGAACCAGAACACGGCCTTGAACATTTCGGTCTATGACACCGTCTCCGGTTTCGGCAATCTGCTCAATGACAATCTGGCGAATCTGGGCACGAGTTTTTCCAGTACGCGCAATCCTCTGAGCGGCGAACTGAATGGCTGTGCCTTCGGTCAAGCCAGCAGCCTGTGTTTCAACGACGTCCTGCAATCGGCTGCCTCGTCCTCGTTCCGTGCGCGGGGGGTCAACGGGCAGCTCACTTACAGTACCGGCGGCTGGAATAGCGGGTTGGGCGCAGGCTATGCCCGCCGTCGCTACTTTGCATCGCAACTGGGCGCTGTGTCCGCGGTCGACGGCCTGGTGGACGAAAATTATTACGCCAATCTGTCCATTGGCCGGCAACTCGACACCTATTCCAGTTTTGATGCAAATATTTATGCCAATCTGCTGGATAGCGGTTTTGCAAATGCGCCCAATGTCCTGGGTCTCGGCGCCAACGCGGCTTATTATCGTCAGATTTTGCCCGGGCTGCAGGGTACGGCTGCGGTCGGCCTGGACAGTTTCGAGCAAGATGGCTTCGATAGCGAGATCACGGCTTCGGCGCTGCTGGGGCTCAGATATGATTTTTAAGAGCATCATCACTGCGGATGATCGGAGATACGCGAATGTATGATACATTTTATGGATTGAACGGCCGGCCATTTCAGCTGACTCCGGACCCGCATTTCTATTTCGAGAGCCTGACCCATCGCAAGGCCTTGTCCTATCTCGGCTACGGCCTGGCACAGGGTGAAGGCTTTATCGTGATCACCGGCGATGTCGGCGCCGGCAAGACGACGCTGGTCAGCCATCTGATGGCAACCATTGACAAGGCGCGGCTGACCGCCGCCAATATCGTCACCACGAAGCTCGACAGCGAGGACATCGTCCGCGTCGCGGCCAATCATTTCGATATCGATACCGATCATATGGACAAGGCTCAGTTGCTGAACGCATTTGAAGAGTTCCTGCACGCCGAAGCACGCGCGGGCCGGCGTTGTTTGCTGATCGTGGATGAATCGCAGAATCTGCCAGCGGGTGCACTGGAAGAGTTGCGGATGCTGTCGAATTTCCAGCTCGGCGGACAGGCATTGCTGCAGATATTCCTGCTCGGACAGCCCGAGTTTCGGGACATGCTGCAGAATTCCAACCAGCTCGAGCAATTGCGGCAGCGGGTCATTGCGCATCATCACCTCGATCCGATGAGTGCCGATGAAATCGAACCCTATGTCACCCACCGTCTGTCCAAGAGCGGCTGGTCGGGGCGGCCCAAGATCACGTCGAGCGTATTTCGCATGCTCTATGCGGAGACCAACGGCGTTCCCCGCAAGATAAACGCGCTGATGAGCCGGATATTGCTGATGGGATCGATCGAACATGCCGATATGATCGACCAGAATATGGTTGCTCGCGTGCTTGCCGATCTGAATGGCGAGGATGTCGAGATCGCGGCACCGCCAACCGCGTCGACCAAGATCAAGAACCCGCTATGGGAGAAGCCCAGGAGGGGTGTTGATTCCGGCGCTGAACAGGCTCGCGAAACTCCGGTCCAATCGTCCGAGCCGCAAGCAGAATGGCAAGCAGAGCCGGTATCGCCTCCGGAACATGAAGTGGTCAACCTGCGGACGGCCGAACCACCGATGCGACCTATTCACCAGCCTGCGGAAACCGATGCCGGAACCACTTCCGAAAGCAGTGCAAGACCTGCGCCCCAGCCAGCCGCCGCCAAGAAGGCCATGGACCGAATCGACAGGATGGCCGAGCGGCTGTCATTGCTGGAAACGCGAATGAACGGTCAGGAAGAAAATATGCACCGCGTGTTGACCATGCTCGTGGAATGGGTCGAGAGTGATGTCCGGAGCAAGGAAAGCTATGCCAATGCAGGACGCGCGGCCTGAATCCTTCGCCACGGCGAGAAAAGCGGATGCTTTGCTCAACGCCATGTCGGTCGATATCGAGGACTGGTTTCAGGTGGGAGCCTTCGAGACAGTCATCGACCGTGCCGATTGGGATCAGCTTGAGCATCGGGTAGAGAATAATACCCGGGCGGTATTGTCGCTGTTTGATGAAGCCGGAATCAAGGCGACCTTTTTCATCCTTGGCTGGGTCGCGGAGCGCTACCCGGCGTTGATACGGCAGATCGTCGCTGGCGGACATGAAATCGCCAATCACGGCTATGACCATGCCCGGGTGTTCACGCTGTCGCCCGACCAGTTCCGCGCCGACCTCGATCGGAGCCGAAAATTGCTGGAGGATTCGTCCGGCCAGAAAGTGACCGGCTATCGCGCTCCCAGCTTCTCGATCGATCAGCGCACGCCATGGGCGCATGAAATATTGGCGGAACAGGGCTATGCCTATTCCTCCAGCGTCGCGCCGATCCACCATGACCATTATGGCTGGGCAGAATCGCCGCGCTTCGCCTGGAAGCCGGTCGAACAATCCGATCTGATCGAGTTGCCGGTTACGACCGTGAAGCTGGGCAATCGGATTTTGGCAGCCGGGGGTGGCGGTTTCTTTCGGCTGTTGCCTTATGCCCTGTACGAGCAATCGATCAGGAAGATGCAGCGTGAGGACGGGCACGGGGCGATATTCTATTTCCATCCCTGGGAGATTGATCCCGGACAGCCGCGCGTCAGGAACGCGCCGATCCGGTCCAGGCTCCGGCACTATACGAATCTCAGAGCGATGCGCGCGAAGCTGCTGCGCGCCGGACAGGATTTCAAATGGGGCAGGGTGGACGAACTGGCGGCGCTGGAAGCGGGAATGACGGGATGAACATGGTGTTCAGGCCCAAATCTGTGCTGATTCGCATTCTTGATCGGTCCGATGCCAATGAACTGGCGCGGATCGACGCGTTCATTGCCGCATCACCGGCAGCCACGCCCTTTCATCGACCGGCATGGGTGCTGGCGGTGAGCAAGGCCTGCGGCCAGGAGTGGCGCTATCTGCTTGCCGAAGATGAGGACGGGGCATTGCTGGGCATTCTTCCGCTTCACCTGGTTCACTCTGCGTTATTTGGACGCGCCCTGGTCTCGTCGGGATTCGCAGTGGACGGCGGCATAATTTCGGCCAACGATCAGGCGATCCAGCTGTTGGCGGACGAGGCCTGGCGCTTTGCCGAACGGCACAGTTTCTCCACGGTGGAATTGCGCGGCGGCGCGCTACCCGACGACCAGTGGCAGCACAGCGACGGTGTCTATGCCGGATTTGTGGCGGCTCTGGCTGACGATGACGAAAGCCAGCTGCTGGCGATTCCGCGCAAGCAAAGGGCCGAAGTCCGCAAGGGGCTGAACAATGACCTGACAGTCCGTATCGGCACGGCAGCACAGGACCGGGCCGACCATTATGCGGTCTATGCCGAAAGTGTCCGCAATCTCGGAACACCGGTTTTCCCGAAAGTCTTGTTCGACGAGGTGCTCGACGGATTTGGCGAGGATGCCGATATTTTGACCGTGCTCCACGAAGGCAGGCCGGTGGCCAGTGTCCTCAGCCTCTATCATCGCGCAGCGGTGATGCCTTATTGGGGCGGCGGAACATGGGATGCGCGCCGGCTGCGGGCCAATGATCTGATGTATTATGCCCTGATGAACCATGCCCGGGAGAGGGGATGCCGCTCGTTCGACTTTGGCCGCTCCAAATTCGGCACGGGGGCCTTTTCGTTCAAGAAGAACTGGGGTTTTGAACCACAGCCGCTGCGCTATGCGACGCGCACGGCGAATGGAGAGGCGCCCCGCGATGTCAATCCGATGAGCCCGAAATATCGGGCGCAGGTGGCGCTGTGGCAGCGATTGCCGCTGTCGATTGCCAATCGGCTCGGGCCGATGATCGCCAGGGGCCTCGGCTGATGGGCGAGATATTGTTTCTGGCACACCGCGTGCCCTGGCCACCGGACCGGGGCGACAAGATCCGCTCGCACCATATGCTGCAGAAGCTGATGGATTGCGCGCCGGTTCACCTAGCCTGTTTCGCGGATGACGAGGCGGAGCGGCAAACGGGCTGGGAGCGCAAGAGCGAACTTGCATCCTGCGAAATTGTGCTGCGGCAAAAGCCGCAATGGCGAGCAGGGGTGGAAGCGCTGGTTTCCAAAAAACCGGTATCGCTGGTGTCGTTTGAAAGCGGCGCGCTCCTCGACCATGTCGCCGACGTCATCCGCACGCGACCGGTGGAGTGCATTTTCATATTTTCCGGCCAGATGGCGCAGTTCATCCCGGCGGATTTCGCGGGCAGGGTGGTGATGGATTTTGCCGATGTCGATAGCGCCAAGTTTGAAAGCTATGCGGACGAGGGCTCCGGGTCTATGGCCTGGATCCATCGCCGGGAAGGCCGCTTGCTGCGGGCGTTCGAGAAAGAGGTCGCCGAACGGGCCGACCACAGCCTGTTTGTCAGCGAGGCCGAGGCAGCGCTGTTTCGCGCGCGGTCGGGACTGTCCGACGACCGCGTCCAGGCGATCGGCAACGGGATCGATCTGGACTATTACGAAGCTGACGATGCGGAACCTTTACAGGCTGCCCCGGGCAAGCCGCTGATCCTGTTCACCGGCCAGATGGACTATCCGCCCAATGTCCAGGCGGTGCAGAGCTTCAGCAACGCGGTGATGCCGGACATATTGGCGCGTTTCCCCGACGCCCGATTTGCGATTGTCGGACGAGCGCCATCGGCAGCGGTCCGGCAGTTGGACGGCAGCAACGGAACGGTTGTCATCGGACCGGTCGACGATATCCGCAGCTGGATCCAGGCTGCCGACATCGCCGTCGCCCCGCTGCGCATTGCCAGAGGCATCCAGAACAAGGTGCTGGAGGCGATGGCGATGGCCAAGCCGGTGGTTGCATCCGCGTGCGCCGCAGAGGGCATTGAAGCGGTCAATGGCGAGCATTTCCTGGTTGCCGGATCGGTGGCGGACGAGGCCCGGCTGGTGTGCGAACTGCTCGACAATCCCGAGCGAGCCCGACGGCTTGGTGCGCAGGCGGGGAAACTGATCCATGCGCAATATTCCTGGGAAAGCCAGATCGTCCGGCTACCGGACCTTTGCGGTTTTCCGCACGCCCGGGTTGCAGAGGAAGCGGCATGACGAGCGCGGCGGCCGATCCGGTTGGCAGCAGGACGCAGCCCGTGACGGCGGAATCGCGGTGGTCGGTTCATCTGAAATGGCTGGCGCTGGCCGCCCTCGCAATACTGGCAATATTCTGGCGCGATGCTGCCGACATGGTGCGGACCTGGTGGACGATTTCGACTTATAACCACGGCCTGCTGATTGCGCCGATCCTCTTTTGGCTGGTGCAGCAACGGCGGGAGGAACTGATCAAGCTCACGCCGACGTTCTGGTTGCCCGGTCTCCTTTGGACCGCGCTTGCATCCCTGGGATGGTTGCTGGGAGAAGCGGCCGGCGTCGCCTTCGCTCGCCAGCTCGGGCTGCTGATGATGCTGCAGGGGGCGGTGGTGACGCTGCTCGGTCCGACGGTGGCGCGCGGGCTGATCTTTCCGCTGGGTTTCAGCTTCTTTCTGGTACCGTTCGGCGAGGAATTCGTGCCCTTTTTGCAGATGGTCACTGCCAAATTGTCGATGGTGTTTCTCGGCTGGGCCAATATTCCGGCCTTCATCGACGGGATTTTCATCTCAACGCCGACCGGCTATTTCCGGGTGGCCGAGGCCTGTTCCGGGATCAAGTTCCTGATCGCGATGCTCGCTTATGGTACGCTGGTCAGCAATGTCTGCTTCCGGAGCTGGAAGCGTCGGATCCTGTTCATGACCGCTGCGGTGGTCGTTCCGGTGATCGCCAATGGCATTCGCGCCTTTGGTACCATCTATATTGCCCATCATACGACGACCGATTTTGCCGCCGGCTTTGACCATATCCTTTACGGCTGGTTCTTCTTTGCCTTTGTACTGGTCCTGGTGATGGCTCTGGGCTGGCCCTTTTTCGATCGCAGCATCGATGACCCGATGATCGATGGCGATGCGTTGCGGCAGGCCCAGCCGCAGCCGCACGTCGCGCAGAAGTCCGCGCCTGTGATAAGCGCCATGGCCGCGATCATGTTGTTTCCCGTGCTCTGGACTTCGGTTCTCGCAGTGCAGGAATCGCCGGTGCCCGACAAAATTGCACTGCCCGAAGTCGCCGGTTGGGAACGAACAAGCTACCGGCCTCTCTACCCCTGGCAGCCGACATTTGAAGGAGCCAGTCATCAGCTGCTCGGCCGGTACCGCGACCGCGCAACGGGCCAAGAGGTGGATCTGGCCATTGCGGTCTATGACCGGCAGGCAGAGGGACGGGAAATGGTCGGCTACGGCCAGGGCGCTCTTGCCGAGAATTCGGGCTGGTCGCGCAACCGGACTCTCGACGCGCCGGACAATGCGGCTGCGGTCGAACTGATCGCGCCGGGGCCGGTCGTGCGCGATGTCGTTTCCTTCTACCGGATTGGCGGGACGCTCACCGGCAGCGAATCCAAGGTCAAGCTGGAAACGCTGAAGAACAATCTTCTCGGCGGGCCACAGCAGGCGGTGGCGGTTCTCGTGTCCTCCGAGACCATTCGCGAGGAATCGCCGCGCAAGGCGATCGACGCATTTCTCGACGATCTCGGACCGGTCGACAAATTGGCTGACGCGATGGCCGGGTTGCGCTAGGGCGCCCCCATGTGCGGAATTGCAGGTATTTTTCATTTGGAGACGGCCAAGCCGGTGGATCCCGATCGCCTGCGCAAGATGACCGACAGTCTCAGCCATCGCGGCCCGGACGGATCGGGCATCTGGACCGCGCCCGGCGTCGGGCTTGGTCACCGGCGGCTCTCGATCATCGATCTGGAAGGCGGCGCGCAACCGATGCTGTCGGCTGACGAAGCGCAGGTGCTGAGCTTCAATGGTGAAATCTACAATTTTCAGGACGTCCGCACCGAACTGGAAGGGCTTGGCCACCAGTTCGCGACCAGCAGCGACAGCGAAGTCATTCTCTATGCCTGGCGGCAATGGGGCGTGGAGTGCCTGCAGCGGCTGAACGGCATGTTCGCCTTTGCGCTCTATGACCAGCGAACCCGGCAATTGTTTCTGGCCCGCGACCGGCTAGGGGTGAAGCCGCTGTTTTACGCAGCGGTGTCGGACGGCAGCATATTGTTTGGTTCGGAACTGAAGGCACTGCTGGCTAATCCGTTACTGCGCCGCGAACCGAGCCTCCGCGCCGTGGATGACTATCTCGCCTTTGGCTATGTGCCTGATCAAACGTCGCTGCTCAGAGGCGTGAAGAAGCTGCCTGCCGGCCATTATCTGCTGCTCGAGCAGGGCAGGCCGGAGCCTGAACCGGTGCAATATTGGGACATGGATTTCAGCCAGCGGCACAAGGCATCTGCGGGCGCGCTGGAAGAAGAACTGGTCGAGCTGCTGAAGCAGGCTGTGGGCTCACGGATGATCGCGGATGTGCCGCTGGGCGCGTTTCTCTCCGGCGGGGTCGACAGCAGCGCTGTGGTCGCGCTGATGGCAGAGAAGAGCCGGCGGCCGGTCAAGACCTGCTCGATCGGTTTCGACCAGCAGTCGCTCGACGAGACCGGCTATGCCCGGCAGGTGGCGGAACGGTTCCGGACCGATCATCGCAAGCGGATCGTGGCTGCGGATGATTTCGGCCTGATCGACACGCTCGCGGATCATTTTGACGAACCCTTTGCCGATGCCTCCGCGCTGCCGACCTACCGGGTGTGTGAACTGGCGCGCGAGACGGTCACCGTCGCGCTGTCCGGAGACGGAGCGGACGAGGCGATGGCCGGCTATCGCCGCCATGTCTTCCACCACGCGGAGGAACGGGTGAGGGGGTTGCTGCCGCAATCCTTGCGCGGACCGGCCTTTGGCTGGCTCGGCTCGGTCTATCCCAAGGCCGACTGGGCACCGCGGCCGTTTCGGGCCAAGTCGACCTTGCTTTCGCTCGCCCGCACCGGGCCGCAAGGCTATGCGGAAGCGGTCGGGGTGACGACGCCAGCGGGACGCCGGCGGATCTACTCCGATGCCATGCGGCGCGACCTGGGCGACTATCGGGCCGAACAAAGGATGATCGACCTGATGGAACAGGCGCCGGCGCGCACCGGGCTGGACCAGGCGCAATATGCCGACATGAAGATGTGGCTGCCGGGCGATATCCTCACCAAGGTCGACCGCACCAGCATGGCGGTCGGTCTCGAGGCGCGCGAGCCGCTGCTTGACTACAGGCTGATGGAATTTGCCGCGAAGCTGCCGACCGGCCTGCGGGTGCACCGGGGGCAGGGCAAATATCTGCTCAAGAAATCGATGGAACGCTATCTGCCCGCCGACATATTATACCGGCCCAAGATGGGTTTCGTGACCCCGATCGCGCAATGGTTCCGCGGGCCGCTGGCCGACACCGCCCGAGACATAGCGAGCGGCGGCAATCTGGCGCGCACCGGCTGGTTCGACAGCAAGACCCTGCGCAAGCTTGCCGAGGACCATATTGCTGGGCGCTCCGACAACAGCCGGCTGCTGTGGCAGCTGCTGATGCTCGACAAGTCGCTTTCGCGGCTGTTCGGATTGTAGGCACCCGGCGCAAGCTGGGGCACAGCCGATCATGCACCAAAATTCATGGCCCCGGCCTGCGCCGGGGAACAACTAGTCCGGATAGATGGCCTCGACAAAATAGAGGCCGTCGGACGGGGCGTTGAAGCCTAGGGCGTTGCGGTCTCTTGCCGCCAGCGCGTGCTTCAGGTCCACCTTGGTCCATTTGCCGGTGCCGACCAGCTTCAGGCAGCCGACGATCGAGCGGACCTGGTGATGGAGGAAGGAGCGGGCGGCGACCTCGACCTCGATTTCCTCGCCGAAGCGGCTGACCGATATGCTGTCGAGCGTCTTGACCGGGCTTTGCGCCTGGCAATGGGCCGACCGGAAAGTGGTAAAATCATGCTGGCCGGTCAGCGCCTGCGCCGCATTATGCATCGCTTCGGCATCAAGCTTTTGCGCGACCTGCCAGCTGAGACCACGGTCAAAGGTCAGTGGCGCGCGGCGGTTGGTGATTTTGTACAGATAGCGCCGGCCCTCGCAGGCGAAACGGGCGTGCCATTCGTCGTCGACAATGTCGCAGGCGAGCACCGCCACCGGGTGGGGGCGCAGGCCGGCGTTGATCCCTTCGCTTAGGCGGAAGGGAGTCAGCTTCGTTTCCAGATCGAAATGCGCGCGCATCGCCAGCGCATGGACACCCGCGTCGGTCCGCCCGGCAGCAAAAACCCGCACGTCCTGGCCGGTGATCTTGTGGATCGCCTGTTCCACCGCCTGCTGGACGCTGGGACCGTGATCCTGATGCTGCCAGCCCATGAACGGACGGCCATCATATTCCAGCGTCAGCGCAAAGCGGGTCACTGCAACACCGTGCCGACGGGGATTCTCGTGCCGTTGAGAAAGGATTTCAGATCCATGGCGGGCTTGCCGGCCTTCTGGATGATCGTGGGCCTGACTGCGTCGGTACCACAGGCGATCAGTAGCTGCGCGTCCAATAAGCTGCCGGGCGGGCCTTTCCCGTCTTCGATTTGCGCCTCAAGAATGCGGTACCGACCATCCTGAAATTCGAAAAAGGCGCCGGGTTGCGGATTGAACGCGCGGATCTGTCGTTCTACCTGCTCGGCGGACGTACTGAAATCCAGGCGCGCCTCCTGCTTTTCGATCTTTTTCGCATAGGTAGCCAGCGCGTCATCCTGCGGTTCGGGGGCATAGTCGGATGGCGAAGCCAGATATTTTACCATCAGCTTCGCACCGGTTGCGGCTAATTCGTCTGTCAGTTCGCCAGCGGTCTTGCTCGCGACAGGAGTTGTTTCCTTGAGCAGCATCGGTCCGGTGTCCAGCCCCGCTTCCATCTGCATGATGGTGATCCCGGTTTCCTTGTCACCGGCCAGTATCGCCCGCTGGACCGGCGCCGCACCGCGCCAGCGGGGGAGCAAGGAGCCATGGATATTCAGGCATCCCATTTTCGGGGCATCCAGGATTGCCTGCGGCAGAATCAGGCCATAGGCGGCGACCACGGCGACATCCAGGTCGAGCGCAGCAAAGGCAGCCTGTTCTTCTTCGCCCTTTAATGAAATTGGCGTGCGCACACCGATGTCGAGGTCTTCCGCAACGCGTTGCACGGGGGAGGGGGACAGTTTCTTGCCGCGACCCGCGCGCCGCGGCGGCTGCGAATAGACCGCGACGATATCGTGTCCCGCCGCGTGCAGCGCCCGGAGCGCCGGAACGGCAAAATCGGGCGTGCCCATGAAGGCGATACGCAGAGAATTTTTGCCGATTGTCATAGTTTCTCTTTCCCAGGGTCACACGGGCCACACCGCCCCAAAGCCGAAAAAGATTTTCCGGATCGGCGATTCCCCCTTCCCATGATTCTGCCTATTACATCAAATAGCCGATCTTTGACTGACATGACCCTGAGGTTATCGATTCCGCTTCGTGCAGGACAGGCATTTTCTGCTTGGCAGGTTTGTGCGGCTGCTCCTAATGACTAAGCCATGGCATCGCAAGAGATCGAAAATCTGGTTCAGGCCCTCGCCAGGCTTCCCGGGCTTGGCCCGCGCTCGGCGCGGCGGGCGGTGCTCTATCTGCTGAAACGTCCGGACACGGCGATGAAACCGATTCTCGCGGCGATGAGCCAGGTCAGCGAAAGGCTCGTCATCTGCGGTATCTGTGGCAATGTCGATACCAGGGATCCCTGCCAGATCTGCACCGATCCCCGCCGCGACGAAAAGGCGCTATGCGTGGTTGAAGAGGTTTCCGATCTCTGGGCGCTGGACAAGTCGCGCCTGTTTCCCGGGAAATTTCATGTGCTGGGCGGCAAATTGTCGGCGCTGGATGGCGTGCGTCCGGAGGATATCGGGATCGATACGCTGATCCGGCGGGTCGAGGCGGGCGGAATCGATGAGGTAGTGCTGGCGATGAACGCGACGCTGGAGGGGCAGACGACAGCGCATTATATCGCCGAACGGCTGGAAAATTTTCCGGTAAGGCTCAGCCAGCTGTCTCATGGCATTCCGGTGGGCGGTGAGCTCGACTATCTGGATGAGGGGACATTGGCGCAAGCCCTGCGCTCGCGAAGGCCGATCACCAGCGATTGAACTGCATCCGGGCCTGACGCTACGTCAAGGCCGAAGGTCAGGTTGGAGGCAACTAACAATACTGACAATAAAGCCACAGTTCGCGGAAAACCGTCACTATCAGCAGTGATTTGGCTTTCAAATCCAAAAGCGGAAGCTATCATCGGCGCACAAAAATAAGCATTCATCAGGAGAGCATGTTATGAAATTAGCGCTGAATCTGTCCGCCTGCGCCTTCGCGCTCGCGACAATAGCGACCGCCCCCGTTTACGCCCAGACCCAATCCGATGCGACCGACCAGGTCGACGAAACCGTCGATGACAATATCATTGTCGTGACCGCCCAGGGGCGTTCGCAGGTTCTGTCCGATGTGCCTATCGCGGTCTCGGCGATCAATGCGGAGCAACTGCAAAAGAGCGGAGCCAGCGATATTCGTGAACTCAACCAGCTTGCGCCTTCCTTGCTTGTGTCATCGACCGGCAACGAGGCCAATGGTTCTGCCCGTATTCGCGGCATTGGTACGGTTGGTGACAACCCCGGCCTGGAAAGTTCCGTGGCCGTGTTCATCGATGGCGTCTATCGTTCGCGTAGTGGTAATGCACTCACCGAACTCGGTCCGATTGAGCGGGTCGAGGTTCTCCGTGGCCCGCAGGGGACCTTGGGTGGACGCAATTCCTCTGCTGGCATGATCAGCATCACCACGGCTGCCCCCGAATTTGTATTTTCAGGCTATGGTGCGGCAACTTATGGTAATTACGACCAGATCCGTCTGGAAGGCGGCATAACCGGCCCGCTGACCGATTCGCGGCCCGCATTGACGGTGTGTATCTGAAGCGTGACGGTTTCTACACCGACGTGGTGAATGGAACGGACGTCAACAACAAGGACCGCTATCTGGTGCGTGGCCAGCTGTTGTTCGAGCCAAATGACGGTCTGACCGTCCGCGTGATCGGCGACTATTCCAAGAAGGACGAATCCTGCTGTGCAGCGACCTTCGTGCAGCCCGAATTTGCCCAGCGGGCACGGGTAAGCCCGGGGCTGGATCCGTTCAACCTGCCGCAGCCCGGGGCACCGGCGCTGACCAGCACGCAGAACCCGATCATTCCCGTGTTGCTCGGCCTGGGCCAGAATCCCGCTGCGCTGAACCAGAGCACGTTCAACCGTGATATTTACGTAACCCCCGGCCGGTCCTATGCCGGCGAGACGGAAGATTTCGGCGGATCGATAGAGCTGAATGCCGAACTTGGCGCACTCAACTTCACATCGATCACCGGATATCGGGAATATTCCAACTTCCAGGCTTCCGACACCGACTATACCCAGGTCGACATTCTCTATCGTGCGCCGACCGAAAATGCCGGTGCCCGTGAATTCAAGACCTTTACCCAGGAATTG
>Ga0209643_1000643_pt1 | contig 51678 bp, 47 predicted proteins | sample AutmiccBRH37_all_FD_187383 | JGI IMG/M metagenome (GOLD analysis project Ga0209643, IMG submission 187383) | Deep subsurface microbial communities from Mt. Terri, Switzerland - Autotrophic microbial communities BRH/37_all (SPAdes) (version 2) | ecosystem: Environmental > Aquatic > Deep...
CATATTTAAATGAATATGCTTATCGCTTTAATCGTAGAAAATTTAAAGGTGAGTTGTTTAATCGCCTTTTACATTGTTGTGCAAATACGCCAACAATTACCTATTCTGAGCTAACGGCATAATCATGTTAATAAATTACAATACCCCACATAATCATTGCTTCCTGGACACATATAACAATCATCTTGGATTTCAGAAAGCACTTTTGGAAAGGTTGCTTTGAGTTCTTTTGAAATCCAGTATTTTGAGATATCTTCCATTAGGTTGCAATATAAATCATCAAACTCTATGGGTGGTTCACCTTCAACAAAGGCTTTAAATGAGTCATATGTTTCGCTGCTAACATCATAATATGAAAAAACAAAATATATATCAAACAAATTTCGAGCAGGATATATATCAACTATGATATCCCCCAAATCATAAAGATATTGTATTTTAGGAGCTTCTGAATCTAAAGAGTCAAATTCTTCAAAGCGCTCAAAACTAAGGTTTTCGAGGTATTCTATAAATCCTGAGCAAGCATACACATTATCACCCCCTAACACAATCTTTCAAGTAGTTCTATGAGAATCTGCCGTTTTTCCCCATCGGTAAGCGCCTGACCGTATTCTTCCATATTACTTGTAATTTCGTTCAAAAGAAGCTTTGCTTTTGGGCTGTATACGTTTTTCGCAAATGTGCGAATAACCTCCCTGCCATCTTTTGATACGAAAGACAGCTTGTAAACATCAGACGGAGGCGTGTTGTCATTTTGGTTCTGCGCATTGAAGTCCTCAAGGGATTTCTTGAAGTCTTCCAACTCGGACAGAAAGCTTTTTATTGTGCCTGCGTTCCAATCCTCGACACGCAGAGAAGTCACCGCTTTCCCCAGGCGTTGGATAAACACCGATTCATCGTTTGTAATCGTACTCATTAGCTCCAAAATGCGGTTTTCGTTGTTGGGAAAAAGGTATCGCGTGGTTGCTTCGTCAAACTGCTCTACCCAATCCTTGATAACGGAAGTCAGGCTGGCATTAGGTTTCCAGCCACCCCCAAACATGGTTTTCACATCAACAGCGAGGGTCTTTACCAATTCGGAAATAGCTGAATCATATATTTCTTTTGTTTTCATAATGCTGTCGGCAACGGTCGGGGAAAACTCATTCAGGCCAAAGAATGACGGTATTTTCTCAAACAAATATTCACGCGCATTATTATCGGCAAGTTTCAAGCTGTTGATAAACTTCTTCCGTTCTTTCGATATGGCTTTGACTTCAGGCTTATCGGCTTTAACGAAATTGACTTCGGTCATCTCCTTTGCGTATTTAGGCAGTGCGACAAACCATCGGTTCATGGCAAGAACGATATAGGTAAAGCTATTGTAGGTTTTTTCTTTTTCCACAACGTATTCCTTAAATATATCCTCCAGTTCAGACATGTACTGTATCTTTTCGGCGTTCCAATCCACACGGATAACCGAAAAATCCCCGGGTTTTTCATTGATGCTGTTGAGGACATCAGCGGTGATTTTAACTTCGCTATCCCAGTTTTTTATAACCAGGCTCTTTTTATGCTGGTGAAGCACAGCGGCAATGTAGACAGGAATAACGCCCTTTTTCATGCCGATACCATGTTCCGTAAGTGTCAGAATATCGTACAACTCGCCGAAGCTTTGCTCACCCATACGCTCCGGACCAACAAAAAATTCCTGTATTACTGCAAGCATATACCGCAGATTTGCGTCCTCTGGCTCTAAATTGATAAAAGGCGCAGTATCGGCGTCGCAAAGTACACCTGTCTGGATCAATGTGCTTCTCATGAAAGACACGTCCTGACCCGTGCCGTTCAGTCCCAGGTTAGCTTTAAAGTCGTCTTCGAGTAGGCTGGCGACAAACTTTGTCCGGCTGTTGATTGCGGTTGTCGGCAGGATATTCTTATTGATTGACTCGTTATTGATAATCGGCGCATGAGGATAGTTAGCTTCGCATATATGAGAAAGCAGCGCGGAGATTTGCGCCTTGCGAGAAATAGCCTGCTTTTCCCCCATATAGTAATACTCCACGCCGCCTAATTCCGGTCGCGCATATGAAGCAATGAAGCTGCCGATAACTTCTTCCAAGTCCTCAATGTAGATGTCATACTCATCGGCAAGCAATTCGTCATCTGCAACCAGTGCTTTGAGCTGCAATACCGCGTAATACTCATAGGCCATCTTCTCAATGTCCACATAATCGATGGGAACCGCAAAAACCACGCGGTTATGATTACAATTTCCATCGGTAATCGATGTACAGATGCTGTCAATCTCGTTTTTTCTTTGGGGTATAACGGCAAAGACCGAACCATCGGAGCCGTCGCGTCTCAACTTGCAGTTCCAGTCCTCCACTTCAAAGAAGTCCGCGCTACTGATAAAGATAAAATTGAAATACCGTGTTATTTCATGCTCGTCGTTGTACCCGGTGGGATACATAAAGCTGTCAAAAGCGGACTGATTGAAAATCTTTGTTACACTCAAGGTGTGCGCGGATTTCTCGATCATCTTTTCGATTTCGCTTGGAATATCAACGCCGCTGCTCTCTTTCAGCTTAAGGTAGTTGTTACTGCGTTTTAGGTAAACAATGCAATCCTTTTCGATTAGATTGGACAACGCCCTGCTGATCTGTTCTATATTTTCTACACTGTCACGTAACGTATCAATAATTACATCATAGATGGGCGGCAGCTTTTCAAACTGTTCAATGATGTAAATAAGCGAAATTGTCTTGATGATTTTCGCTTCAAGGGAATCCGGTTCGACCCGTCTGAGAACGGTTTCCGTCAGCTTGTACTGCTTATGAATGTCCGTTGTCCACGCTTCTTTGCGCAAGAGCGGCTCAAAATAGTCATAGAGGTAATCCGGTGTAAGTAACGGAAAATCGCCCTCTGCCGACTGCAAGAAGGCTGAAAGGGTATGCTTTTGCTCGGCCGACAGGAATGTGAACAAGGTACGCTCATTCTGCGCTACTCTCTCGGACAATCTCGGCAGAATAAAGGTCGAAACCGGGTGCAAAGGGTAACAGCCCATGACGGCGGTATCGCCATCTACGACGTCAATCAGGCCGCTTTTTACAAACCGTAATTTCAGATCATCGAATTTTCCCCCGTTCTTTTTACAAAACCCTGTCCAATAGCCAGGTTCTTTTTTGATGACCGCCGATATGATTTCATACATCTGCGAAAAGTTGTTGTGAAGGTTAATGTGCTTAAACCGCCCGGAAACGCCCCGCCAGCCGTCCACTTTCTCTTTGGGCAGCTTATCGTCGATGTAATTTGCAATATCCTTGTGTGATATGAGCACCAGGTGCATTTGCTTAGACCCGCTACGGTCGCACTTTTCTGCAAAGTCTTGAAGGAGTTTGATGTCGCTGATGGTGGCGTTAGCGATGCTTGCCTCAAGGTATTTGCTAAACTCGTCGTAGATGATATACACGCCGTCATAACCGTGATACTTCAGTCTGTTCACCGCGGCTTCATACAATTCGACAACATCAAAACCCAGGAAGGGGTTGAAGATGCTGCCCGATGTAAGGTCGGGATACAGTTTTTCAAACTTTTCATACGACCGAACATCGTATTCTTTCAGGGACAGGATGAAATTGTCCACAGAATCACCAGAATCACCGAGTTTCTTTACAAACTGCTTATAGGTCTGCGTATAGTTTTCTTTCCAGTTTTCAATGGTATTGATAGACGCCTTAAAATTGGTCTCAGGCATCAGGTTTTCAAGATTATTCGCTTTTAGTGATTGTTGCAGGGCGCTTAAAAACGACTGTGTAAGGCTTACGCTGCTTCCGCTAACGATGACGGGCAACAGCACCTTGTCGCTCTTTATATATTCCTCCGCATAATCGCACAATGCGGGGTTATGAGCCCTCATCTTCTCAAACAGGGCAGTGAACAAAGTAGCGTCCTTTTTAAAAAGTAGCGATATCAAAACGAGGATGATATGAGATTTGCCCCGCCCATACGCACCGATCAGTAGGCGCGCCCTTTGGGTGAAACCCGGCGCGGTGCTGAGAAGCACATCCTCTACCACATCTAGCGACGACATGGTAGGAATGAAGCTTCTTACTTTATCATCATTATATAAATCATAAGCAATATTGACAGAAGTTTGAAAGCCTTTGGCAACCGTTATCTTCTGTTTATCCATTCTTTCATCTCCTGCCTGCGGCATTAGTTATTGATCGACGCATAATAGGCATCGACACAATCAAGAAACTCCATGTCAGTTTCAATTCGAATAACGTCAAGCCCTGCCGTTCTGATTACCTTGATTAGACCCATGTGTTCAATTCTGGTGAGTAAGTGCGTAAGTGAAATAATGTCGAGGTTGAACACCTTTCCCACATTGCACAGATCATTTTGCAGCGCCGAAATCCGTATTTCTTTTTCACCCTCTGCCTGATCCAAAATGACCGTAAGCAGGATCAATGGAGGGATGCTGTCCCTTTTAGGAATGCTTTTCTTGTATATCCGCTTCTTCTTATTCGCAATATCAATAAGTCCTAATTCGCCAAAAGGACAGTCGATGTTGCTTTCAGGCTGCACCTTTTTTGGGTTTGACTTGATGCGGGGCACATAAGTATTAATGATACAGGTAAAGTCATCCTCAAGTGAACGGTCAGACACTTCCTCGCTCTGCATACGAATGTAGTTGTTGAGCTGCAAAACGAAATCGTCTCGGGTAAACTCTATAGGCCGAAACTCGTTAAAAAAGAAATACCACGCCGTCGCATCAGCCTGATTGGTGACAAGTTTGTAATGCAGGAGCCACAACGTCCCCATTTCTTCGGTGTATGGGTCGTTAGCAAGTATTCTTTCGCCGAGAGGTGTGAGCTGTTGTGTGCGTCTGACAACCTGCAGCTCAACGGTCAGGCCGACCGCTTGGAGCCAATAACGGAGCGCCTTAACCATATTGGCGCCGATGCCGAGAACATCCATCGGGTTTCCTGCCGCGCCCATAAAAACCCCAGGCTCATGCTGCACATTTCTTATGCCCTTATTCAGCCAACCTTTTCTGATGAAAAAAGTATCATGCGCTCTAAATCTCATTACGTCGCACTCCAATCCCTATACTTTCGTTCGCAAATATTTTTCCATAAGGCAGCCGCCATCCAAATACTTAGCGGTCACGCACTTCTTACAGTGGACACATTTATTTGCGTTAATATGGTAAACGCCACCGACTAAGGAAATCGCGCCGCTCGCGCAAAGCGATTCACATTTGAGGCATCTGCGGCAGGCGTTATATTTTTTAATCTGATAGCTAACCATGCGTTGTAAATCATCATGACTGGCTACATTCAAAGTTTTCACCTTGGCCGCGTACTCGTAGCCGTCCTGCGAAAACGGCTGTATGGCTAAAATCGGGACATTCGTTCTCACATCGACAACAATGACCTCGCCAATGAGTTTCCGCCCAAGCTCGGGTGCTAGACGGCCAAAAGGTATAAACATCTCTGTAAAAGAATCGTCTATCGCCTTATTCAGACTGTATACTTTTGCGTAGTCCTCTGTGGTGCAGTTGGTAAAATGGATTTTCACATCCTCGGCGGTAGCAAGGCCATTACCGCCCTGCCGGGCTTTCCACTTACCTGTATCAACATAGTTTTCAGCATCCGACTTGCCGATGGAACGAGCAAAGCTTACTAATAACTCCCGCCACTTCTTTGCCTGTTCCGGCATATAAATTGCGGTAAGAAACTGCGCCCGTTCGTTGTTATTCGGACAACACCAACAGCCTACCCGGTCATATCCCAAACGGTAGGCATCATTAAAGTCAATATCATTGCTGAATATGTAAAGCCAGATGTCAATATCCTTCCAATAGAAAATCGGGGAAGCGACCTTCTGCTTTTGGATTTTAATGGATTCGGCGTCATCCTCGATACGTTTATACTTGCTCCGGGCAACCGATTCGCACTTACGTATGCCATAGAATGATAAAATGTCTTTATTCTGGTAAAGACTATTCAGCACACGGGTAATCGGGCCAGTTTTGAACATAGAGCAGCACCATCGTAGCAAACGGGCCGGCGGGCCTATGTCCTCGCAAACCTCATAGAAGTCCTGCTCCTTGTTCTTCGCCGTCTTGAATATGGCTTTAAGGTTGTTCCGGCGAAATCTTGCCACATATTCCAGAGTCAGCGGAAACTCAAGCGTGGTATCGCCAAAAATATATACAAGGCTTGGGTCACCCAGGGCGCGGACTACCAAATCCACCGTCACCGTCGAATCTTTCCCGCCCGAAAACGAAAGCATGATATTCTCGCGGGGATAATCATTAGCGCTTTCCTTAATAAAGGCGCAGGCTTCGTCAAACAGGAAGTTAAGCCTCACTTTGTTTGCCTGCACAAATCGTTCGATATTCTGTTTGAAAGTTAGATCTTTGTTGTCCGGCCGGTATTGCTCCAAGAGCCTGCCGATTTCTTCCGGCGAATATTTTTTATAAGTCCTCAGAGAAACAGCTTTTGGCTTTCCGTCAATATAATAGCGGTTATTTGATGCCCATACGCTTTTTTCGATATACGCAAAAGGCTTGGCCGTTATCAACTCCAGCAAAAGACGTTCATCGGGGAAAACGGGGCGCAAATCGGCACACAGATATGTGGCGTTGACTCCGCATACGGGGCAGATGTTTTTATCTGCTGAGCCCGCTGCCTTGATAAGCGGCACCCGACAATCCCCGCACCAGTAGATCTCAAAAGGATGATCGTCATCGGTCGCACCGCCGCAAAGCTCGCATATTTCGCTATTCGTTTCTCGGTTGCAATTCCTGCACCACAATCCGTGCACCTCCCCTCAAAACCATTCTTTCATTTGTTCTGTTAGATAAGCAGGACAATATCGTTACAAATGCTGCTCCGGCTCGTAATATTCCAACAGATCGCCAACTCCGCACTTGAACAACTCGCACAGCTTACGCAGCGTTTCTTGGTCGTAACGCTGAGTATTGTCATGATACAAGCTTGATAATGCAGTGCGGGAAAGGCCGATTTTTCTCAAACATATCTCCCTCTAAACTCATTTCAATGTTTTTCATGGGTGCTCAGCCTCCTTCTAGCTGTTCTTTTTATTTTATTATCAGATACTGACAGCATAATGTCATAGACATTCATTATTATTTAAAATGAGTATTCTCCCACATTTTTTTGATTTCCTGCCCTTAAATGAATTGGGCAAAAAATTTTGTCTGAAATTGTAAAAACATGAAGGTGCAAATTGTATCCGCGTCGTATTTTATAGGCATTTTTTAAAAAATATGAAAGTTCTTTCATATGAAGGGTTTTGATTTATGATGACAAACAAAGAGCAAATCTTAGAAGTGATAAATAAAGCAACCGGCTAAGTATGGATGATTGCATGAAAAACCTACCCCCTCTGGCTATACCGATGATACCTTGGCCTGTGCTCTCTGGTCATTCTTTAATAGAGAAAAATCTGTTGTCTTCGCTGTTAACCTTGGCTGCGATGCAGACACGGTAGGCGCGGTGGTCGGCGGTTTGGCAGTGGCTTTTTATAGCTATGAGGCTATTCCTGGGCGGTGGATTTCGTAATTAAAACCTGACTAGGTGGCCAGGTTGGATAGGATGGCTGAGGAGATAGGAAAAATACTGATTAAATGAAACATATCTTGTTAAGACATAGTTTTTATTTAAAACAAGATATTCTCCAGATATACCCAGATATCATTAAAACTCATGAGTTATGCACTTAGTGGTAACAACTGGGAACCAGTAAAACTAATACCCAAAAACATTCTTACCTCATCAGGCCAAAATAAATCAAAAAGCCTTTGAAATTTCTGCACCGGTATGTCAAAATTAACACAGACCTGCAGAATTCCTTTTTTGGTCTTCAGCTGGATCTCGCAACGAGTGTGGAAAAGGCTGTGAACCATTTCGCCGTGGGTGAAGCCTTCTTCATCACTCGTTTTTTCTTGATTTACTTGCCACTGAGCATAACTAACCAATGTTTCGGCAGCAAATAACAGCTCAATATGAGTGTGGTGCTGAATTTCCGTTGTAGAGTGGAAATTGTTCATTCCCAACTCCTGCTTGACTATCACCTTAATCGGAAGATATACCAGTAAAAAAATGGTATTCATCGCGATTATGGGGCGATTTTTGATATGTCAAGGGGTATTCAATAAATTATAAAAAAATTTTTCTAGTGGATTGCTAGATATTAACAATAACTGCATAGCTCATGGTTATCATTTACCCCTTCCATGGTTCACCCCATTGTTCTCCAAACGCGATTTGCTCCATGGCTTTACGAGGACGGGGGTCCCTCTCCTGCGCCGGGTAACCCAAGGGTGTCAGCGCAATAAGCCTAAACTCCTCGGGCACTCCTAGAACCTCATGCATTTTTTCCTCGTCAAAAGACCCCTGCCAACAGGTAGCCAACCCCTGGTCCGTAGCGGCAAGCACCAGATGCTCCATGGCCAACCCGGCATCCAGCATATAGAAGTCCTTGTTATACCAGTTCTCAGACTCTGCCGGGTTTGCACATAACACAATGATTACCGGCGCCTGGAGTAGCGCTTTTACGCCCGGATTATGGGGAGAAAAGGTAGTGGTAATAGCTTTACGTTTTTCCTCGCTGGTAATCACCATGAAGCGCCAGCACTGCAGGTTTCTCCATGACGGGGCCTGCCGGGCCGCCTCCAGCATAACAGCAATTTTTTCAGGTTCTACCGGGTCCGGTTTATAAGCCCTGATGCTGCGACGCTTTTTAACTACATCGCTAAATTCCATAATATTGGCTCCTCTCATTTTGAGATGAAAATTCATTACTGTTGCTTATTTTCACTGAATGCAGTGCCGGCATGATTTCTTCCCAAGCCTTTCCCTTTGAGGAATATTATAATATCCGTCTGAAATTTGTCCAGAAGGATTTGTAGCAGCCCCATGGAAATACAAAAGGAAAGGAGGTCTGATAATAATAAAGAGTATATTAACCCGGAAATTACATACAATGATGCTTGCTTCATATCCATTACAAATGGAGGTATACTATGAATACTCTGGTTATAATGGCTCACCCCAACCCGGCCAGCTTTAATGGCGCCATAATGGGAGTAGTAAAGAAAGAACTGGAGAAAAAGGGGTCAGAGGTAAGAGTAAAGGATCTCTACGCCATGAACTGGAACCCTGTGCTGGGCGCGTCCGATTTCCAGCAAATGGTGGAGGGAAAAATACCGGAGGATATCGCCCGGGAGCAGGCCGACATTTCCTGGGCTGAGGAATTGATACTGATCTCCCCGGTATGGTGGTTCTCCATCCCGGCCATGCTGAAAGGTTACATCGACCGGGTGTTCAGTCTGGGATTTGCTTACGATTATACCGAAAACGGTCCCAAAGGACTGTTGACAGGTAAAAAGGCCAAAGTAATCACTACCTCCGGAGCAGACGAAAGCGAAGACAGGCAAACCGGCATGACCGATAGCATTAACAAATCCGTGGTCAACGGCATATTCGGCTTTTGCGGCTTTGATAAGATGGAATACATAAACTGTTTCGGGGTACCCTTTGTAAAGGACGAAGACCGCCAAAAGATGCTGGTTGAAATTGGGAAGTTTGTAAATAAGTAAATATTGAATTTCTTTTATGGTAATGCTTGAAAGGGTATTAGAACACAAAAAGCCTTCCTTCTGTATAAAAGTGCGCAGAGGAAGGCACATTTTTTAAATATAGTCTTTTGGCTCCCACCAATGCTGATAATTTAGGGATTTTTTTATATAATACTAACATGCAAATATCAAGAGGTGACAGACAATGCTGGTTATCGACCGTTTTGAGGGAGATTGGGCCGTAATGGAACTGGGCCGGAAAGTTTTTAATATTCCCAGGCTGCTTTTGCCCGCTGAAGCCAAAGAGGGAGACGTTATTAATATTGATACTTCCATAGACAGGGAGGCAACCGGACGGCTTCAAAAATCCACCGGAAAACTTGCAGACAGCTTATTCGAAGAGTGAGGAGAAAAATATGGCCAGGAAACGCCTTTTATTCTTTCTAATTGTTGCAGTTCTTATCTTTACAGCCGGCTGCGCCTCCCTGAACGCGCCGGATGAACATAAAGGCGCGCTGCAGCCCACCACCCCGGAAACCGGTGTACTGAAAGTACATTTCATTGATGTAGGGCAGGCCGACTGCATACTGGCGCAACTGCCCGGCGGTCAGAACATGCTGGTGGATGCCGGCAATAATGACGACGGTGACACTGTGGTAAATTACCTGCAAAGCGCCGGCGTCAAAAAAATAGACTATCTTGTGGGCACCCACCCCCATGAGGACCACATCGGCGGACTGGACACGGTTATTAATAATTTTGAAATAGGCAAAGTATATATGCCCCGGGTTACCCAGAACACCAAAACTTACCGTGACGTGCTGGATGCCCTGAAAAATAAGGGGCTGAAAATAACAGCCGCCCGGGCTGGCGTCGAAATATTGAGTGAAGGTGGAGTTACCGCCACCATCTTGTCCCCCCATAGCTCTTCATACGAGGGTTTCAACGATTATTCGGCGGTAATAAAACTGGCCTTTGACAGGGTAAACTTCCTACTCACCGGAGATGCGGAGGAACTGCCGGAGAAAGAGATGCTGGCAGCGGGAACGGATCTAAAAGCAGACGTTTTAAAGATAGGCCACCATGGCAGCCACTCCTCTACCACGACTGCTTTCCTGGAAGCAGTCAGCCCAAAATATGCGGTGATTTGCGTGGGTAAAGATAATGATTACGGCCACCCCCACCAGGAAACATTGCAGAAGTTAAAGCAAGCGGGAGTAAAAGTGTACAGAACCGACCTGGATGGAACGGTGGTTTTTAAAAGCAATGGAAAAGAAATAAATATAGAATAAATAACCAAATCAGCACAATTAGTATGGCTGCATAAACACCATTTTTTTTAATACCGGACAAGCTATTCTGGCGTTCTCTGCATTCCATAAGAACTTCTGCAGGGATTAGTTTTATTGCAATGGCTATACCGGCAGGTATGAGGATTAAATCATCGATATATCCTAATACGGGGACAAAGTCCGGTATTAAATCTATAGGACTCAAAGCATAGGAAACTACGATGCCGATTACTATCTTGGCCAATAAAGGTGTTTTCGGATGTTTAAAGGCCAGATACAATACAACAATATTCTTTTTTAACTCCCGCGCCTTTGTTTTTAAAGCAGCAATGCCCATCTATTACCAAGCCTTCAATGTAGTTTTGCTATAGGAATATGTTTTAAGCAGACCAACTCAGATACTATTTTGTCACCTGAAAATAGTCCCTTGGAGTATAGATAAGCACACCTTGAACAGTTTTCTCTCTATAACTGCCAAAATGCTCCAAATCACCGGTAATCAGGTGCGTAGCGCGAGCCTGAATAGCAGCCAAAAGTACAGGACGGTCTTTTTGCGGCAAAACTACAGGGCATGGCATTTCAGGATTAATTTCAGTTACTATCTTTATATCCTCAAGAAGTTCATTTAGCCGGAATATTTGATCCTTTCGAGAAAGGTTACGCATGGCTTCTTCTATTACATAGGCAGATGCTAGAAGTTCACAACGACCCTGTCGGGCCATATCCCAAAATTTTTCTAAACTGCTACTTCCATAAGCAATTGAAAACAATATATTTGCATCAAGAAAAAGCCTATCCATTTAAAAATGCCCAGACCTTTCGTGAGGAATATTTTCAGGATTCAGACCAAGCTTTTTAACCTCATTTAAAGCCCAAGCGTATTCTTCCGCAGTTATAGCATTATTTAAAAGAAATTGAGCCTTGCGTTCCGGGGTATAAATTTCTACAGAAAGAGCTACTGCGGGACGCAAAAGAATTCCTTCCGGTCGCGGTTCAGCTACTAACAAAGTTCCTTCTTCTAAGCCATATTCCTTGCGAAGACCTACAGGGATAACTACTGTTCCCCTCTGTCCCACTTTTAAAGTTTCTGTGTTCATCAGAATCACCTCTGATAATCAGAATATCAGAGGCTGGAGATTCTTGTCAAGACAAATAAGAATGCTGAAACAAAACATGCCGGGGCTTCGCTCAAAGCATCCCGGCATGTTTGACTGATCAGATTATTTGCTTACCCCTGCAGCAGGCATATCTTCCGGTCTTTAATGGCATAAACCTTGTTTTTCGGGACTCAAAGTGTACAGGACCGACCTGGATGGAACGGTAATTTTCCCATATTGCACCTTTATACGCTGTAATGTATAATGTGATGTATAGCACTGCCACAAAAGGATGTGTTAATTTTGAGTGAATTGGTCCGAAAACAATTTTATATCAGCAAGAGCCATGATGCTCTGTTAAAGGAACGGGCAAAAGAACTAGGCACAACAGAAGCCGAGCTTGTACGAAAGGCTATTGAGAACCAGATGGGAAAGATTAGGTTTTCCAGGAAGCACTTGAATCAATGGCAGGAAGAAAGAAAATTCATCCGCGAGTTAATCGAAAATGGACCTATAAAGGGCGGACGTGTCTGGAAACGTGATGATATATATGACACCTAGAGCATTTTTAGATACAAATGTGCTGGTATACGCCTATGACCGCTCGGAACCACTAAAGCAAAGCATCGCTTTTAACCTGCTGGATACACTGGCCAATTCCGGAACCGGCGTAATCAGCGCGCAGGTACTTTCGGAGTTCTTTATCACGGTAACAAGAAAAATTTCCGAGCCTCTCACTTTTGAACACGCCATAACAAGGATCAAAAACTTTTGCCAATTTTGGACGATGCTTGAAATAAATGAAATGATAGTATTAGAGGCTATCCGGGGCGTAAGGGAATACCGGTTTTCATTTTGGGACGCCCAGATATGGGCTGCAGCTAGGCTTAATCAAGTAAATCTGGTTTTAAGCGAAGATTTTTCTCATGGCAGCTTTGTGGAAGGCGTACGTTTTATCAACCCTTTTCTGCCGGAATTCAATTTACATTCCGGATTGTAATATTTCCCTAAAAAAGGATTGGATCTTTAATGCCGCAGAGCATCTGCGGCATTTTTTATGTGCTTTACAAAAAAACATGCCGGGGCTTCGCTCGAAGCATCCCGGCATTTTTGACTGGTCAGATTATTTGCTTACCCCTACGGCAGGTGATTTCTTTCGGTCTTTAATGGCATAAACCTTGTTTTTAATGTCATCCAGGAAGGTATACATCACCGGCACCACCACCAGAGTCAGCAGAGTGGAGGTAATCAGTCCGCCGATAATGGCGTGAGCCATGGGCGCCCTGCCTTCCGCGCCGGAACCCAGAGCCAGGGCCAGGGGCATCATACTAAAAATCATGGCCATAGACGTCATGATAATAGGCCTCAGTCTGGTGCGCCCAGCCGCCAGCAGGGCTTCGTTCCGCTCCAACCCCCGGGCACGCCCCTGCTTGGTGAAATCTATCAGCAAGATGGCGTTCTTGGTTACCAGACCCATCAGCATGATCATGCCGATCATGGACATCAGGCTCAGGTCGCTGCCCATCACAAGTAACGCAAAAATTGCCCCCACAACAGCCATGGGTATGGAAAACATGATGGCAAACGGGTCGATATAGCTTTCAAACTGGGAGGCCAGGATGAAGAAAATGAACAGCGCCCCGGTGATTATGGCCAGTCCCATGGAGGTAAAGGTCTCGCCCATCCTTTCGGACTCGCCGCTGGCGAACATGCTGTAGCCCGGAGGAAGTTTAAGTTCTTTATCTACCCTCTCCTGAAATGTTTTATTAAATTCACCCAGTGACAAACCATCCAGGTTGGCCGACAGGACTATTTCCTTGGAACGGTCAAACCGGCTGATCTGGCTGGGTGAAGTGGCAAATGACTGTCCGGTAACCTGGCTTAGCGCGATCATGGGGGATGGGCCGCCACCGGCCGGCTCATTACTGCTGGTTAAGTATATACTACTCAGGTCATTCATGCTTTTCCGCTGGCCCTCGCCCAAACGCACCCGCACATCGTAACGGTCTTCCCCATCCTCAAACTGGCCCACCACCACACCATTAAACATAGTACGCAGGGTATCCGCCACCTGGGCCGTGGACACGCCCAGGTCTGCCGCCTCGTTCTGTTTGATTTGTATTTTACCCTCAGGCTTGCCGGGTGTATAACTGCTGCCCACATCCACCGCCCCGGGTATGCTTTCCATTATACTTTGAGCTTTTTCGGCATAGTTTTGCAACTGGTTCATATCATCGCCCAACAAGCGGAACTGCACTGTCTTTTCCACATTCAGGCCCGCCTGCATAACTATGGTAGAGCGGATGCCAGGTACCTCATGCAGCTTTTTCCTCAAATCAGCGGCTACCTGGGTAACACTGCGGTCCCGCCCTTTTTTATCCACCAGCTTGACAAATATATTGAGTTTGTCCGGATAAACAGTGGAATATATCTTTACCACTTCCGGATAATCCCGGATTATTTTTTCCAGCTTTTCCGTCATCTGTCCCGCAGCATCAAGATTCAGCCCCGCGTCAAGCTCAGCCTCCACGGTAAATTCCCCTATATCTGAAGCTGGCACGAAAGAAGAGCCCAGCATGGGAACCAGCATCAGGCTGCCCACAAAAAGCAGCAGGGCTACCGCCATGGTTTTCAGGCGGTTCCGCAAAACCACCCCGAGAAAATGTGTGTACGTTATGGTAATGTTTTCAAAGCGCAAATTAAACCAGAATAAAAATTTCCCCAGCGGCCCCCTGGGTTTGATTTCTTCTTCCTTCAGGTGGCGGGAGGCCAGCAGGGGCACCAGGGTGAATGAAACCAGCAGCGACACCAGCACACTGAAAACCACCGTTATCCCGAATTGCTTAAAGAACTGTCCCACCACGCCGGTCATCATGGCCACCGGCAAAAATACCGCTACTACGGTAAGGGTAGTGGACAGCACCGCCAGGCCGATTTCCGCAGTGGCCTCCCTGGCCGCTGCTACCGGTGTTTTCCCCGTCCTCATGTGCCGCACAATGTTCTCTATTACTACGATGGCATCGTCGATTAAAAGTCCCACCGATAGGGACAGAGCCATCAGGGACATGAAGTTCAGGGAAAAATTCATTACTTTCATGGCAAAGAAGGTAGCGATAATTGAGGTAGGTATGGCCAGGGCGCTGATCATGGTACTGCGCCAATCGCGCAAAAATATGAACACCATGATTACCGCCAGCAGCCCTCCCTCTATGATAGTATTAAAAACATCTCTAACTGAATCCCTTATGTACACGGAGTTGTCACTGACTATTTCCAGGTTGACCCCCGGAGGGAGTTCCTTCTTCAGCTCCGTTACCGCCTTTTTTACTTCGTCGGCCACAACCACTGTGTTGCTGCCGGACTGTTTTACAATATTCAGGCTTATAGCCGGTTTGCCCTGGTAGCGGGACAGGCTGTCCCTGTCTTTAACCCCGTCCACCACGGTGGCAATGTCCTTGACGAATAGCTGCACCCCGTCCTTGCGTCCCACCGGAAGATTATTGAAATCATCCGGCCTGCTTAGCTGGCCCATAGTGCGGAGGGTTATTTCCCGCCCGGCGCTGCTCACTTTCCCTCCGGGTACATCCATATTCTCACTGCTTAGACTGTTCACCACCTCCGCGGTGGTCAGTCCGTAAGCAGCCAGCTTGTCCTTGTCCAGGTTAATTTGAATTTCTCTTTCCTGTGCTCCGTAAACATCTATGTTGCCAACACCGCTAATAGTTTCCAGCCGCTTTTTAATCAGGTCATCCACCAGGCTGGTCATTTCCCGTTGGGATATATTTCCTGTAATAGCCATGGTTACTATTGGGAAGGCCGTCGGGTCAAATCTGGCAATGACGGGTTCCTCGACATCCTGGGGCAGATCCCCCCGGATGGTGCCTATTTTATCCCGTACGTCCTGGGCCGCCACCTCGGGAGAAGTTTCCAGGGAAAACTCCGCCACCACCGTAGCCACCCCTTCCTTGGCAGTGGTATAAATATGCTTAACCCCGGAAATCTGTCCGACAGCCTCTTCCAGCTTGCGGGCAATTTTTGTTTCCACCTGCTCCGGAGAAGCCCCTTGCTGAACCACGGTCACCACCACATAGGGAAACTCCACCTCGGGGTAGTCGTTGATGTTGAGGCCAATATAACTGATTAGGCCCAGGGACACCAGGGCTAGTATGATCACCGTGGCAAAAACCGGTCTTTTGATACTGAGATTGGTAAGAAACAACAGCTAACCCCTCCTCAAATTAGTGAACATCCAACACAAAAGTCAGGCATTAATTGGGAACATTCCTCCGACCCCCGGAGCCATTCCAATCGGGGACATTCCTCCGACCCCGGAGCCAGACCCTAAAGAGAGGTGTGTCCCCTTTCCTTATTTAATCCTGATACTGTCCTGGTCCTTCAATTTGTTTACATTGGTTACTATAATCTTTTGCCCCGGGTTAAGGCCGGATTTAATCTCAACCAACTGGCCAATGATCTGCCCTATTTCAACCTGGTGACGCTCCGCCTTGCCGTCCCCGGCCAGAAATACGAAATACAGTCCTTGTTTATCAGTGAGAGCGTCCCTAGGGACAGCCACCACTTCTTTTTCGCCGCTGGTTTTTATTTCCACTTTGGCAAACATGCCGGGCTTGAGCAGGCGATCTTTATTGCTTATTTTTATTTTAGTTTCAAAAACCCTGGCTGATTTGCTGGCTATAGGGTTAATAATATTCACCACGCCGTTAAAAGTTTTACCGGGGTACCCGTCCATGGATACAGCAGCCTGCATGCCCGGCCTGACTTGGGAGATTTTTTCCTGCTCCACGTTAACCACCACGTAAACGGAAGAAATATCCGCCACCGTCATTAGCTGAACACCGGGAGACAAAACCTGGCCCACGTTCACATTACGATTTGCCACCACGCCCCCAATGGGGGAGGCAATGGTAGAATTGCGCAGTGACTCCTCGGCATTAGACACTGCTGCTGTGGCCGAACTGACATCAGCTTCAGCCACGGTTAAGGCAGTGCTGATGTCTTCAAAATCTTTATCGGATACCGCTCCCTGGCTATGCAACTCCTTAAACCGGTTATAATTCGACCGGGCAGTTACCAGGCCGGCCTGGGCTTTCTGTTGAGCTGCCCGGCAGGTGTTCAGGGCATTCTGGTACTCCGTGTTTTCAAGATAAACCAGGCCGTGCCCCGCTGCAACGCTGTCCCCATTATCCACCGCCACCCGGCTAACCCTGCCGGCCACCTTGGCGCTGATGGAAGCCTCATTGACGGCTTCCAGGGTTCCGGTATATTGTATAAAATTCTCCATTTTTTCCTTTGTAGCTTCCTTGACCAGAACTGTCTGTACGTTATTTTCCCCCGCCAGTTTGAGCTTGTCTTTATCCGCAGTGATTTTAGCGCCCGCTCTATAAACACCCAAGGCTATTATCGCCACGACGGGAATTATCAACAATAATTTCCACTTAGATTTCATTTTCGCACTCCTCACTAATTGACTTTTCAGTTAAAATGCCATAAAAAATAATTTTTTTGATCTCATGCAAGACCTGGTTTGAGGTAAGATCAAGCTCACCCGATAGCTTATAATTAAAAAGTGCACTAATTGTGTTTTCCAGGATAAGCCCTAAAACTCCCAGGTGAACGTCTCTTTTTATTGCTCCGGATGCAATTCCCTGCAGCAGTAAATCTATCACCTTTTCCCTTTTAAAAGCCATTATGGCCTCAGTCTTCTCCCACTCCCCGGGAAAATAAATCTGTAGTTCCTTCAGCAATTGGGGGGGAAACTTTCCCTGGCCATAACAATATATCACCGCCCTTAACTTATCCAGCCAGCTTTCCTCGGTTCTTAATGCTTCCAGGGTGCTATTCTTTTCCATCTCCAGATGTTTTGTAAATACTTCGCTGATAATTTGTTTCTTGCTGTCAAAGTGCTTGTAAATAGTCTTTTTGCTGATGCCCAGGTCAGAAGCAATGTCATCAATGGTAAACCTTCTAAAACCGAATTTATTTATTTGCTCCTGCGCTGATTTAAGTATTCTGTCTCTCACAAAGATGCCTCCCAAGAAAACTATATTGGTTCCCTTAGTTTCCAAATGTAAATCTATCAGCTAACCATTTATCAAGTCAAGTTAATAATTTTTTAGCAGCAAGAAATATTTTGATATAAAACGCAAATTATAATTCCTGCTGTTTATCTGAAAATAATTGCACATTACAAAGATGATTAATAAAAAAGTAGGCATATACCAGTAAGGTATGTGCCTACTTTTTTATTAATCATTTGTGTTTTGCATCAGTCTCCTGACAGAGGACGCAGAAAGCTCCTCTCATAACTCAATATACACCCTGACTTTTCCACAAACTTGCAGGCGCCCTGGTAATCGGTATCGGTTTTGCGTGTCTCGCGATATTGTTCATAGGCCGCCAGATTGGGGAAGTCACATAGCTCATAGGCTACGTTATTGGGACCTTCATAAGGCAATAAATAGGTAATATTCATACCGCCCAGCCGTTTAATAACTGGTAATAACATTTTTGTGTATGATTCAAAGCTATTCAGTTTGGCGGGATCAATGATGTATTTTGTATAGCAGGTAATCACTGGAATACCTCCTGTTAGAATAAAACTGTGTCTCAACGTGTGTAATTGTAACTAACAGGGTAGTAAAGATCAAATAAAAAAAATATAAATATTGTATATATGAGTATCAAAGCAGCCGGTAACCCACCCCTGGTTCAGTGATGATATGCCTGGGCCGGGAAGGGTCGCTCTCAATTTTCCGGCGCAATTGGCCTATGTACACCCCGCAGGTAGTGGGTGTCGTTTTCATAGGAAGGTCCCCAGACAGTGCGCAGCAACTGCCGGTGGGTCAGTACTTTACCGGCGTGAGAGGCTAAATTTTTCATCAAATCATATTCCGTAGGGGTTAGTTTTATCTCCATACCGTTGACAGTGACCCGGCGCCTGGCCATGTCAATAACTAAACCGTCGCGGCGGCCATAGCTGGTCCCGTTCCCCACTTCACGAACTTTTTGCCCGGGCCACCCGGGGCACCTGCAGCAGGACCGCCTCCGGGCTGATGTGGGGGGCCAGTCCGGTCACTGTAAAGGGTAAGTAATACCTATAAGCAGCGTCATCAGGATCAATAAAAGGCGGAATGACGTAAAAAAAATATAAAGAAGGGGAGATTAACTTCCCCTTCCAAAAATTAGAATAATGTATTTATGAATTTATCTCACAGTTAGAACCACCCTTTACGCTTAAACCATAAAACCATCCCTCCGCCGATTGCTCCCATCAGGCCAAGGACTGAAAAATAGCCGTACTTCCAGCGAAGCTCAGGCATGTAATCAAAATTCATGCCGTAAATACCGGCGATAAAGCTCAAAGGCATAAAAATGGTGGTGATAATGGTGAGGGTAATAATCACCCGGTTCATCCTCTGGGAATTCAATGACACGTGGCTTTCGATCAAATCCAGTCCCATCTGGCGGTAGATTTCGGTCATTTCCACCAGCCTGATCAAATCGTCCCGGATATCGCTGAATAAAACCCGGTATTTCGTCTTCCAATTATCGTCTGCCGGGTGCAGAATGCCCTGGATCACATCCCTGAGGGGTTCTAGCGAACTGCGCAGGGTAAATAAATCCCTACGAATCCCAAAAATACGATTGATCATTGGCTGGGTGAGGTTTAAGAGGTGTTTGGATTCCAGCTGTTCAAGCTCGTCGCCGAACCTTTTGAACAAAGGAAGGTAATAGTTTACCAGACTATTCAGCACCGAATATAACAAATAGTCTGGACCCTTTTCGATCCATTGGGGAAATTCTCTCATCTGTCCCCATACTTCTTCAATTACACTGTTTGGGGATTGATGAAAGGTTATAATGCAGTTTTTCTCTTCAAACAGGTACAGCACTTCCGGGTGAGTTCTTGAATCGGAAAGCGTGTGCAAAACAAAAAAGCGGTATTCTCCATAATTATCTATTTTGGGCCTGCGGACCTTATGCAGCCGATCTTTCGTCGAAAAATCATGGTGATGCCCGAATAAGCCAGATAAGTATTGGACTTCTTCTTCTGTTGGCTGAGAAAAATCAGCCCAATACCATTTCACCTGGGCAGGGGATACCTTTGGAATTGTCTCTTCAAACCGAATGTCACCATTCTCAAATAGCAGCAATGTCCTGATCATAATAAACCTTTTCAAATTTAGTGTACATAAAGACAGCAGCGGCAAACCGTCTCTTATAATATGTAACAGCTTATTTTGTTTTATATTTATATTTTATATCACGGGGTTAACAATCGTCCAAAAAAATTTTTATCGTTTTTCCAATATATTTGTCATCAACGGTTGGTATCTTGCGATTAAAGTGGCTGTACTGCCGGGAAGAAGATATTTTCTATTTCCCACCCTCAGGGCATATACTATTAAAACTATTTTTGGCAAAGCGGGCGAGTTAATTATGTCCAATGAGTTTTTCACCTTTAGAGAATACATGAAAAAAGATGACGCCATGTTAACGGCGTCAATGGAAGACTATTTGGAAATGATCTACCGGCTGTCCAGGGAAAACGGATTTACGAGAATCAACGATCTGGCTACAGCACTTAACGTACAACCCCCTTCCGCCACCAAAATGGTCCAGAAGCTGGCCGATGTGGGGGTGGTAAATTACGAAAAATACGGCATGATTTTATTGAACAAAAAAGGGGAAGAGATGGGTAGGGCTTTACTGAAACGCCATCAGATCATTGAGGATTTTTTGAAGTTCCTGGGCATCTCCGGGGATGTTTTGGAAGAAACAGAAAAAATTGAGCACACCATCAGCACCCAGACGCTAAACTGTCTTGCGGATTTTGTGGAATTTTTTAAAAGACGGCCGGAAGTCATCCGGGAATTTCATGTGTTTAGAAAAACAAAAGGAGAGCCCTAAACCGGCTTCAAAGGAAAGGGGACACACCTTCTTGGTCATCTTTTTTCCTTACTTTATTACTATTTCACGAAGGAATGTCCCCAATTTATGCCCATCCCAGTAACCTGACTGTCTGGGCCACCACAAAACAGACAGTGATGGCAACACCCAGGGGGATGAGAGCTGCCAGGGCGGTCCACTTGAAGCTGCAGGATTCCTTAAAAATGGTCCAGAGAGTTGTGCCGCAAGGGTAGTGCAGCAGAGAAAACAGCATCATGCAAACAGCCGTCAGCCAGGTCCAGCCGTGTTCTCCCACGAACAACCTGTGCAGCGCTTCCAGACTATCTAGTTCTATCATTGACCCCGTGGCCATATAGCTCATAATCAAAATGGGCATCACAATTTCATTGGCCGGGAGCCCCAGTAAAAAAGCCATGATAATATAACCGTCCATCCCCAGCATCTGCCCGAAGGGATCCAGCCAGTTGGCGGCATGCGCCAGGATGCTTACACCTCCTATATTAATGTTTGCCAGCAGCCAGATGACAGCACCAGCCGGCGCAGCGACACATACCGCCCGTCGAAGAACAAACAGGGTGCGGTCAAAGATAGATCGGGTAATAATCCGGCCTATCTGGGGCTTGCGGTATGGCGGCAACTCCAGCGTAAAGGAGGACGGAACCCCTTTCAGCAATGTTTTGGACAAAACCCAGGACACCGCCAGGGTCGTCACGATACCAAACAACACTATGCCAACCACAATGATCGTGGCGCCGAAGGAAGTGGCCACCCCCATGACCAGAAGGCCGGCAAGAGCGATCAAGGTAGGAAAACGCCCGTTGCAGGGTACGAAGTTGTTCGTCAGCATGGCAATCAGGCGCTCCCGTGGCGATTCGATAATACGGCAGGCGATAACGCCGGCGGCGTTACAACCGAAACCCATGCTCATGGTAAGGGATTGCTTGCCGTGAGTACCTGCCTTTTTAAAGAGATTGTCAAGATTAAAAGCAATTCTTGGCAGGTAGCCCATATCCTCCAGCAGCGTAAAACAAGGAAAGAAGATGGCCATCGGCGGCAGCATCACCGATACGACCCAAGCCAGGCAGCGGTAAATTCCTTCCACAAAGAATCCGTTGACCCAGGCGGGAGCGTGAAGCCAGTATAAAAGCTCCGTCAGCCGCTCCTGTCCCCAGAAAAGGCCGGTTGCAAGTATTTTCGAAGGGACATTGGCGCCTGCCACAGTGATCCAGAAAATAACAGCCAGCAGCAAAAGCATGGAGGGAAAGCCGAAAAACCTTGATGTAAGAATATCATCCAGTTTTTTGTCCCAGTCTATATTGGGTTTTCCCTCGCGGGTCACAACTCTCCCGGCAATTTCCTCCGCCCTGCTGTAGATAGTGCTCACCATGGAATCGTTTAATCTGAGAGAACCTCCCGGGTTCAACTGATTCGCTTCTTTAAGAAGTTCATTCAAGCCTGTGGATAAGGACCCCCGGCTCATGCCAAAACCACCCCTTCCATCCCGGTTAAAACTCCATCTTTCCGGGTAAGCCATTGTTCAACAGCAGCAATCACCGTCTGGTCTTTATCCAGTAAACGGAGCGCCACCCAGCGTGCATTGAATGCTTCCCCAATCAGTTTTTTAATCTTTGGTTCCAGTTTACGGACCGCAACCTCGATTTCTTCTTTGTATCGGACAACATTGGGCTTCGTTTCAATTCGTCCGGTGGCGATGCCGGAAACGGTTTCAACCAACTTATCAAGACCTACCCCGTCCCGGGCCGCGGTGGGAACCACGGGCACTCCCAACTCGGCTGCCAGCGCATGATAGTCAATCTGTATTTTTTTGCGCTCGGCTTCGTCAACCAGGTTGACGCAGATCACCACCCTGGAGGTTATTTCCAATACCTGCAGCACCAGATTCAGATTTCTTTCCATACAGGTGGCATCCAACACCACCACCGTAGCATCAGGCCTGCCAAAGCAGAGATAGTCCCTGGCTACTTGTTCTTCCATAGAATTAGCCATCAGCGAGTAGGCACCGGGCAAATCTATAAGTTTAAATATGAGACCCTGATGAATGTAGCGGCCCTCGGCTCGGAGGACTGTTTTCCCCGGCCAGTTTCCGGTATGCTGGTTAAGCCCTGTTAACGCATTAAAAACGGTGCTCTTACCGGTATTGGGGTTGCCGGCCAAAGCAATCACGTGATCCGCGTTGGAGAATTGGCTTTTACCAAAATTTTCTTTTATGGCGCCAATTCCACAGGACTGGTTTATTAAACCCATGGTTCTACTCCCCTTTAAAATTAATCAGTATTTTATGAGCCTCTTCTTTCCTGAAGGCTATCACGGCTCCGCGTACCCGGTAGGCCTTAGGATCACCCGCAGGGCTAACCCGGATGGCTTCCACGATGGTTCCGGGGACCATGCCAAGGTCCAGCATTCTTCGCCTGGTTATTCCTTCGGCCTGGATGGAATTTACTGTTGCCGACTTTCCGAGGGGCAAATCCCACAGTCTGATGATTTTGTTTGCCGGATAATCATCCTGGCTGTTCTCCATGACGCACAACCCTTTCCTCAATTTTTTCTTCTGTTTAACTAATTTAGCCCCGGCTAACAATTGGTCAAAGAGGTGTCATCCCAATAGTCAACTTATGTCAACGTTTTAGAAGTGGTTACTGGTTATTGCGTTTTTTGTCAAGGTCAATTTATTTCTCAGCAAAAGAGTTTCTCTGGGCTAACAATAGGCATCCTCTAGCCGACAATACATCTTACGTCAGGTATTTTCCATTTGTTACACACCATAATTGGAAATTTTTCCACTACCAACGTCTCCCTTATTGCCATTTCCGTTGTTATCCTCTATATGGCATTCTGGCAGTATCTTCAGCCGGTTGTCGTAAAACCCGGGGGAATGATTGTTTTGGCCATGACCTGGGAGTATATCACCATTCCGTTAGAGGCGGTTTCTAAAAACATCTCAATAGAGAAAATGAAGAGGTCCATAAAAAAATTGACGGGATTGTGGAAGTGAGCGACCTTCACGTGGAGCCTGTCTTCCGAGGTGCAGGCCATGACTGCCCATGTATGCATCCGTGAGAACAGCTTGAAGAACTGCGAGGAGATATTGCATAAACTGCAGCATATGTAAAGGAAGAATTAAACCCTGTTTTGGGGGAAGAAGAAGAACTTTTCAAACAATCACATAAAGCTCATTCCTTCTTCCTTAGTATGTCAATGAGATAAACAAAACAAACTATATTTCCTATCAAAATAGCAACCAGAATATCAACTATGATTGTTTGCTGCAATGTTAGAGCTTGAGATGATATCTCATCTATTCTATTTTTGTTTACAGTTATTAATTCCGCCAACTTATCATTAGCATTTTTCCAAAATGGATATGCTGCAACAATTTTTTTATTGGCAGAATCAAATTTATTTGCTTTTCCGTCTTCTATAATAGCAGGTAATTTTTCTAAATATATGTTCCAATTTTTTTCAAATTCATTATACAGCTCTTTTTCTTCGTAACTTGTTATCATTATTTGATAATCTTTACTGTCTTCATCAATCTTCCGGAGTAGCAATTTTATTTCTGATTCTAAATCTTTCATCCTTTGCTCATTTGTTTCAAGAACCAAATCCGAAACAAGTCGCGGGATACCAGAAACATCTCCGTTTAGTACACCTAAATACTCCAAATTTGGAGTAAGATTTTCGTTAATTTCTCTCGTTTTATTTCCTATGCTTGAAATTTTTCCAAATGATATTATACCCGTCATCATAAACAGGAAAATACCTACTGATATGCATCCTACTAGAATTCTTTTATTATTCATTTAGCCTCATTACCCTTTAGTTTCGGAAATCGAAACTGCTTTCAATTTCATACAATATTTTGCATAATTGACTAAAACTATTTTTCAAGTTGATAAGGAACAACCGTAACCACAACATTTTTTCTAAATACCAACAAGGTTCTAAATAAAAATCCTGTCTGGTTGTGAAGTAGCCGATGCCACCATTTTTTTGTCTCAAATTCCGGAATAAGTATAGTAATATAATCATCCGGGCCTTTTTTCCTTTCGATCTTTTCAATGAATCTGAATAACGGGGCAGTGATTGCCCTGTGTGGAGAATACAGTACAATAAGCCTTACTCCAGGATTCCAGCTTTGCCATTTTTCTTTAACCTTTTTGGCTAATTCTTCGTCGGTTGCGACATACACGGCTATAACGCGGTCGGATAATTTTTTAGCATATTTCAATGTGCTGGCCACAACCCGGGTTACTCCGGCCACTGGCACTATAACAATGTTGCTACCCTCAGAGGTGTTGGTATATTCATGTGGCTGGAGGGCAAGCTGTGCCCTTATATCCTCGTAATGACCGTTAATACGCTTAAACACGTAAATAAGCAGCGGTATAAGCACAAGGATTAGCCATGCCCCATACAAGAATTTGGCCACCATTATTATTACTACGACAATACCCGTTACAACAGCGCCTAAGCTGTTTAAAAATGCCCGGGCAGCCCAGCCGGCATTCTTTTCCCTGTGCCAGTGTACCACCATGCCGGCCTGGGCAATGGTGAAAGACAGAAAAACTCCTAGAGCGTATAAGGAAATAAGATGCTCAGTATTGCCATGATATATTGTTATAAAAACGGCTGCTATGATACTCAAGAGTATTATTCCGTTATTGAAGGTCAGCCTGTCTCCCCTGGCTGAAAGGTAACGAGGCATATACCTATCCCGGGCCAGCAGAGAAAGTAGTGGGGGAAGCCCGTTATAAGCAGTGTTGGCAGCTAAATACAGCACAAGCATTGTAGCGAACTGTATGAAATAATACATAAAGCTCCTGCCGAATGTAACCTCGGCAAGTTGTGACAGCATGGTGACATTCTCAACAGGCATCAAGTGATTATGTATTATTAACAAGGTAATGCCTGAAAACATAACAACCAGTATTACTGACATCCAATATGTGGTTAACTGGGCATTTCTTACTTCAGGTGGCTTGAACATGGGAACACCGTTTGAAATGGCCTCAACACCGGTCATTGAGCTGCAACCGCTGGCAAAAGCACGTAGAACCAGGTACAATACCGTCCAGTCCAATGGCTGCCTCTCTAGTGACGTCTGAGGAATAATAACTGCGTTGCTACTGATGATGTGATAAAAACCCGAGGCAACCAGTGCCAGTATACCGAAAATAAAGGCATAAGTAGGAAAAACGAAAGCATTGGAAGATTCCCTGACCCCCCGCAGGTTAATGAGCATTAGTATTCCGAATAAAACAAAAATATTTAAGCCCATCCTGTAGTCAGATAGAAGAGGAAATGCCGAAACAATCGCATCGGTACCAGAAGAAATGCTAACCGCTACAGTGAGGGTATAGTCTATAAACAGGGCAGCTGCCGCCGTTAGTGCTGCTGTTTCTCCAAGATTTTTTTTGGCCACGGAATATGAACCGCCGCCCCCCGGGTTGGCCTGGGCAATTTGAGTATACGAGAGTGTTACTATACCCAGTAGTGCTATAATAGCTACCGCTACCATCCAGGTATATCCATAGGCAATCGCCCACGGAACGGTAAGAATTAATACTATTTGCTCGGGGCCGTACCCGATAGAGGAAAGTGGATCTGATGAAAAAATAGACATGGCTTTCCATTTAGGCAACTTTTCCCTAACCATTTCCTCGTTATGTAATGGTCTTCCGATCAATAAACGCCTAATGTTATTTGGCATTCTTGAAACCTCCGTAAACAAGTCAATACTTTAGATGTATTAATAGTCGAAAGAAAAACAAAAAGCACAGGAAAGCAAAGCAGTCTTGTGCTTGTAAATTTACACGATGAAACACCATTCCTTTCAACGCTTACGAGGTTAGCTGACGGATTCGGGCCGAAAGATTTAGCCCTACCCTTTCGGTTATCATATTTTTAGCAGATAACCTGATTGGGATTCACCCCAAAAATTGGTTCCCCCGCTTCCCTGATGGGAATTTAGCGAAATTGACTGTATATATTATAATTCTTCTTAAGAAAAAGAAAAGATAAAATTTTATAAAGATTTTTAATCATGTCCTGCCTTTGTTGCACATTTTAAACATTATGCTCAGCATGTTATAATCCACACCGGTGCTACTGGCTGTCGCAATTAGAGTTTCGTCATTACTGCTATGTATGTGAGAATATATGAGGCAGGCTTCGGAGAAGGCCTGCCTTTACCATCTTTTATTTCGTTTTATTGGCGGTTGTTATTCGAAACGAAACCTCGTGGCTAAAATTTGTGCGCAGTGATCAAGCCCATAAAAAAACCTCCCCTGGTTTCAGGAGAGGTTATATTTAATGCCCCTTTTATCTTAAAAAGAAAAGCGCCAGGTAAGCTGTACAGATTATTATCGACATAATCATCATGGGAAAAGCAACCTTAGTGAAGCTTATGAATGATATTATTATACCCCTCTTTTCCGCCATACCTGCCACCACGACATTGGCGGATGCGCCTATCAAAGTTCCGTTGCCTCCCAGGCAGGCCCCCAGAGATAGGGACCACCACAGGGGATTCAAATCAGCAATTCCCCCGAGACGCCCCATATCCTGAATTAAAGGTATCATAGTGGCAACAAAGGGTATATTGTCCACAAAGGCTGATGCTATAGCCGAAAGCCAGAGTATAAGAAGTCCCGTGGGTAGCATGGCCCCGCCGGTTAGCTCCAGCGATTTTATGGCTATGGCCTCAATAATACCTACATGCTCCAGAGCACCGACAACTATAAACAGCCCCACAAAGAAGAAGATTACGGGCCATTCCACGGCTGCCAGAGCGTGTTCAGGATCTTCCCTGGTCAGCAGCAGCAGCAGTGTTGCGCCTCCCAGGGCAATGGTTCCGGATTCCATGTGCAGGTACTGGTGCAGAACAAAACCCAGTACGGTAATACCGATTACCACAAGACATTTTCTAAGTAGCCTTTCGTCCTTTATCTCCTTCTTTTCATCCATGGCCATGATATTTCTTTTCAATTCATCCCGGGTTACCATGTCCTTTCTGTAGAGAATCCTAAGCCAGATCATGGTGGCTATATGGACCACCACAATAACCGGCGTCAGGGCAAACGCAAAATCCATAAACCCAAGTCCCGTTGCGCTTCCGATCATAATATTCGGTGGATCGCCGATGAGGGTGGCGGTTCCGCCTATGTTTGAAGCCACAACTTCAGCTATTAAAAAAGGAATTGGATTTATATCAAGCTGTTTTACTATGGCAAAGGTCACGGGCACTATCAGCAGCACCGTGGTTACATTATCCAGAAAGGCCGAGGTTACTGCTGTAATGGTGGCCAGGGATATCATTATTTTGGCTGGCTCGCCCTTGGCCGCCTTGGCCGCGTATACCGCCATATACTCAAATACGCCCGTGTGCCTGGTAACTCCCACTATAATCATCATGCCAATCAGCAGCCCGATGGTGTTGAAATCCACATACCCCACAGCCTGTTTCTGGCTGATAATTCCGGCTAAAATTACGATCATGGCGCCTGCCAGGGCCACCACCGTGCGGTGTATTTTTTCCAGCATGATCATGGCATATGTAGCCAGAAAAATACCGCCTGTAAATAAAACTTGCGCCTGAGCCGACATAATACTCTCCTCCTTACGCCCTTTCACCGTTTTCTGATATAATTTCTATATGAGGAACCTTTCTGACCCTCATTTTGTGCTCATGAGATATATTAATTCGTTCTATTGTGGTATAAGCCTTTCTCAATTCCTCATTTACACCGACTACTTCCGAGGAAAAATATTTTTCGGCCTCGGTTACTGCCGGGAGTTCGTCTGCCGCGCCCTGTTCCCCCACCACTTTACCGGCTGGAACGGAGGCGTTATCCTTAATGGTTACCCCCGTCACTAAAGCACAGTGGGAAACAAAATTATTCTTACCCAACTCCGCTTTTAAAACCACAGTGTTAAAGCCTACAAAAGAATTGTAGCCTATTTTACAGGGGCCATGGATAACAGCCCCGTGGGCAATGCTGCAGTTTTTCCCGACGATAATGGAACTGCCTTTAAGACAGTGCATGATAACCCCATCCTGTATATTGCTGCCCCCCCCGATGATGATGGGAGAACCCTCATCGGCCCTCAACACCACATTGGGGTATACAGAAACATTTTTTCCTATACGCACGTCTCCTATAAGCACTGCTGTAGGGTGCACATAGGCGGTGGAATCAATAACCGGGAAACTCATATCCCCGTTCCAGGGGGTGGACGGCGCGTTCTGTACATGCATACATTTCCCCCCTGGTTATTTAATCAACGGAGTAAGGCCCACCAGCGGCCAGTAAGTATAAATAAATATGGTCATTACTACCAGCACCAGGATTGTTCCCGGTATGCCCGCCATGAAAAACTCCCCGGTGGTAAACTGCTTAGACTCGTAGGCCATGGCATTGGGCGCGGCTCCTATTAGCAGTATCATGGGCAAGCCCGCCGCGGCTGTAGCGGTATATAGTACGAGCTGCGGGTTAACCCCCAGGTACTGGGCGATAACCAGGGCCACCGGAAGGGTTATGGCTATGGCCGCCACGTTCATGATGAAGTTGGTCATGATAATAACCAGAATGGATACACCCAGCACAAAGAACAACCAGGGGGCTCCCTGCAGCAGGGAAAGCCATTCTATTGCCATCCACTCGGCGGCGCCGGTTTTCCATAACGCAAAACCTATACTCATGGCACCGCTGAACAGCAGAACAATATTCCAGGGGATTCTCTTTTCCAGGTCCTCAACGTTCAGTATGCCGGTGGCGAAAAATACCAGTCCCGCCAGCAGCAACGGTATGGAACGATCCAAACCTTTAAGCGCCGGCACGGCGGCCTGCATCACCAGCAGCGTCAGGGCGCAAGCCACAGATATCACTACAAATATTTCTTCTATGGACATGGGGCCAAGCTCTTTGTATAGCTTCGCTGCCTTTGCGCGCAGACCGGGTATGGTCTTTTTCTCAGGCTTAAATATAACCATCAGCATAGCCCAGGTCAGGAAAACGATAAGCCAGCCCATGGGCATAAGGTGCAGGGAAAAATCGATAAATGAAATATCCTGGCCGGTAAATTCCTTGAAAAAACCCACTGCAGCAGGGTTGCGGGCCCCGCCCAGAAGTGTGCATATGCTGCCGGCCCCGGCGGTATAGGCCATGCCTATAAATAGCGCCTTGCCGAACTTCGTGGGTTTGGTCGGGCCGTCACCTTCGTTATATAGGGACAGGATGGTTAAAAAAATTGGTATGACGGTGGCCGCCACGGCTGTATGGGCCATCAGGTGCGTCAGCAGCGCCGTGACTATAAAGCAGCCCAGCAATATTTTCCTGGTGTCTTCACCCACTATCACCAGCATTTTATAGGCTATCCTCCGGGTGAGTCCGACCTTGGAAAAACTAAGACCTACCAGCAGGGAGCCCAGAATGAATAATACGGTGGGGTCCATAAAATCTCTCATGGCTTCCTTGGCGGGGCGTATGGCAAACAGGGGCTGAAATATGCCTATGGCGATACTGGTAACACCAATGGGCATGACTTCAAATACCCACCAGACGCCGGCCAGCAGGAAAAGACCGATGGCCGATTTACCCGCGGCGGAAAGTTCAAAAGTCTTTCCTGACGGATCCACAGCGGGACTAAACTCGGGTAAAAAATGAAATAAGAACAAAAACCCAAGACCAAGTAACAAAAAAAATATATTCTTTTTATCTAGAGTCATTTTTCTCCCTCCTCATTAAAAACGGCAAATAAGTGAAAACTGCAAATAAGTGCATTTACTCAGTGCATGCAACTTACTTCTTTTCTTCTGCAATCATTGGAAAGTCGATTCTTTTTTCGGCAAAGGCATTTACTATAATTTTCATATAAAGCAGCGAGGTAAAATAAATATTCATTATGTCTACTCCCGGCAGGCTTACGCCCTTAATTGCCGAAGTCATCCTTTTCGCCACGTAGTCCATGTGTTCCCCGCTCTCTGAAATGACTCCGATGCCACGCCCCACAATCTCTGTGTCGGCTTTTCTTGCACTAACCAGATAGTACTTTTCTATGGTGGTTGCTGTATTCAGCACAGCGTTAGCCTGACGCTGCACATATATAATCTGTGCCTCATCACCCGCCTTTCTTATTTCTTGTGAGTTGTAGGATTTTTCACATATGAACAGTAAAAAAAAATCTTTAGAGTAGTGTTTTTTTATGTTTTGAACACACACAACGTCAGAGTCAAAAAGATCATATCGCAAGGGAAAGCCACAATCATCGAATACAAATACCCCTGTCAGATTCGAATTAAATACTCCAGCCAACTGCTTAATCAGTATAATAATTCCTCCGGGCTTTTTATTGTGTGTAATGATCTTCAACATATTTTCACTGTAATCTTCTGCTGTCCCACCCCGCCGTTCCTTCTTTTTATTTTCTGACAAAAAGACTCTTTTAATTGTGTTTGCCGGGCTTTGGGAAGGATAAAAAACTCTTTCTAAAGCCATAATCATAGATGTTTTATAGTGTTTCCACCATGTCAGGCCACACTTGTTCATTTCCTTGCCCAGCTTGATCAGTTCCTGCAGCGTTTCCATTACATAAATCATTTTTGATTCGGGCAGGTGGTCAAGATTGGCCAGATTCATAATCATTCTCTGCCTGGATTTGTCACCATCCCTGTAGCTTTCCGACAGTCTTAGATAACTGTATTCCCTGCCCCTGTAATTTGCTTTCACCAGCCTGAAATACATCGGCGTACCCCCATAAACAAATTACTCTATTGTCACCACCCCTTATACTTTATTTCACCTTTTATGGCAGAAGCCCCCCCTTGGCATATATGAAAGAATTCACTTGTCCATATAGCTTTTGATATATAGGCATAAACGTCACTACAAAGTCTGCTTTATTATTCAGTATTTTCATGTCCCCTTATTGAGAAATATTATACAATCTATATTTCTTTTTGACAACACCTTTTTGCCACTACAGTAAAAAATTCCGCCAACTTCTACGTCCACACCAACAACAATAAACAAAAAAAATGACAAGCCAACTGCTTTGTGTGTTCTTGCACAAGTCGTTGGGCGGCTATATAATTAATAAACGTAGTGTATCTTGCCTTGTATTTTTTTTAACATGATTTTGTATTCAGGAGTGATCATTAATGAATGATTTTTCGGAAGCAAAACTGCAGGATTTGTTTATACCCCTGGATGAATTCCACTGGGTCCCCGCCAATGCAAGCCTCGGCGAAGCTGTTATGCTATTTACTAAATTTAAAAATACCGGTCAGATTATCCTAGTCCGCGACAACAACCTGCCTGTTGGTTTTATTAATATTGAATGTTTTTTGGGATCAATTGAACCCAATAGTCTTGAAGGGGTTTCAATAAGAGGTAGAAATGTAAAAACATCAACAGGGTCCATACCCGTATTCTGGAAAGGTAAATTTTCTGACTGCTGCATGAAACTAAAAGATTTAACCGCAAAGGACGTTATGGTTCCGTTTAAAACCACTATAGGAGTGAATGAGCCCCTGATAAAGGCTGTATACAATCTCAACAAGTACAAAAACGATGTCATACCGGTAACGGAAAACAACCAGATTATTGGCCTTATAGGCTACAACAGTATCTTTAAAGAGATTGTCAGCCTGACTAAAAATAATTACGCTGAGGTTATTGACATAAACAAAGCGATTACTCCTAAAAAACAGCCCGCAGAAAAATCGGAAACAAGTTAAATACATCTAAGAAAAGGCGTTATATTGATAGAACACAAAAACCCCGGAGAAACAACCCGGGGTTTACTGTCGTGGGGAATGCGGGGATTTTTAATTACGGCAAATTTCCAGCAAATATCTCTTGCTCTGGTATGAGTGTTGCGTTTTTTTTGCTATAATATAATCCTGTATGAAATAATTGTAGCTATGCAATAGAAATGGTGATTAATTTTGAAACGAAACCATACTATTATTTATATTTTCCTGTTATCTTTAATCTGCTGTTTGCTATCCTTACCCCAGCCGTCAATTGCCGGCACAACAGAACCAGGCCACTTTATTATCGTGGTGGTCGATCAAATTGGTTTCAGCGACCTCAACGATCCCTCGTTGGAGAACTTTAATTATCTGATTAAAAATGGGGCCATTGCCTTAATGAACAACCGCACCGGCGGCGCCACAATATCAGACAACACTTTCACCACCATTGGGGCCAGCAGCCGGGCTGTGGGGTATCCGGCGGCAGCGCAGGCATTTAACGTACGAGATGTAGTTAACAATAATGCTGTGCAGGATATTTACTTTCGCCGAAACGGGCCGCTAAGCATGAGCCCCCAGAATATTGTCAACCTGAACACTGAGCAAATAAAAACACTAAACAGGGATTACCATTATAACGTACAAATAGGCGCACTTGGCAGCCGGCTGAACTCCGCTAAAATTAACGCCGCCATAATTGGAAATGCAGACGTGCCGCCTGAGGATTCCGGCTTTTCCGGCTATACATACGGACGACAGGCAGTTACCATGATTATGAATAATAATGGAGTTGTTGATTACGGTGACATTTCCGGCGATTTAATAACCAGCGATAAAAACGCTCCTTTTGGCGTTCGCACTGACGAAAATAAACTGTTTTCCCGTTTTATTGAAAATTATCAACGCTGCCGGGTAATAGTCATCGACTTCGGCGATACCACCAGGGCAGCTATGTACACAGAAAAAGCAAATGAAAAAGTAGCTGATAAACACACAAAAAACGCAATCAAAAGGGCCGATAGTTTTATAGGACAGTTATTGCAAAATGTTGATTTAAGACGGGATTGTATTGCACTGGTAGTCCCTACACCCTCTATTAGCAACAGAAATCTGGACAATACAATGACCCCCATTGTTATGGCAGGACGCGGCATTGGCCAGGGGCTGCTGACCTCCAGCACCACTCACCGTACCGGTATCATAGCAAATATTGACCTGGCTCCCACTATACTCCATTTTTACGGTATTGATAAAACAGAAACCATGTATGGCCAGGAGATTACATCCGTTCCTTCCGGTAATCAAATCGGGTACCTCGGGGATGTTGAAAATAAGCTTGTGAATAATACCCTGCGCCGGCTCCCCATGTTAAGCACCATCGCTTATTATATAATGGCTGTATTAACGCTGTCGTTGACCGTGTTCATATTGCATCTTTTTAGTGTGGGAACATCGAAAACAGTTAAAAAGTTACTGCTGGCAAATTATCTGGCTATATTTTCACTGCCCCTGGCCCTTTTACTGCTGGCCGCCCTGGGAGCCTTAACCGTGCCGGAATCCTTCGCCGGGCTTGTGGCTATTGTTTTGCTGATTACTGGACTGTTCTACCCGCTGTATAAAAAATATAACATCCTTTATTACATTTCTGGAATTTGCCTGTCTTTTATAGCAGTATTGTTTGCAGATCTTTTTACCGGAGCCAATCTGATCGTCACCTCACCGCTGGGATACGACCCCCAGTACGGCGCCAGGTTTTACGGCATAGGCAATGAGTTCATGGGGGCTGTGCTAGGAGCTTCAACGCTGGGAATCGCAACATTTATGGATATAAAGAAATTCAAAGGCCGGCTGCCGCTGGCAAGTGTCATTATGCTGGGCGTTCTTTTTGTGCTGGTATATCCCGGCCTGGGTTCCAAAGCCGGGGCTTCCATATCCGTCACAGCTGCTTTCGTAACATTGCTATGGCTTCTGTCCGGCTACCGCACCGGCAAAAAACAGGTGTTAATTATTATTATTGCCGTACTGCTGGTATTAGCAACCATTTCACTCATTGATTCAGTAGGTGTTCCCCGTACCCATATAGGCAGGGCAATTAAAGAATTTCAAACAGGCAGTTGGGAAAACATTTATAATATAATAATCAGAAAGATAGAGATGAATTTTCGTCTGATGCGGTACTCCTACTGGAGCGGTGTACTTATTGTTTCGCTGTTTTTAATGCTGTTAATGTTTAAATTTAAACTAAACTTCTTGGACAATATTCGCAAAACCGCCCCCCAAACCCTGAGCGGATGCTGCGCCGCCCTGTTGGGGGCCGCAGTGGCGCTGTTTACAAACGATGCGGGAATAGTGGCCGCCGCTACGGCGGTAATATATCCGGTCTTTTGCTTGTTGTCATTAAACCTGCTGCACCTGAAAAATAACAATTGTACTACAGGCAAATATAAGTGATCCTTGGGTTCGGAAGTGGTTATTCCCCTACCGAACCCTTAGCGAGAACTAAGCAGCCGGGATCACCCGGCTATCTTCTTAAGTGGTATGGAATTGTTGTTACAACTATTTCACTGCTGAATACCAGCAGATTTTGCAATATCAATCCGGTCTGGTTGTGCAGAAAACGGTGCCACCACCTTTTTACCACAAACTCCGGTATTAAAACCGTTATGACCTCGTCGTTACTTTTCCGCCTTTCCTCCTGCCTTATATATTCCACCAGGGGGTCGAAAACCGAACGGTATGGAGACGGTAACACTACCAGTTCCACCCCGGGGTTCCATTTGTCCCATTTGGCCTGCAGTTTTTTTGTCATTTCAGGGTCGGTGGAAACATGGACGGCCTTTATGGAGCCGGTGAGAGTTTTTCCGTAGTCTATGGTGTTTGCCACAACGTTGGACAAACTGGCCACGGGAACAATTATTATATGCCTGACATCATCCCTGTGTATGTAATTCTCGAAATCCAGTTCCTCCCTTATGCTCTGGTAGTGGCTGTTAATAGATTTGAACAAATAGACCATGGAGGGAATTAGTAATATAACCACCCAGGCCCCATGTTCAAATTTTGTAACGGCAATGATTACCGTAACCATTCCGGTCACTACGGCACCCAGGCCGTTAATTACCATCTTTTTCTTCCAATCCTGCCCCTTTAGATTAATCCACCTCTTCACCATGCCACTCTGGGCCACCGTAAAAGCTGTAAAAACCCCAACGGCATAAAGGGGGATCAGCCGCGTGGTCATGCCATCAAAAACATAGATTAAAAACCCCGCCAGGAATCCCAGAAGTATAATACCGTTGCTAAACGCCAGGCGGTCACCCCTCAAAGCCAGATAACGGGGCAGGAACTTGTCCTTGGCCATCATAGATGCCAGCAAGGGGAACCCGGCAAAAGCGGTGTTTGCAGCAAGCAGCAGAATCATACCCGTGCTGGCCTGGAACAGGTAAAAAAAGATACCCTGGCCGAAAACCTTCAAAGCTACCTGGGATATAACCGTCATATTCTCCGAGGGTACCACATGGAAATACCTAGTTAAAGCTGTCAACCCTCCGAACATCAAGAACAGCAAGATTGCAAGCAGTGCAAGAACCTGTTTGGCATTTTTACCCTCCGGCTTTTTAAAATTAGGAACCGCGTCACTTATTGCTTCAATTCCCGTTAAAGCAGTGCAACCGGACGAAAAGGCCCGCAGCACAACCCAGACCAGTGCCAAGGTGTCCAGATTGGCAACTGTTCCCTGAGGTATGGCAGGAGGAGCTAATTGAGCACCTCCTGCCATAGTTTTATATAAACCAATTACGAGGAGTATAAACATACCTATAATAAAGGAGTAGGTGGGGTAGCTGAAAAATGTGGCCGATTCAGAAACTCCTCTCAAATTCATCAAGACCAAAAATACTATGATCATCATCGCTATAGTAACCCTATGCGGAATTGCCGCATGATAGGCCGATGTGAGAGCCGCCACTCCTGCTGAAACGGATACAGCAACGGTAAGCAGGTAATCAAACAGCAGTGCCGCTCCTGACACCAACCCCGCCGTAACACCAAGGTTTTCCTTGGCAACTATATATGCTCCGCCGCTGCTTGTTGGGTAGGCGCTTATGATTTGCCTGAAGCTAAAACTTACTATAAATAAAAGAATTATAATTGCAGCCGATATGGGTGTGAGAAAGTTGAAAGACATTAGTCCTATCACGGGCAATAATACGTGTAAAATCTCCTCACCTGCATAGGCAACGGATGATAATGCATCTGAAGAAAGAATAGCCAGGCCCTTGGGAACCGAATAGCGTTCATGTTCAATACGGCTTGAATCCAACGGAGACCCGATGATAACCCTACGAAGAGTTTGCAGCATAAATTTTCACCTCATAATATCTGCGTTTCTGCAATAAATAACTTTTTAATTTAATTTATCCAGTTCATAAATCTATTGGTAATATTAAACCCATAGACTGGATTTTACTTTACTAAAATACAGATAAAATCCAGGATAGTCAATAGCTTATCCCCTTTCAAGGTTTATCCTAAACTCAATAATCCTAAATACCACCGAAAATATTTTTTATTTTTAAATGTTGTTTTTTTCCCGCGTTTCATTTTTATAGTGAAAAATAAAAAACCCCGCTCAACGGCAAGGGTTCTTTTTCAAAAAATTATAAACAGGAATCAGTTTTCACTTTCAATAAATCACCCCTGATAACAAATTTATCTCCTGCTTTGCAGGACGAAGGGCTGTAACGCGCCGTCACTATTAAACAGTCTTTTGTAAGAAAGAAGCACCAGGATAAGGGAACCTATGCCCACGGCGGCGCCAATCATCAACATGACCACAATCTGATAGCGCACGGACTCCCGGGGGTCGGCCCCGCCCAGAATCTGCCCCGTCATCATTCCCGGCAGGCTCACCAGCCCCACCACCATCAGTGAGTTGATGGTGGGCATCATGCCGGCCCTGATGGCCTCCCGGGCACTTGTCTGAATCGCCTCCCAGGGGGTGGCCCCGAAAGTTAGCAGAGCCTCTATTTCAGCCGCCCTGGATCTGGCCTCGCTGTAGAGCCGATCCAGGGAAATAGCGACGGCGTTCATTGAATTACCAAGAATCATACCAAAAATGGGAATGACTATTCTGGCTGAATACCAGGGGTCGGGGGCAATAATCAGTCCGGTAACAATGGAACCCACCAGAAAGGTGCTGGCCAGCAGGGCCGCGAAAGACAGCAGGGCCGGATAATCCGGCACATTTGGTGTCCTCTTTACTGCTGTTCTTGATGCCACATAGCACATCATGGTAACCAGGGCAATTACCAGCCAGAGACTGTTAATAGTGAATATGTACGTCAGGGCGTAACCCACCAGGGTTAGCTGGACGAATGTCCTTACGGTCCCCCAGATTAGCGGCTTCAGCAGGCCCAGTCTCAAAAAGGAAGAAATCCCCCCGGTTATTAGCACCAGAAGTACCGAAAGAGCCAGTTGAAAATTGGAGATGGGTATGATGCCTTGATTCATCTGCACTTTCCTCTCAGCCGTTTTGTTTCCACTCTGCATTCGGTCGCAGCAACGCCTTATAAAGGCCGGAAATGATTCCTCAGGGAATATCCAAAAAGGAAACCTGCTTCAACACCCCATAATCATCATTGTGAGAAACCAGCAGGGCGACCCTTTCCGGAGCCTCCAGCCAGCGGAAAAGCACCCCGTAAAAGGCCTGACCGGACTTTTCATCCAGTGCCGCTGTAGGTTCGTCAAGAAGCAGAACCTGAGGTTCAATGAGTAGTGCCCGTACAAAAGCCACCCGGGCAGCCTCACCGCCGGACAGGGTCCTGGCATCCTGCTGCAGCAGGCTGGGAGGCAATAGCAGTTGGTCCATTATTTCCCCGGCCATTTTTATATCAAACATTTTACTGTTTCTTATGGCAGTAACGCCAAAAGGCTTGGACAGATTTTCAGCCACGGTTCCGTCAAAGAGAGCCGGTTTTTGCGCCAGGTAATGCACTCTGGTTCGCCAGGAAGTGGCGTTAAACTGCCCCCAGCCTACCCCCCCGAGCCGCACCTCGCCCCCTGCCGCCGGCTGCAGTCTGGCCAAAACCCTCAGCAGGGTAGATTTGCCCGCCCCCGAAGGCCCGCGCACCACCAGAACACCGCCGCCGTCCACCGAACCGGATACAGTTATCCGGCGGGCATCGTCTCCCCCCGGGGCAAAGGCAAGGTTATTAAAATAGAAAAGCACAGTTAATTAACCTCCCCCAGGATACACCCAACTTAAACATATAACAATCCTTAGAAGCAGTCAATTCGTGTAAAGTAAAAAACGCCTCCCGGCGTTTTTTACTTTCCTACGATGTCTTTTAAAGCATTCATAGCATTTATTGCAGTTGGGAATCCGGCATAAGGCACTGTCTGTATAATAATTTCCTCAATCTCTGCTGGGCAGGAATCGGCTAGTTCCCGACGAAATATACTTTTTGTACATAAAAAAACAGTGAGGTACAGTCTATGTCAAACCAAAAGCAGGATGCTAAAGGAAACAGGGTAATCATAAGCGTGCTGGGGCCGGACCGGGTCGGTATAATCGCGGGAGTCGCCAATATACTTTCGGAAAACAATATTAACATACTTGACATAAGCCAGACCTTAATACAGGAATATCTGGCTATGGTGCTGATTGCTGATATGGAGAAAAGCAAAATAAACATGGGTGAGTTAAAAGACAAGCTTGCGGCAAAGGGCCGGGAATTGGGCATAAAAATCGACGCCCAGCATGAGAATGTTTTTAACTTTATGCACAGACTTTGACAAATGGATATCAATTACGGTAAAACAGGTTAAACATTTCCGGTTTGGGGGATTTTAATATGCTGACGATGGCAGAAATTATGGAAACAATTAAAATGGTGCAGGAGGAGAACCTGGATATCCGCACCATTACCATGGGCATCAGCCTCAGGGACTGCTCCGGCCCCGACCCGGCAGCGGTCCGCCGGAAAATTTACGACAAGATAACCTCCCTGGCCGGCAATCTGGTGAGGGTGGGCGAGGAAATAGAAAGGGAATACGGCATACCCATAGTAAATAAAAGAATATCTGTCACCCCCATTTCCCTGGTGGCCGAAAGTTGCGATGTAGACGACTTCACAGGCTTTGCCCGAACCATGGACGAGGCCGCAGCAGCGGTGGGGGTTAATTTTATTGGTGGGTTCTCTGCCCTGGTGCACAAGGGGTTTACTAAAGGAGACCTGCGCCTGGTAAAATCCATACCGGCAGCCCTGGCTACTACCCACAGGGTATGTTCCTCCGTTAATGTGGCCACCAGCAAGGCCGGTATTAATATGGACGCCGTATACATGATGGGCAAGATTATCAAGGATACAGCCGGACTTACAGCGGACAGGGACGGACTGGGCTGCGCCAAACTGGTGGTCTTCAGCAATGTACCCGAAGACAACCCCTTTATGGCAGGCTCCTTTCATGGCATAGGAGAGCCGGAATCGGTAATTAATGTAGGGGTATCCGGGCCCGGGGTAGTTAAAAATATGGTGGAAAAGTGCAAGGACGCTGATTTCGGGACCCTGGCGGAGGCCATCAAAAAGACTGCCTTTAAAATTACCCGCATGGGTGAACTTGTGGGACGTACAGCCGCCAGTCGCCTGGGTGTACCCTTCGGGATAGTGGATATTTCCCTGGCCCCCACCCCGGCGGTGGGTGACAGCGTGGCGGAAATACTGGAACACATGGGACTGGAGAGATGTGGCACCCACGGCACCACCGCCGCCCTGGCCTTGCTTAACGACGCCGTGAAAAAAGGTGGGGCCATGGCTTCCTCCTATGTTGGCGGGCTTTCCGGCGCCTTTATTCCGGTAAGCGAGGATGCGGGAATGATCAGGGCTGTGGAAACAGGCGCCCTGAGCCTGGATAAACTGGAGGCTATGACCTGTGTATGTTCGGTAGGGCTTGATATGATTGCAGTGCCCGGAGACACTTCCGCGGAGACCATTGCCGCCATTATTGCCGATGAAGTGGCTATAGGCGTGATCAACCACAAAACCACCGCAGTGAGGATAATACCAGCGCCGGGTAAAAAAGTAGGCGACCGGGTGGAATACGGTGGTCTCCTGGGCCATGCCCCGGTCATGCCGGTGCACGGTTTTTCCTCCTCCATTTTTGTTCGCCGGGGAGGCAGAATCCCGGCCCCGGTAAGCAGCCTTACCAACTAATCGCCTGGCGGTACCATGTCAAACCGCTCATATATTTTTCATACAGAAAGCCCCATGGCTTCAGCCACATCAGCCAGGGGCTTTCTGGCGCATTCTGGTTATACATGTTTATATGCAGTTATAAAAATTACCTAAAATTACATAAGTTTATGCGGTTACCTGCCTTCATCGGGAGGAAATTATCATATTCTGTTGAAAACTTGTAGAAATGCCTTTTTTCACCGGAGGGAACGATGAAGAAAAATATTCTTTTAATATTCTCAGTTGCAATGATTATGCTGCTGCTTGTAATGCCCGGCTGTACCAGTAAAACCGAGCAGACCTCCACGGACAAACAAGGCCAGACGTCTTCCACCCAATCAGGCACTACAGAAGAACAGGGGCAGGAAACAACCGGGGAGAAAATCACCAAGGCCCTGGCCGGCGTAACGGCCTATCCTGCCGGTCAAGGAAAAAGCCAGGAGGAGGGCAAAATGCCTCGGTCGGAAACAAAACTGTCTCCGGTACCCGAGGTAACTGCGGACGAAACACTGACTATAAAGGGGAAAACCAAGGGAGTAAACAAGATTTTTGTAAATGGTGAGGAAACCCAGGTAGATCCCCAGGGCAGTTTCAAACATGATGTACGATTAGAAACGGGCGCAAACACTATTGAAGTGGTAACTCTGAATCCCAAGGGCATACCCGACAAGCAGAGCATCACAGTCACATACCAACCGCTGGCTCCGAAGTTGCTGGCCCTGGCCCCGGACAGCAGCGACACCGAAACGGTTACTATTTCCGGTCAGACCGGGCCGGACTGCTTTGTATACGTTAACAGCAACCGCACCAAGCCGGACAAAAAAGGGAATTTTTCGCTGCCGGTTCAACTCAGGCCTGGCGCAAACACTATAAAAGTTGTATCCACTAATCCCCAAGGCGGGCAAGCGTCTGTAACAAATAACGTTACGTTTAGCCCCCCCGAACCCAGGCTGGTGTTTATCCTGCCAGACAAAACCGCCAGTAAAGAACTGGCCATAGGCGGTATTACGGATGCCGGCGCAGTGCTGATAGTATATGTTAATGATGTTAAAACCAATATCAACAACAGTAACGGAACCTTCACCGGCACTGTTCAACTTCAGGAAGGACTAAATACTATTACCGCACAAGTCGCTAACAAATGGGGTCAAACCAGGACGGTGCAAAAGAGAATTAACTACGAACCGGTCTATGAGGACGAATACTATTAGAAGTGAACCTCTATAAATTTATCAATTTTACTACTGGGAGGATTTCTGTTGAAGAAATATGTACTGCTATGCCTGGCGCTTTTATTGATTGTTTTTAGCGCCGGCTGCACTAAAAAGGACTCCACGGTCATCTTACAGAAAATACAGTCGGAACTGGACAAATACGAAAAAAATATGATTACCTTTTATCAGTTTAAAATGATCCCCGATGACCTCGCATTCCCCGGCAACCTTGCGATTGACTACATGGACAGGGCACAGCAGAGCACGGACACCCTAAAGGATTTGGATCAACTGGCCGGCTCTGTAAAAGATGCGAATTTAAAAAAAGAGCTCAATAACTACATTAGCATCTCCAGGAATAGAGAACTGCTGGTTATACAGTATCTTAACGACATTCGGAAGGATATTAATTTCCAGTCCACCGGACAGATAGATTTAACCCGCCCGGACACTGATTTAATAGTTGATGTTAACAGGTATCTGCACAACCTTCCGGAAACCATGCTGGATATGGAATACAGCCTGAAAGAAAGCCGCCAGAAACTGGATACTATTCTGGCGCCCAAGAAAAAATAATTTAAATTAATCATATAAAAAAGGCCCCTATGAACTGGTTAAGTTCAGCAAAGGCCTTTTTTTATGTGTTAAGCTCTTTTCTTCAGCGCCTCCGCCAGCATGGTGGCCAGAGTAGCATCGTGGGATTTAATGGTGGCCAGATACATGAACACACTACCGGGATAGGTTATGGCTTCCGGCAGGACAGTGTGCTCCATGGCCGTCCGTACCAGGGCTACCACGCAATCAGGCGAGTGATTGTCCCGGCATTCCTTACACTGCCGGCAGGTTTCCGCCAGCACCGGGGCAACGGTTTCCGGATAATAGGGCTTAAAATCGCCAGCGGGGATCAGCCCCGCAGCCCCGGGAATGTCCAGCATGCCCTTCTGAGCGGCGAAATTAAGAACCTTTTTCGAAAAACCCACCAGGCAGCTTGATTCCTTACAGTCCGTAGTATCCAGCAAGTCGCAGGACCGGCATATCTTTTCCAGCAGCGCCTGTAGAACAGCGGGATTTATTTCATCTGTTTTTCTTAGTTGTTCCATTATACAACCCCCCCTCCTTTACTGACCGGACAGTAGAAATTTTTTAAATTCATTATTGTCAGTTTCAACTGAGCAGTTTACTAATTCATCGGGAGGCATAAACGCCCCAAGCCCCAGCCTGGAAATAGCGCGGCCAAGTTTTTCCCCCGGCTGGGCCAGAGCGCTGAAACGTTCCAGCACGTGGTCAAGTACGGCATATACTGCCCCGGTAGTTACTTTGCGGGCGATTAGTTTACCGTGCAGAGGTTTTGCGCTGCCCCCGTAACCCCCTATAATCACGTCGAAGACATCCTTCCCCACGGCAACCACCCCGAAGTCCGCGCAGTGCGGGTCTACGCAGCCCCTGTAGCATCCGGCCACCGCAATCTTAAAATCCTTGGGGGCCTGCCTGCCCAGATATTTTTTCTGCAATTCAATGCCCAGGTCAAGGGCCTCGCCGGTGGAACGGGGGCAAAGAGCCGCATTGCCTGCGCAAGCCTTTACCGCCCGGATTACGTCACCGTAAGGAGACAAAACCAGATCCAGTGCAGGCAGTGCTTCAATCAGGGCCTGCGCCTTTTCCTCTGCCAACACAACCACCATGGTCTGGCGGGAAGTCAGCTTGACCCTGAAAGCCTCCAGTTCCTCTAACTTTCGGGACAGCCCCGACAATTGTCCGGGGGTTAACACTCCGCAGGCCGCCACAACATCCACGGCGACCATGCCATTTCTCTGCCGAAATACTCCTGTGCCCATAACAGTCACTCCTTTGGTGTTACTTTTTCTGGCGGCTTCCAGTTGCCATTTACCACACCGGTAAAATACTCCCTGCCATCCCCGGGGCGAATGGAAAATCTGTTAATAAACATAGAATTGTCGCCCGGGTGAACATATCCCGAATGCACAGTAAAACCCAGCCGGTAGCCCATGGAGGATGCCGCCTCAACCGCGTTCTTGCTTCCGGCTCCATAGGGATAGGCTATAGCGGAGGGGACGGGGATACCAACCATACCCAGCGTATTATTAAAACGCAGCAAATCCTCCCTTATAACGTCGGTTCCGAGCACAGTCAGGGCGGCCTTGCCGTCAATAAGCCTGTGGTTGTCGTAGGTATGGCAGCCGAATTCGAGCAACCCTGTCCTTAGCATGGTTTTAATCTGATATGTGGTCATGTGACGGTTAGGCACACTGGCCCCCACGGTGACGGGCCCGGTTCCACCGTATTCATCCCCAGGTTTTTTTCCAATTACAAATATGGCTGCCCTGAAACTATAGCGGCTCAGCAACGGAAAGGCATAAATATAATTTGACTCGTACCCGTCATCAAAAGTAATCAGCACCGCCCGGCGGGGGGGATTAAATCTGCCGGCCAAAAACTCCTTCATTTCTTCCATGGTCATGGTGTAAAAGTTGTTATCGTACAGGTATTTCATTTGCCAGGAAAATTCTTCCACAGGCAGCACCGCAGAATTGGTCAGGTGTTTTCCTGTGGAGGATGGCTCCAGGTGATGATAAGTAAGAACCGCCACCTCTTCACGCGGTGCGGGAAGTCCGGCGGGAGGAGCGTCAGCGGCATATGAAGCCTGGAAGGGAAATAACAAAAGAAGAATTAGCAAAATTGCTGCTTTGCGCATGTCATTACCTCATGTCCTTACAGTTAACAGTTATTCGCGTATAAAATAGTATTTGGCATGCCTGAGAAAAATCCTCCAAAAAAACAAAATTTCGGGAAAATATATTACGGCAAGCTGTCTTACTCAACACTTTTCTCCACTCTGCCCTTTTTCACCCATAACTTTTCACCGTCCGTTGATACTACCACAGCGCCATCCCGGTCAGTGCGGTATACCTTTACCCCCAAATCATCCAGCCAAGTCAGGGTTTGGGGATCCGGATGGCCGAAGGAATTGTTTTTGCCAACGGATATCACAGCCAGACTTGGCCTTGTTTGCTCCAGGAATTCCCGGGAAATATAGCGGCTACCGTGGTGAGGCACCTTTAAAACGTCGCAAGCCAACCCGATTCCTGCTTCCAGCAGCCGCCGCTGGGACTCCTCCTCCATGTCGCCTGTTAGCAGGAATTTTTCCCTACCGTAAGTGAGCATCAAAGCCAGCGAATTATTATTCTGGTCGGAGCGGGTACCTGCCAGTAATTCAGAGCCGGGATTGAGTACTTCCACACCCGCTGCAGAATCGCGCATCAGCCGGTCCCCCGCCGAGACGGCGTACACGGGTATGCCCTGGCTGGCAATATACTCTAATAGCCTGATATAAGCAGGATCGGGGCCGTCTTCTCCAGCCTGCGGGTCCCCTTCCTCAGCAGCGCCTACTCCGCCGTTTCCTCCCCCGGCCGCCGGCCCAACCACTACCATCCCCACCCTGAAACGATCCACCACCGCCCTCACCCCTCCGGCGTGGTCCTCATGGGAGTGGGTGATTACCAGCACATCCAGGTCGTTGACACCCTGTCTTTTTAAATACGCAACCACCGTCTCCCCGGCTCCCCTGCCGGATGCAAATTCCCCCCTTTTTCCCCCGGCGTCCACCAGCATATTCCCATGGCCAGGAAACTCGATATAAATGCTGTCACCCTGCCCCACATCAATAAAATGAATTTTTAGCCTGTCGTCATCTGGCTCCCATACCCACAGCAACGAGAGCAGCAAACCTGCGGACAGCAATATACAAAAAACCCGCCTGGCCGCCGGAGTAAAGTATTCCCAGAGGCTACAGTGTAATGACCCGCCAGCAGTGGCGGCAAAACCTTCTTTCCCCCCGGCGCCGGGTTTTCCAGCAGCAGGAGCAGCCATAACCCAAAGTAGCGGATACCAAAAAAGGGCTAATGTCCACGGCGGAGATTCTACATAAAAAAACAGCCCCGGGATCTCCCTGATGCCGGTAACCAGCCATCTGAACAGTTCCAGCAGCAGCCCGTTAAACACGTTGATAAACCCGGCCAGGCCGTCCCAAATCTGTCCGGCCAGGGCAGACAGGGCACCCAGGGGCAGTATTATTCCCGTCAGGGGCACGGCAAGCAGATTTGCCGGCAGTGCCGCAGCCGTCAACAAATTGAAATGAATAGCTATCAGGGGCACCGTGCCAAGCTGAGCCGCCAGAGGAACGGCTATAAATAAAGCAATCCGGCCGGGTATGTGCAGCTTGTTCGCCAGCAGTCCCCTGATTGCCGGGGTAAGGTACAATATGCCCCAGGTGGCACTGAAGGAAAGCTGGAAACCCGGCTCGAAAAGTGCCCCGGGGCTGAAAAAGAGTATAACCATGGCGGCCAGGGCCATACTGGTGGGCCAGTCCGCTTCCCTTCCCCAGTAATGGCCCAGGAGCAGTACTGCGGCCATCAGCGTCGCCCTCACCACCGGCGGGCTCAGCCCGGTCATTGCAGCATAGACAAATAATATGGACAGGACGGCAATCAGCCTGGAACGCTGAGAAATATTAAAAAGGCTTAGTAACCCCAGTACTGCCGCCATCAACATACCCACATGCAGGCCGCTGACGCTGAGAATGTGAAATACACCTGTTTCACAAAAATTTTCCCTATCCCCGGGAGTTATATCCCCCACCACGCCAAATACAATACCGTTGACAAGGGTAGCCTGATCCGGCGGCATAGTCCTTGCGGCCACCCGCAGCAACCGCTCCTTAAATGCCAGAGTCATTTTCATCAGCGGGTTGCCGTAACCGGAGCCCATTTTTGTAAAAGCATCCCCGCCGGTTACAAATAAAACAGCCCCTACTCCCCTGCGTAAAAGATAGGTGCGGTAATCGAACTGACCGGGGTTTCCCGGGTTGTCCGGCAAGGAAAGATAGCCCCGAACCTTCAGCGTGTCACCGTAACCATATACCCGCCCGACTGCCTCCGCGCGGATAATTACACGCCCTTCCACCCGCCGACGGGTTCCCCCGAAGGTTATCCACCTGGTATTGAACGGATACATAGTGCCGGTCTTTCTGATATCCGGCTCTCCGGACACTATTCCCTCCACGGTTACAAAGTGCCCCCGGTAGGGCTCGTAAAGCCTTCCCTCTTCATTGAGGTCAGGGCCGGCCAGGGCCATTCCCGCCAGGAAAAACAACATTAAAAAGGCGGGGCCAACGCCCCGCCGCAGAAACAGAAACAGGCATACAACTGTGAGGAATACCGCAAAGGAGGCCAGCAGCGGCAATAAGGGATCCGTTCTTAGCACAGCCTCAGCCAGTATACCCGCAATATAAGCTATAACAAGGAAAACTAGAGGCCTGGAAGTCAACTTTAAACCTCCGGTACATGACATACAATGGCAATAGCTTTTTATGAAAAAGAAATATGTTCTATACTACGGGTCAAACCGTGTACTCCAGGCGGCTTTGATTCACCCGCTGCAAATAGGCCAGCGTTTCCCTGTACGGAGGTATCCCCCCGTGCTTTTGCACAGCGCCGGGACCGGCATTATATGCGGCCAGAGCCAAATCGACGTTGCCGCTGTACCGATCCAGCATTGACTTTAGGTAGCGGGTACCCGCCTCCAAATTTTCACTGGAGTTGAAGGGATTCTTCACGCCAAGGGAAGCGGCAGTCTCCGGCATAAGCTGCATTAGCCCCATGGCTCCGGCGTTAGAAACCGCCCGGGGGTTAAATCCCGATTCAACCTTTACAACTGCCTTTAAAAGAGCCGGGTCAAGGTCATATTTCTCCGAAACCCGGGAAATCATCGCATCAATGCCTGCTTCAGCCGGGTAAACGACTTCGCCTTCCGGCCGGTTATGCTGCTGTTTTGCGACTGAAACGGCAGGATATGTGCTGCCGCTGCCATACGTTCTCAGGACGCCAGGCATATAAGAGGGCATCAGGGATGCCCCGCCACTCCCCGAACCGGCAGCCGCCAGCACGGAAGCAAGCACCAGAGCAAACCCGGAATCCAGCGAGCTATCCTGCTCCCGGTTTTCGCAGGCGCCGGTGGCGGAACTCATCATCTGCAGTTGCATCATTTGTAATAGCAAATCTATTTGCACAACTACACCCCGGTATACAGAATTTTGCAGCCTACTTGCAATATATTGTTTAATTCAACATAATTGAGGAAAATCCTTTATAAGCAGTCAACATATGTCAATATTTTAGCTTTTTGTTTATGCAACGCTACTGATTTTTTTGATAAAATTAAACAAATAATTATTAAGGAGATAATAAATTGCATTCAGTAGAAAAACCAAACTGCATGAAATGCAAGTATTTTTATATAACCTGGAACAATAAGCAGCCCAACGGCTGCCGGATGTATAGAATTGTAACGAAACATATTCCATCTTTAGAGGTTCTAAGACACACAGGCACAAATTGTATTGGCTTTGAAGAAAAATTCATGTCTAAAAAATAATAACTTTTATATAGTACAATGGTACCTGGTTACCATGCACCCTGAGTGTTGAGTATAGCCATGCCTCCACCCTGCGGAAGTCTTCAGCCAGAGAAAATGTTCGAGATGGTCGTCAGGGGGTTTTTAATTCATGGATTAAAGATGCCATATCGGCTGGCAGAGGGGCCTCCAGTTGCATGTTTTCCTTTGTGACTGGATGGTTAAACTCCAGACGCCAACTATGTAAAGCCTGACGATGGATCAGATCTAAACTGCCCCCGTATAGTTCATCTCCCATTAAGGGATGGCCTAAATGTCTCATATGAACTCTTATTTGGTGGGTACGGCCTGTTTCTAACCGCAATTTTACCAGACTGCCGCTGGCGAAACGCTGTATTACGGTAAAATGAGTGATCGCTTCTTTACCCTGGGATGTTACTCCGAAGATAAGGGAGTCATCATGGGGCCGACCAATAGGGAAATTAATTATTCCTGAATTCATAGCTATTCGGTTATGCACCACTGTCAGGTATTCCCTCCGGCATATGCCGTTTTTCATTTGCTCGGCAAGCTGATGACAGATGTAACTGCTTTTGGCGATTAAGATAACTCCAGAAGTATCTTTATCCAACCGGCTGACCGATCTGAATTTACTGTTATGTCCTTGTAGCTGCCAATGGTAAATAACGCCGTTAGCCAAAGTGTTCAGAACATGATAGGAAAGCGGATGTACCAGCATATTAAATGGTTTGTTCACTACCAGGATATGTTCATCCTCAAAAAGAATATTCAAGGGTATGTCCTGGGGTATTACCGGTTGATCATCATCATCCTGAAAATTTACCCGTATTAAATCGCCTTCTTTTACCAGCGAATTCAAACGAACTGTTTGATCGTTCACCATAAGTCCGGCACAGCGTTTAATCCTTCGTATTTCACCACGGGAAAATTTCAGATGGTTCTTGAGTATCTGTGAGACCTTTCGATTATCATTATCGTTTGTTACCTTGTATTCGATGTGCATGTTACTTTATTACACCCCATTTAGTAATCATATCTTTGAGATATATTCGCCTATATTAGGGGTGGAGGTAGCGAAGATTGATTTTGGCTCCATCATCTCAATTAATGAAAATAGTAGGCATAAAAGCAATACTTTTTACATAAGGGTAAAATAATACAAATTAAGTCTATAACCATTATCGTATATTTACTTGCGGCACACGTCATTAACCCTTTCATCGGGCTATTAAGCATTGTTATGTAAAGTCGCGCGCCTTCGTATTCAGAGGTCGATAGGACGTTGGCTCCCCATACTAAACCTCTACAGTTCTCTATTGCATGAAATATGGGTTAGATACATAAAGTACCATGCTAAAATGTTTAACTCTTCAACTATGGATAATAGGCAGTTAATCCTTCAAACCAGTTTACTTTTCAGATAGTAACAAACTTTGACTGATCTAACTATTAGTTCGATGATACCTGGTATGTCATGATATGGAGTTAATTCCTTGCATAGAAATTGAATTATTTTTATGGTATTCCGTAACACTTCCTGAGATTTTTTATTACTGCTTTTCTCTAGCCATCTACTTAAAGATACCGCCAACTCTTTAATGATTTTCTCGTTTGATAAGTTGCTTGGCCTTTTCAATGATGCAAAATGTAGACCACAGAACAAGTATATATCTTTGTATTTGTCACTGTCTATTGCATTAACCATGCTATTAAATGAATTTATAATATTTGAATCAAAAGCATTACTATAAAATATATGGGAAGAACTAGTAGCAGTCTCATTTCCTACATTCCACAAAGTACCAATATAAGCCCTACATCCTCCAGCTATTAATTGAGTTTCAAATTCCCCCCATGAGTTGCATGTATTATTAAATACAAAAGGATAGTTCTGTGATGCTAAAACATGAAATTGTCCTTGGTGTATATTATCATAACATTTTATATAACAAGAACTCTCAATCAAATAGTCTATCTTTTTTCGTGTTATTTCTGACCTTTCCTCTTTGTCACAAAGTGCCTTAAACATATCACTATAAACATATTGAGCATATTTTTGATTTTCTAATTCTTCACTTTTCCATATATGTCCATCAAAATACCTAAAGATTTTTTTGCTAACAACATTAACATATTCCCCATCATCTGGTGAGAAGCCAACAACTTCTTCATATTCAACTGTATGTCTTATGCCTTCTCTATCAGTATATTCCTGAACAACATAATAGCCATCAGTTTCTCCCCCGTGGCTACAAATATGCAATATATCATAAGGGTAATATCCTACATAAGAATCAAAAGCCTCCACTGTCGCATTTTTATCTAAAAGCTTTTTTACTAAAAGGTTAAAGTTCTTAAGTGTATTGCATACTTTCTCTGACTCCATTTTAGTATATGTTGCTAAATCAGGAGGATTAGGGGAAAAAACAATTGCACTGCCAAAATAGTGCTCATATTGTTCAAAAAAAATATTATTAAAAATGAATAAGTCAATGGTAATGGAACGTAATACATGGGAACACGGAATAATAGAGTTAAAAAAAGCACCATATGGAACTCCATCTGTAAAAAATGTTAAATAACTATAATTATCCACTTTAATGTTCTTCATTAATTCGTTTATTATATTTAAAATGCTAAGATAAGCGCCATATGATTCATCCCTTTTCCATTTAACAAACTTATCTTTTAGATCTTTTACTTCCGAAGGCTGTAAATCATTGGTAAACTTTATATCTGCATTTACTGAGAAGGCATAGTTTACTATTATAATATCTGAAATATCGTTTTTTGACTCAATAACTATTAACCCCTCACCTTTACTTTTTATAAAATCATTAAGACTAGGTGCAGTCTCATCAACAATTAGTAGTTTGTTCTCATTTTTTGCATATAGTAATCCCCTAGAAATCTCAGTCCTTAAACAATATAAGACACCATTGAATTGTTTATTTAAAAACATGATTATGCCGTTAGCTCAGAATAGGTAATTGTTGGCGTATTTGCACAACAATGTAAAAGGCGATTAAACAACTCACCTTTAAATTTTCTACGATTAAAGCGATAAGCATATTCATTTAAATATG
>Ga0209643_1000648_pt1 | contig 51148 bp, 51 predicted proteins | sample AutmiccBRH37_all_FD_187383 | JGI IMG/M metagenome (GOLD analysis project Ga0209643, IMG submission 187383) | Deep subsurface microbial communities from Mt. Terri, Switzerland - Autotrophic microbial communities BRH/37_all (SPAdes) (version 2) | ecosystem: Environmental > Aquatic > Deep...
TTCCACCCCATAAATCTCAGGAAACTCTTCGCGAATACTAGCCTTTAACTCAGATGAAACTAGTGAAGGCTTATGTGTAGCCAGTATTTCCCTGACCATTATATGGGCGCGTTCTTTTGTCTCAGGAGAACCAGCTTCTTCCCAAGCCATTCTTGTCCTTCTATCTGAAACCTTGGGGAAGAAGAATTCTTTACGAACATGCTTTACTGTATGGGGATCTGCTAGGAAATGTCCTGCTGGTCCAACTTCTTTTATTCTATCTACTGCTAGGGTATCCTTATTGACTTCTACACCCTTCATTACTCTAAAGATGTTACCAATTATTTCATTGTCAGTAACCATCTTTTCATAGGAAAATACCTGACACATTTCTAATAACCCTACTGCATCATGGATATAGTTGCAGCCAGCTAAAGATACTGTCATAGCAGTTAGGGCGCTTTCATAGCCTGCTTGTGAGTCATTAGTTTTGGAATCTGACATTCCACCTGTTCCATACATGGGAAGCTGGTAGTGCTGGGCCATTTGGGCAAGGCTAGCATTTACCATGGCAGATTCAATGCAACCTGCTACATAACAGCCTTGCTGCATGTCCATGATACTTGATGTTGAACCAAATAATACTGGGGTGCCTGGGTTTACTAATTGTGCAAGTACTATACCTGCTAAGGATTCTGCGTTATTTATGGCAATTGTTCCTGCTAATGTAACTGGAGATGTAGCTCCATTTAGTGGCTCAGACGGTATTGCTAAAGGTAAACCCTTACCTGCTACTTCTATTAGAAAGTCAGTATATATTCCATCCATCACCAGGGGACTTACCATTAGTGTTATGAAGGATACAAAGGGTCGTTCTCTTAGCTTTTCTGGGCTTCCTGCTATTGTTTCTGCTATTTTTATGGCGTTTCGTAAACCTTCCATTGTGTACATGCCGCCCATTACATGCTTGGTTGTATTTGTTAATGCCCAATAAAAACGATTTATATCTGCTGCTTCGTCTGGTACATCTGTTGGGAAGGTGTTTATTACATAGAAGGAAACGTTATCAAGATAGTCTACCATACGAGCTATATCTCTAACATCATGGGTATTTGTTTTACGTTTTTGACCATTGTCTAAATCAAGAGCATATAAAACTGTACCTCCTGTACCTAAATGGGTACGGCTTTTTTCTAGGTGGAGATCATTTTTTTCGTCCTGTCCATAAAGGACTACTTTAGATGGTGCCGACTTAATAGCAGCTTCTAGCATAGACTTTGGAATTTTAACTATTTCACCTTCTACTATAGCTCCACCCTCTGTAAATATCTGGCGTGCTCTTTCGCTTTTTATCTTCATACCTACTTCTTCTAGAATTTCTACTGTTGCTTCATGTACTGAATTAATTTGCTCTTCTGTTAATAATTTGAGTTGTCCTCCGTTTAAAGCTGGAAACATGGTTTATTGCTCCTCCTTTTATAGCATGCTTTTTACTATCTAATATAGGAGTAGCAATTTTAGTGCCAAAACCAAAAACATAGAAAAAAGCCCTAGACACTTAGAATATAAGCATCAAGGGCTTTGATATTTTGCATGTTTTCTTATTATTGTTGATAATACCTGACTGTGGATTATCAAGTTTAATACTTTTCGGCATTATTCAACAAAACAAAAAGAAGTTTTCCAATATTATCCTGCCATCTCGATAATCATCGTTATACAATTCAGGATGAAACTGAACTCCATAAACATTTCTATCTTTATCCTTTATACACTGAATAGGGGTTAAACTACTTGCTGCTAAATGGATAAATCCTGGCGACACATCCTTGATTTCACAGTAATGATGTTCATAGACTACAATGGGGGATGTAAGCCCTTTAAAAATTTTATCTTTTTGTAGCAGCTTCACCTCAACATAATCTCTTTCACTCAATTTTTCTTTTTCTATCGGACAAATATAATCCATTTTAGAGCCATAGGCCACGCCTATTAACTGCATACCTGCACATATACCCAGAAGTGGAACATTGCAATTCCTTATTAGATCATATTCACCTTGGAAAAGGGGTTCTTCATCCTTTCCCCAAGAGGAATTAAATCTTCCTGAAAGTATTATGTAATCTACAGAATAAACAGCTATGTCTTTAAAAGTTACATCGTGAAAGTGTTTTACAACAAATTCAGCATCTACTATCTGTGATATATTCTTCTTTAATTCAGGTATCCTACCAAAATCATCTTTATCTTTTTCATTATTAACAAGTAGAATTCTCAAATTAATCCCCCTAGTGTGTCCCTTTCGATTATTTGATATTATAATAATCTAAAAAGTAAGTCAAGGTCTTTAAAATTTTCCAAATTCTCCACAACTTCTACTATTTGCCCTGCTTCTCCCGTGCTCTTTACCTGTTCTGCCAGCCAGTAAAACTTGTCTTTAAGCTCTTTCTCACTTAAAGGATTATCCCAGTCTCCCTTTGCTTTGACCCTGCCTGATAAGTATGTGTCTCCTTTTTTAGTAATAATCCGAACCTCTGCTTCTGCAACCTTTGGAAAATATTCGTCAAAACGAGCATCATGTATAATTTCTATCCTCTTAAGAACCTTCAATATCTCTGGACTATTTAATGTATCATCCAAGATCTGCCTTGGGCCAACTTCACCCTCTACAATAGCTGCGGCAATAGGATATGCTATATTATATTGTGCTTCTTCAGTATTTATTGGAACAGCTGTTTTAAGCCTGGCACTTTCTTTAAAGGTATATACATTGATTTTCTCTATTTCATCCGTGTCTAAGATGTTTTTAGCCATTAACTGGAGAGTTGCTGCTATGGCAGGCTGAGCCCAACGACAACAGGCATAGGGTTTAAAGTAGAGTTTGAGAATATTATATTCTTTTCCAAGTGAATTTACATGATCTGAATAGTCATGAAATCCAAAAATACTCGGAATACCTGTAAATCCTTTGGCAGCCATTAGTGCAGAGGTTACACCTACTGGGCTCCCCCATCCTATCCCATCCTTAACCATCGATGGATAGTCAATGCAGCGCATCATAGGGTTAATGGGAGCCTGGTACTCAGCGATTCCTAGGGCATTATAAATATACTCTATATCTAACTTTAACAATTTTGCTGTAGTTGCAGCCGTCGCTATAGAACCCCAGGAACCTGAGGAATGATAAACAGGATAATAGTCATGCCAGATGATCCCTGCTCGCATTCCAACTTCATATCCCACAACAACTGCTTCTAGAAGTTCCTTGCCAGTTTTATGCTTTAGCTCTGCAACAGCAAGGGCAGCAGGAATTATTAAGGCCCCTGGGTGCCCCTTTATCGGTCTATAGCCATCATCTATATCTAATGCATTTGCCTGAAAGGCATTAGCAAATGTAGCTCCTACGCAGTTGCTTTCTCTCCCTTGTGTAATTATGGTAGAACTTTGACCCGGCCACATACTTCTAGCAAATTCCCGGGCAAGCCCTGCAACCTTTGTTTGACTACCTCCAAGAATAGCCCCTAATAAATCCAAAATACATATCTTTGCCTTAAGAATAACCTCTTCTGGTAAATTTTCATAGTCCAAGTTTTTTATGAATTTAGCTACTTTGAGATTTCCATTTCGCATAAATACTCCTCCAATAATTTCGTTTCCTTGTAAACTACTGATTATGAAAAAGTAGATAAGCTATTAAAGCTTATCTACTTTGTCTCCGTAGTTAATTTGAAAGTAAATTATTATCCAGGAGCCATTGTCTTGCTACATCTTCTGGTTCTTCACCTTCAATATCTACAAGATAATTCATTTGAGTCATGGTTTCAGTATCAAGTAATGGCCCTGCATCTCCTAAAAGTTGCTCAATCTCTGGCATATTTTCTAAAGTATCCTGCCTAATAACTACTGATGGATTATATACAGGGAAAAACTTTTTGTCATCTTGAAGGTTTATCAAGTCAAAGTCAGCTATTCTTCCATCTGTTGCAAAACCCATTGCACAAGGTACTAAGCCATCCCTCAAAGCACCATAAGTTATACCAATATCCATTATTTCTACATCAGTAAATTTAAACCCATAAACATTTTCTAATTCAGGTAATCCGTCAGGTCTTATAGCAAATTCATGGTCTGTTCCAAATATCGCTTCATTACCTTGGTTAATATAATCTCCTAATTGAGAGATAGTTTCTATACCTAATTCACTAGCTTGATCCTTATTCATCATTAATGTATACGTATTATCAAATTGTGCATAAGGCAACCAAACCATGCCATTTCCCAAATCTTCTTCCTTCACTTTTTGATACGCCTCTTCAGAATCTGTTAGTGCTTCTTCGTGTCCTAAGGCCACCAACCATGCTGTACCTGTATATTCCCAGTAGAGATCAATTTCACCACTTTCTAAGGCTTCCCTGCAAACAGTTGTTCCACCTAAACCAGTCCTATCTTCAACTTCATATCCGTTATCTTCTAAAATCTGTATAGCAATTTGACCAAGTATTAGCTGCTCTGTAAATTCCTTTGAACCAATTTTTACTGTACCTTTTACATCTGCTCCATCATCACCATCATCCGTTTGACCGCAGCCTACAACCAGTACCAGCGCCAACAAAACAATCAATAAAACAGACAGCCATTTTTTTCCCATTATCCTCTTTAACCTCCCCTTTAAATTTTATTTCTTATTTTTTATGTAACTATTCAGGTGCCCTCTTAACTTCTGCCTGAATAATTAAGCATTATGCCTCACTTTTTAATCTAGCTTCCACACTCCCCAAAACATTATCAAGTAAAATTGCTAACAGGGCACTTAAAATGGCACCTGCCAAAATTATATGAGTTCGCATTAAGCTCAAACCTGTTACAATTAAATCTCCCAGTCCCCCTGCACCAATAAATGTAGAAAGAGTTGCAACTCCAACAGATATTACTATAGAAGTTCGAATTCCCGCAAACATAATAGATAGTGCTAATGGAAGCTCAATTCTGGTAAGTATTCTTAATGGGGTCATTCCCATCCCCTTTGCAGCATCAATAATATCTTCATTAATGCTCTGTATGCCAATTGAAGTGTTTCTTAAAATTGGTAACAAAGCATACAACCACAATGCAAAAACCGCAGTTTTGAAACCAATACCTAAAAACACATAGCTTAAGGCTAAGACTGCCAGGCTCGGTACTGTCTGTGTAATATTTACAATACTATCAACTATAGGGGTTAGAACCCTAAATTTTTGTCTTGTAATCAATATGCCAAGTGGAACGGCTGTCATAATAGCTAAGGAAGACGCAATTACTACTAAATTTATATGCTGCCTCAACATTTTTAAGATACCTTTATACGTTAGAATTCTAGCCCCCATAGCCCCACCAGGGTTATTGACAAAATATATAATTGTAATGGTCATAATTAAAGCAACCACAGCAGGAACAACAAAAGGCCTGTAATTAAAATTCTCTGATCTATTCTTCACTAGGCTTCACCGCCTTAAATATATCATCTATAGAAATAGCACCAAGCAATTCTCCTTCCTTATTTAGTACCACTATATAACTCTCCCCAAAGTTTAACATCAATGAAAGAGCATCATTTAAAGTTGCACCTTCTTCGATACAGTTTTCAGTAGCTATGCACGCGTCTCCTACCCATTGTGCATCATCTTTTAAATCTTCTTTTGTAACAATACCCTTAAACTTTCCATTACTAGAGCATACAGCTACAATTCCCAACTCACTTGAAGCCAAAAGTTCTTTAACATTATCAATTCCTTCATTTTCTGAAACAATAGGTATTCTAGGTTTAACCACTTCTCTTATTCGCATAAGATGCAGCCGTTTAATAGATCTGTTGCGACCCACTAAACTAATAACAAAATCATTTACAGGCATACTAAGCAATTGATCTGGTGTAGAATATTGAACAAGCTTGCCTTCCGATAAAACTGCAATCATATCTCCCATTTTAATTGCTTCATCAATGTCATGTGTTACAAAAATAATTGTTTTTTTCATTTGTGCTTGCAGTCGTAAAAATTCATTCTGTAGCTTAGCTCTTGTTATGGGATCAACTGCACCAAATGGTTCATCCATTAACATTATTGGAGGTTTAGCAGCCATGCCCCTGGCAACTCCAACCCGTTGTCTTTGTCCACCACTTAAAGCTGAAGGCCTTCTATATCTATAAATTTCAGGATCTAAACCCACTATCTGTAATAGTTCATCTACTCTAGGCTTTATTTCTTTCATTGGCCACTTTTTTTCCTTTAATACTGTAGCAACATTATCTGCTATGCTCATATGAGGAAACAATCCAATTCCTTGAATTACATATCCTATATCAAGCCTTAATTTTATTGGATCTATTTTAGAACTTTCCTGTCCGTTAATATATATTTCGCCATGGGTAGGTTCTATTAAACGGTTTACCATCCTCATTGATGTTGTTTTTCCACATCCAGATGGCCCAACTAGAACACAAATATTGCCCTTTGGTACATCTAGTGATAAATCATCAACAGCCCTGGTATTGCCCTTCACAAATATCTTAGTCACATTCTTAAATCTGATCATATTAACCCTCCCACTCACTAAGTCGTATTGTTTAAGTATGTATAAAATCTAGCTCTGACGCTTAATCATTCTTTTTTCCAACCAGCCCAGGCCATAGTCAGCAACTATGGCTAAAATAGCAATTAAAATGGCTCCAGTAATAATCATTTGTGGATTAGTTCGTGAAATACCTCTAAATATTAGCTCACCTAAACCTCTAGCCCCAATATATGACGCAATAGCTCCAATGCCAACCACCATTACTACAGCTGTTCGTATTCCTGCAATGATAACAGGTAAAGACATAGGAACTTTTATGCGACTCAAAATACTTATTTCTGTCATCCCCATTCCCTTTGCTGCTTCAAGAATATCGGGTTCAATGTTTTTTATTCCCACATATGTATTTCGTACGATAGGTAACAATGAATAAACAATTAAAGCTACCAAAGCATTCCTAAATCCTATTCCTAGGATAGGTAATAATAGGGCCATTAAAGCTATACTGGGTACTGTCATCATGATTTGAGTAAATGGTAAAATTACATTTGCAAGCTTCTCGTTATAAGAGCAAAATAACCCTAATGTAATTCCTAAAACTATCGCAACTAGGACTGCAAGAAAGACCAATCCAGCATGGTCAATCACAAGCTCTATAATGGCATCTTGTCTCCTAATCATATAGTCACATAACGCTGTCATACTTTCCCATGCACCTGTCATGCTTCATCCTCCCATCGGTTAGTTGCTTATCTAAACTCTAACTGTAATTATTAGCATGATTAGTCCGTTTGTACAATTTATACTTGAAATTTATAGTTATTCCTATTTTAACAATGAGCGCCCTTTTTAAAGAAATTCATATATAAATTATGCAAGTTTTATTCCACTTAAAATATTTAGTTAATTCCAAATTTTTTAATAATACAATGGCGCATAATTTATCCTCTTTCTTAATATTAGCCGCCATTCTATTGTAAATAATCGCGAAATCCTACCTATATCAAAAGGTAGCATGTTTTATTATTATTGAAAAATCACTATATACTTTTATTATTTTTAATAAACTTTTCTTAAACACACCATGGACGCCATTTGCATTAGTATAATTACAAGATTTATTTCTAATTATAAAGCCTCTGTTTTTGGCAGAAAAAAACTCAGCAGTTTAATGCTGAGCATTCTGATTGCCTTAATCTATTTTTTCTTAAAGTCTTTGGATTATTTCATCATGGGGATGACCATAGCTGTTATCCTTACCCGCTGAATATATGGCCACCTCAGGTTTAACCTTATCTAGAAAATCCCTCGAATTTGAAGTTCTTGATCCATGATGTCCCAGCTGGATAATCTGTGCCTTCAGGTTATACCCCCTATCAATAATCTGTCTTTCTACTGGTGTTTCCACATCCCCTGTAAACATAAACCCTATTTCTCCATAAACAATCCTAACCGCAAGGCTTCCTACATGGAAATCTCCTGTAAGAGTATTGGGGTTTAATACCTCAATGACACTAGAGCCAATTTTATATGTTTCTCCTGCCCTGGGTTCGTTGTAGTCTACACCACTATCTAAAATAGCATCTAATACCCTTTCAAAGGTCTTTGATCTATGGGTATCCCCAGACATCCCAAACTTCGGCAACCTTAAATTCCTTTAGTACTTTATCTAGCTGTCCTATGTGATCTTTATATATAGACAATTACTAGTAAACGCCGAGATTTAAAGTATTTATCTTTGCATACTTCGTTCATATCGAAAACCAAGTATTTCCCTATTTGTGTTTAAAAATAGAAATGTATAGTTTAAGGATTTCAAATGGATAATTTCACTCGATATTGAATTTAAGGACTAAAATAAAAAAATGTTTTATATAAATTGGAATGCCCAGTCTATGGAAATTATTAGATTGTATTTTTTATTATCCGTAGCTAAAACATAATAATAAGCAAGGAGAAATTTTTAATAAAAAAAGTAAAAGACCGAATTCTACTAGGAGCAATTACTGGAGCACTGGTATCTGCACCTCTTCAAGTGTTTGATATTTGGATACACAAGCGTGGAATGACAGGAACTGGTTATGCTGCATGGAGTTCATTATATGGTGTCCTCGCAAGAATGGGTGCTAGTTGCGTATATCCCATGGATGAAGACACTAATCTTAATGGTCTAATTTGTCATACTGTTTATGGTCTAGTTACTAGTGAGGCTGCTGTAAGATTAGGAGATGAGAGTTTATTTAAGCCTAGTCAAGCAAAGAACAGTTTTTTAAGTGACCCTACTGATGAAAACTAGTGATAGAAACCTAGTATTTTTACTCAATTTATTGCTAGCCTATTGAAATACAAAGGGTAGCCTAAATTACATAAAGAAAATACCTTAAATGATTGAGAAATAGCTAATGCTATTATTTATCAACAAAACTAGTACTCTTAAAGGTAGCTCTTAGACATTAAAATCAATCCATGCAATCTACTAAGTGCAAGGTTTAGTTCATATACAGCTTGTACACACGCAATTTCCAGAAACCAATACTGCATGATTTAACATATCAATTGGGAGGTAAATAATTTGAACAAAGGCAAAGATGTTTTCATTTTGTGGGTTATAGCTGGCATAACAGGTGTAATTGCTCGTGATATATATAGTGTTTTTGCAAAAATGATTGGTTTTGCCGACTTTTATATATGGAGTGTTGGAGCTGCCTTAATGATAGAACAGAAGCAAATACAAACAATTTCGGGAACGATAGTGGGATTATTGATAGATATTGTTGTCGGAGCTATGTTTGGCGTCATCATAGGTTTACTGATAGAAAGGCGGGGGAAAAGTGGCTATATCATTAAAGGTTGGGGTGTTGGGTTAGCCGCTTGGATGTTTTTTTATGGTATCCTTTACCACAACCTGCCTTTTACCACAGGTTCAGCACCAAGTGATCCGTTATCAAACTTAAGTGCATTCATTGGACATTCAATCTTTGGAATTGTAGGAGCTGTAGTGTATGTGAATATCTTAGGCAAAAAATTTGCTGAAACATACAATATTAACTCCTATTCTGATAGTGATAATAATGTATCAGAGTGTAAGAAGAAGCCAATGAGGTTTAAGGTATCCGTACAACCAGTAGCTAAAAAGATTATTATAAAGAAACCAAGTAAACTTATGAGCTTCAAGAAGTCTAAAAAAAGCATGATAAAACAAGTCTTGGAAAAACTAAAATGAATGTGGATTAGCTTATACATAATGTTAGACATCTGTAAGACAAGAAAAATGTATTAAGTCTAATAAACAATAAATATTGGCGATATAGGAGGAACTCTTCTATGGATAGATTTCATCGTGGATTAGTGGCAGGTATAGTTGGTGGAGTGGCTATGAACCTATGGACTGCTTTTGCAGTCACAATTCTAAACTTAGAAATTATTAGATTTATTGATTGGGCAGGTGTCATACTGTATGGTTCACCACCTGACACGCATTTTAAAGGCTTCTATGCTTTAATAATCCAGTTAACATGGGTAGGCTTGCTTGGGGTAGTGTTCGCCTACTTAATGCGTTATACAACATCAAGAGGATATTTAATAAAGGGAGCATTTTATGGAGTTGTAGTAGGTCTAATAATTTATGCTATCCCAACTATTTTTCAGACACCTCATATTGCTAATGCAAGTATAGAAACAGTTTTGTCTAATCACACAGGGGGACTCATTTGGGGCTTATTAATGGCACAAACACTTCGCTGGCTTGATAAGAGAGGTTCCTTAGAAACGGTGGACTAACCTGTCCCGACTTTCTTTGTGAAAATTATATTTTATTCTTTGGGGTGCATTAGCTGGGTCCCTCAGATAGTTAGACTGTATCTTATTAAAAAGATTCATTAGCCATAAGTGATAATTTAACTCCAAAATAGATACTACTTAATATAATGATCAGTAATTGCATAACCAATGATAGTTTGGTGAAAATGCTTATTATTAGGTATTCCAAAGGATGAAAATAAGGTAATTGATCATGAATAAAAAATTAGAAAAGACCTTATCAAGAAAGGAGATATCCTGTGCCAATTTCCATATTCAAACAATCAAAGGGGCAAAAAGAACAAATAGATATTAAAGAATCAATGTAGTGAACCTCTAATATTTCTCCGCTTTCGTCCACATCACTTGGCTCAGATTTATTACTAGTTTCATTTTGCTATAATTAATAGCAGCTTCCTTTTCATCTTCTTGATTAGTGTTTGATTCCTCTACATCTATACCTTCCTCAATAAGAATATCTCCATTTTCTAGCATTTCCTGTTCTGAACCAGAATCAATAACGGCTGCAGCAAAGAATGTGAGAAAGGCTATCGTAAAGATAGCCTTATTTCTCTTTGCTTTTCCAGTTTTTTTAATTAACGTTACCAAAAACATTACTAAGAAAACCTAAGGGGGTTAGTAAACCTGCTATTCCCATTAATGCATACATATTATAGTTCGACTCCTTTGCCAGTTAGTTGCCTTTATTTCCCCAAGTACTAGTTCCAAATTTGGAAGTAACAACTGCACCTAGTACTAAGGATTTGACAAAGAATAGTATTACTACTCCTGCAAAGGGTATTTGCCTAAACAAAGCGATTATGATCAAACCTACTAATACTGCTATTCCCAAACTAATATTGTGACCAAGCCTGTTAAAGAGCTTTCTTCCTAGTAATAGGCCAAGTGCCGCAAGACCCATTAACTGAGTAAACCATAATGCCAGCCAGAATATGGGTATCAATGGAATTCCAAGAATGGTTATTAAAAGTGCAATGGTAATTGGAAGAGCCAAGAGCTTTATAAGAAGACCTATTCCAAAGGATTTGGGTCCATCATTACAAATTCTGTCAATTATATTTTCAGTATTCCTTGGCAGTAAAATGGCAATTAACCAGCCAAGTGCAACCATCAGAATGCTACCAACAATTTTGATCCACCAGGTTATTCCTGTAAACACATCATGGCTGGTATCTCTGAAAAAATGAGGGCTCTTTATAATAATGTCAGATGGATTATTATAAATTTTAATCTCTCCACTTACTGTGGCACTAGGATGCTTGCTTACTTTTCCGCCTAGGACAACTATGTCTCCATTTACTACAGCATTTTCTCCTAAGGCAACTCCACCCCCAAAAGCAACTACATTTCCTGCAACTGGTCCATCTAGATTGACGCCACCGCCAAAGGCTACTGTATCACCTTTTATAATTCCTGTGGATCTCACAGACCCACCAAAGGCAACTACGCTATTGACTGCACCTTCAACTTTAACAGGCCCTCCAAATGCGACCACATTTTGAGCTGTTTGTTCGTCTCCAACCTTAACTCCCCCGCCAAATCTTACAATATCATCGGCAGCAAAAGTTGCGGTTGGCATTAATAGCATTGCACCTAATAGCAATAGGCAAAATATAAAAATTTTATTATTATTTCTCATCATTATTTTCTTCATCACTTTCCTCCTCCACATCCTTAATCTCTTGCGAAATATCTTCAGAAACATCTTCCTTGTTTCTATTATCAGTTTCATTCCCTGTTAGCGAAGCAGGAGTAGACACTTGAACTAGTTTCTCTTTTTTTGCAAACCATGGTCTATTTGTACCAAATTTTGTAGTCAAGATAACTCCCAGACCAAAAATTGCGATTACCGGGATGACTAACCAGCCCACTATTGGTGCTTTGCTAACAAGCCACAGCACGAAGATACCCAGTAGCCCTTCAACCAATAAGTTTGGCTCCTTTGCCCAGTTAAAGGTATTTCTTAGTATAGGCCTTAATCTAGCACTACCAAGTGCCACAGCAGACACCAATGCGCCAAGTAAAATGATAACAGGTACCAGTATACCCATCAATATTGCTACCGGAATACCTATTATTGTTAATGTAAGTACCAGCATTGTAAATGGATATATAATCCAAGCTGCCAGACCTATTAAGAATGTTCTAAATAAATCTTTACTAAGCTCTAATGACATTGTATTAAGATGCCTGGGAAATATACTTGCTCCTAAGGCAATTAAACCCAGAAGTCCAAGTAACTGCATTATTGAAGAAAAAAAGGTATTAGTACCTCCGCTTCGATAATTGTGATTTACTACGCTTGGGTTTGTAGGCACAAAATTATCATGTGTTCTAGAATACTTTTCTAAAACTTCTAATTCTCCAAGATTTTCAGCAGCAACTATTTTGCCACCAATTACAGCAGTATCCTTTTTTAACACATCACCTTTGAATACTACCACATCACCTGTAACTACCGAGCCATCTGACAGGGTAACATTTCCCAAAAAGCTGACCACGTCTCCCTGTACGTGACCCAAAACTGTAATGTCACCATTAAAGCTTACAACAGCACCACTTACTACATCCTCTTCACCTATAACAATGTCTCCGCCAAATTGTACTATATCATTCTTATGCTCCTCTGCAAGAGAAATTCCTGCGGGAACAAGTAGGATTATTAATAGTACTGCAATAAATAATATGCTTCTATGTCCTCTTTTCATTACCTTCATCTCCTAATTTAATATAAATCTTTCTCTTGTTTTTAACAAATATATTAACGCAGCAAAACAAGCGATAATAACTACCGTTACTTGAATAAAATTAGTTAGTATAAATAATAAGCTTTGCTCCCAGAATGTACTAAACAGAACAACCCAATAGGCAATATCTTTTATTAGGCCTATTGCCTGAGTCACAATTAAACCCTGGGATATGGTCACCCAGAAACCGGGTAAAACCAGAACTCCCCAGACACCTAATGTTAATATTACTACCCCCGTTATTAGAACCAATACCCAATTTGGTAGTTTTGGAAACACCATGCTCGTAGAAAAACTCTCAGCCATCTCTGTTTCAGTTTGCATCAGTAGTTCCCAATCAATGGTTGAAAAGTCTACAGGTAACTCCACTACATCCATTTCAAAAAGACCATTCTCAATCTGTTGTAATTCAAACCATAAGGATGAGCAGGTAGGACACTGCTGGCAATGGGAATCAATAATTTCTCTTTGCTTAAGCATTTTCTCAGGTTCATCTAATACTTGATGCATTAATAATCCAATATTTTTGCAGTCCATTCTACCCACTCCCTTCTCTTTTGGTTTCTAAAAGATGACCCCTTAACATTTCTCTTGCTCGATAAAGCTTTGTTTTTACCGTACTAACTGGTTGCTTTAAAATATCTGCTATTTCCTCAAATGTTAATTCATTTATATATTTTAAAATTACTACCACCCTGTAAGACTCAGGCAGAAGATTGATCTTTGAATTAATATCCTGACTTAGTTCCTTAACTTCAAATGCTTTCTCCGGCAGCAAGTCAGCTCTCTTTTCTATTTGGATTGCTTGATCTTCCTTCAGCATTAGCAATTCTTTTTTCTTTCGCAAATAGTCAATGCATGTATTTGTAGCAATACGGTAAATCCAGGTTGTTATTTTAACACTTCTATCATAGGTGGCAAAACTTTTATATACCTTTAAAAAGATCTCCTGAGTCAGATCCTTTGCCTCTTCCTTGTCTCCTACCATTTTAACTGCCAGTCTGTATACTGGCACCTGTAGTTGTTTAACAAGGACATTGAAGTATTCTTTTTGACCTTTAAAAATCTTTTCTACACAAACATCTAAATCCAACCCAGATCCCTTCCTTCGCCACCTACTAATCTATACGAATACGTTCCATAAATAGTTTCATTTTATCTTTTAAAAAAATTAAGAAAAAAAAAGCCACTTAAGTGTGACTTTTTCTTCTAATTTTGCCAAAACTCCTCTTCATCCCAAAATGCTATACCAGACAGACCAGAAAATTCATCTAAACGAGAGTTTACCAGTTCTCCACCTTTAAAAAATAGGTATAAGCCTGTTGGATCTTCATCAAATGGATGATATACCCACATTTCCTTACTATTTTCTGGATTTGCTGCAATACTCCTAACAAGTACAGGCGGCTCTCCAAGGGTTTCTCTTATTTCACTTATAGATTTACCCAGAAGAGTTGTCTCTTCAGCTGCAGGAAAGAATTGTTCCCAACCAGCTTTAGGTTTACGAGATATTTCAGTTTCAGTTGGAACCTGATCATTTGGAACCTGATCATCTGGTGATTCGTTTGGCTCTTCGTCCGGCGGGTCTTTTACTTGGCCTTCCTCTACCTGCTGCCTCAATTCTACTATCTCTTGATTAAGTCTATCGACTTCATCAGTCCAAGTAGAATTTTGCCACCAGTAAACTCCACCACCAATAATAATTGCTGTTATTAAGACAGCAGCTAAGATACTTCCAAGATTCCTATCCATATCTTATCTCCTTCATTAAAGATGATATCACCTTTTTATTCTATTTTAACAGCAATGCCTAAATACTATACAAAAATTTAGTTCACTATTTAGCATACTTTTCATTATATAGTTTTTCATCATAAGGAGCTTTTCTTCCTGGACATTCTTCTTTTGGACAAAGCATGCAGTTCTTATAATTTGTTTCTGTTGGAAAATATATGCCAGATACTGATTTAATAGGTGTCATGAGAAAACTAGATTTAAGCTCCACGCCGATTAGTTCCTTAGGATCATCTAGAAGTTGAAAAAGTTCCTTTTGTTGACTAATGGGCCAGTCCCCCAATGAGCCTGGATTCATTTCTGCAATTTTACCCATTTCATACTTATCCTTTAAATGCTTAGTAAGGGCATTCCTTGCCGACCTTAACCCTAGTTCCTTAATTGCATCTACCCAAAATACTTCTAGCATATCTGTAAAACCTTCTGACCATTTTTCCAATTCATACCCACAGGTAGCAACATATGCGAATACCCTGTTCACTTTTTCTAAGTTAACACGTAAGACACGACTGGAAAACTTTATCCCATCAATAACAACAGTATCATCACCTTTGTCCTCTATATATGCTAATTTATATAGAACCTTCAAATTTGCAACATTTTCTGCTTCCTGGACAAGTTGTTTTAATCGTTTTACATAAGAAGTGCCTTCTTTGATACGTAATCTGGTAAGTAACTCTTCAAAATCCAAATCAAATTTAATATTTTCTATTATAGTAAAGCCCAATTTTAAATCCCCCCTATTTTTCTTCTTTGCTTTTCTCAATAGATAATGCTGTTGTTAAAGAAGACATAGCTACCAGCACCCCGAAAAAGGCATAAAACATAAAAGTGGCACTTTGAGCACCATCAGATAATATAGCCCTAACTCCCATACCACAAGCTAAGATAAGTCCCACTAACACAGGTACATACTTTACCTTTTTATTATTATCATATTTTTTGGCTAAACTAAAGGTTAAGGAAGATGATATAAATACGCTTATTAAAGCATAGGCAAAAAATTCAAGTTTACTCATACTGGTTCCTCCCTCCCATAATATAAATTGTTTGTTTTACAACACGCAAACGACTGGTTCAACCTCCGGCTCGCATAAACTTCAAGCGAAAATCAGCTAGCAAATCTTTCAAGGATTCTTTGGGAGCAGTAAAAGCTATTTCAACAGCTATCAGTTTTATTGAACACAATACACATGGTTTTTCATCACCAAGCTCAACTAGCCAATCTGAACCATAAAACCTTTTTTCTTCGTAAGAAAACTTACTCAAGCTTTTAAAGTATTCCACAAATTCTCTCCTAGAAACACCCCTCATTTCAATTCTTTTAGTAACTATTGGTGTAACCTCCTGAATAAATAGTATTTACCTATATTTACTTAATACTATTTCTCCACATTCTCATTTATATCCTTCTAAGTAGCATTCTAAAGATCTTTATAATCATTTTTCCAAATTAATATTTGCAAATAAATATTTGCAAAAAAATTGCAATAAACTGCAACTTTTTTGTGTTTTTTAGTGTATAACATAGTTAGGGTTGTTATAAGAGGTGAAATCGTGGATATTAATGTTGGACTAGTAAAAAGGTGTAAGAATAATGACAGGGCTGCATTTGATAGTTTGCTAAGCAAATATGAGCGGTATCTATATAACATTTGTTATGGATATACCTTCAACCAGGATGAAGCACTTGATATAATGCAGGAGGTTTATATAAAAATATTTCGCCACATACATGGCTTTGATGAAACTCGCCCCTTCCTACCCTGGTTGAAAAAAATAGCTATTAATACCTGCTTAAGCTACAAAAGAGATAGTAAAAAGGTTAAGCAAATATCTTTGGATCAGGAAGCTGGTGTAAATGAAGGGTCAACCTTGTTGGATTGCCTAGCTGCTGCAGATGATACTGAAGAAACTGCACTATATAATGATACACAAGAAATAGTTATCAAATCATTGCAAACACTTCCTGACAACTATCGTATACCCTTAACCTTAAGGTATATGGAAAACATGAGCTATGAGGAAATTGCTACTGTTTTAAGGCAACCCATAGGTACTATCAAAAATAGTGTTTTTAGAGCTAGAAATCTATTGAAGAAAAGTCTTCAATCTTACGGAATACTGGAGGTATAAAAAATGTGTAAGATGGATAAAGATTTACTGCAAAAGTATATCGATAAAGATATTGCCCCACTTGAAAAAATAGTGCTGGAGAATCATCTTTTAAGTTGTCCTGAATGCCGTAAGGATATAAATCAGCTAAAGGTAATGGATTGGGACTTAAATAATCTAGATATACCTGAGGTTCCCAAAGAGCTAGCTTCTATCCGTTCCTCTGCACTAGATACTTATTTTGTAGCATTAGATAAAGAAGATACCTCCTTTGAAAGTAAGGACATCTTGAATTTTCAATATAAAAACTTAAAAAACACAGTAAGCTTTATAAACTATCTGCCCGGCAAAAAAATGGTTCAAAATGCATTTAAAAAAACAACTACAAGTAGCAATAGAGAAACAAAAAATAAGTCTTTGCTTTCTAAAATCATTGGGTTATAGGTGGTGGACCAATGTCAATAATACTTAATATAATACTTTTTTTGCTATTATTTATCTTAATTGTATTGTTAGCAGCAATGATTATTCCAATAAGATATTCTTTTAATGGAGGATATACAAATAGCCTCTACGGTTTTGGTAGTATTAGTGTATTACATTTCTGTAAAATCTTGTTTTCGTATGATACTAATGGCACTATTAGTAAAATCAACCTTTTTGGTTTTTCCATTAATATTGATCCAGAGACTGCTAAGAATAAGAAAGCAAGAGCTAAAAAATTTAAACTTAAAAAGAACCCTAAGGAAAAAGGAAAATCTAGTCAAGGTAAGGAAAGCTTCGGTTTTGTTAAGCAGCTTTTCAAAAAGGATATTCTCTTCCATGTATTATTTTTTTTAAGAGATCTAATTAATATTTTAAAACCCAAGATTTTAATGATAAAAGGCAAAATTGGTTTTTATGAACCGCATCATACAGCTTGGCTCCAGGCTATACTTTCCTCTCTCTCTGAATTAAATATTGACTCTATAATTGATGTAGAGACTGTTTGGGATGATGAGTATTATGAGGCAGAACTTGAAATAAAAGGGCGTCTGGTAATAATAGTTATAGTCGCTAGACTCCTTAGGTTTTTCATGTCAAAAAATACTTTAAAGGTATGGCGAGTATATAGAAGTGAAAAAAAGAAAAAAAATATCTTAAAACATGCAACTTAAGCTATAAATTGTGAGTATCTATAATTGTTAAGACAAAATTAAAATTTAAAAATATAAATTAGGAGGAAGATTAAAATGAACCCAACTGAAAATGTAATTAACTCTATGTTCGAGAAATTAGAAAAATTTATTCGTACTGAAACTGTAGTAGGTGAACCCATTCAAGTAGGGAATATAACCCTAATACCTATTATTACTGTATCCTTTGGCGTAGGCGCTGGAGGTGGCGGTGGTAAGGATGAAAAGGGTAATGATGGTACTGGATCTGGTGGAGGCTTAGGAGCTAAAATTCAGCCTAATGCAATGCTTGTACTAAAAAATGATGAGGTAAGTGTGCTTCCTTTAAGCAATAAGGGATCCTTAGACAAGCTGTTTGAAATGGTGCCAGACATAATCTCTAAAATGGATTGCTGCAGTCCAAAGAATGAAAAAGAAGAGAAAGAAACAGAATAACCTAAAAAACAAGGACGGCCCTAAATTCCCAAAGAATTAGGGCCGTCCTGAATGTTTAGATCATTTCCATTGTTACCTTAGTTTTTGGTTCGCACATACTCTATAAATAAACTCTCCCTCCATATTTTGCAGGGAGAGTTTATTTCTAATTTGGATCTATTCTAATGTTATCTTTTTTGTCTCTGGATCCCATTGGATAGATAAGTCTAAGCTTTCTGCTACTGCTCTAAGAGGTAACATAGTACGCCCATGCATTATTTGAGGTTCTACATCTAAAGAAACTGCAGTTCCATCAACCACCATAATATCTTCTCCTGGCCATAGGTCTATCCAGCGACGTTCCTTAATAACTGTTGCATTTCTAGTATCTCCATCCCAGAGTACAGAGGAACCTAACGCCTCTGATATAAATCTGACAGGGACCATGGTGCGACCTTCAATCACTACTGGAGCTACATCCATTTCAGTTTCATTACCATCAATTTTTAAGATTTTTTGTCCTATTGTAAGCTCCAGTACTTGTTGTTCTGAAGGTTCAGTCCCCTTGGTACCATAAGTAAAGGTTAAACCCTTCATTAAAATACTCCCCTGTAAGCTTCTTTGACCTTTTTGTTCTTCTGGTACAGCTAGATAAATGCGCTTAAGAGATACTGGTTTAGTTAAGTCCTTTGTACTAACCTGTAGTGTCTTCCAACCCAACCAATTAATCCCTGAGCTCAAATCAAGTCTATGAATATTTCCACTACCATCCTGGAGCTCTGCCCTTAACCATTCATTTCCTTTATTTCCATAAATACTTACGGCAAAACCTTCTGTAGTATCATCAACTGGAATACCATCTCCTACAAATCTCACATAGGCTGCGGTTGTTCCCTGGCCCTTTGTAAAGTCATATGCTAGTTTTGTTACCTGTCCTGAAGAGTTTTCTGGGTCATTAACAAGAGATATCTCACCAAGCACTCCTTGAGGAACGCCTTCATAGGAAATTCCCTGCATACTATCAAATTCTAAAACTTCCCGTTCCCCTTGAAACTGTAATACTAACGGAGCACTAAAGCCCTGGTATCTAGCAACTACAAATCCGATATCACTACCCTTAGTATCCTGTATAGTCAATACTCCTTGAGGAGAAACGTGCCCCTCTATTCCATGTACCTGCCAATCTACAAGATGAGCTGGAACCTGCCTGCTCTCACCAGACTTAGTACTTAAATTCAGCTGCAACTGCTTCTGGGATCCTGTCACATTAGCACTAGAAGTACCTGTTAATACCATTGTATTAAGATCACTTTTACCTAATACTTGAACAGGTATTTTAATGTTAGTAGAATTTACAGTAGCTTTTATTTCAGTAGCACCTTGTTTCCGAGCTATGAATTTATTTTCTTCTATGGTTCCTAGCTTTCCGGTCTCCTGCCACTGTACAGGTAATGTTTTAACGTCGACAGGGTTGTAAAATTCATCATAGCCCTTCAATGTATAATTAGTCTCTTCGTTAATTAAGAGTATCTCTGTTCCACCAATAATTAAATCTTTTAATTGTCCCTGTGGGGCCTTTGAGTAAATTCCTATTGCATTAACCACTAAACGTTCTTGGGGCTGCTCTGGTTCAAAAACTCTTTTAGTTTCCCATTCTCCAAGAGGTCTTGATACCATTGTAGTGGATCCTCCACCATCAAGGTTTAAAGCCTTCCATGCACCAATTTCCTCAAAAAATTTGGATAGGTTGGTTAGGCTTAAACCAACACTAATTGGAGTATTTCTTTCTACTCCCACAAAGTACAATGTTTGTCCATCCTTGGAGATGCCAGCAGCTGTCCTCGCACGGACTCCACTTAAACCAGAAGTATTCCTGGAATATGGAATGGCTTTCCCTTCATTTACCAGTAACGAATGTCCTCCTACTATCATGGACCAATCTCTATTAGGTTCAATAGAATATTGAATATCTATCATATCTCCAGACTGGAAGTTTTCCACCATGAAATTTGCTGCATCACCATGACCCCTCAAAATATACATTCCTTCTGGAACTGCATGGTCAAAGTATTCTCCCACTACTATTTCTACTACCTGACCATCTTTTACAAGCATCTCTGTGGGAGTTGTGGAGCCATCATGACCCCTAGTTTTTCCTCCCCAAAGGTCACTATACACGTGAAGCTTATTTGCATGACTATGACTCCCCACAGGTTCTTCCCAATATATTGTTTTATTGAGTCCTGATAGCTGAAACTCAGCTCCTGAAGAAGCGCTAACCTTTCCTTCAAAGGTAAAGGGTTCTATGTAGGCCATTCTATCCTTTGTTATACCTAGAGCAAAAATATTTTCTAGTTTTGATGGAGATGACACAAGTCTTGTGCCCATTATCATCGGACCTAATGGCGATCCTTCCCCACTCATACTATAGTAGTCCCCATTTATTGCTGCTGCTGACCCAGTATTCTTGGCCATAGCAGAAACATTTAATCTTTGAGTAAGCTTTCCAGCCCCTGGTATTACATCCACCTGAACATGGGGATTTTTCAAATCCACCTCAATAACATTAATATTTACATGACCACTAGACGTTTGCCACTGATATTCCTTGAGTACCGCCCCTGCTGTAATTGGTACAGTTTCCTTTAACTCTGGCTTTGGAGCTTCTTCTGTTTTAATTTCAGTTGCATTTACAGGTGAAACCATAAATATGGCAATTAATAATCCTACTAAAAATCTGACCACAAAAATCCTCCTCTTTATCTGCTGTTATTTTGTTGTATTACTATATGAATCAGCCCAGGGTACATAAGAAGAATATTTTGGTCCTGAACTAGTTTTATATTTATTTAGACTTGTTCTATAGATATATTGTTCCAATAGTTGATTCGTTTATCAATTAATATTTGGGGCAGTATCTTCAGTTGTATCTCGATTTATTCTAACATTCTTTCAAATCTTCCATTTTACATCCTTTCATATCAAATGATTTTCACCAGATGGTGTTGCCCCTTTAGCCAATTTCCATGGTTAATTTACTTCCTTCCCCACCCACTTGGGCAGGTGTTACAATCAGTCTTCTTGCCATGCGATTTCTCATTTCCTGGACATGACTTATTACCCCTATGGACAAGCTCCCCATTTGAAGCCTTTCTAAAGCTGAAATAACTACTTCAAGGAGTTCCGGATCTAATGAGCCAAAGCCTTCATCTAAGAAGAAAAATTCTAGTGGATAGGTCCCCCTTAGCTGTATTTGAGATGAAAGGGCTAATGCTAGCGAAAAAGACACTAGAAAGGTTTCTCCTCCCGAAAGGGAGCTGACAGGTCTTCTGAAGCCGCCATTAGCATCATCTCTAATAATAAATCCACCTTCAGAATCTACCTCTAGAGTATAGCGATTCTTTGTAAGCTCTCCAAGTCGGGCAGATGCTATCCTAGCAACATTTAAGAGATGCTCCTCTGCCATAAATTCTATAAAGGCATTGCCCGTCAATACCCTCCTTAATTCCCTTAAAAGATTACCATGTTTCTGAAGCTTCTTAAATTCTTCCTCTAACTGCTGCCATCTGAAATGCTTGGCTTGAATATCCTTTAGAGCTCTTATCGCAGCACCCTTATCTTCTAAAGCCTTTTCGTGGTTTTCAATACACAGCTTTAATTGTGCTTGAACAGTTTGCCACTCTTCTTCTGATAGTGTCTTCTGTTCTAGAAGCTTCTCTAAGTCCTTTTCTCTTTCTAGTAGTGCTTCAAGCTTCTTGTTAAATTTTTGAATTTTTTCCTTAAGCCCCCTGCAAATTTCTATAGGCCGTAGTGAACTTCTTGCATCCGTTTCATTTTCAAAATCCTGTTCCTTTAAACCCATAAGTAGCTTATCTTTTAGTATTTCTATTCTATTTAAAGTATTGGCAAAATCAGCCTTGAAGGTTGTAAGATTCTTTTCCGCCTTTGTTCTCTTTTCAGAGACGTTCTCTAGGGTTACCTTTGCCTGTTCTTTTTTATCCTTTAAAACCATTAATTCTTTATTTGTTTCAACTAGTAGTTTTTCAACAGTCTCACCCGCTGTTATATTATTCAAAAGAGTCTTCTTTTCCTCATATGAAATCTTTAGCTGATTTAAATTCATTGCCAACTCGGCCTCTTCAATCTGCTTTTCCTTAATACCCTTTTCTGCTTCTTGTAAGGAAATATTTGTGTCCTCAATTTCTTGTTCAACTTTTTCTATTCTTGTTTTTAGATCAGCAATTTTCTTATCCCACTCACCTAGCTTTTTCCATTCATTTACTATTTCTAGAATATCAATGTCGCCTCTTGCTCCATTTAACTGCGCTTCCTTTTCTTTTAGTCTATACTCTAGCGCAGTAAGTTTTGCTTCCGATTCCTCAATATTTTCATATAGGCTTTGTTTTCTGCTTAGGGAAACATCTCTTTTTGATTTTGCAGCATTCAGCCTGTCTTTGACTTCTGTAACTGCTTTTTCTAGCTGCTCTAGGGTAGCTAGTTGTCTCTCATACGTTAGTTTAAGCTCATCTGAGTCAAGCTTCTGCCATGCTTCAGGAAGACTATTTCTTTGATGAGACAGGTAGGTTTGCTTTTCCTCAATGAGAATATTTTCTTGCTCAAGTTTATCCTTTAAACTATCTAGGTATAGCTGCTGCTGATAAATGCTTTTTTCACTAGTCCGCAGTTCTTCTGCTAATTTATCTAATTCCTTAGTACATTCTGCTGATTTTTCTTTTAATATATTTAAATTTTCAATACTATCATTTGCCTGGGCTGGTTCAGGATGCTCCCTAGCTCCACAGACTGGACAAGGTGCACCATTTTCTAAGGACTCAACAAGCATTCCAGCTAGATTCTGTCTCTCCTGATCCTTTAATTCACCTTCGATCTTGTTTCGTTCTTCCTCCAAAGCTTTGATGCTTTTTTCTAGCGTTTCGTAGTCTTCTCTTGTTTTCTTTCTATTTATCTGGGCTGTAGACAAATCATTTGTAAGAGTGGTGATCTTTTCTTTAAGATCATTTATCTCTTTTTCATAGCGAATTACTTCATTAATGTGGTAAAAAAACTTCTTTTCATCTCCTGGACTTCTTTTTTTCTCTTTCTGATAGTTTTCAGAAATAGTTTTCTCCTCTGCAACCACTGCAAGAAGAAATTGCTCTGCTTCTTGGAATCCATTTTCAGCCTGTTGATATAGTTTCTTTTTATGGTTAAATTCTTTTTTGCTTTCTGACAGCTGACCTAAGATATCCTGGTACTCTCGGTAAGTATTATATGCAAGGTTGATCTGCTGCCTATCTTCTGGAGAAACTGTATGATTTCCTACTATACTTCTCATTGCATTTTGTTCCTTAAGGCTAGTTTCCCTTTTTGACCTTAGGATATGAATCTGAGTATCTAATTCAGCTACTACTGCAGTACAGGCCTTTTTGTTTTTATGTCTTTCCGTGGCATCAATCATTAAAGCTGTAATTTCTTTTTCAAGAACTTTAGCTTCTTCTAGTCTTGTCTTTCTCATAATGAGAAGTGGTTGTTTTTCTTCCCACTCTTTTTCTGTATTTAAAAATACCTTCTGAAGATTTTTCTGTTCACTTTCAGTTCTATAAAATATATCTTGGGCGCCTTCTAGTTCTTTTGCTTGGATGTCTTTTAATCTATCAAGATGTTCCTGTTCCTCCAAAAGATGCCTTATGGACTCAGCCCTTTCAGCTTGATTTAACTCTTTTTCAGAGGCTGTTATTTCTCCTTCTTCTTTAAGCAGAAGTTTTTTATCACTAATAACTCCATGGAGCTCTGTTTGCTTTTGCCAGATCTCCCTGTACTGATCAAAGATCTTCTGTGTTTTTTCAAGTGCTACCTTACTTTGTAGCTCTGCTTCTTTAGCTTTTTCGAGGGACACTTTAGCATTTTCTAGGGTCATTTCTGACGCATCCCCTAGACCCTGCTTTTCACGCTCTATCCCCTCTATGGAATTGACTACTACTTCACTTCTCTTTTTTACCTTTTCCTGGAGCTTGTCACCATATGATTCAAGGTTAAAAAGCCGTTGCAACATCATTCTGCGGTCCCGTCCTTGAAGAGATAAAAATTCGGCAAATTTTCCTTGAGGAAGTACAACCGCCCTAGTAAAGTCGTCCACGGTAAGTCCTAGTATCTGAACAACAGACTGATCAACATCATTGACCTTATCTGCAAGTACTCTTTGCCCAAAATCACCTTCTTCAATTAAACGGCAGTTGCCACTTTGAACTGTATTTTCACGTATTTTCTTGAACTGTCTTTCAACTATATATCTATTTGAACCATCCCCAGAATTTAGTTCAAAGGTATAGGAAACATAAACCTTATCAGAATTATGATTAATAATTCCCTGGCGGGTATTCTTCGGGGCTCTTTCCACTTTACCGAAAAGGGCTAGGGTGATTGCATCTAAAACCGTTGATTTACCACTTCCGGTCGGGCCAAATATACCAAATGTACCCCTTTCACATAATTTGCTAAAGTCAATCTCCTGAATGTCTTGATAGCTATGCAATCCCTGTAGTTTCAATTTTATTGGCTTCATGATACAGTCTCCACCTCCTTCTCACTTTCTTCCTGATCCTCATTTAGAAGCTCTAGGAACAAGTTCATAAGGTCTTCACCAGGCAGGGTTCCTCCTGACTTTGTCATATAAAACTGTTTAAAGAGTTCATCAATGGCAACACCTGAACGATCTACTGCTGACAGAGTATCTTTGTCTTCTGAAATAAAAACAGGTCTGATGGCTATGATACCTGGATGAGCTTTTTTAATCAGCGCTAACTCCTGGTGATTCATTACCTCTTTAAGGTATATCTCCAGCTCTATCCAAGCATCCATATTTCTACCTTCCTCACACCACTCAAGAACCTCATTGACACCACCTTTTGCTACCCACCTAACAAGGGGCTTTCCGCTATTTAAATGAACACTTTTCACATCAGCCTGACCACCTGGGCTTATGTCTACTATGTAAACAGATTTAGTCTGATTAGCTTCGGAAAAACTATAGGCAAGGGGAGAACCAGAATAGTAGGCAGGTACGTCCGCTTTCACCCTCTGAGGCCTATGAAGGTGACCTAATGCAGCATACTGAACTTCTGACGGCAAGGCATCGGGATAAACAGTACATGCTCCTCCTAAGTGAAAGCTTCTTTCAGAATCGGAGATCTTACCCCCTGCAGTATAGATGTGACTCATCAATAGGTTAACTGTGTCTTTGCGAAAGTTTTGGGAATTTGCCATTAAGAGATTTTTAACACGCTCTGAGTAAGCCTGCTGCATTTTCTCGTCATCCAGTTCAAGACTCATAACCTCCTTAAGCCTAGCTTCTGAAGGATAGGGAAGGGTAAGTATTACTGCATTATGTTCACAACCAGGTACTGAAATCTCAATCCAACCTGCTCCAGAATTCACACAGCTTGCTTTGTTGGAAAGGACTTGGGGATGGATTTCACTTGCAGGCAGCCCCAACAGAAATATTCCTTGACGCTGTGCTAAAGTTTCCACGGCACACAGTCTATCAGGATTGTCGTGGTTTCCAGCAATAACCACTATCCCACGTTTACCTCCTTCTGCCAGTATATCTATAGCATTACAAAAGAGTTGTTCTGCCAAGGCAGGGGGATTATATGTATCAAAAATATCTCCCGCAATTAAAACAAGGTCAATCTTCTCATCCTTAACGATCTGACTAAGCTCCTCAATAAAATCTTCTTGTTCCTTATGCCGATCTCGTCCCTCTAGGTTTTTCCCTAAATGCCAATCAGATGTGTGAAGTACTCTCATTAAATTCAACTCCCTTTGGAATTCTAATGGCTTTGTTGATGCTTAAAAAATATAAGTGTTTTTCTTTGACAGGTTTCTTTAAAATTGTTTCCACAGCCTGAGAATAAAGATTAAGCTGATTTTTATAACTCTCAACTTTTTCTTCAAGGTTGGTTTGGTTAACATAATCAGTCTTATAATCAACGACAACCGCACCATCCTCTTCATAAAACAAACAGTCTATGATGCCTCTCATTAGAACACATTCATCTTTAAGCAATTTTTCTTCCCCTTTATAAATGTCAGTAGCAGGAATTGCTAGAGTAAATATCAATTCTCTCTTAACCTCACTAGCTTTTAAGATTCTAGCACCTAGTGGAGACTCAAAGAACTGCAGTACCTGATTAAAATTGACTAGGTTGGCTTCTTCAGGAGTAACGATATTCTGCTCAAGCATTAATTCAACCTGCCCTTTTATTGTTATAATATCTAACTGCTCCCTAATAGCATCAAAGCTTAGATACTGCATCACCTTATGCATTAGATTTCCATACTCTGTAGAGGATAGCTGATTGAGGTCCCTTAATTTTTGCAGAAAAACTGGTTTGTTTCTTTTGGGAGGATACTTAACAATCTCTCCCTGATTTAGGTTAGGGGCTAAGTCAGGATGCTCCATCAGCATTCCCTTTGCTTCTGTTACTGAAACAACTGCAGATTTGCCAACTGTAGCTTGAAATGGATACTTCCAAGATAAAATCTGTTCAACAGTATCAAGATTAGAGCCATCAGTTTCAACTACTTCTATATTTTTAATTCTTTCTAGAATTTTAATAGTCTGACTTTTTTCCTCAATCTGCTTACTAATACCAAGTTCATATTTATTAATTAGCATACACTTCCAGATAGAAGGGTCTTCATATATGCCCACGTTCGGTATATTATCTGATGATAGGAAGGTACGCAAGTTTTTCATGTCTCTGTGTCTGAGTAGGGCAGGTACAAGCCAATCCAAAAAGGTTTTTGCTCCAGCCAAATTCCCATCTGGAAGCTGCCATCCCTCATGGAATAGGGTTTGCTCCCATTTTAAAACTGCTTTGTTCAATTCCTTTACCGATCCAACAAGTATGAGTTTTTCCTTTGCTCGAGTTAGGGCAACATAAAGAATTCTCATTTCCTCTGCAAGACTTTCTCGATGAATTTTATTTTTAATAGCCAGTTTTGCCAAGGTAGACGTTTTGACACGTAATTTACTATCTACTAGTTCTGGGCCAAGGCCTAGCTTTTTATGAATTAAAATATCCTTATTTAAATCCATCATATTAAACTGCTTGCCAAGACCTGCTACAAAAACAACCGGAAACTCAAGGCCTTTGCTTTTATGAATGCTCATAATCCTTACTACATTTTCCTTTTCTCCCATACTACGGGCTTCTCCTAAATCCTTTCCCTTTTCAAGAAATGTCTCTATAAAATGCAGAAAACGGGATAAACCTCTGAAATTTAGATTCTCATACTGTCTTGCCCTGTCATATAAAGACCTTAGGTTGGCCTGTCTTTGCTGGCCCCCTTGAAGACCTCCTACAAAATCAAAATATCCGGTCTCACCATAAATATTCCATAGTAGCCCTGAAAGACTACCTCGGCGGGCCATGGTTCGCCACCTTCCTAACATGTCTACTATTAATTTTGATTTATTGCCAAGAGAGTCCTCACCTTTAGATGCTTCAATGACTGCTTCGAAAAAATCTCCATCCTTTTTATTCAATCTCATTGTAGCAAGTTCATCAGCTGTAAGCCCTACTATAGAAGATCTCAGTACAGCGGCCAAGGGGATATCCTGCCTGGGGTTATCAATAACCCTCAATAGTGACATGATTGTATTTACTTCTACTGCTTCAAAATACCCCGAGCTAAGCTCTGCATAGGCTGGAATATCCCTTTTGCGGAACTCTTCAAGGAAGGAATTTGACCAGCCCCTTGTTGCACGAAGTAGAATAACAACATCTCTATATTCTAGGGGTCTGTAGCCTTTAAGTCTTTTGTCATAGATTGGATAGGCCTCATTGACAAATCCTTCTATTCTACGGACAATTGTCCTGGCCTCCATTTGACTAACTTCAAGTTCCTCTTCTTCATCATTCTGATCGGAGGCTTCATCTCTATCATCAGCATTTAATTCTTCAGATATATTATCCAAAGCAGTTCCCTCAGCTCGATCAATAAGCAGTAGCTCAATACTTCTGTCACAATTTTGATCTGCCTCAGGATAAACTGCACCACAAACTAACTCAGCTTCTATGTTATACTCTATTTCTCCCACAAGAGAGGTCATTATTTGCCTGAATAAAAAATTCACACCATTTATAACTGAATCCCTGCTTCGGAAGTTTTTTGTTAAGTCTATCTTCCTGTTTTTACTTCCTTCAATCGTGGAAAAGCTTTGCTGTTTATCCTGAAAAAGGGAAGGCTCTGCCAACCTAAAACGATAGATACTCTGCTTTGCATCCCCAACCATCAGGAAGTTTGGACCCTGCTGAGCTTGTTTACAGACCAATTGTAGGATTGTTTCCTGAACCTCATTAATATCTTGATATTCATCCACTAGCACATACATGAATTTTTCCCTGAGTTCCATTGCAACTTCAGATGGTTTTATCTCACCACCTACATGCTCTGATAGTAATTCCAGGCAGTAATGCTCCAAATCACCAAAGTCAAGGAGACCTTTACCAAGCTTTACCCTTTTATAGTCTTCATTAAATGATTTAACGAGCTCTACAAGTTTTTCAATTAAGGGAGCAGCACTATGCATATCCTCCAAAAATTCCGCTTCTGTTCTGTAAAAATATTGGGCCTCTATTTTTTTAAGACTCTTTTTAGCTTCATCCCTTAAATCTTGAATGCGTTTTTTTAAGTCTTCGTCAAAAGTTATTCCTTTACAGCTTTTTAAACGAGTAAAGGTGAGGCTATGAAATCCATCTTCTAGCACATTCCATTTGCCTTTACAGTTAAGAAGTAAATCATCCACCAAACTCATGTCATCTTCTAAATTTTCAGCAAGTGGTGTAGGGCCATTTGCTTGATTTGCTATCTTTAAAGCCCTTTCCAAGACCCCTCTAACTCTCTGTAGTTCAAGACTGATTTCTTCTTTAAGATAGTCAATCCATGGGTAATCATCAACGCTCTGAATGTTTTCATCACAAAACCCACAGGCAACCCCATCAAGCCATCTCTCAGGCCAGGGTGTGCTTGCAGAGAAGTTGTGTATCTGAAGTATCATTTTTTGCAAAGGAGTATCTTCTCTTTGCCCCCCATAGCTTTCTAAAAGATCCAAAAAATCCAGATCTCCGTTATCATAGTATCTGTCTAGAAGCTTCTCAACTACCTCTGTTCTTAAGATATCACTTTCTAATTCATCTGCAATTCTAAAGGTAGGGTCTAAATCTAGCTTGTGGAAATGCTGCCTTATAACATTTAAACAGAAGGAATGAATTGTCGAAATCGAGGATTTATTCAATAGCCTGACCTGTCTGCGTAAGTGCTTTGACCTGTTTCCACTACGAATTTGAGCTGCTACTGATTCTCCCACACGCTGACGTATTTCTGCCGCTGCTGCATTGGTAAAGGTGACAACCAAGAGTCTATCAAGGTCAACAAGCTCTTGTTCATTTGATACAAGCTGAATAATTCGTTCCACAAGGGTATGGGTTTTACCTGCACCTGCCCCTGCAGAAACTAATAGATTACAACCCCTTGCTTCTATTACTCCCTGCTGCTGTATTGTTAGCTCACTCATTATTGTCACCTTCCTTTACACCATATTCCATGTCAGGTTCAGGGGCATTACTTGACTCTTCATCAGCTTTGTGTCCCCTTTCCTTATTTAGCTGCTCCCAGACTGTATGATGAGGAATATTATTTAAAACCCTGTAATTGTTCTCTTGGAACAGTACATCAAATTGACAGATTGCCTTATAATCACAGAATGTGCATGGCTTTATCTTACCTTTTTTATAGGGTTCAATTGCTACAATACCTGATAATATTTCTTGACCAATTTTCTTAATTGTTTTATAAAAATGATTTCTTAGAAGTTCAAAATCTTCACTAGTAAATACTTTGGACTTCTGATAAAATCCATCCCCTTTTAATCCAACAGGAATTACTTGTGACCAGCCCGTTGCAAATTCACTATCCATTAGACGTACAAATTTTTGATCGGCAAGTACTATTCCCCTAAGCTTATACTCTTTACCTAGCTCCTTCTTGATCTTTTCCTCATCTTCAATTTTATCAAGCTTTATTATAGGGTTGTGAACCCTAAAATAGCATATGCCTCCTGGCAGAGCTTCATCTAACTCCAAGTATCCTGAGTTCTCAAGACAGACCAGCAAATATGCAAGAAGCTGCAAGCTCAAGCCATGATAGAGATCATCAAGCTTTAATTGAGTATTTCCTGATTTATAGTCAATAATTAAAAGATATCTTGCATCCTCACCAGCTACAGAATCTACCCTATCTATCCTACCAGCAATCTGAAGAGTGGTTTCTTCATCAATTGGTATATCCAGGGGAGGAAGTATGCTACCCTCGTAACCAAAGTCTATCTCATGGCCAATGGGACGGGACTTGCCCTTTTTTGCATGATCTATCATTGCTTTTAGGCTGCTTTCAATAATATTTTGTAGCCTTTTTGCAAGAAATTTATATCTGTTTGAGCTTAAAAGTAATTCATTTTGCATCTGAGGTGCTAAATTACCTACCACTTCATCAAGAATGGTTGTCAGCTTAGCTTCAGTAATATCAGCCATGTCCAATTGCTCTGAAGCAGCTTTTTCAAAAAAGTCTTTTAAAGCAGCATGATAAAATTGCCCATAATCTGGTGCCTCTAGCTTATTGGTTAATCTCCTCCTGAGCTTTAAACCATAGTTTAGAAAATGAGCAAATGGACACTGCTTATATTTTTCTAAACGAGAAACGCTAGTTTTTATTAAGCTTGAGGAGGTTCCTGACGTAGCAGGTGTGTCCCCTTTTACTGAATGAAAGAGCTTTTCTCTGGTGTGTATAAAAAGAGGTTCCTCTTTATTGGTCCAAAAAAGCCCCTGAAATAGTCTACTTATTTTCTGTGTATACTCTTCTTGATTAATGAACCAGTTGTAAACATCAAACCAGCGGGAATCAACCTCCATTCCCTCCTTTAGATAACGAAACTGGCTTACCATCAAAGGTAGAGTTCCTTTTCCGCTACATACAAAATCTAATGTTTCCTCTGGTGATTTAGGCTCTAGTATCCAGAACTTTTCCCTTATTTGAGGAAATAGTCTTTTAAGATTATCTATGACCATCGAGGGCATAAGAGCCCTTCCTTCTGTATCAGCCAATGGGTAGCTTATACATAGGTACTCACTTGCCCTAGTAAGGCCTGTATAAACTAGATAATCCTCATCTATTAGTAACCTCTCATCTCCAGGTGCTAATTCCATTCCCACCCTTTGAAGACCCTCTCTTTCTCTATCTGTTAGCATGCCCTCTTCGGATGGTCTCATAGGGAGAACACCATCTGTAACACCTGCCAAAAATGCCGCTTTTATGTTAGGTGTTCTAGAGCGTCCGAGACATACCACCACTACCTGATCAAGGCCAGGAGGAATTAAACCAAGCTCAATACCCTCAAGACCTACTTTTAAAATCTGAGAATACTCTTCCAGGGTTAAGTTTTCATCACCTAAGGATTCTACTAGCTCCTCAAATACCTGGATAACTGCCTGGTAAATCTGAGAGTGTTCTCTCTCTTCTTCAAGATTTCCATTCTCCCGGGCTTCCTCAATCCAGTTATTAAGCTTTATGTCAACCTCTAACCTTTCAAATAGTTCATAGATTGCTGTAGTCTTCTCAATAGCAGTCTTTGCTTTCTTTAAGGAATGATGGAATTCAAGTAAGACCTCCTGAACCATTTCCTTGGTTTTGTTTATATAGGTAATTTCATCTTTTTCCCAGTAGCTTAATTCATTATCCTCTCCTAATGTTCCTTTTCTTCTATAGCTCCAGGGAGATGACTGGAGCCAAGCCTTGCCCCTAATACCATGGGCAATAATATAGTTCTCTAGTCTATCTACAGCATCCCTATCTAAAGGAAAAAAGTCTGTTTTTAATGACCTAAATAAGGGCTCAACAGGCCAGTTTTCAAGAACTGTTTCCATACTTGAAATAATCAGTTCTACAAGGGGATGGTGAATCATAGACCTTTTCTTATCCATAAAAAAGGGCACTCCGTAATCAAGGAATGCTGTCTCCACTAACTCCTGGTACTCTTCAAAATCCCTGAGGATAACAGCAATTTCTCTCCACCTGTACCCTTTAGTTCTGGATAAATTTAAGATCTCTCTGGCTATGCTTTCAACTTCTGCTCTTCTATTTACTGCCGAAGCTATTTCTAGATTATTTACTTCCTGGTGGTAGCAAGGTAAATCGGGATTATAATAATGCTTTTCTAAATACGCCAGATCAGGAGATCCTCTAAATCTATAGGGTACTAAGCTAGGAGTTGGCAAGCTGAGTCTCTCAATTACAGGTACTTTTAAACCTACAGACAGCTTGTTTATTTTTATATAGGTTTCCTTTGTTATGTAAAAGCAGTCTTCATCCTCTAAGGGCCTATTGATGTTTTGTGGGTCCAAGGATAGTGAAATATTTACTTGCTTAGCTGTTTTTATAAGTTCCTCTATAACTTTATACTCCTGGGGTGTAAAGCCAGTAAAGTCATCTATCCAAATTTCCGAATGCCTCACAAAATTACAGTGCCTTATTTTTTCTGCTAGTGATGTAAGATAATCATCTGGATCTAGATATTTATCCATTAGATAGTCTTCAAAATCTTTATATAAAATGCTGATGTCGTTAAGCTTTGCACCAAGCAATTTTTGTTCATCCATGTCAAAAAAACCCGCGCTACCCTTTAATTGCTCAGGTGTAAGCAAGTAGGTTTTCATTTCAGACATGGTTTTTGAGAGGATATCTAAAAATCCAGGCTGCTTTGCTGCTTGAGCAAATACCTGTAAATCTCCTTTTCTATTTTCTAAAAGTCTTTTTAAGATCATCTTCTTTCCAAGTTCTCCTATGGGCTTACGAGTTTCCCCACCTACTTCTCGAAAAACTCTCCAGGCCAATCTCCGAAAGCTTAGAACCTGAACCCTCATTAACCCACCTAGTCCAGGAGTACAAGCCAGCTCCTTCTCTAGCTGAAAGGTAGCCTGCTCAGGAACTAAATAAATCAAGGCATGTCCATCAGGCTTGTCCCTTAGTTCTTCTCTTATGCTTCTAAGACAGTATTGCGTTTTACCTGAGCCTGCAGCACCAAGTACAAATCTTAAGGCCAAGTTCTTCTCCCCCCTTCCAAACATCTATATCATATTGCATTCACATATTTCCAAATTTATTACATGTTACATCATTTGAATCTATTAAACATATAAATTAATTCCACAAAAGTGCCATCTATCCTTCATTAATTTACTTTTTCTGTAAAATGACAATCTATGTCTCTTTTTTATTCCTAAACCAGGCCTTTTAAAAACTTCTGCCTCAATTCCGGTTCAAACCTCTCTATTGCATAACTTAACATTGTCCGAGGCATTGATTGATAATGCTCCTCCAAGAACTTAAGTTCTGTTAAAAAATCTCTCTTTCCTACTTCCCTCAACATCCAACCTACAGCCTTATGTATTAAATCATGTTCATGATGAAGTAGTATCTTGGCCATTTTTAAGGTTTCTTTAAACTCATTTTTTCTTATAAAATAGAATGTAGAAATGATTGCAATTCTTTGTTTCCAGAGAATATTTGAGTTTGCAAGTTCGTATAAGATATTCCTATCTTTATCCATAAGATATGCACCCAAAATCTTTTCTGCAGATACATCAACTAAGTCCCAGTTATTAATGTACAGAGTATTTCTTAGATACATGTCTACAATATTCTTTTTATCCTGCTCTGTTGTTGCTTTCTCAAACTTGTAGACTAATATTATTAATGCTGTAAATCGATATTCATGAATTGGTTCTCTTAATAGCTCCTGAGCAGTCTCTAACGATACATTTCGATAATGTTTCATTGCAATTTTGCGTTGATCAGGCACTCTTATACCTATAAATTGATCTCCTTCACCATAACCACCGGGTACTGCCTTAAAAAATTTTGGAAGAAATTCGGCCTTGTCATGGTTAATATAACAATTTAAATCATGTTTTATCTGATCTAAATCTTTCAAAACTATCACCCCAAAATTAGATTTAATTAATGTTGTTTTTGCACTCCTTAAAATAGAACATTAGAGATATGAACCGATAACGTTCCTGGCATTACTAACGCGCCTAAGAGTACTGCTTTAACTAGTGCTCCTAGTGGGATTGTCCCTGAATTTGCCGGTATATCTATCAATGCATTACAACCAACCATTGATCTCATTACACTTGATGCTTGTTTACCTATTTGCCTTGCAATCCATTGTCCTTTTTCGTAATTTAGATGCACCCTTAAATACCTGCGTTGAGTGCTTTTTTATTAAATCGATCTCCTGAAAAGCATCAAGAATTTTATCAGCTATTGCTGTTTTATCATCGAAAAATATATCTTGCGCTTCTTCCAGTTCAACTGCTTTAAATTTCATTATCTATACTCCTTTTCTAAAGCTGTAATGAGGACCCCTAGTTAGTATTAAATAGAATATAGTTATTTTCCCATACATTACATATCCTGGCAAACCCATAAGATGGACTACAAAAATTGTGTATTGAATTTCACTAAATTGGCAAAATAAATATTACTAACTAGTTTGGGGGTATTATTATGATTCAGGTTGGGAACTTTCACATTGGTACAACTAATAGCGTTACACCACCAAAGATAGATATTGGTGAAGCATTTATATTATCACAGCATTTGTATTATAGATATAGTTGTCTAGAACAAACTCATAAATATTACAACTGGGCAAATGATGCTGATTTTGTAACGCTTATTAAAGCAGGATTGAATTATTTGGAAAAGGAAATATCTTTAGTAGAGGAACAATTGGATAAATATAAAGTACCTCAACCAAGTAGGTCACCAAAAAGTGTTAAGATTTCTAAAGACGTAAATAATAGTTCATTAATTAGTGACCAATTTTTATTTGAGCAAATGCGCAATGGGTGTATAGCAGCGGTAGAGAAAAACCTTCGTAATGCTGTGATGATCCTTAACAATGATTCCTTACGTGTTATGTTTATAGACTTTGTAAAAGAGGAAATGGAAATATTGCTTAATCTCTTTAAATATGGAAAGTTAAAAGGTTGGTTGCCAGTATATCCAATTTATAAGGCAGATTGAGAGTGTTAACAACCATGCGTTAAGAATAAATCATATAACGTTCTGCAAATATGAGAAGTTTACTTTGAGCCAGTAAAAAGGGCGTGCCCTGCATGGTAAAATAGAACTTCAATATTTCTGAAACCTGCATTTTTCAACCATTTCAACTGACTCGCAAGTATAGAAGGCTTATCAACTGGATCAGGATAATAGAATATATTCCATTGTTCTCGTTCAAAAAACTTGTAAGCCCTTAAATCCCCGTAAAAACTCATAGATTGTTCTTCTACAATTTCATCCCACTCTCGTGCTGCTATTAGTCTTGACTCCTCTGTAACGGGTTTGATTATATCAGCAATAATGAATCTTCCTTTTCTCTTTAGACCAGAGTAGAGTCTTTTAAAAAGCATTTCTTTTTCACTATCATTTAAATGATGGATAGCTAATATACTAGTAAAACAATCCACTTTGCCGAGATTTTCTTCCCAACTTTGTTTATGTATGTCAAATTTTTTAAATGTCACCCTATCCGCACAAGAAGTTAATCTATCTTTTGCATAATTCAACATTTTTTCGCAACCATCTAATGCTATGACCTTTGATTTAGGGTATCTTTTCAAGATAGATTCTGCGAGCCACCCTCCACCAACGCAAATATCTACGACTGTAAATTCATTTTGAGAGTAGGTGAATAGTAAATCAATTAATATCTTTTCCATCTTTTCGCGATATGGCACAAGTGCTTTTCCAAATTGTAAAAATTGCTCTGAATCCGATTCATTCCACTTGATTTCCCTGTCAATAGAGCTGATATCATTCATCAATAATAAGCCACCTTTTTAGAAACCTAATTCAACTTTAACGTCTACTATGCATTTTCTCCTGTCCTCATGACAGTATGAATAATCATTACCCAGTCTCCAGAGTTATTAGTACAATCTCAGGTCGATTATAAAACCTAATAGGTAACACACTTTCTCCTAGACCACCATTAATCACCATTTTTGTGAGGTTTGATGAAAATAGTCCATAATCTAACTTTGGAAAAAATCCTTGCCCTGGTGCAATAATTGCATGCTTCCGCCCGCGTCTAAGGACTTGGCGCACTATAGTACTGGTATTTCTACGCATTGCAAAAGGCACAATGCTAGAACTACTGGCGCAAGTTTTGTTTTTATGTCCTCTCAAAGCTCATTACTTTTTTTATTATAAAATTCTTTATAATCATTAGCTAAAGCTTTAGTAAATCTATCTAAGGCAATAAATATTACACTTGAAATAGAAAAAAAGAGACTGTATTCATCTACTGCTTCATTGTCAATAAAAAAACTAATAACTTTCTGATACCCATTAAAAAATCCATATGCTACCAAGAAAAAATATGCAATAAGTCGTCTAAGATTGACAATTATTTTATCTTCATTAAATTTAAGTTTATCAAAGTATATCCAAAAATTTACATAGAGAGGAAATACAATATATGCAATGTAATACACACTAATTGGCCACTCTAATAGAAGCAAAAATCGAAATATTATTTGTATTAACACAAGAAGAATTATTAAACTAAATCCATTTTTACCAAAATAACCTAAACGGCTGAAAAAGTAATTCTCATTATGAAACTTCTTATTTCTTATCCCAGCTAAATCAAAAAAGGAAGCCTGTTTAGGTGTTTGTTTCCTCAGGGTAATTAAGATTGCTGAATTGATAAAGGAATATATAACATAAGGAATAAAGGCCCAATATTTTGCTTTACACATTACAATAAGAAATAAAATTGAGAAAGCCAGAAAAGCAAATTCTAAAATTATAATGCTTAATCTAAACTTTGATAACCATGGAACAATTTTTTGCGCGATTTTATTTGAAATCAATTCCAATTCATTGAATAGCTTACCTATTCCCCAATTAACAACTAATCCGAATAATATAATTGTGAGAATTGAAGGGACTACTATTTTAAGATTGGTCAAAACCTGATAATCCACACTCTTAATCCCCCTGTTATACTTAGTGTAGAAGCCCACCATTCAGGAGGCCGCCAGATGCCCCTTAAACATTATACGAAAATAATCTTACTTAGGACCATGTATTGCGTGATTTGCTTTATGTACATCTTCTTTTTTCACTAGAATTTCATAGTTGGTTCGGATACTTGAACCAATTGCTATTCTAGATTGTCCTGTACCACCAAAACTATTATTGTCGGTTCTCGTTTTGGTTTTTATTCCATTGTCTAATAGTCTTCCCCTCATGGTAGCAAATTCCTGAAGATTGCTTGTCATGTAAATAGTCTCCCAACCAAAAAACATTCCCATAATTTTCTTCAGCATTTTAATTCGCCCCTCTCCTAATCACAATCCCACTTACTATATTGTCAATTTTCCAAGCATATTTTTCTATCCAATATCGTTTCCCGCTATAAGATACTGAAAAAGGTCTCCCATCAACCTCCAATTCAATTGTTGCATAGATATCTCTACCATTCCAATTTACTGTATCTGCGATGTCACTTGGTTTTGACATTAGAATCAAATTTGTTCCTTTATCTAGTCCTTTTTCCTCGATAAAAAGATTGATCAAACCTTCTGAGTGACTATCTGCAACCCATCTCTTATATCCCCCACCACAGGCTGAAGCATCAAAACTTACTGGAGCAAAGTGTAAATACACTACCACTATTCCTATAACTATAATTATCGTAATAACTATCTTTTGTCCTCTTTTCATTACCTTTGCTCAACCTTTCTCGATACATTTTTATATCTAAGGGCTTGCAAAATATAAATATTAAATATGTATCAACCCGATGCAGGGCTGGCGCAAGACTTGCTTATTCTTGTAAACTCTTTTTCATAATAGTAAAGTTTGTGCCACAATAGTCTTTTTGGTCAATAGCACTCCAGTTAAATTTTTTATAATATTCTTTAGCATTTGGTGTATATAAATATAATGTATTAATACCCATTTTCTTGGCAACTTCAATTATGTTATCAATAAGTATTTTCCCTACACCTTTATTCCTGAATTCTTCTTTAACATACAAGCCTGCTAACCAGGGAGTAATATCGTTTCTTGTTTCCATGTCATATTCTTTTAAGCATACAGTTCCAATAAATTTATCTTGATCCATAGCGACCAAAGCTAGAGGGAGTTTATTCAAATTCAATCTCTCAGAAATAGAAACTTCAAACTCTTTTATGCTCCTTTCCGGATACAAATAACCCCATTCACTATAAAAATATTTTGAGATTTCCTCTATTAAGTTAGGATGGTTTATTAAATAATCGATTTTAATATCCATTGTTATTTTCACCCTTTTCTTCGAAACAGCCCTTTGACTGTGTAATAAAAGTAATTCCTCTGTTGTTTTCTTCCAACAAAACCAGACCCACCAAAAATTAATACATTCATCTCTCTCACCTAACCCTTACTATTAATGGTTTCTGGTTATTTTAGGTTTAATCAATCTTTAAATGCTCTCTAATAAAATTACATATTTCATTCATAGCTTCTGTCGCATCATTAAACATTGGAGCTAATAATGGATAGCAATGAACCATTCCAATTCCTGCTCGGAATGTTACTTCAACCCCCACATCTGTTAACCTATTTAATGCCCTGCCGCATTAATGTTTATTCCATGGAAGGGAAAATAGCAATTAGTACAATTAGGCTAAAGGCTCTTTTTTCGATGTTCTAAAAACCCGAACTTGAGAATTTCGCTAATGATGATAAACTTTCTTACATTCACAATTCTTTTTAAAGCCTCATTTATTTAACTGAATAATGCCTTTGTACAGATGGTAGCAACTTTATTTACGGCCTGTACGGTACAAGCAAACCTTACGACATTCATTACAATTGTATAGATCAAACCCTCTTCCTGCTTTGAAGAAGGATTTTTCTCTACATAATTTTTGATTGACCGTTATTCCATTCATGGCTTGCTGCGGACAAGCGTCCAGACATTTATGGCAGGAAGGAGGACAATTGAAACCTTTGACAATAGGGTCTGAATCGACTTCCGCATCAATTAGTACTGCTCCGATGTAAACCATGTTCCCCAATTTTTCATTAATTAAAATTGTATTTTTCCCCAAAATCCCCAGACCTGCAAGTACTGCAGCATGTTTTAGTGATATGATACCTCTTCCATGCATGTTTTCCTGATCCCACGATAAATATGGCACATCGGCGGGGATTAGAGCAGCCTTTACGTTACTGCTTTGAAAGAACTGGCATAGTTCCATAGCAATTCTGTCAATCTCTTCATACATCTTGTATGCAGTATGAGTATAAGGAACCGGATTCTCTGCTAGAATGGCATCGATGGGCATTTGTTTAATAAAAACAACCACACTTTTGCACTGACTAAAAACATCTTTTGGATGAAACCCTTGAGGGGCATCTGCAAACTTTTCAACTCCTGTAATTCCACACATATGTGCTCCCGCTTTAAGCGCAAATTCTTTGATTAATTCAGATTTCATAATACCTTTTGCTCCTTTCTATTGGACAGGTGCAAACTTTTACCTCCCATTTCGTAGAACATGGCCCGATTTGTGAAGTTTTATTTCTTTTCCAAATGCTCTGGGACATACAATTCGGCATTTATTGCAATTGCTGATAACTCATTGTCAAGATATATCCATAGGACCATTGACAGTCAGATGGCATTTCTATATAATGTTATATATAACTAACATTTAGTTATATATAACTAACTAAAAGGAGGGTTTGTTTTTTAAATGAATTCTAAAAAAAGGTTTGTTTTCTTACTAATTATATCCCTATTAATGGTTATCGGTACTATCTTCTTTTCTGCTAATTTAATCTCACTCGGAAATAGCTCAATGGCATTAGTACTATTATTCATAATGATTATCCCTTTAGGGATTCTTTCGGTCTTTATCAGAAAGTGCTATTATGATTTAAAAGCTGGTGTGCCAGGTGAAGATGAAAGAACAAAAAAGGTTAGATTATACGCTGCTGGCTATGCCTATTTCATTTCTTTATATGTTTGGATTTTACTACTTGCATTTAACAAATACTTAGATGACGATCTGTTGATGATTGGTTTATTTGGAATGACTGTTTCATTTTATCTATCATGGGTACTATTAAATCGTAAAAAGGGTTTTGAGTAAAATGAAAACTAGGATAAAGGAACTTAGAGCACGTTTTGATCTAACCCAAGAACAATTAGCAAAAATAGTCGGTGTAAGAAGAGAAACTATTGTGTTTCTTGAAAAGGGAGAATATAATCCCTCGCTTAAACTTGCTGCTAAAGTTGCCCGTGTTTTTAATTCTACAATTGAAGAAATTTTCATTTTCGAAGATAGAGATTTAGAATAGTACCTATATAACTCACCCCGTGTTATTGCACTTCGAAATACCACAAAAATCAATAATCACATCAGTCAATATTCTGGCTGTATCAATTACCGAAGCAAACTCAACATATTCAGTTGCAGCATGACATCCATCGCCGCTTGGACCATAAATAACTGTTGGTATTCCGACACTTGCTAATATTGCTGAGTCCATCCATCCACTCATACCTATAAAGTGTGGACTAATCCTTAATCTATTTGTAAATGCTTTTTCTAAAGATTTTACAATTAGCTCTTCCTTCGATACTTCAAGTGCAGGACGGTAGAAAAATACATCAAAATCAGCCTTAAACTCTTCATCTGATGCCTTTATTTTGTTAATAATACCTTGTATCTCTTCCATGACATCTTCTCTAGTTTCGCCGGGTAGTGTTCTTCTTTCTAATTCTATCTTGCAGTAATCTGGATATGTGCTTAATTCCTTACCTCCACTTATTGATGACGCATGAATTGAAGGGAAACCAAGTAATTGATGTTGTTTACGTGAAAGTACATTTTTTTGTAAATTCTCTACTTCGATTAACACTTTTCCTGCCTTTGTAATTGCATCAATTCCTTTATCAGGCATACTTCCATGTGCTGCTTTACCGAATATTTCGATTTTCGCCCACGCAAAACCTTTATGGGCAATTGCTATTTCTAGATCTGTAGGTTCAAATATTATTGCTGCATCAGCTGAGAATTTTTCAACTAATACTTCAGTCCCTTTGCTAGCATATTCTTCATCAGCAACAAATGCCAGAATCACATCCCCCTTCAATTTTACGCCTGAATCAATAATCGATTTTACTGCTCCAATCATTGCAGCTAATCCACTTTTCATATCTAAGCTGCCTCGGCCATAAACTTTGCCATTTTCATGCTTTGGCAATAATGGTTCAATTTCCATTCCTTCTATTGCTACAGTATCGGTATGGCCATTCAACATTAAATTTTTACCATCACCATTCCCTTTAAGTACGCCAATGACATTTAATCTATCTCTTTCAACTTCCTGATATTCAACTACTAGTCCCATTTGAGCAAGATAGATGCCAATAAATTGAGCAATTTCAGATTCTCCATTTCCATCTTTAACAAGTACAGGGTTAACCGAGTTGATTTTTATCATTTCTTCTAAGAGCTTTAGTATTTCTCTCCCATTATTTTTCATTTTACTCAACTTCCACCCCTTTCGTAACTCTAATAATTAACCAAAAAAGCCCAGTATGGCAGGTAACGTTCCCGGCATTCTCGTAGCGTCATAGTAATTCATCTATTCTAAGTTGCGGGACTCCCCTGTTACCCATGCAAGGCTAGCGGTGATAGTCATCGGATAACTTGTAAATAGGCTATAGCCTATTTAACCTCTTCTAGCAATCATTTCGATTTCGACTTGTGCCCCTAGTGGTAGCTCATTAACTCCAATAGTTGTCCGTGCAGGATAAGGAGAAGAAAATTGTTTTGAGTAGACTGAATTCATAGCCAAAAAGTCTCTCATATCAGTTAAAAAAACAGTGACCTTTATTACATCATCTGGAGATAAGCCTGCTGAATACAACACATTAAATAAATTCTTAAAAGACTGCTCTGTTTGAGTAATAATATCACCTTCTACAAGTTTGCCCGTTTTGGAATCAATAGGAGTCTGTCCCGAAAGGTAAATCAAATTACCTGATTCAACAGCGTGTGAATATGGACCAACTGATACGGCTCCATCTGCATTAATAGCTTTTCTCGGCATTTTTTTATTCCTCCTTGTATACTATGAGCAGCACCCGATCTGGACGTAATTTCCAGTTGGGAAGTTGCTCATTTTTTAATTTTTGTTCTTTAACAACTACAACAAATAATTATTCATCGTAGCAGGGCTTGTGGGTATGTGGGCAATGCTTTAGCATTGTCCAAGCGATTGTGGATGGCATCGGTCCTGTTTTTGCTTCTGGTATTATTGCTGAAATCGGAGATATCCACTCAGTTCGACAGCCACGCTCGTTCTCCGTTGCAAAAATCGTGACAACCTTCAAGTTAGGTCGAAGGCGCAGCCGGAGCCGCAAATTATCGTGTTATCGGAAGGGTCCAGCTTCAAAGAATGCTTACCAAAGCTTTCTTATTTATTATATACCATAATGTGCCAATGCCATGTTTTTTTCTAAATTAGATCATATGGGCATAATATTTATTGAATAGATTTTTAAAGGGTGGTATTATATGGATAAAGATAAAAAAGCACCTCTTGATAAGGAGGAGAAAAAAATGTCAGCAATTCCTAAGAAAGTACAGATTGATCGCCAATCTATATTAGACAGAATTAGCTCAAAAACTACAAAACTCAATGCAAAAAAAGGTAAAGTAAAATTAAATCCAGACAATCCCAGCCACAAAGATTGGTATGAGGATAAATAGTATAAGTGATGTCTTACATTGGTAATATTTATTGGCTTGAAATTTATTACGAAGACAAAGATGAATCTAAAATCAGACCCATATTGATTGTAAACCATGAGAAAGATTCTAATCTCCTCACAATAGCTGAAATTACTAGTTCTCCGCCAAATAATCCTGCAACGTACTTCGATCAATTTAAAGAGCCCATTTATAAATGGAAAGATGCTGGACTTTCCCGCCTATCTTATGTTAAGACTCATAAACTCCATAGAATTGCCAAAGATGAACTTGGCTCTTATTGTGGAGAATTAGATGGAGATGAATTTTTTAGAATCCTCGACAAAATAATAGAAGTAAATAACTGAGACCTCTTGCAGGTCTTTTTTGTTTTCCAAAAAATAAGCTTAAAATTATGCTCCGAAATGGAGATTCCCGATAACGCAACCGAGTTTACGAAGTTCATGGGTCTTAGCCAGACTTGGCTTAGGCATGAATTTGGGTGAAGCGTAGCGGAACCGTAAACTTTTTGTTATGTGAAGTATACAACCCCAGCCGTTTTCATTTATCTGCTACTTTTAACAATTCTTTAATTACTTTTATCATAAACTTAAGACCTTTACTTTTATAAGATACATCATTAAAATTCCCAATCAAATAAGCATCTAATCCTGGATGGTAAAACATAAATGCCCCTGTTGCCCCAACACATCCCCAGCAATTATATTTTCCTGGGAGTAAGACTGGTATAGTTCTAAACTGCCAAATACCATAACCATAATCTATTCCAAAAAATAATTTAGTTGAATCATTCTTCATTTTTTCTAAAGTATCTTTTGAAACTATTTGACCTGCCACTAAAGCATTCATAAATTTAAGTAAATCCTCATTAGTAGCTACAACTCCACCACCAGCATAGTCAAGTCCAGCATAGTTTTTTAAATCGTTCCCTATTGTCCCATCAATACTAAAATGCGCAATTGGATATGAATATTCTTTTATGGGATCAGAATAGTTAAGCATAGATGAGTTCTCCATTCCAAGAGGAACAAAAATATAATCCTTCAATACTTCATGGAATGGCTTACCTGTAATATTTTCAATGATTAATCCCAAAAGATGATAATTAGTATCTGTATATTTTGTCTTTTTCCCTGGTGGACAATAAGGTTTTAAATTATTTTTACCCCAGATAATAGCTTCCCGTGGGCTCATATTAAATTCCTTCTCCTCAAGAAGCTTATCTAGTAGTGGCCAAAAGTTATCATATAAACCTGATGTTTGTTTCAACAGATGTTTGATTTTAATATTATTTGTATAATCTTTACCCTTGTAAATATGAAGATCATTCAGTAATTCCTCATCTAAATAGTTGCTAATGCTATCACCAAAAGATAGCTCTCCCTTTTCAAATAACATACTAATTATAGTTGATGTAAATAATTTGCCAACACTAGCCATATAATTAGGTTGCTGAGGGTTGGCACGCATATCACCTGTTGAACCTTCAGCAATATTCATATGAAAATCTAACTTCTGCGAATGAACTAATAAATAAGCATTCTTTACTTTAGAATCTTTTCGCACTTGATTCCTAAACATATCTTCAATTATTTTCATCGTTACTTTCTTCATTTTCGCCTTCCTTTCAAAAGTATATTTCACATAACGCTCTTTGCATTCCCGACGTGTCCGTCCCGCTAGGGCTGGCGCAAGACTTGCCCACCCTATGGTACATTCCCAAATGCAAGTCTTGTGACAGAGGATATGTGGGCGGCTTACCTCAAAACTCACCCCACCGCCGCTTGGGTGAGTAGCTAATCTCTCACGAAATTTCGCCCTCTCAGAACCGGACATGCCCAATTAAGGCATCCGGCTCCCCATATGAGCCTCTTTACACATATGCTGAATTAAGGTTAACTAAAGATTTAGGATTTTCTAGTGGATAGAGCTTCAACATCTTATTGAATTTACTCCACTCTAAATTATTCCTTTGACTACGCCGATTAAGCCATTTTGCTAGCAGAATAATGATTTGCCTTTTATAGTTCAATAGATTTTGCCAGTTATCACTAACACCATAGTATTGATAGTGACCCCTTAGTTTAGAGTTTACTGTTTTCCATATTTCTTTTAGGGATTGATGTCTATTTTCCTTAATCCATTGAGCAAAATCTTTCACCTTTGCGTTATATTTCTTTCGTGCTGTTTTCCATTTCAATTTGAAGCGTCCTTTTCTACTTCTTCCGCAGTAGTGGGTAATTCCCAGAAAGTCAAAAGTCTCAGGTTTTCCATCGCCACGTCTTTTTGCATCTCTCTCAGCAAACCGACCAAATTCTATAATTCTTGTTTTCTCTTCAGCTACTTCTAGCCCGAATTTTGCCAGTCTGTCCTTTAATGATTGGTAGAAAAGTTGTGCATCTCTCTTATATTGGAAACAAACTACGAAGTCATCAGCATACCTTGTTAGGTATGCTTCACCAATACTCATTTTTCTAATAACTTTGTCAAACCATGGGTCAAGGGTGTAGTGAAGATATATATTTGCCAGTAACGGCGATAAGCTACCCCCTTGCGGGACACCTTCTGTAGTGTTGATGAAAGTGTCTTCTTCCATTATTCCTGCTTTGAGAAAACGTTTAACTAACCTGAGTATTTTGGTGTCTTTAACTCGGTGTTCTAGCATTTTCATTAGCCATTCGTGGTCCACATGATCGAAAAAGCCACGAATGTCTGCTTCAACTATATAGCTTACTTTCTTTGTTCCTATGTTACGGCTTAAGTCTTTTAGAGCTTCATGACAGTTTCTTTTTGGTCTAAATCCAAAGGAGAAATCAAGGAAGTCTTGTTCGTATATGCTTTCTAGTATGATAACTAGTGCTGTTTGAACCAGTTTATCTTCTAAAGCTGGGATTCCAAGCGGTCTCATTTTATTGCTTCCTGCTTTGGGAATATACTTCCTTCTTACTGGGAGTGGTTTATATGTACCTCTCTTCAGCTTCTCCAGTAGGTTGATTAGATTCTCCTCAAGATGTAATTTGTAAATCTCTTTAGTTTCTCCATCAATTCCAGGGGCAGCCGAGCTTGATACTCTTTTGAAAGCTTCTCTTAATGTTCCTTTACCCATAAGATGAGCTAGTGAACAGAATTTGCTACTTTTATCTGCCCTTGCACGTTGTGCTATGTCTGCAAGTTTTGTTCTCACTGTTATCCTGGTTCTGAGTCCAGGCAATGTGTCGTTTGCATACGGTCTCATATGTCACTCTCCTTCCCTCTTTCCGGCGTTACCCGTTTTCATCGGTACTATGAGAGTGTCCGACTTCCCATTGGCATTTGCCTCTCTTACCTCTTCAGCTTGTTTGGCATACTTCTCTATGGTGAGAAGACCGTTGGGATCTCCCTGGGTTTCCACACATTCTTAGTGTTCTGCTAGGTATGGTCTTCGACCCCGGATAGGTCACCTTGTCCTCGCCTTATACGCACAAGGTGATATTGCTTTCCACGTTCCCGACCGTTTCTGCCTCTATCATTAGTTACAGAGTTTTCGGGGCTCAATCCCGTTCACCGCTGGGATACCACCCAGTCGATTCTACCTCGCTGACTTTCTGTCTACGCTTAAAACACTACGTTACCGCAATGCCTCCAAGACTCGATACGAGGCGGATGGCTAGTCCTTACCTCGGCAGGATCTCCCCCTGCTAGAATGTGCGACCTGCCAGGACGCACCGGGAAAGCTCGTGTTATGTAAAAGTCGCGCGCCTCTAGTTTCAGAGGCTGACAGGACGTTAGCCCCTCCAAATAGATATTTAATAGTTCACCTTTTTTTTCGTTGTCCTAGATAATATCCTTTCTGTCGTGCAATCTCGCCAAGTATGGAATGCAGAACTTTAGATTTACCTTTAATATCTAAACCATATGATGATTCTTTTGCTCCTACTAATGCTTCTTTTATCTCTTCAATTTTCATAACGGTTGCTGCTACACAATAATAGCTTTTTGAGCGACCTTCGTTAAAATTATCTAACATATCCTTTAGCAGTTCTTCTCTTATGTCCTGCAATCTTTTATATTCTTCAAATCCATTTTTCTGGATATAAATAATATCCTCCTTAAGCTTTTGATAACATTTAAATGAGTCATATTTTGCTCCCGCTTCCCGATGTTTCCCCCATTTTTCACAATTAGAACTTTCCTTACATTCCCAACAAAATTCAACCTCTTTTTTCTTTATAGCGCACGTTATAAAAGGACATCCAAGAGTCATTCGCGATTGACTCTTGCACCCGTCACATCTACTCTTAGCATCCGTATGATACATTGGACACAATTGACATGAAAGACCACATATCCCCATATCTGGGTATTTAATGTCCATTAGTGATTAACCCCTTCATATTGATATTTACTAAACATCACTAATCAGATCTATCCGCCCCACGATGTGGCGGCCACCGCGCGCGATTTTTTTATATAACGTTCCAGTATTAGCGAAGGTATTAGAAACTACCTCAAAATCCATTACAAACGCAATTTTAACCTTCTCAGGACTATTCAAAAACTATTTACTACTTTCGCTAATACGTTGTTATACGATGGGATGTGTCCCCAAATCAAGCTCCAACAAACCTTTAAATGAATGTGTACGTAATAATTAGTTGAGGCTAATGTTCATGGGGCACGCTCTGTTCCCACATCCCTTACAAACTTTAAAAGTTATCTCTACACCTGAAACAATAATTAACACCCAAAAAATAACCATCAATTGTAGTCTGCCTATTAGCCAAAATTGGGGAAATCCAACGATGAATAATAATGGAAGTAAAACACCGATGTAATCTCCTATCATATATGGCTCCTCTGATCTTTCCGGTAATAATTTCGTAACTTTCCCTGGCAAAATGTGTCCACATGAGTTTCGACGGCACGGACATTTCGAACAAAAGGCATAAACAATTATGAAAAATAAAACTGTACAAAGCACGAAGTAAGTTAAAGCAGTGATTCTCGACGATTGCGCAATTGATACAGCTCCTATTAAAATAGCTACTAAGATGAGTACAAGACTCCATACCCCATGTAATCTTCTCATAATTTCCCGCTCCCTCCATCTATTTCTCCGAACACATCCTGTCGTATAACGTGGCGCGGGTTTGCGAAGTTGCTTTGGAGGACAAGGGGTTTTCTTGTCCGTAAAAGCAATTTTGCAAACCTGCTGATAGGCGATGTTGGGAGCGCTTCAGCGCGAACCCGCCTATCAGCGGGTGTAACCGGCGCCACGATAGGACGGAATTGTGTGCGCAGCGAGCAATTTCCGTCCTATCGTTCCGCGAATTGCCGAAGTCTGATTACTACATTCATATTCTCTCAGATTTTGGCAATTCGCTGTTATCGGATGGATGAGGCCCCCCGAAGCCAGAGTGCGACAGGACGTCGCACCCTTAATAATTAATGCTTTAACAAATTTTAATTACTACGTCCTCTGGGAATGTGTCACCTTGCTTTTCAACAAGTAAGTATACTCCTGATGACCCCTCAAAAATTTGACCGATCCCTTGTTTCAATCTCTCAATTAGTAAGTCTTTGTTAAAATCGAATAGATAACACCAGGTTTCACCTGCGTCAATTACAAAAAGAATCAAAGTGTCAATGTAATTTTTACTTTTCTTCTCAAGAACACAATTAAGAAATCGATGAATGTAGGTATCAAATGCATCATTTACATCCCCAACAATTACCTCTGTCACTCCTCTGGAATTTAACTCTTTTGCACTCTTATTCTTTAAATATCCGTCATGATATTTTGAAATTTCAATTTTAATACTTCCGCCAGGCCCTTGAATAATCCCGTCATACTTCTGATTTCCAATTACAACATTATATCTATTATCTGAAACGCCAAACTCAGATTTTGCAAACTTATATAGGGGAATAAATTCTTCATAAAATTCCTTAAAAAGACCTTTCCTTAACCTAGCAAGCTTAATTAGTTCTGTGTTACTCCCGACTTTATCCATGATCTCCTTATAATAGAGATTCATTTCCTCTACCGTTCGTGGTTTTTCAATATCTTTAAGAAATTCATTTATAATGACATCATTGATTTCGCATTCCATAGAATTACCTCTCTCTTAACAATATTTCGCCGCAGGACGCGGCGACCCCGCCTCATCTTTCCGATAACGTTCCGTGAATTCCCGAAGTCTGGTTACTACACTCATATTCTCTCAGATTTTGGGAATTTACTGTTATACGACGGACCCCTTTCACTTAAGTCGATTAAGTAGATTATCAGATTTTAGCACATCAAATAAAAAGTCATCATCGCCAAGACTCTTATACTTTGTTACAACAATATAGTCACCTGATGGGCAGATGTTCATATACACCATAAATGTGTCTCGATAGTCGTCAACTTTGATAAGTTTCTTACTCTTGGTGCTATATGCAAAATATTCTCCCACATATTCTTCCTTAGATTTGCTGTAGTTTTCAACGCCGAACATGAATACGCATTCCTCATCCTGTTCGAAAGCCCCCATAAAACGTATGAACTGTCTTCTATCTATATCTTCATCAGGGAAATCTTTTTCTCCGTTGTAGATATCAAATACCTGAGACTGCTTGGTATCAGGATTATAAACTACACCTTGGTAAATACCCCCGGTCATTTCTCCAGTCATAAAAACTAAATTACCTTCATTTGTACGGAATATTCCTCCTCTTAAACAACGTTCAGCAGTTATTAGTGAGGATACTCCTGTGGGAATATCATAAAGATAAGTTTCCATTACATCCGGTTGGGACTCCTTAAGATAAACAAAACGTTTATCATCAACCACCAATAATAACTTTGCATTTTTTATTAATTCATTCTCACCTGTTTTATTGCCGACGTAAATGCTACCCAATACAAAGTTATCAAGTTGGCGTTTGCTATTATAATAAAGCTTATCACCAATCTTCTTAACATTAATCGCCCATGAAAGGTATGGAGCTACCGTTTCAGGGTCTGCCTTTGTAGTAACGGGGGCACACTCTTCGGTTATTTGGACTTCTTCACCTGTTTTAGTATTAATCAAGAAAAGACGGAATTTATTAGAGAATAAGATATTTTCGTTATCAAACCATTCAACCTGCTCCACCCGAGGTCTGTATACCCCAACTCCTTCACGATATTTATCAAGATCAAGATGCAGTACGGATTTGTCTGTTTCTAAATTACGTATTTCTACGTCATTATCATAATACCCTATCGTTTTTATTACTATAATTTGCGATTTATCAGGTGATAAATCGCAATCTAATGAGGTAATATTTCCTTTGAATGTATTGTCTGACATTAAGTTCTCGGTTCTACCATTTAAGGGAAAGTAGGCAAATAATCCATTATCAGTTGCATATAGTAATTGATCATCCTGCCATTCTGTTGATATTGCTCTTACATCTTTAGGTAGTTCAATTTCACTTGTACCTCCACAACCAGTAAAAATAACAATAATAAAGCAAAGTAAAGCACACATTAATTTTCGCATTAATCTTCCTCCTCACACAAAGGGTCTGTCGTATAACGTGGCGCGGGTTTGCGAAGTTGCTTTGGAGGACAAGGGTTTTCTTGTCCGGAAAAGCAATTTTGCAAACCTGCTGATAGGCGATGTTGGGAGCG
>Ga0209643_1000649_pt1 | contig 51117 bp, 54 predicted proteins | sample AutmiccBRH37_all_FD_187383 | JGI IMG/M metagenome (GOLD analysis project Ga0209643, IMG submission 187383) | Deep subsurface microbial communities from Mt. Terri, Switzerland - Autotrophic microbial communities BRH/37_all (SPAdes) (version 2) | ecosystem: Environmental > Aquatic > Deep...
CCCGCCGTGCGGCGTGGCCGTCCGGGGCCGGCGGCAGACCCGTGACGGCGATCCCGTCACCGGGAATATCCATCAACGTCCCGTCGTCTTCCATATAGAAATGATGATGGTCGTCGACATTCGTGTCGAAGTAGGTGCGGGCACCGTCGACCACAACCTGACGCAGAAGTCCTGCGTCCGTGAACTGGTGGAGGGCGTTGTAGATTGTCGCCAACGACACGCGTACGCCCGCGCGCGCCGCCTCGCCATGCAGCGTTTCGGCCGTCACATGGCGGTCACCGGGCTCGAACAGAATTTTTACAAGCGCAAGCCGCTGTCGCGTGGGGCGCAGATTGGCGCCGCGCAGGCGCAAGAGCGCGTTCGCAAAGGGCCGCTCCTCGCGTCCCGTCCCGTTGTCGCTCAATTCTGCCGCTTTCACCATCTCGATTCCCTCATAAACGCTTGAGGATAAACACAACTTCATGTTACCTGAACTCTTCGGCAGCACCTGACTCTCAGGACTGCTGGGCCTGACAATGGCATGGAGAAGCGAAATTTCCGTTGCCGATTGGAATGCCTCAAAAGAACAGTAATGATGACATCGTCCTTTTCGCAAGATATTTCAAGTGTGAACGTCTTCGCGGCAGCAATTTATACGTGCAATCGGGCGTGCGAGAGGGGCGCAGACACGCTCTTTGCCGTCGACGCGCAAAACACTCTATAGTTCTCCGGCGGCGCGCGCCGGTGCGCCGCGGACACAAACACGGGACCACAACGGTTATGAACGAACGCCGCTCAAGTTTCGGCTACGAAGACCTCCTCGAATGCGGGCGCGGCAAGCTGTTCGGCATGGGCAACGCGCAGCTGCCGCTGCCGCCGATGCTGATGTTCGACCGCATCGTGAACATCGTGGAAAGCGGCGGGCTGCACGGCAAGGGCGAGGTGATCGCCGAGCTCGACGTCAAACCGGCACTGTGGTTCTTTAAATGCCACTTTCAGGGCGATCCGGTAATGCCGGGGTGCCTCGGGCTCGATGCCTTGTGGCAGCTGGTCGGCTTTTTCCTTGGCTGGCTCGGCGCACCGGGCAAGGGCCGCGCGCTCGGCGTCGGCGAGGTGAAATTCACCGGTCAGGTTCTTCCTACCGTCAAGAAAGTCACCTACCACATCGACCTGAAGCGCGTCATCATGCGAAAATTGGTACTCGGGGTGGCGGACGGCATTTTGAAAGCCGACGGCGAACCCATATATGCCGCAACCGATCTGAAGGTCGGCTTGTTTCAGACGGACGCGCAGCCGGCTTAAAGCCGCTGTGACGGGTTATTCAAAACAGGAGCGACAGCACGATGAGACGTGTCGTGGTCACGGGACTTGGTATCGTCTCCTCGATCGGCAATTCGACGCAAGAGGTGGTGGCCGCCCTGCGCGAGGCCCGATCCGGTATTGTGAAGGCTGACAGCTACGCCGAAAAGGGATTCCGCTGCCAGGTGCATGGCGCACCGAGCCTCGATCTCGACGCCGCCGTCGACCGGCGGGTGCGCCGTTTCATGGGCGACGGCGCGGCGTGGAACTATGTCGCGATGGCGCAGGCGATCCGCGATTCAGGGCTTGAGGAAAACGAAGTCTCCAACCCGCGTACCGGCATCATCATGGGCTCGGGCGGTCCTTCGGCGCGCACCATCGTGCAGGCCGCCGACACGACGCGAGAAAAGGGGCCCAAGCGAGTCGGGCCCTTCGCCGTGCCGGCCGCAATGTCGAGTACCAATTCGGCGACGCTTGCCACGCCCTTCAAGATCAAGGGCATCAACTACTCGATCAGTTCGGCCTGCGCGACCAGCGCGCATTGCATCGGCAATGCGGCTGAACAGATCCAGTGGGGCAAGCAGGATGTGATGTTTGCCGGCGGCGGCGAGGAACTCGACTGGACGCTCTCAGTGCTCTTCGACGCGATGGGCGCGATGTCGTCGAAATTCAACGCAACGCCGGCCAAGGCTTCGCGCGCCTATGACGTCAACCGCGACGGGTTCGTGATCGCGGGCGGCGCGGGCGTGGTGGTGCTCGAGGAATACGAGCACGCCAAGGCACGCGGCGCGAAGATCTACTGCGAACTCACCGGCTATGCCGCAACGTCGGACGGTTACGACATGGTTCAGCCCTCGGGCGAGGGAGCGGCGCGCTGCATGCGCCTGGCGCTTTCGACCGTCCGTCAGAAGGTCGACTACATCAATCCGCACGCGACCTCGACGCCGGTGGGCGATCTCAAGGAGATCGAAGCGATCCGCGCCGTGTTCGGCGACAAGATCCCGCCGCTTTCGGCCACCAAGTCGTTGACGGGGCACAGCCTCGGCGCGGCCGGCGTGCAGGAGGCGATCTATTCCATTCTCATGATGCAGAACGGATTCATCTGCGAGAGCGCCAATATCGAGGAGCTTGATCCGGAATTTGCAGACATCCCGATCGTGCGGGAGCGTAAGGACAACGTCACGCTGGATTGTGTGCTCTCCAACAGCTTCGGCTTCGGCGGCACCAACGGCGTGCTTGTCTTCAGCAAGTGTGCGTAGGCTGCGATCGCGCCGCAGGGGGCTGGCGCGGACGCATTTCGAGGGGGAAGTGACATGGTGAACCCGGGCAACTTGATGGCGGGCAAACGCGGCCTCGTCATGGGGGTCGCAAATGATCACTCGATTGCGTGGGGCATTGCCCACGCCCTTCATCAGCAAGGCGCCCAGCTTGCCTTTACATATCAAGGCGAAGGGGTCGGCAAACGGGTCAAGCCGCTGGCTACGAGCGTCGGCTCGACGCTCGTGCTGCCGTGCGACGTCACCAACGCCGCGAGCCTCGACGAGGTCTTCAGCGCGCTTGCGGCGAGCTGGGGCACGATCGATTTCGTGGTGCATGCCATCGCCTTCTCCGACAAGCGCGAACTGAAGGGCCGCTATGTCGACACCAGCCGCGAGAACTTCGCGATGACGATGGACATCTCCTGCTATTCCTTCACCGACGTCGCGCGGCGCGCGGCGGCGTTGATGCCGAACGGCGGGAGCCTGATCACCCTCTCCTACGCGGGCGCCGAACGCGTCATGCCGAACTACAACGTGATGGGCGTCGCCAAAGCCGCGCTGGAGGCCTCGGTGCGCTACATCGCGGCCGATCTGGGCCGTCAGGGTATTCGCGTCAACGCGCTCTCCGCCGGTCCGATGCGCACGCTCGCGGGCTCGGCGATTTCGGACGCGCGGCTCGTTTTTCGCTGGAACCGCCTCAACGCGCCGCTTCACCGCAACATGGATCTTGAGGATGTCGGCGGGGCCGCGCTTTATCTGCTCAGCGATCTAGCGGCCGGCGTCACCGGCGAAACGCACCATGTCGACGGCGGCTACAACATTGTCGGCATGCCGCAAGCACCCGATCTGAAAGCCGCGATCGCCGAAATGGCCGCCGAGAACGGCAACGGCAAGACCAACGGCAATGGCAACGGTGCCAGCGAGGCGGCCGAAGATGCGGGCGCCGCGTCACCGTTGCCCCGCGCACCGCTGCAATAAGGGTCGCGAACTCGCCTAGCGGATCTTCGAAGGGCGGATCTGCGCACCGCTGTCCGGCTTTCCCTCACCCGAATCTGAAACCACGCGCGCGAGCGGCTTGCGCCCCGGCACGCGCTTCTTCATGAAAAACACATGGCGCGCCGCGGCCTCGAACAGCGGCGACCCGATCATCGCGTTGAACGCCCAATTGGGCGCGGCCTCCAGCGCGGCGCGTGCGGCAAGCTTGCCGGCAAAAGACGGGTATTCGCGCATCAGGGCGGGACCGGGATGTGGTCCATCCGTATACAGATAGTCGGCGAGAAGCTCGCCGAGCCGGCGGCCATAATGAATGGCATGATGAATCCCGCCGGCCGTGAGCGGCGACACCGTGCCCGCCGCATCGCCGATCAGGACCACCCGCTCGCCAAACGTCCGGCGCAGAATTCCGCCGACCGGAATGAGCCCGCCGCGATTGGACAGCAGGAGCGCGTCGTCGCTCTTCATCACCGGCGCGACGCGCGCCATGAAGCCGCGCACGTCGGGCTTTCCGCTGGCACACGCCACACCCACTTGCGTGATCGCGATCCCGGGGATCGCCCAGCCGATATAGCCATGGGCGTAGCGCCGGTCGAGAAAGCAGTAAAAGGCATTCGGGTTTTCAAGATCGACACCGGTGAACTCCGCCTCCGCCCCGGTCAGGAATCTCGTGTTGCGATCGAGGTTGAACATCTGCGCGACACGCGAGCGCGGGCCGTCCGCGCCCACCAGCATTTTGGCGGCGAGTTCGCCGCCGTTGATCCACACCGCGCCGCGCCGTTCGAGGGCGCACGCGAAGGGGGTGTCCGTCAAGACGGTGACGCCCTCGCGCGTCGCGGTTTGCACGTAGTGACGCAGCAGGTTCGGCGTATCGGTCGAGAGGAAGAAATAGCGATTGGCAGCGATCTCAAGGGACTTGAGCGCGGGCGAGTAGAGGCGGATTTCGCTGATTTTCTTGATCAGATGCTGGGGCGGCATCAACAGCTCGGCGGCCTCCTCCACCAGGATGCCGGTGGTGTTGATGCCTTTGCCGACATCACTCTTGCGCTCCAGAACCGCGACCTTGAGGCCGCGCGCGGCGGCTTCGCGCGCCACCGCAATACCGGCGAAACTCGCACCCACCACCACGACGTCGTACGTCATCGCACCCTCCCCGCTTGGTTCGGGCGAAGCGTCGGAGCGACGCGCGTCGAAATTGTGGCGAGCCGGCGGCGTTTTTGGCGCATTGCACGCCTTCGCGATCCCCACTAGTCTTGCGTCTCCATTGGGGAGTAGCCGCCTTCACCTCTCACGAAGGGGACGCGTCAACACACTTGGCCCTTCGGGCCGTGGCGCATCCGGCAGCAATGCTTGGCGAGACCATAGGTTTTGCGCGCCGGCTTGGTGGCCTCGCGGAGCGCAAGGCCTTGGTCCACGCCCGGCCCCTTTGAGTCTCGATGCATATTCTTCTGGTTTGCAGCGGTGTCGTCGCGCTGGCCGAGATCGGCGACAAGACGCAGCTTCTTGCGCTCGTCCTCGCCGCACGGTTCAAAAAGCCGCTTCCGATCATTCTCGGCATTTTGGCCGCGACGCTCGCCAATCATGGCCTCGCCGCGCTGGTCGGCACGACGCTCGCGGATTGGCTCCACAGCGACATTTTCAAGTGGGGCCTCGCCTTCTCCTTCATCGCGATGGGATTGTGGACACTGGTTCCCGACGCGCTCGACGGCGCGGATAGCAAGATTGCGCAAGGGGGCGCCTTCGCCGCGACGCTGATTTCGTTTTTCGTGGTCGAGATCGGCGACAAGACGCAGATCGCAACCGTGGCGCTGGCCGCGCAATATCAAGACATTGCAGCGGTCACAGCGGGCACGACACTCGGCATGATGCTCGCAAATGTGCCGGTGGTGCTGATTGGAGAACAGGCCGGCACCCGTCTACCGATGGCCGCGATCCGTATCGCAGCCGCCTGCACGTTCATCGCGCTCGGGGCGATGACGATCTTGAGCATTTTGATGGGGTAGACGCTCCGCGCGCCGTGCGGCGAAACGGGGGCACGGAACCTAAACCGGCGGCCGATCGTTGTTCCTTAACCTAATCCATAAGGGGGAAATGATTATGTCCAGAAATTTTTTGATCGCTATTGTTCTCGTGCTGGTCGCCGCAGGCGGGTATTTGATTTATCAGGAACAGAAGGACGACGTGGATATCAAGCTCCCAGGCAACAATGAAATCCATATCGATGGCTAGCTAACGCGCCCTTTGTCAGGGATCGCGGACAGACCGCGCGAGGCGCTCCCCGGGCACATCAGCGCGCCGCCGGACGAAATGTCCGGATCAGAAAAAACCCCGGAGTTTCCTCCGGGGTTTTCGTTTTCGGCTACTCGCCCGCGCCTTCCGGCTCATCGGCAATTTCCGCGCCGGTGACCTGATCGACATGTTTCATCGAGAGGCGCACCTTGCCGCGATCGTCGAAGCCCATCAGCTTCACTTTGACGGCGTCGCCCTCGTTGACCACATCGGTGACCTTCGAGACGCGCTTCTTCGCGAGCTGCGAGATATGCACCAGTCCGTCGCGAGCGCCGAAGAAGTTCACGAACGCACCGAACTCGACGACCTTGACGACTTTGCCATCATAGATCTGGCCAACTTCCGGCTCCGCGACGATCGAGTGAATCCACTTGCGGGCCGCATCGATCGAGGCACCGTCGGCGCTCGCGATCTTGATCGTGCCATCGTCCTGGATGTCGATCTTGGCGCCGGTCTTTTCGACAATCTCGCGGATGACCTTGCCGCCCGAACCGATCACTTCACGGATCTTGTCGGGGGGGATGTTCATCACCTCGATGCGCGGTGCGTGCGCGCCGAGCGACCCGCGCGAGGCGGACAGGGCCTTGGCCATCTCGCCGAGGATGTGCATGCGCCCACCCTTGGCCTGCGAGAGCGCCTGGGACATGATTTCTTCCGTGATGCCGGTGATCTTGATGTCCATCTGGAGCGAGGTGATGCCCTCGTCCGTGCCAGCGACCTTGAAATCCATGTCGCCGAGGTGATCCTCATCGCCCAGGATGTCGGAGAGAACCGCGAAGCGCGATCCCTCCAGGATCAGACCCATCGCGATGCCCGCGACCGGCTTTTTCAACGGCACGCCCGCATCCATCAGCGCCAGCGATGCGCCGCACACGGTGGCCATTGAGGAGGAGCCGTTCGATTCGGTGATTTCCGACACTACGCGAATGGTGTAGGGAAACTCGCTCGGCGCCGGAAGCAGCGGACGCACCGCGCGCCAGGCCAGCTTACCGTGACCGATTTCGCGGCGCCCGGCGCCGCCCATGCGGCCCGTTTCACCGACCGAATACGGGGGGAAGTTGTAGTGGAGCAGGAAACGCTCCTTGTACGTCCCTTCCAGCGCGTCGATGTATTGCTCGTCCTCGCCGGTGCCGAGCGTCGTGACGACAATCGCCTGCGTCTCGCCGCGCGTGAAGAGCGCCGCGCCGTGAGCACGCGGCAACACGCCGACCTCGGCCACGATGGGACGCACGGTGACGAGATCGCGCCCGTCGATGCGCTTGCCGGTGTCGAGGATCGCGTTACGCACGATGTCCTTTTCGACGTCCTTGAACAGGCCGCCCGCCACGTTGGGTGCCAGCGCGCCTTCGCCCTCGCCGAGCGAGGTCATCAGCTTTTCCTTCGCCGCCATCACCTTGTCGTGACGCGCGGTCTTCTGCGGCTCCGCATAGGCGGTGCGCAGATCGGCTTCGACCAGGCTCTTGACCTTGGAAAGCTCCGCCGATTTGTCGGATGTGGTCAGCGCCCACGGCTCCTTGGCCGCTTTTTCCGCCAGGCCGATGATCGCGTCGATCACCTTCTGCATCTCACGGTGGCCGAACATCACCGCACCGAGCATCACCTCTTCGCTGAGCTGCTGGGCTTCTGACTCCACCATCAGCACAGCATCCGCGGTGCCCGCGACAACGAGATCGAGCTTGGACTCGGGCATTTCATCGAGCTGGGGATTGAGGCGATATTCGCCATCGATATAGCCCACGCGCGCGGCACCGATCGGACCGAGAAACGGGATTCCGGAGAGCGTGAGGGCAGCCGACGCCGCGACCAGCGCCACGATATCGGGATCGTTCTCCAGATCGTGGCTGAGCACCGTCACAACAACCTGGACTTCGTTCTTGAATCCGTTGGGAAACAGCGGACGGATCGGACGATCGATGAGACGCGAAACCAGCGTCTCCTTCTCGGTCGGGCGCCCTTCGCGCTTGAAATAGCCGCCCGGAATCTTGCCGGCGGCGTAGGTCTTTTCCTGGTAGTGAACGGTCAGGGGGAAGAAATCGATGCCGGCCTTGGGCGTCTTGTCGCCAACGACAGCGGCCAGAACGGCGGTTTCACCATAGGTGGCGAAGACGGCGCCGGTCGCCTGGCGCGCGATGCGGCCGGTTTCCAGGCGCAGCGTGCGGCCGCCCCAATCAATTTCCTGGGTATGAATGTCGAACATGCTTTTTTCCTTGGCATGAGAGACCGGCGGGACCCATGACGATTGCAAGGCTCATCCCCGCAACGCCGGAACCGGTCCTTAGTCTGTGTACGGAGAGTCCGCTGGGACTCCCCTCTTCCATCGCCATCCCGCAACGGCCCATGGCCACGTGCGGGATGAGGTTCTCTTATGCCGAATGCCGGCTCGCGCGCATATGCCGCCGAGCCAGACCAACCGGCACGAACGGGCTAGCGACGCAGCCCGAGTCTTTGAATGATCGCCTCGTAACGCGACTTGTCGGTCTTCTTGAGATAATCGAGAAGCTGCCGGCGTTGATTGACGAGGCGGATGAGGCCGCGGCGCGAATGGTTGTCCTTCGCGTTGACCTTGAAGTGCTCGGTCAGGTTGGTGATGCGTTCCGACAGGATCGCGACCTGCACTTCGGGCGAGCCCGTATCGTTGGGCTTCTTGGCAAATTCGTTCACAAGCTCCAGCTTGCGTTCGGCGGTAATCGACATCGGCGTTGTCTTCCGTATCTTAGAGGTTGAACACCCGCACGGGGCGGAGCTGGCCTGCGTCCAGGGTGCACACGGCCACCGGCCGCCCGCGCCCCAGCGTGCAAAGAAAGACGGGCTCCTCATCGGCGTCGTAGGCCGATTTGGGCACATTCATCCCTGCGCGCAGGAAAATCGCCTGGCCGTTGCGTAAACGGCCTGCATCATTGTCCGTGATCGGCACCGCCGGGATGTCGTCCAGCGGCGTCTCCACGGGCAGGAGATGCGTTTCGGCGGCGGGACTATGAACCAAAGCGAGCAAATGATCCAGAGTGACCGCGCTCATTTCGTCGAACGGGCCGACCCGGGTGCGCCGGAGCGATGCGACAAAGCCCTCCGTCCCGAGCTTTTTGGCCAAATCCCGCACAAAACTGCGCACATAGGTGCCCTTGCCGCACTCGATTTCGAATACCGCGTGGTCGCCGTCCGGGATTTCGATCAACTCGGCGCGGGCGATATAAACCGGCCGGGCCACCAGATCGACCGCCTCGCCGGCCCGCGCGAGGTCATAGGCGCGCTCGCCGTCCACCTTGATGGCGCTGAAGGCGGGCGGCTTTTGCCAGATTTCGCCCTCAAACGCAGGCAATGCGGCGCGGATCGCGTCCGCGTCGGGGCGCACCGCACTGGTCGCGACAACCTCGCCTTCCGCATCGTCGGTCGCGCGCGCCTCGCCCCATCGCGCGGTGAACCGGTACACCTTGTCGGCGTCCATGAGGTTGGGCACGGTCTTGGTCGCCTCGCCGAACGCGACCGGCAGGATGCCCGTCGCGAGGGGGTCCAGTGTGCCGCCATGACCCGCCTTTTGGGCATCGAACGCGCGGCGCAGCTTGTTCACCACGTCGCTCGAGGTCGGCCCGGCCGGCTTGTCGACGCACAGCCAGCCGTTGATGGGCAGGCCCTTTTTCCTACGCCCCATCGCTGTCGTCGCTCTCGCCGTGAGAGAGGCCGGCCTCGCGGAACAGCGCGTCCATCTCAGCAGCACGGTCGAATGAGGTGTCCGCGCGGAAGGTGAGCGCGGGTGTATATCGCAGGGTCAGCGCGTGGCCAAGCTCGCCGCGCAGGAAGGTCTTGTGGCGGTTGAGCGCGTCGATGACGGCCTCTGCATTGCGTCCGCCAAGCGGGGTGCAGAACACCGTCGCCGCGCGCATGTCGGGGCTGACGCGCGCCTCGGTCACCGTGATCGACACGCCCTTGAGCGCGGCATCGCGAATGTCGCCGCGCGCAACAATCTCTGCAAGCACGTGGCGGATCTGCTCGGCAACGCGCAGCTGGCGCTGTGTGGGGCCTTTATCGGGTTTCGAGGGTCGGGGCATTTCTCTAGGCTTTCGCGGCACGGCTGGCATCCCGGACATGCAGGCGCCCTGCGCGCCCACCGAGATCCCAACCCTTCTTGCATTGGGTCCCGGATGCCGCTTCGCGGCTCCGGGATGACATCGGGCTCTTTAAAGCGTCCGTGCGATCTCTTCGATCTCGAAGCACTCGATGACGTCGCCTTCGGCGAGGTCGTGATAATTCTCGAACGCCATGCCGCATTCCTGACCGACCTGCACTTCGCGCACTTCGTCCTTGAAGCGCTTGAGGGTCGAGAGCGTGCCTTCGTGAATGACGACGTTGTCGCGGATGAGACGCACCTTCGCGCCGCGCTTGACGACGCCTTCGGTGACGCGGCAGCCCGCGACCTTGCCGATCTTCGAGATCACGAACACCTGCAGGATTTCCGCGTTGCCGAGGAAATTCTCGCGCAGAGTCGGAGACAGCAGGCCCGACATCGCGGCGCGCACGTCGTCGACCAGATTGTAGATGATCGAGTAGTAGCGGATTTCGACCCCGCCCGAGTTGGAGCGTTCACGCGCCTGCGCATTGGCGCGAACATTGAAAGCGAGGATCGGCGCCTTGCTGGCTTCCGCCAGAATGACGTCGGATTCCGTCACGCCGCCGATGCCCGCATGAAGAATGCGCACCTTGACTTCGTCCGTGGACAGCTTTTCGAGCGCGCCCGCGACCGCCTCGACCGAACCTTGCACATCGCCCTTGATGACGAGCGGAAGCTCTTTGATCTCGGACGCCTGGATTTGCGTGAGCATCTGCTCCAGCGATCCGCGCGCGGAAATCGTGATGCGCCCGTCGCGCTTCTTGCGCTGACGATAGGCGGAGATATCGCGCGCCCTGCTTTCGTTCTCGACCACCTGAAAGCGGTCGCCGGCTTCGGGTGCCGCCGACAGGCCGAGCACCTCGACCGGAACGCCCGGACCGGCGCTGGGCACCGTCTCGCCGCGATCGTTTTGCAACAGGCGCACACGGCCCCATTCGGCGCCCGCCACCACGATGTCGCCGGTCTTCACCGTGCCGCGCTGAACCAGCACGGTCGCGACCGGACCGCGGCCCTTGTCGAGCTTGGCTTCGACTACCGCGCCGTCGGCAGGGCGCTTGGGATTGACCCGCAGCTCGAGCACTTCGGCCTGCAGCAGGATCGCCTCTTCGAGCTTGTCGAGATTGATCTTCTTGATCGCCGACACTTCGACGGTCTGGACGTCGCCGCCCATGTCCTCGACGACAATTTCATGCTGCAGCAGTTCGGTTTTGACGCGCTGGGGATTGGCGTCCGGCTTGTCGATCTTGTTGATCGCGACGATGATCGGGACCTTCGCGGCCTTGGCATGCGCGATCGCCTCGACGGTCTGCGGCATGACGCCGTCGTCTGCGGCCACCACGAGCACCACGATGTCCGTGACCTTTGCACCGCGCGAACGCATGGCGGTGAAGGCGGCGTGACCTGGTGTGTCGAGGAAGGTGATCTGCTGGCCCGACGGCAGGCGCACCTGATAGGCGCCGATATGTTGCGTGATGCCGCCCGCTTCGCCGGCGGCAACGTCGGTGGCGCGCAGGGCATCGAGCAGCGAGGTCTTGCCGTGATCCACGTGACCCATGATGGTGACGATCGGCGCGCGTGGCTCCAGGTCTTCCGGACGGTCGGCAATGCCTTCCATGCCCTCTTCGACGTCGCTCTCCGAAACGCGCTTGACGGTGTGGCCAAGTTCCTCGGCAATGAGCTGCGCGGTATCGGCATCAAGCACGCTGTTGACGGTCGCGATGTTGCCCTGCTTCATCAGTTCCTTGATGACGTCGACGGCACGCTCGCTCATGCGCGCGGCGAGATCCTGAACCGAAATGGTTTCCGGCAAGACGACTTCGCGAAACACCTTGGTCTGCTCCTGCGGTTGACCGCGTGCCATGCGCTTTTCGCGCTCGGCGCGGCGCCGGACGGAGGCGAGCGAGCGGGTGCGCTCGGTATCGTCGAGCGCGCGGGTCAGGGTCAGTTTGCCCTGGCGGCGCTGATCGGTCTTCGGCGTGGCCGCAGGCTTCTTGGCGGGCAGCGGGGTCTTGCCGCCGAGCGTGCTGGCGCGGCGCGGACGGTCATCGTCGTCCGAGGTCATTGTGCGCTGATGCGCCGGCGGGATCACGACGGTGCCGGGACGCGCGCGCGTCTCGGACCCGGGCGCCGCGGCGGCAGCAGGCGACGTCGACGGCGCTTCGGTTCCATCGTCGAGACGGCGGCGCGCTTCGGTTTCGGTGCGGCGCTTGACGTCATCTTCGCGCGCAACGCGCGCTTCTTCTTCCTTGCGGCGGCGCTCGGCCTCCTCGCGCTCCTGCGTGAGGCGCACTTCCTCTTCGGCGCGGCGGCGGGATTCCTCCTCGGCGACGCGACGCTCCTCGGCTTCCTGCACGCGCGAGTCGCTGAGCGCGCGAGCCCGCGCCTGCTTTTCCTCTTCAGTCAGCGTGCGCAGCACAACGCCGCCGCGCCCGCTCTGGGGACGCTGCGGCTGTACGGGCGCTTGCGTGGCCTGCGGGCGCGCTGCTGCAGGCTCCGGGCTCTGCGCAGCGGGCGCCGCCGCCTGAGGCGTATCGTCGGATTCCCCCGGCGTGCCGGGAACGGCGATGCGTTTGCGCTTCTTCTCGACCACCACGGTCTTGGCGCGGCCATGGGAAAAGCTCTGGCGCACAGTACCGCCACCGCCGTCGCGTCGCTTCAGCGACAGCGTGCGGGTTTGTCCCTGACCTTGATCGTTATCTTTCGTATCGCTCATCATCACTCTTCGTTTTGCGGCTGAGGCGCACCCGCGTGAAGCACATCGCCCCCCGCGGAAGTCGGCTCTCCCCCGCGGAATAATTGCAAACGCTGTGCGTCCTCGAGAAAACGGCGGGCCAGCCGCCCTTCGTTCAGCCCAGCATGTACCATATTTTCACGGCCCAATGCCAAACCCATTTCCAGCCCACTCAAGGCCCGCACGACGGCGACGCCTGAATGGGCAGCAAGCCGGCCGAGTTTCGCCATCCCGTGGGGGCCGGCATCGCTCGCTTCAACCAGCGCGATCAGGCGGCCCCGCGTCAGCCCCATTTCAACCTTCGCGAAACCGACCGGCACCTCGCCCGCCTTGAACGCGAGGCCCAGCAGCCCTTGTGCGCTCTTGACCAGCAGCCGCTCCACGTCGGCTTCCAGCGCCGCGCTCGCCTTCACGTCGGTTTTCGCCGCACGCGCGAAGAGACGCTTCTCGATCGCCTTGTGCAGGACGGTGCGGTCGATCGAAACCCACATTCCGCGCCCCGGCAGCAGTGCCTTCAGGTCGGGAACGACCGTGCCGTCGGGCCCCACGACGAAGCGCAGCAGCGTACCCTTCGTGCCGTGCACGCCGGTGACGATGCAGCGCCGCTCCGGCGCATCGGGGCTCTGCTTCGCGGCGTCACTCAGTCGCAGCCTCCCCGCCCTGGGGCGCCTCGTCCGCGAACCAATGAGCGCGCGCGCGCATGATCAGCGCGTCAGCCTGGTCGGCATTCAGCTCGAAGCCTTCGAGAATTCCCGGCACGCGCTTGCGCTCGCCGCCCTCGACCTCGAAGCCGCCGATCAGTTCATCGCGCGACAGATCGGCAAAATCGTCGAGCGTCTTGACACCCTTCTCGCCCAGCGTCACCAGCATCGAGGTGGTCAGGCCCTCGAGTTCGGCAAGTGCGTCCTCGACTCCGAGCGCCCGGCGCTTTTCCTCGTTCTCGGCGTCGATGCGCTCGAGATACTCGTTCGCGCGGGTCTGCAGCTCCTGCGCCGTCTCTTCATCGAACCCTTCGATGCTGGACAGCTCGTCGAGCTCCACAAACGCCACTTCCTCGACCGACGCGAAACCTTCCGACGCGAGCAATTGTGCCACCACCTCGTCGACGTCAAGCGCGGCCTGGAACGTCGCGGTGCGGGTGCGGAATTCTTCCTGACGGCGCTCGGACTCCTCCGCTTCGGTGAGGATGTCGATGTCCCAGCCGGTAAGTTGCGAGGCGAGACGCACGTTCTGGCCGCGGCGGCCGATCGCGAGCGAGAGCTGATCGTCGGGCACCACCACTTCGATGCGGCGGTCTTCCTCGTCGAGCACCACCTTGACGACTTCGGCCGGCGCCAGCGCGTTGACGATGAAGGTCGCGGGTTCGGGCGACCACTGGATGATATCGATCTTTTCGCCCTGCAGCTCGTTGACCACGGCTTGCACGCGGCTGCCGCGCATGCCAACGCAGGCGCCGACCGGATCGATCGAGGAATCCTTGGAAATCACCGCGATCTTGGCGCGGCTGCCGGGATCGCGGGCGACCGATTTGACCTCGATGATACCGTCATAGATCTCGGGCACTTCCTGTCCGAACAATTTGGCCATGAACTGCGGGTGCGAGCGCGACAGGAAGATTTGCGGCCCGCGCTGCTCGCGGCGCACGTCGTAGACATAGGCGCGCACGCGATCGCCGTTGCGCACCATTTCGCGCGGCAGCAATTCGTCGCGCCGCACAATGCCTTCCGCGCGCCCCAGATCGACAATCACGTTACCGTATTCGACTCGCTTGACGATGCCCGACACGATTTCGCCGATGCGATCCTTATATTCCTCGAACTGACGCTCGCGCTCGGCGTCGCGCACCTTCTGCACGATTACCTGCTTGGCTGTCTGGGCAGCGATGCGGCCAAAATCGACGGGCGGAAGGGCCTCGGCGATAAAATCACCGACCTGCGCCGCCGGGTTGCGCCCGCGCGCCTCATTGAGCGAAATCTCGGTCGCGTCGTTCTCGACTTTCTCGACGACCGCGAGCAGGCGCGTCAGCCGGATGTCTCCGTTCTTCGGGTCGATCTCGGCGCGAATGTCGTTCTCGATGCCGTAGCGCGAGCGCGCGGCGCGCTGAATCGCTTCCTCCATCGCCTGGATCACCACGTGACGGTCGATCGACTTTTCGCGCGCGACTGCATCCGCGATCTGCAGCAATTCCAGCCGATTGGCACTGACAGCCGTATTCATTCCTGCCTCCATGAGAGAGCCGCCCTGTTAATTGAGGCGGGTCTTCGTCGATCCATGAGTCGCGCGCTTTTTGGGGGCGCGCGGTTTCTTTTCCACTTCGATCTCAAACTCGTCACCGGGTGCCGTCACGTCGAGTAACTGGCCCTGCCCGGCTGGTGCCGCGCCCGCCCAACCCTGACCCTGGGCTTTCATGCTTTGCGCGATCAATGCATCCGTCAAAACGAGTTTGGCCTCGTCGATGAGCGCGAAGGGAAGCCGGTGCAGGACGCCCGCCTCATCGGTGAGCTGGACGATGTCGCCATCGACCGGTGCCAGCACGCCGCGAAAACGCTTTCGCCCGTTCAGCAAGCGCTGAAGCTCGACCTTCGCCTCAAAGCCCTCGAAGCGCGCGAAATCCTTCAGGCGCGTCAGCGGGCGATCAATGCCGGGGGAGGAGACCTCCAGGATATATTCGCCCGGTACCGGATCTTCAACATCGAGCAGCGCGGAAATCGCGCGGCTGATCTTTGCACAGTCCTCGACGTCCATCGTCCCGTCCGGGCGTTCGGCCATGATCTGCAGCCGCGACTTCGTGCCGGAGAGAAATTTCACGCGCACCAGTTCGAACCCCAGCTCCGCAACCAGAGGGGCAATCAGCGCTTCGATGCGCGCGGCCGGGCCGCCTATCTGCGCATGCTCGGTTGGCAATACCGGTTCCCGTTTTGCGGATCACGCGCCGCGCCCGGGGCGCGCTGGGTTTTCCATCATCAAATCCGTCAGGCTGCTCGTTTGGTCCGAAAGCTGCTTCGCACGTTTTACGGAAACGCTTCAGCCAATAAAAAAGTGGGCCCGCGAGCCCACTGGTACGTTCAGGTCGCTGGCTGTCCGATCTACCAGATCATCAAGCCGATGTACTGCGCGTTTTACACCCGTGCGGGGTCAAGCTCAAGCCCTACTCTACATTATAGCACATCGCACCCACACCGCCTGAAGTCTAGATAGGCGGGGACACGCCCCGCCTTCAGCGCCTTGGCCTCGTAGCGGGTTGCCGGCCAATCCGCGGGCTTTTCACGCCAGTCGGAAGGCGTGGTGGCCGTCCAGTCGAACTGGCCGGAGGGAACGATGTGGATCAGGCTCCAGCGCACGTAATCGGAAATGTCGCTCGCAACCCGCAAGACGCCTCCCGGCCGCAGCGCCCGCGCCAGCTCGGCCACGTTGGCCGGCCCGACGAACCGGCGCTTCCAGTGCCTTTTCTTGGGCCAGGGGTCGGGAAACAGCACATAGGCGGCACCAAGCGACCCGTCGGGAAGGCGCTCCAGAACATCGCGCGCATCGCCGTGATGAAGGCGGATATTGGTCAGCCCCTGCTCCTCGATGTGGACCAGAAGCTGCGCCATGCCATTGACGAAAGGCTCGCAGCCGATAAATCCGCGGGCCGGATGCGCACGGGCCTGCGCCGCAAGGTGCTCGCCACCGCCAAACCCGATTTCGATGGCGTAATCCTCAATCCCCGGGCCGAACAGCGCATAGGGGTCGATCGGCCGGTCGACAGGCACCGCGAGGCGCGGCAACAGCGTGTCGATCAGCCCTTGCTGGCGCTGACTGAGGCCGTGACTTTGACGGCGTCCGTAAAGGAGGCCGCGGCGGCGTTGCTCGTTTGAAACGGCCTCGGCCATGAGTGCATGCCTCGATCGGGGCCATCGCCCCGTCTGCATTGCCGGCGGCTAGAACGCCGCGCGCAGCTTGCCGGCAAGGTCGGTATTCTCCCACGAGAACGAGCCATCGGCTTCCGGCGCGCGCCCGAAATGCCCGTAAGCCGCGGATTTTGCGTAGATTGGCCGGTTGAGCTTCAGATGCGTGCGGATTCCGCGCGGCGAGAGATCCATGACATCGCCGAGGATCGCCTCGAGCTTGCCTTCATCGACCTTGCCGGTGCCGTGCAGATCGACATAGATCGACAGCGGCTTGGCAACGCCGATGGCATAGGAGAGCTGGATCGTGCAGCGGTCTGCAAGGTCTGCCGCGATCACGTTCTTGGCGAGATAGCGCGCCGCATAGGCCGCCGAACGGTCGACTTTGGTCGGATCCTTGCCCGAAAACGCCCCGCCACCGTGCGGCGCAGCGCCACCGTAAGTGTCGACGATGATCTTGCGCCCGGTCAGGCCGCAGTCACCATCGGGGCCGCCGATGACGAACTTGCCCGTCGGATTGATATGCCAATGGGTGCGCGGCGTGACCCAGCCCTCTGGGAGCGCCTTGAGGATGTAGGGTTCCACCAGCGCCCGCACGTCGGCCGAGGTCATGGTGGGATCGATGTGCTGGGTGGAGAGCACGAGCGAGGTGACCTCGACCGGCTTGCCGTCCTCATAACGGACCGTGACCTGGCTTTTGGCATCGGGGCCAAGTTGTTTGGCGGTGCCCGTCTTGCGCGCTGTCGCAAGGTCTTTCAGGATCTTGTGGGCGTAGTAGATCGGCGCCGGCATAAGCTCGGGCGTCTCGCGGCATGCATAGCCGAACATGATGCCCTGGTCACCCGCACCTTCGTCCTTGTTGCCGGCAGCATCGACACCCACCGCAATATCGGCCGACTGGGCGTGCAGCAGGACTTCGATCCCCGCGGTCTCCCAGTGAAACCCTTCCTGCTCGTAGCCGATGTCCTTGATCGCCAGCCGCGTGAGATGGGCGAGGTAATCGCGGGTGATCGTCGAGGGGCCACGCACTTCGCCCGCGATGACGACACGATTGGTCGTCGCCAGCGTCTCACACGCCACCCGCGCCTCGGGCAACGCGCCCAGATAAGCGTCCACCACTGTGTCGGAGATCCGGTCGCAGACCTTGTCAGGATGCCCTTCGGACACCGACTCACTGGTGAAAAGATAGGATTTGCGCGTCATGAGCTGGCCGTCCTCTACGTTTACCGGAAAGAGCATGAAGACATAAACATGCCCTTATATGTATCGCAAGGCGAGTCTTGGCAGCCCGATGCCGCGCCGTCAAGGCGGCGCGTGAAATACACTTAACGCAACTCGGCCTCTCCCTCACCGGATAACGAGCGAACCAGCTCCAAAATCCGGCGCCGCAGTTGCGGTTCGCTGATCTTCGCATAGGCACGATTCAGCGCGAGTCCTTCCGAACTCGACACGAAATCCATGACATTTTCACTGCGGTCGCCCTCGCCGAAACCCGGCCCAGACCCGGACAGTGTGCCCATGTCGTCATAGAAGAACTGGACCGGAACCCCCAGGATCTGGGCAATCTGATAAAGACGGCTCGCCCCGATCCGGTTCGAGCCCTTTTCATATTTCTGGACCTGCTGGAAGGTCAGGCCCAACTGCTCCCCAAGCTTTTCCTGGCTCATTCCGATCAACATGCGCCGAAGACGAACACGGCTTCCGACATGAACATCGATGGGATTGGGTAATTTTCTCAACGCGTATACCTCACTCTCATTTTCTTAAAGATACTGCGCGTGACGCGTGGTCTTTCATACCCAACCGCGGCCCTGCGCAATCGTCGGCTGGGGTGCTTCTCGGTCACCCAAAATCCCGTATCGCCTTGTCCAATGGGAAATTTTTTCGATTACCATCACGGCTGACCTTATTAGGTTGCGGGCTTCCTTATCGTCAAGCCTGCGGAGGGAATATGGATCGACCGACTGCAACTGCATAGCCTATTCCCGATTGAAGATTAAAATTTTCGGCGAAATACCAGTGACAGTGCCAGTGAGACCGCTGCGAGAATCGCGGCAATCACATCTCCCATGCGTCCATAGAGCGTCGGCGGTTCAGCCTGCGGCAAATCGCCATCCAGGACGCCGATGTCCTCCGGCGCCGCCCGCCCGATGACTCGCCCCAGGGGGTCGACAATCGCGGAAATTCCCTTGTTGGCCGCACGCACGAGGGGAAGGCCCTCCTCGATCGCGCGCAGACGCGCGCTGTCGAAATGCTGGCGCGGGCCCGCCAGGCTGCCGAACCAGCTGTCGTCGGTCAGGTTCACCAGCCAGTGCGGCCGCACCCGGCGTTCGGTCACGTCACCCGGGAAAATCGCCTCGTAGCAGATCAACGGCCCGAAGGCAGGGGCGCCGGGGACGGTCAGCGTGCGCAATCCCGTGCCGGGGGTGAACCCTCCCACGCTGCCCGCCAGTTGCGACAGGCCGATCCTGCCAAGTATACCCGCGAGCGGGACATATTCGCCGAACGGGACCAGGTGAGTCTTGTCGTAGGTCGCCAGAATGCGTCCGGCGCTGTCGATCGCGTGCAGCGAGTTGAAGACCTCGTATTGCCCCGCCGGATCGCCCTGCAGACGCGGCGCGCCGGTGATCAGGACGCTGCGCGGGGGCAGCATCTCACCGATCTGGGAGAGCGCCGCCGGCTCGCGCGACAGCACGAACGGCACGGCCGCCTCGGGCCAGATCACCAGTGTGCGGCTCGGCAGCCCGTCGCGCGTGCTCAGGCCGAGATAATGCGCGAAGATCGCGCCGCGCAGCTTGGGATTTTCAATGTCGCGCTGGTCAAGCGCGGCATGCACAACGCGCAGGCGAACATCGTCGAGCGTACGCGGCGGCGTTCCGTAGAGACGCACCAGCCCCCACACGCCGATGCCGGCAAAGACGATCAACGCACCGACCGGCATCAGCCACACGCGCTCGTCGCCGCGATCGCCCCAGACGGCGAAACTGGCAGCGCCGAGGACAGTCAGAAAACTCAAACCAAAGGCACCTATCAGCGCGGCGATCTGCAGCACGGGGAGCGCCGAGCCCCACGCGTAACCGATCAAATTCCACGGGAAGCCGGTCAGAATATGCCCGCGCAAATATTCCGCGCCACAATAGGCAACCGCGAACATTACAACCCGGGGCCAGCCGCGCCCCCAGGCCACCGAGGCCGCCGCCATCGCCGCCGCCGGAAAAAGCGCCAGCGCGCCGGGAAACAGCACCGCGACAAACGGGATCATCCAGCCGAAGGTTTGCGCGTCCACCAGAAAAGCATTGCCGATCCAGTGAAGCCCCGCCAGGAAGAAGCCGAAGCCGAACCCCCAGCCGGCGCAGAACGCATGCCACGCCGCGGCCTGGGGGGTGACGGCGCGTACTACCGCCCCATCGACCAGCCACACCAGCAATGGAAGGGTGACGCACAGGATCGGAACGAAATAGACCGGCGCCAGCGCGAGTACGCTAAGCGCGCCCGCCGCGACAGCCACCGCGATACGCCGCCAGCCCGCGAACGCGCGTATCAGCCCGGCGGCCGCCGCGATATCGCCCTGCATGCGCAACAGCGACGTCCGCCATGACTGGAGCGTTGACACTGCACCTGTCATGTCGGATCGGGCAGGTGCGCTTCGTTGCCGACCCGTTCGACGCGACGCTCAGGCGCGGCGGTGTCGACGCGCACCGTCTTGATGTGGCGCGCATCGGCTTCGAGAATCTCAAACGTGAGGCCCGAGGGATGCGTGATGACCTCGCCGCTCTGGGGCACGCGGCCGGCAAGCGAAAAGATCAGTCCGCCCAGCGTATCGGCGCCCTCACCGCTGTCCGGCACCTTGATGAGCACACCCAGGGCCTGATTGAGGTCCTCGATCAGAACGCGCGCATCCGCTTCGAACGCGCCGTCGGGCAACTGGCGCACCAGCGCAGGCTCCTCGCTGTCGTGCTCGTCCTCGATGTCGCCGACGATCTGTTCCACGATGTCCTCGATCGTGACGAGGCCATCGGTCCCGCCGTATTCGTCGATCACCAGCGCCATATGAATCCGTGTCTTCTGCATCTTCGCGAGCAGATCGATGGCCCGCATCGACGGCGGCACATAGAGCACTTCGCGCGCGAGCGCGAGCAGCGCCGGGTCCTGGACCGGACCGCCCTTGAGAAGCATGCGCAGCACATCCTTGATGTGGACCATTCCCAATGGCTCGTCGAGCGTTTCGCGATAGACGGGGAGCCGCGAATGCGCGGCATCCGCGAAGATCGCCGCAAGATCCTCAAGCGACGTCGAGACCTCGACGCCCGTGATCTGAGCCCGGGGCACCATCACGTCCTGAACGCGCATATCGCCGAACTGGACGAGATTGAGGAGAATTGCGCGCTCGCCCAGATCGAGCGCGCGCGATGCGGCGTCGAAATAACTGTCCCGCGCGCTTTCCCCATCGCTCTCCGCGCCCCGCCCGGACAGCAGCGAGCCCAGGAATGTGCGCAGCCAGCCCGCATGCCGCGCTGGTCTTTGATCGCTTTCGCTCATGCGGCCGCTCCTTCGGTGTTGGCGTAGGGATCGCTGAATCCCACAGCCTCCATTGCCGCGCGTTCCGCCGCCGTCATGATATCACCGTCCTCGTCGTCCTCATGCGTATAGCCCAATAGATGCAGCGTGCCGTGCACTACGAGATGAGCGACATGGGCGCGCAGTGCCTTGCCCATCGCTTGCGCCTCGGCACTGACGGTCTCGAACGCTAGAACGACGTCACCCAGCGCGCGCGGCGCGCTGGGGTCGAGCATGGCCAGACCGGAAGGGAATGAGAGCACGTTGGTTGCCTTATCCTTGCCCCGGTATCGGTTGTTGAGGTCATGGACGAAGGGATCGTCCGCCAGCACCACGCACACCTCGAGAGAATCGGCGCGCGGCACGCGCGGTGCCGCTGCCGCGAGCGCCGCGGCAACCGCCCGCTCGATCAGCCGGTCGAGCGCTTCGGCGCCCTCAGGCCAGGCTCCGCCGTCCTGCGCGATATCGATGGTCAGAGCGTAGGGAGGCGGGTCGGGATCGGGGGCACCGCCCCCGCGCGATGGGCCGTCAGGCACGTGGTTTTCCTCTTCGCGCCCGTCCCGCAGTGACGCTGGGCGCCGGGCCGCTTGTTGCGGGCGGGGCTTCTCGTTCGCCGGCCCCCTCCGTGCGGCGATTATATGCGGTCACAATCCGTGTGACGAGGGGATGGCGCACGACATCGCTCTCGCGAAACTCGATCATCGCCACACCGGGCACGCCGCGCAGCACCGTGCGCGCGTCCGCGAGCCCCGACTCAAGGCCCGGCGGCAGGTCAACCTGGGTCGGGTCGCCGGTCACAACCATACGCGATCCCTCGCCCAGCCGGGTCAGCAGCATCTTCATCTGCATCGGCGATGTGTTCTGCGCCTCGTCGAGAATCACGAAGGAGTGGGTGAGCGTGCGCCCCCGCATGAACGCGAGCGGCGCCACCTCGATATCGCCGGTTTCCAGCTTGTGGGCGACCAGCTCGGCGGGCAGCATATCGTGCAACGCATCATAGAGCGGGCGCAGATAGGGATCGACCTTCTCGCGCATGTCGCCGGGCAAAAACCCGAGCCGCTCGCCGGCCTCGACCGCCGGGCGCGACAGCACGATGCGGTCCACCGCGCCACGGGTCATTTCCGCGACGGCCGCAGCCACCGCAAGATACGTCTTGCCGGTGCCCGCCGGTCCGAAGCCGAACACGAGATCGTGGCTCGCGAGGGCTTCAAGGTAGGTTGCCTGGGTTTCGGTGCGCGGTGAGATCACGCGGCGCGGGGTGCGCAGGGCGCGCCCCTCAACGGCCGTCTGCACATGGCTGTCGACCATCCGGACAGCGGCATCGACCGCGCCGGGATCGATCAATCGACCCTGGATAAGGTCATCATAAAGCGCCTGAAGCGCGCGTTCGGCGCGCGCGCGCGCCTGCGACGACCCGCGAATCGTCAGCCGATTGCCGCGCGGTGCAAGCTCGACGTCAATCTGGCTCTCAATCCGTGTGAGGTGGCGATCATGCTCGCCGAACAGCACCTTGGCGAGGCGGTTATCGTCAAATTCGATGGTCTGCGTGCCGACGGCCAGAGATTCGCGCGCTCCGCCGTGTGCGCGCGCCGGGCTGCTGTGACCCTTCTTCTTGGCCTTCAATGGAGATCCCCGGCAAAGTGACCGATCAGGCTGAAGCCGTTCAGCTCGTCGAGCGTAACGTCCCTGACCATGCCACCCAAATTTTCATCGCTCATGACATGAACCGGCTGCAGATACGGGCTGCGTCCGACCCATTGCCCCTTGTGGCGCGCGGGCCCTTCAAACAGCACGGGCAACACGCGTCCCACCTGTGCGGCATTAAAATCCGCTTGCTGACGATTGATCAGCGCCAGCAGCGCCTTGAGCCGCGCGTCCTTGACGTCTTCGGGCACCTGCCCACGCATCGTGCTCGCCGCCGTGCCGGGCCGCCGCGAATACTTGAACGCAAAGGAGGCGGCAAAACCGGTCTGTTCGATCAGGCGCAAGGTGGCTTCGAAGTCGGCATCCTGCTCACCGGGAAAGCCGACGATAAAGTCCGACGACAGCGCAAGATCGGCACGCGCGGCGCGCAGGCGGTCCACGAGGCGGCGATAATCGTCGACGGTGTGACGGCGGTTCATCGCGCTCAGCACGCCGTCCGAGCCCGATTGCACGGGAAGATGCACGAACGGCATCAGCGCCGGGCAATCGGCGTGCGCCGCGATCAGATCGTCGTCCATGTCGCGCGGGTGGCTGGTGGTGTAGCGGATGCGGGAAAGGCCGTCGATCTGCGCGAGCGCGCGGGCGAGGCGGCCAAGGCCCCACACGGTGCCATCCGCACCGGCGCCGTGATAGGCATTCACGTTCTGGCCGAGCAGGGTCACCTCGCGCGCGCCTCGCGCAACCAGATCCCGCGCCTCGCTCAGAATTGCCTGCGCCGGGCGCGAGGTCTCGGCGCCGCGGGTAAACGGCACCACGCAGAAGGTGCAGAACTTGTCGCAGCCTTCCTGTACGGTCAAAAATGCGGTCACGCCGCTTTTGCCTTCGCCGCTCGGCAGGTGGTCGAATTTGTCGTCGCTCGGAAAATCGGTTTCGAGCGCCTGCCCGCCCTGCCGCGTGACCCGGGTCACGAGTTCGGGGAGGCGGTGATAACTTTGCGGACCGACCAGAATATCGACGGCGGGCGCGCGGCGGGTCAGCTCTGCGCCCTCGGCCTGTGCCACGCACCCGGCGACGGCAAGCAGAAGGGGGGTATCGGGCGAGCGCGATTCCTTGAGGATCTTGTAGCGTCCCAGCTCGCTGTAGACCTTCTCGGCCGCATGCTCGCGAATGTGACATGTATTCAAGATGATGAGATCGGCATCGTCGGGGGACTGCGAAATGCCATAGCCAAGCGGTGCCATGACATCCGCCATTTTGGCGGAATCATAGACGTTCATCTGGCAGCCATACGTCTTGATAAAGAGCTTTTTCGCCAAAACGGTCATTTGCCTCGTGGCCGGCGCCCAGCCCGAGCGCGGCGGCGGCGAGGTCCCGATCCTCTCACGTTGTCCCCCTTTATGAGGTTTGAGCGCCGAGAACTCAAGGGTGGGACGCGCTCGGCACAGACTCCGCCGGAACCGCCTGGGGCTGCTGCAATGCCGCAATCGCGGGGGGCCTGCCGAACGCTTCCGCCTCGTCGGGGCGCCCGGCGAGGCTGAGCGCGACCGCCTGCCCGACCGCACGCTCGCAATGGCGGGCCAGCGCTTTGCGCGATCCCAGCGCTTCCAGGGTCACCGGCTCGTGGATATAGACCACAACATCGATCGGTCCCTCGCCAAGGGCGTTCCACAGATGGGGGACCAGCTCCATATCGCCGTACCAGGCAAATTTATGCCGTTGCCGGCGCCCGATCGGTAGTCCGAGCAGACGCGCATAGGTCACCGCTATCGGCTGGACCGGAACGGCGGCACCGGCAATGCTGGGCTCGGCCGCGCCGAACAGGGCGCTGTTGAAGGGCAGCACGCGATTGCCGTCGCTCGACGTGCCCTCGGGAAAGAGAACCAGCCGCTCGCCGTTTTTCAGACGTTCGGCGATGGCATTGCGCTGACGCCCCGCATCCGAGCGCCGGTCGCGCCGCACAAAAACCGTGCGCTGGAGCTTGGCGAGCAGCGAAAAGAACGGCCAGGTCGCGACCTCGGACTTGGCCACGAACGAGAGCGGCGCAAGCGCGCTCATCACGATGATATCGAGCCACGAGCTGTGGTTCGCCGCGATCAGCAACGGGCCGTTCGCGAGCGGCACGCCATGGCGCTCGATACGGATGCCGAACAACGCGCACAGGAACCGATGATACGCGTAGGGCAGCGTCCGTGCGAACGGGAGCCGCAACGCGACATTGAGCGCCTGCACCGGCATCAGCACGAGCGTCACAAGAAGGAAGACGGTCAGCAGAACCGCCGCGCGCAGGGGTTTCATCGCTGGAGCGCCGGGTTCACTGCTTTTTGGAGGTGAGCGGGCGGCCGTAAAGCTCCAGCCTGTGATCTACCAGGGTGTAGCCGAGCCGCTCCGCGATCAGGCTTTGAAGGCGCTCGATCTCCTCGTCGTGAAACTCCAGCACCCTGCCGGTTTCCACGTCGATCAGGTGATCGTGGTGCCGATCGGGGACCTCTTCGTAGCGCGAGCGGCCATCGCGGAAATCGTGGCGCTCAAGAATCCCCGCTTCCTCAAACAGCCGGACGGTGCGGTAGACAGTCGCGATCGAGATATGGGCGTCGATGGCGGAGGCGCGGCGGTAAAGCTCCTCGACATCGGGGTGATCGTGGGCCATCGACAGGACGCGCGCGATCACGCGTCGCTGTTCGGTCATGCGTAGCCCTTTTTCCGCACACAGCTTTTCGATGCGCTCGATCATCATGTGATGCCCAGATCCTCCATTAGGGTGGACGATAATCCATTGAACGGCCGACAACAACATTGCCGAACCACCAAAATCACGGGTCAAGATCAAGCCGCAGCAGGAGCGCGTCGCAGGGTGCGCGGCCGCGGCGCTCATAGTATCCGCGCCGCACACCGACCTGATTGAACCCGGCTGCCCGGTACAGTTCACGTGCCGCGGTATTGTCGACCGCGACCTCCAGGAACACGACCCGCGCTCCGGACGTCGCGACGAGACGCGCCGCCTCGCCGACCAGACGCGAGGCTATCCCCTCGCGCCGGCGCTCAGGCAACACCGACAAGGTCAAGATCTCGGCCTCGTCCAGCGTCGCGCGCACCAGCACGAATCCGCACGCCCCCGCGGCCTGCGCGCCGTCGTCGCGCGCAATCAACGCTGCCGTGCACGGGCCCTCCAGCAAGCGGGCAAAGGCGTCTTCGTCCCATGCGTCGAGACCGAACGACGCGCGATGCAGCGACGCCAAACGTCCGCATATGGACAGTCCGGCGACCTCGATGGCGGGCGCGCGCGTCACAGGCCGCGCTCCGCCAGGGTGCGCGCATCGACGCCTCGAAGATAAAGCGGCGCCGGCATCTCGCCCACGCGTCCTTGCTGGCGCGCGAGCCAGGGCAGCATGGCGCGGGCATCGGGCAGAAGTTCAACCTCATGAAGGCGCGCCTCGAGCCCCAGCGCAATCAGCAGATCATGAGCGCTTCGCGCGCCCGAACCGACAATGAGCGGAACCGGCCATGCGCCTGCGAATCCCGCGCACAGGCCGGCCGCCAGATCGCCGCCGTCCTCTGCCATGTAGGGCCCGGTGCGCGAGGCGCCGGACGCGTCGAACCCCTCGGCATAAAAGCGGCCATGCCGCGCATCGAGCGCCACCAGAACCGGCGCGCCGGTCGGCGCCGACGCGTGGACAAGCTGCGTCGTCGTCACGCCGATCACCGGGATGCCGAGCGCGGTGCCCATTGCACGCGCGGCGGCCAGCGCAATCCGCAGGCCTGTGAAACTTCCGGGACCCACGCTCACGCCGATCCGGCTCAACGCGCGCGGCGCGATCGCAGCGTCGTGCAGGACCCCTTCGATCATCGGCATCAGCCACTCGGCCTGACGCGCCGCGCCCACCTCGATGCGTGCGGCAACCACATCGCCATCGGGCAAGCTCACGGCCGCGGATGTCGCGTCGAGCGAGGTGTCGAGCGCGAGCAGCACCGCGTTAATCCGCCGTCAGATGATTTTGCATGCCTCTTCGAAATCCAGGCGCGGCTGGCGCGGATAGAGGCCCTTGGGATCGCCATGGCCGATGAGACACAGGAAATTGGATTTGATGCTGGTACCCGCAAAGAATGCGCCGTCGACACCGGCATTGTCGAAGCCCGACATTGGACCGCAATCAAGCCCGAGGGCGCGCGCCGCGAGCATGAGATACGCGCCCTGGAGACTGCCATTGCGAAACGCGGTGGCCTCGGCCAGCGCGGGATTGGACTCGAACATCTTTCCGAACTCCGGGCGCGCCGGGAACAGCCGCGGCATCTGCTCGAAGAATTTCATGTCATGCCCGATGATGACGCATACCGGCGCCTGCATCATCTTGTCCTGATTGATATCCATCAGGAACGGCTTGAGCTTCGCCTTGGCCTGCGGCGACACCACGAACGTGAAGCGCGCCGGAGAGGCATTGGCCGATGTCGCGCCCCATTTCATGAGATCGTACACGGCACGCATCATGACTTCGCTGACCCCCTCGCCGGTCCACGCATTGTGGGTCCGTGCCTGGCGGAACAGAGTGTCGAGATCCTCGTCGTTGATGATCTTGCTCATGGGGCGGGGTGTCCTTGGCGCGCGGCCGTTTGCGGAGGGGACGGATCGGGTGTCTGCGTCAGACGGGACGCACTTCGCTGATTTCGGGAATGTAGTGCTTGAGCATCCGCTCGATGCCCACCTTGAGCGTCTGCGTCGAGCTCGGGCAACCCGAGCAAGAGCCGCGCATGTGAAGATAGACGATTCCATTGTCGTAATGGTCGAACGTGATGTCGCCGCCGTCCTGTGCGACGGCAGGGCGCACGCGCGTGTCGAGAAGCTCCTTGATCTGGTCGACGATTTCGCCGTCCGCGCCGTCATGCTCGGCATGTCCGTCCGGCGCGACGGCGCCCCCGGCACCGGCCTGCATGACCGGGCGCTGCATCTGGAAATGCTCCATGATGACGCCCAGAATCTGCGGCTTCAGATGCTGCCACTCGGCATCGCTCTTGGTGACGGTAATGAAATCGGGACCGAAATAAAGCGCGCTCACGCCGTCGATTTCGAACAGCGCCTCCGCCAGCGGAGAGCGCGATGCGGTCTCGCGGGAGGGAAAATCGGCCCCTCCTTCGCCCGTCACCGCACAGCCGGGCAAAAACTTGAGCGTCGCCGGGTTGGGCGTCGATTCGGTCTGAATGAACATGTGTACCACCTTCAAGAAGCCATGAATGGATTGTTACACCCAACATGGCGAACGTGCCTCAGGCAATCAAGTCAATCGCCTCGGGCGTCATGCCCCCCGGCACGATCGTGACCGGGATGGGGTAGATCATCACGATATCGCTGGCGAGGCTGGAAACCAGGGGGCCGGGACCCTCACGCCCGGTGCCGGCGGCCAGCACCATGAGGCCGATGCTGGGATCCTCTTTCGTGAGGGCGATGATCTCGTCTTTCAAAAATCCTTCGCGGATCACCAGCTCGGGCACCAATCCCGCGATCTGGGCGGCCTCGCCCGCAAGCTCATAAAGCAACCGCTCGGCCTCCGCGCGGGCTTCCTCGCGCATGCGCGCCTCGACGCCGCTCCAGTTTTGAAACTCCGACGGTCCGATCACGTAGAGCAGCGCCAGATGGCCGTTGGTGTGCTGGGCACGGCGCGCCGCATATCGCAGCGCCACCCGGCACTCGTCCGACTCATCCGCGATGACCAGCAACTTGCGGGTCAAGGCCGCCGAAATCGCGGCGCGGGTTGTATCGTTACCCGTAGGGGTTGTCGAGTTCATGGCGCTGATGCTGCCATACTGCGCAGGGCAGGAGCAAGACGGCTGTGCGCTCAGAGCCCCTCGGCGGCGTTAACCTGCCGCGCGGGCGCACCGGCCACCGCACCGGACATCCCCGCCAGATCCGCGCGTAAACGCGGCAGGGCGTCAGGATAGGCCTCCTGCAGGTAGGCCATCATCTTCTCGCGCACCTCGCACCTCAGGTCGAACACCTTGGGGGAATCGCGCGCGCTCATCAGAAGACGGATTTCCATCGTGTGTTCCTTGAAATCCGTGACCTGAAGCGATACGACCCGGCCGTCCCACAGCTTCGAGCCGCGCAGGATCTCTTCAAGCTTGGCGCGCAGATCGCCGACGGGCACGGTGAAATCCGTGTACAGAAAGACCGTCCCGATCAGCGCCGCACCTTCGCGTGTCCAGTTCTGGAACGGCGTTTCGATGAAATAGCTCAGCGGCACGATCAGCCGGCGCCAGTCCCACAGCCGGATCACCACATAGGTCGATGTAATCTCTTCCACATTGCCCCACTCGTTCTCGACCAGCAGCGCATCGTCGATCCGGATCGGCTGGGTGATCGCAAGCTGCACACCGGCAATCAGATTCTTCAGGATGGGCTGGAGCGCAAGGCCGACGACGATGCCCGCGGCACCCGCGGATGCCAGCAAGCCGACACCGAACTGGCGCACGCTTTCGAACGTCATCAACGCCGCGGAAGCCGTGACCACGACAATCAGCAGCTCGCCGACGCGCTTGAGAATGCGAAACTGCGTGACGTGCTTGCGTGCGAGGAGATTGTCTTCCGAATCGAGCTTGAAACGGCGCAGGTGCAACGTCGTCCAGACATGAAGCGCGATCAACCCGCACCACCCCGCCAGCAGGATGAACGCCACCGTCACGATCCGCGCGATAATGGCGGCCTCTTGCCCGGACATCGGTGCAAACGCGGCCGCAAGCGCAAGTCCAATGGTTACGAACGCAAGGCGCGAGGGCCCGCGCGTGCGCGACACCAGCGAACGGCGGAAAAGGTCCTGGTCACGCACGAGGCGCATGCTGAAACGGAAAACGAGATTGTGGAACCACCACGCGAAAATCGCCGCTACGGCAATCACCGCGGCACTCAGGGCCCAATCGGGGACGGCGTGAAGCCGGTCGGCGAGATTGAATGGCAGCGCGCGGGCAGCGGGCAAGCGGGGACTCCTCCATCGCCAAACGGCGATTTTAGAAGCCTCTCATTTTATCGCAAGTGCGAAATATGCGATCCTCGCGACGCGCAGCTTAACATCCCAGGCTTGTTCGGCGCGGCGCGTTACAGCCCCGCGCGCGCGAATACCGGATCAAGCGCGGGATCGATGCTGGGAGAATTGTCCTTGATGAACCTCAGCACGCGGATGACACCTTCGCTCATCGAACCGGCGTCGCCGATCTGGGCGATCAGCCATGCGGCTTCCTCGGCGGTGACGGCCTCGCGAGAGAGCGCTTCTGCCACACGGCGCTCTTCGAGGGCAACCTCTTCCTTCGCCTGGCGCCGGCCGAACACCGCACGCACCGGAATATTGCCGCGCGCGGCAGCCTTGCCGGCACTCATCAGCAGAGCGCCGACGCCGGGGCGGTCCTCCAGCCATTTTTCACGGCGCAGCGCCACCTCTGCACTCGGCACTACGCGCGGTCCACGCGGAAACATCAGCGCGTTGACGACGGCCTTCGCAAACACATCGGGCCAGGCTTCGTTATTGTCTTCGCCCCGCGTCGCATGATCGAGCTCGAACATCAGCTCCGCCTCATGGCGCGTGACCGTGAAGCCGCCCGAGCTGCCCGACGCGTAGATCACGCGGCGGATCAGCGCGACATCCTCCGCGCCGATCACGTTCGGCGCGCGGTTTGACCCGAAACACGCGGTGCCCGGCGTCAACACACTCTCCTTGACTGCCTGCACGGCCAGATCGCCGAGTGCGTCGGGGCATTGCTCGCACCAATGAATGACATTGATGAGCAGTTCGAGTTCGCTCATTGCATCGATGTGGCCGTTGTGCGTGATCTGCGCGATCAGCTCGTCCGCCAGTGCGTCGTTGACGTAGCCGCGCGGTTCGCTTTGCCACACGAAGTAATCGGTGAGGGCGTCGACGTAAAAGCGCGCCCACTCGGGTGCCTTCACCAAACAGGTCTGATCGAGCCGGAACACGGCACGCGCCTCGTCGGGACTGACGACACCATCGGGAAAGACCTGCCGGCGCAGCGCCAGAACATCGTCGGCGGAAATCTGACCGTGCGCACAGACCTTCTCGACCAGATCACGCAAATGGGTGACAGCATTCATGGGAGAGCCCCTCGGGTTCGCAATGACCGACGCCAGGCGTCCAGCATCCCTTCGAAACGATAAGATTTTTCTAACGATTATCTGCGAATTCGCCGCTTCAGGCGCTCCCGCCCTACGAGGCCGCCAGTTTGCGCATGAGTTCCTCCACCGCATCCTTCGCCCGCAGCAGGAAATAGCTCGCGACATAGGGGTGCGCCGGGAAAAGCGCCCCGTCGGGCTTGCCGTTGACGATCAACAGGGGTGAGAGCAGCGCCGCGTCGGTGAGGGTCTGTTGGACGGCGTCGAATTCCGCCATCGCGTCGCGTGCGCGGATCACCGCACCAAAATCGGTCTTGATGCCCTTGGAGATAATGAACTCGGCGTAGGCGGTGCCCTTAGCCTTGTAGAATGCGTCCGAAATGTCGGTATCGCACAGCACCAGGCTGCTCCTGGCTTCCTCGGTGAGAAGCCGAGCCGCCTCTTCGAGCGATTGACCAAATCCGCCGAGCAATGCGATCAATAATGTCCCGTCGCGGGGCATTTGCGCCGTTCCGTCCGCGACCGCGACATTGAAGCCGCCGAGCACGAGAATTCCCTCCCGGTACTGATTTTCAGAACGCCCCAGAAATCCCAGCGGGTTCGACAGGTCCCATTCCCAGACATCGCCGGGGCGCGAGAAGCGCACAGCCGCCGCGTCGAGATCACCCGAAGTCAGGCCGCGCGCCGTGAGCGCCTGGCCGAGGCTTTCGGTAAAATGGAGGACCGTCGAGAGGATGCCGGTTTGATAAGCCGCCATGTTCCACAGCAGGGACGTAGGGAGATAAAACGGGTCGTTGCCGACCCAGCCGTGGCGATTGACCTCGCGCGAGAGCAGGCTTGATGCGAATGCGACGCTCTCGGATTCGCCTTCCAGAACATCCGCGCTGTCGATCTTGAAATCGAGCCTGTCGTCGATATCGTGCATCAGCAGGGCGCCGATCCCGTAATAAAGCACCACGACCCCGACGAGCAGCGCCAATCCGCGCCGCACCAGCATCCGCACGAGCCCATCGCGGGGGGGCGCACCGACCGGACGCGCGGTCGTATGCGTCAGCGCTGCCCACCCGGCACGGACCTGATCATTGAAGCGGCGCACGGCCTGCCCCAACTGCATGTTCAATTACCCCCGCACGAATCCGACGATATCGTAGACTTCGGCGAGGACCGGCGCGGCGATTGCCCGCGCCCGCTCTGCCCCCGCCTTCAAGACGCCGTCAATATAGGCCGGATCCCTTTCCAATTTGGTCATCTCCGCGCCGACCGGCGCGAGGGTCGCAATCAGCCGTTCCGCCAATTCCTCCTTGAACTTGGAGAACAATGCCCCGGCAAACTGCGCAACCACAGCGTCTTTCGGCTCGCCGGAGATGGCGGCGTAGATCGACAACAGATTATCCGCCTCGGGGCGGCCTTCAAGCCCTTCGACCGTTCCCGGCAACGGTTCCGGGTCGGTGCGCGCGCGGCGAATTTTGTCGGCGATCACATCTTTGGTGTCACTGAGCGCGATGCGCGAAAGCTCGGAAGGATCCGATTTCGACATCTTCTGGCGCCCGTCGCGCAGGCTCATGACGCGGGTCGCGGGCCCGGTAATCAGCGGTTCGGGCTGCGGAAAGAAGCCCGGCACGTTGAAGTCGGTGTTGAACTTGTGCGCGATGTCGCGCATCAGCTCGAGATGCTGCTTCTGGTCCTCGCCGACCGGCACATGGGTCGCGCGGTAGGCCAGCACGTCCGCCGCCATCAGATTGGGGTACACGTAGAGCCCGGCGCTGGCATTCTCGCGGTTTTTACCGGCCTTCTCCTTGAACTGCGTCATCCGGTTGAGCCAGCCCAGCCGCGCAACGCAATTGAAGATCCACGCCAGCTCCGCATGCGCCGCGACCTGGCTTTGATTGAAGATCACGGTGCGCTGCGGATCGATGCCGCTCGCGATATAGGCGGCCGCGACCATGCGCGTCGCGTGACGCAGCTCCTGCGGGTCCTGCCACACCGTAATCGCATGCATGTCGACCACGCAGAAGATGCACGGCATTTCGTCTTGCAGCGTCACCCAGTTGCGGATCGCACCCAGATAATTACCAAGATGCAGGTTGCCGGTCGGCTGAACGCCCGAAAAGACCAGCGGTGTGTGGGGTATATCGTCGGATTGGCTCATACTCTGATCCTTGCGGGTGCGGGGCGGTTTATCGCCCGCGCGGCTCGACCACGCAAGCGCTGCGTCCTACCCGGCGCGCCTGAACATCGCGGCAAGCTCCCGCAGGCTCGTCGTGCGCAACACCAGGCTGGCGACGGCATAGAGAGCAAGCCCCTCCACAACCAGTGCGCACACCAGTGCGATCTGCATCAGCAGGCCGTGGGCGAAAGGCCCCCACACCGCCGTACTGGTCGCCCACAGCCCCGCGCCCATGATCGCCGCCGCGACGACCATGCGCGGGACGCGCGTGCGCAGTTGCCCGTCCGGCTTGAAAAATCCCCTCCGCGCCAGAGTTGTGCCCAGCATCAAGGTGTTGATCCAGCTGGCAATGGCAGTCGCGATCCCGATCGCGAGCGCGCGCGATTCAAAATGCAGGACGAAGATCAAGGTCAAGCTTGCGGCGATGTTCACGACAATGCTCAGCGCCGCATATTTGAGCGGAGTGACCGTGTCCTCGCGCGCGAAAAAGCCGGGGGTTAGCCCCTTGATCAGCACAAAGGCCGGCAGCCCCAGTCCGAACGCGACCAGCGCCTGCGCCGTGCGCGCGCTGTCGGCCACATTGAAATGACCGTGCTGGAACAGCACGGTCACGATCGGGAGTGGGATCGTCGCGATCGCGGCGGCCGCCGGCAATGTGAGGAATAATGTGAATTCGAGCGAGCGGTTCTGGGTGTCGAGCGCCCCTTCCTCGTTGCCCGAGCGCAAGGCACGCGTCAGCATCGGGAGCAGGACCACGCTGACCGCGATGCCGATCACACCGAGGGGAAGCTGGTAGACACGGTCGGCGTAGTAGAGCACGGCCGCCGCCCCCGCTTGCCCGGTCGAGATCATGGTGCCCACCAGGATATTGACCTGGGTGATGCCGCTCGAGATCACGCCCGGAAAGGCCAGCGCCGCCAACCGCTTGACGTTGGCCGTCAGCCGCGGCCGGTGAACGGCCGGGACCATTCCGGCCCGGCTCAGCCCCCAATAAATTATCGCGAACTGAGCGATTCCGGCCGCGATGACCCCAAAAGCGAGCGCGTGACCGACGGTCGGCACGAACGGGCGCAGCGCGAACAGCGCGATGACGAGGACAATATTCAGCAAGGTTGGAGAGAACGCCGGGATGGCGTAGTGCCCCAGCGCGTTGAGCATGCCCCCCTGAAGCGCCACCAGCGCCATGAAAACCAGATAGGGGAAGGCGATCCGACTCAGCGCGACCGTCAACTCAAACTGGGCGGGATCGGTACGAAACCCCGGCGCGATCAAATGGATGAACTGGGGCATGAAAATTTCGACCACGACCGTAAACGCCGTCACGGCAAGCAGCAAAACCCCAAGGCTTTCCTCGGCGAATTGACGCGCACCCGCGCGGCCATCCTCCTCCAGACGGCGCGAAAACAACGGAACAAACGAGGAATTGAACGCCCCTTCCGCAAACAATGAGCGAAACATATTGGGCATGCGAAACGCGATAACCCAGGCGTCCGCCACACCGCCGGTGCCCAGCGCGGCCGCGATCACGCTGTCGCGCACGAAGCCGAGCACCCGGCTTCCCAGAGTATTAAAGCCGACGACGGCAAAAGCGCGAATATTGGCCATGGCGGGCGATTGGTAGGGTAACCCCTCCTGAGGTTCAAGCGTGGTCGAGATACACACCTGCGACAAAATCGATCGGCGGCGCTTGCTCCACGTCCCTGATTTCGATTAACATTTTGTTAAGGGCTGGGGTGGGACATGGCCGGGGGAAATAACATGTACAAGACAATGTTGGGCTGCGCGTGTGCGCTTGGGCTTATGTTCTCAGGCGCATCGGCAATGGCGGGCGATAAAGACGACACCTTCATCTCGGAGGTTCGAGTCGGTGTTCTCGCCCATGACTCAGGGATCTTTTCGAGCACCAAGGAAGACGGCGTCGATCTCAACGGCGAAGTGCTGTTCAAGGATCTTGGCTGGTTTGGCGAGAAAATCTCGCTGCGACCCCATATCGGCGGCACGCTCAACTTCGCCGGGGACACCAGTGAGGCCTATGCCGGATTGACCACCACAATCCCGGTCTTCTCGTGGGGATTCATCGATCTGAGCGTCGGCGGCGCCTGGCATAACGGCGAGACGGACTCGGGCCGCCGGGACAAGAAAGATCTGGGCTGCTCGGTGCTGTTCCGCGAGTCGGTCTCGTTCGGCGGCTATATCGGCGAGCATCACACGCTGTCGCTGTTTGCCGACCACATCTCAAACGCCAATCTGTGCTCCAAGAATGAAGGCCTTGAGAATACCGGCATTCGCTATGGCTATCGCTTCTAGGCGGACGACCTAACCGCCAAGCACGGGTAGCGCGCCCACGCGCTCTTGCGGCACCCACAAGATATCGCCCTCGCCTTGCACGGTGGGGGATATCCGCCCGGCGTCATCGATCCGGTAGGGGGTGAAGCCGCGGGCGCTCATGAAACTCCACAGCGCCGCGACGGAATCGCCCGCCCGCGCAAGCGAGGCATCCACCACCTCCAGCCACAGGCACGGGCGGAATCGCTGAAGCGCGTCCTCGCCGCCCTTCAGCATCTGAAGTTCCCACCCTTCGATATCGGCCTTGATGAAATCGAGACGCCGGATATCCATGAATGCGCAAAACGCATCCATCGTGACGATGTCGATGGCCTCGACCGTCTCGCGCCGCGTGGTGGTGGCATCCTGGCCGATATGCGCGAGACCGAAGCCGTAGCTGCCGGAGCGCTTGACGGGCGTGCGTAGCTCCAGCGTCGCGCGCGCGGCGCCGAGCGCCACCGGAAACACCCGCACATTGGCGGCGCGGTTCAGTGCCATTGCCAGCATCAGAACGGCGCGGGTGTAACGGCCCGGCTCGAACGCATAGACCGTCCCTTGCGGCGCCAGCCGGGCGAGGAGCTTGGCATACTGGCCGGCATGCGCGCCCACGTCGAAGATGACCGCGTCTTGCGGGATGAGCGGACCGAAGGGAACCGCGAGGTCGCCGTGATGTTGCTGGGCGGACGCCTTGAAGCCATGCGCAGCGAAGGTTGCCCATTGGCGCGGCGTCAGGGGAATGCGGGGCAGCGGCGGCAGCGCGCCCGGTGTGTCACTCATTGCTGATCCCGCCCCCGTCGATTGTTCGTGCGCCGCTCAGGTATCGAGCAGCTTGCGCGGCAAGGGCAGGGCACTCAAACCCACCACCTTGCGCAACGCGTTGAGGCGCTTCACCACGCTGCGCCGCAAGGTGACGCTGCGCCGGTTGCGCCACAAGTCGAGCGCGTCGTCGAGCACCGGGCGTGCGTCCTCCGGCACCGAAAACGCGGCAACCACCGCAGCAACCGCCGGAGCGAGCGGCCCGATCGAGCCCACCGCGATGCCGGACGGCGTGCCCTCAAGCACCTTGTAGCTGAAGCCGGGCGTATTGCGCGCGATCACGTTAAGGCCGGGCTCGAGCCCGCCGTCGCGCACGTCGTGGAAGACATAGACGGCATCCGGCGCGCTGACGGCCCGCACCGCGGCGAAATCCTTCACGACCTGCTCGTTGGAGTGATAGCCGTCGATGAAGACGCACCCGAACGGCACCCCGCCGGCGCCGTCCGCGGCCGTGCGGGCCACATCGTCGGGCGAGGCACCCTGCAGCACCGCGACATTGAGTTCCTCGCGCGCGACAATGCGCCGGGTCAGATCGAGCCCCTCAAGGCTTTGCGCATCCCACCCCGTGTCGATCGCCACGACCCGCGAGGCGGGTGCCGCCAGTGCCACCGCGAGCGTCGAAAATCCCATCGAATTGCCGATCACGTAGATCGGCGCGGGATCGAGCGCCGCCATCAGGCACTCGAAGAAGTAGACCTCCTGCAGCGCGATGCCGAGACCGCTCGAGGCCAGCTTGCCGTCGCGCACGATCCAGGTGAACGGCGCCAGGCGAAACGCGTCGTAGTGCGACGGGTTGAGCCCGGAAATGATCGCATAGCCCTCGCGCGCATAAATCTCGGTGAGACGCGGGAGGACCGGCATCGCGGCGCCTAACGCGCGGCAGGGGACAGCAGTCCCCGGTTGATCATGCTCTCGGCGATCTGGACCGCATTGAGCGCTGCGCCCTTGCGCAGATTATCGGACACGATCCACATCGCGAGGCCATTGTCGACCGTCGGATCGACGCGGATTCGCGAGATGAACGTCGCGTAATCGCCGACGCATTCGACCGGCGTGATGTATCCCTCGTCATCGCGCGAATCGATGACGAGACAGCCCGGCGCCTCGCGCAGGATGTCGCGCGCCTCGTCATCGCTGATCGGCTCCTCGAACTCGATCATCACCGCCTCTGAATGCCCGACAAACACCGGCACCCGCACGCAGGTCGCCACCAGCTTGATCTTGGGGTCGAGGATCTTCTTGGTCTCGACCACCATCTTCCATTCCTCCTTGGTAAAGCCGTCTTCCATGAAGACGTCGATATGAGGAATGACATTGAAGGCGATCTGCTTGGGAAATTTGGTGCGCTCGATCGGGTCGTTGACATAGATCGCGCGGGTCTGGCGGAACAGTTCGTCCATCGCCTCGTTGCCCGCGCCCGACACCGACTGGTAGGTCGAAACCACCACGCGCTTGATCTTCGCGCGGTCATGGAGCGGCTTGAGCGCGACCACCAGCTGTGCGGTCGAGCAGTTGGGATTGGCGACGATGTTCTTCTTGGCAAAGCCCTTGAGCGCGTCGGCATTCACCTCCGGCACCACCAGCGGCACGTCGGGGTCCATGCGGAATTTGGACGAATTGTCGATCACCACCGGGCCCTGCCTGGCGATGCGCGGCGACCATTCGCCCGACACGGTTCCACCCGCTGACATCAATACGATGTCGGTGCCGGCGAAATCGAAGGTGTCGAGATGGCGCGTTTTCAGGGTCTTGTCGCCGAACGAGACCTCCTTGCCGATCGAGCGGCTGGAAGCGAGCGGAATCACTTCGTCGACCGGAAACTCCCGCTCGGCGAGGATGTTCAGCATCTCGCGGCCCACATTGCCCGTGGCGCCGACGATGGCAACCTTGAAACCCATAACGGCTACTCCACTCGACCGCTTTCGTCCAAAACACGCTGGTCAGGCGCGCGTTATATGGGATATTCCGCGTCGAAACCAGCCCGGGGACCGATGTGCCGCAGATCTATGTCGACGCCGACGCCTGCCCCGTCAAAGAGGAAATCGAGCGGGTGGCGACCCGCCACGGCCTCACCGTGACCCTGGTGAGCAATGGCGGGATCCGGCCGAGCCGCAACCCGTTGGTTTCCTGCGTCGTGGTCTCCGAAGGTCCGGACGCCGCCGACGACTGGATCGCGGAGCGTGCCGCGCCCGGCGATATCGCCATCACCGCCGATATTCCGCTCGCCGCCCGTTGCCTCGAGAAGGGCGCACGGGTCCTCAAGCATGACGGCAAGCCCTTTACCTCCGCCAATATCGGCACGGCGCTGGGCATGCGGGAATTATCGCGCCATTTGCGCGAAATGACGGGCGGGCAGACGTTCCATGCCGGGTTTACCAAGCAGGACCGCTCGCGATTCCTGAACGCGCTGGAAAACGAGATCCAGGCCGTGAAGCGGGAAGGCCGCTAGGCTTTCGCGCTCAGAGCATCGAGTTTGGCGAGCAGGGCATCGCCCATACCCTTGGTGCCGACCTTGGTGGCGCCCGCCTGCATGATGTCGCCGGTCCGCACGCCGTCGTCCAGCACCCCGGTGATCGCCGTCTCAAGCAGATCCGCCTCGGCGCTTTTGTTCAGCGAGTAGCGCAGCGCCATCGCGAAGCTCGCGATCATCGCGATCGGATTGGCGATGCCCTTTCCCGCAATGTCGGGCGCGGAGCCGTGCACGGGCTCATACATCGCGCAGCGTTTGCCGGTGGCGGCATCGGGCGCGCCGAGCGAGGCGGAGGGCAGCATGCCGAGCGAGCCGGTCAGCATCGCGGCGACATCGGAGAGCATGTCGCCGAAGAGATTGTCTGTGACGATCACATCGAACTGCTTGGGCGCGCGCACCAGCTGCATGCCCCCGGCATCGGCCAGCATGTGCTGCAATTCGACGTCCTTGTAGTCGCGCGCGTGAATGTCGCTCACGATCTGCTTCCACAGCACGCCCGACTGCATGACGTTGTGCTTTTCCATCGAGGTCACCTTATTGCGGCGCGTGCGCGCCAGCTCGAAGGCGACGCGCGCGATGCGGTCGATCTCGTAGGTGTCGTAGACCTGCGTGTCGATCGCGCGCTTCTGGCCGTTCGGAAGGTCGACGATCTCCTTTGGCGCGCCGAAATAGACACCGCCCGTGAGCTCTCGCACGATCAGTAGGTCGAGCCCCTCGATCGCCTCGCGCTTGAGCGACGAGGCATCGGCGAGCGCGGGATAGCAGATCGCGGGCCGCAGATTGGCGAACAACTCAAGATCCTTGCGCAGGCGCAGAAGTCCGGCCTCGGGGCGCACGTCGTAAGCGACATTGTCCCACTTGGGGCCGCCCACCGCGGCGAGCATCACCGCGTCAGCTTCCTTCGCGCGCGCGACGGCGGCGTCGGACACCGCCTTCCCGTGCGCGTCGTAGGCCGCGCCGCCAACAAGATCGCGCTCGATCTCGAGGCCGAGCCCGCGCGTGTTGAACCACGCCACCACGCGTTCCAGCTCGGCCGTCACTTCAGGGCCGATCCCGTCACCGGGGAGAAGAAGAAGCTTCATCGTCGCATCCTGTCAGAAATGAAATCAGGCCCAGGGCTGGGCGAGTTTGCGCTTGGCCTCGAAGGCGTCGATGTCGGGCAAGCGCTGAAGCGACAGGCCGATCTCGTCGAGCCCGTTGAGCAGCGCGTGCTTGCGCGCGGGATCGAGGTCGAAATGCACGCGCCCGCCGTCAGGGCCGGTGATCTCCTGCTTCTCAAGGTCGATCGACAGGATCGCATTGGCGCCGCGCGCGGCATCGTCCATCAGCTTTTCGAGCGTCGCGTGATCGACGACGATCGGCAAAATCCCATTCTTGAAGCAGTTGTTGTAGAAAATGTCCGCAAAGCTCGTGGAGATGACGCAGCGGATGCCGAAATCCAGCAGCGCCCACGGCGCGTGCTCGCGCGACGAGCCGCAGCCGAAATTATCGCCCGCCACGAGAATTTTCGCGGCGCGGTATTGCGGCTTGTTGAGCACGAAATCGGGCTTCTCGTTGCCGTTCTCGTCATAGCGCATCTCGTCGAACAGATTCTTGCCGAGCCCGGTGCGCTTGATGGTTTTGAGGAACTGCTTGGGGATGATCATGTCGGTGTCGATGTTGATCAGCGGCATCGGCGCCGCCACACCGGTCAAGGTTTTGAATTTCTCCATCACTCACCTTCAGCTGCCGTCGATTGCCGGCTCAAAATTTCTTTCCCGAACAGGAACCAGGGGCCCTCGGCTCCGTTATCAGATGCAGGACGGCCCAAACCCCCGTGCGGTCTGTCCGACCCTGTACCCCTCAGAGGCGTCGGAGATATTCCCCACTGCCCCCCAAAATATCTCCGCCCCCTCAGCCACTGCCGTTTCCTTCAGGAGCGGCAGTGGCATTTTTTTGGCTCAATCACAGATCACGCACATCCGCGAGCGTGCCCGTGACCGCCGCGGCGACGGCCATCGCGGGGCTCACCAGGTGGGTGCGCCCGCCGCGCCCCTGACGCCCTTCGAAATTGCGATTTGAGGTGGAGGCACAGCGCTCACCCGGCTCCAGCTTGTCGGCGTTCATCGCCAGGCACATCGAGCAGCCCGGCTCGCGCCACTCAAAGCCCGCATCGAGGAAGATCTTGTCAAGGCCTTCTTCTTCGGCCTGCGCCTTCACCAACCCCGAGCCCGGCACCACCATAGCCCCGACATGCGCCGCGACGCGCCGCCCTTGCGCCACCTTGGCCGCCTCGCGCAGATCCTCGATCCGCCCGTTGGTGCAGGACCCGATGAACACGCGGTCGATCTTGACCTCTTTGAGCGGTGTACCGGGCGTCAGCCCCATATAGGCGAGCGCGCGCTCGAGCGCGGCGCGCTTGCCCTCGTCACGCTCGCCCTTGGGATCGGGCACCTTGCCGGTGATCGGCAGAACGTCCTGCGGGCTGGTGCCCCACGTCACCTGCGGGACGATATCGGCGGCATCGAGCGTAACCTCAGCGTCGAATTTCGCATCCGGGTCGCTCTTGAGCATCTTCCACTGGGCGAGCGCCATCTCCCACGCACCGGCCTTGGGCGCATGCGGCTTGCCCTTGAGATATTCAAACGTCGTTTCGTCGGGCGCGATGAGCCCGGCGCGCGCGCCACCCTCGATCGTCATGTTGCACACGGTCATCCGCCCTTCCATCGAGAGCGATCGAATGGCCTCGCCCGCGAATTCGACGACATAGCCGGTGCCACCCGCAGTGCCGATCTTGCCGATGATGGCGAGGATGATGTCTTTCGCAGTCACGCCGAGCGGCAATTTTCCGTCGACCGTAATGCGCATGTTCTTGGCACGTTGCTGGATCAGCGTCTGCGTGGCGAGGACATGCTCGACCTCGCTGGTGCCGATGCCGAACGCCAACGCGCCGAATGCACCGTGGGTCGCGGTGTGGCTGTCGCCGCACACGATTGTCATGCCCGGCTGGGTCAGCCCCTGCTCCGGCCCGATGATGTGGACGATGCCCTGACGGATATCGTCCATCCCGAAATAGGTGATGCCGAAGCGCTCGGCATTCCGGGCGAGCGTCTCCACCTGAAGGCGCGACTCGGGATCCGAGATCCCCTTCGAGCGATCCGTGGTGGGAACATTATGATCGGCAACCGCTGTTGTCAGTTCGGGCCGGCGCACCTTGCGCCCGGCAAGCACGAGACCTTCGAACGCCTGCGGACTCGTCACCTCGTGAACGAGATGACGATCGATATACAGCATCGCCGATCCATCAGCGTCCTGATGAACGAGATGACTGTCCCAGATCTTGTCGTAGAGAGTCTTTGCTGTGCTCATCGAAAACCTCTTGCCGCCGCACCCTCCCGGCCTCCCGGCGTCTGGCGGTCGCACGGCCAGGGTTGGGGAGCGAGAAGGGGTGACAGTCCCTCAGCATACGTCTCCCGCCGCTCCTTGGGGAGGGCGGCGGTGGGGGGCTACCCTTTGTTGGTGGCGGTCTTGCCCTTCACGCGCTTGTCGACCTTCTCGACAATGCGTGCGGCCTTGCCGCGCAATTCACGCAGGTAATAGAGCTTGGCGCGGCGCACCCGGCCGCGGCGCACGAGCTCGATCGATTCCACCAGCGGGCTGTAGAGCGGAAACACGCGCTCGACGCCCTCGCCATAGGAAATCTTGCGCACGACGAAGCTCTCGTTGTAGCCCTCGCCCTGACGCGCGATGCACAAGCCCTCATAGGCCTGCAGACGCGAGCGATCGCCCTCCACGACGCGTACCGAGACGCGCACCGTATCGCCTGCGGCAAAATCGGGCACCGTACGCTTGGCGTCGCGTGCGGCGCGCTCTTCTTGTTCAAGTTGCTGAATTACATTCATCGCATCACCTTTTCACGTCACTTGGTATCGAACCGGAAAAATCAAACCGCCCTGGCTGTCGTTGGCGCGCCGTTGCGGAAAGCATTTGAATAGGGACAGACCTGATGCGCAGCCGCGACAAGCGCATCGGCGTCGCCCTTGGACAAGCCCGGCAGGCTGGCTTCGATCTCGAACTCAAAAGAAAAGCCGCCCTGATCGCTGCGGCCCATCCTGGCGATGCAGGTCACCGAGACATCCTTCAGCGTCATCTTTTTTTGGCCGGCCACGAATGCGAGGGCCGAGCCGAAGCACGCGGAATAGCCAAGCGCCACCAACTGCTCGGGATTGGTGCCGTTGCCGCCCGGGCCGCCGATTTCAGCCGGCATCGAAAAGTCGACCTTGATCTTGCCGTCCGATGTTTCGCCGTGACCGCCATTGCGTCCGCCGCCGGTGGTGGTGGCCTTTGCCGTGTAAAGCAGCTTCATGACTTGGGCTCCTTGATTGCCCCGCCCCGATGTGCCGCGAAGAGATCGGGTCTTCGCTCCCGTGTTATCTGCTCAGCCCTGCTCCGCCGCCACGCCGCGATCTCGGCGTGATTGCCGGAGAGCAGAACGTCGGGGATCTCCTGTCCCTCGAACACGCGCGGGCGCGTGTAATGGGGATATTCCAGGAGCCCGTGTTCAAAACTCTCGTCTTCGATCGACTCCTGCGCGCCCAACACGCCCGGCAGAAGCCGCACCACCGCGTCGAGCACCGCCATCGCCGCGATCTCCCCGCCCGACAGGACGAAATCGCCGATACTCACTTCCTCGCCGGGCCGCGCGGCAAAAATCCGCTCGTCAAACCCTTCGAAGCGCCCGCACACCAGCGTAACGCCGGGACCCTTGCTCCAGGCGCGCAGTCGCGTCTGGGTCAAAGGTGCGCCACGCGGCGTCAGATAGACCAACGGCCCGGCACCCCGCGCGCCATCGATGGCGGCAGCAAGAATGTCGGGTCGCATGACCATTCCCGGCCCGCCACCTGCGGGGGTGTCGTCGACGGAGCGGTGTTTATCGCTCGCAAATCCGCGAATGTCCACCGCCTCCAGCGACCAGATCCCGCCGCTCAACGCCTTGCCGACCAAAGCTTGCGCCAGCGGACCCGGAAACATCTCCGGGTAGAGCGTCAAAACCCGCGCCGCAAAGCCCATCGGCCACTCCTACCGCCCCGGCCATAATCCTTCCGGAAGCGCAACAATCAGCCGGCCGCCTTCCAGGTCGACCTGCGGCACCACCTCGCGCGTGAACGGCACGTAGACCGTACCGCCCCCCGCCGCAGGCTTGATCTCGAGCAGCGGTCCGGCGCCGAAATCAACCACCGCAGCCACGTCGCCGAGCACCGCGCCCGCTTCCTCTACTTTGAGACCCACCAGGTCGGCAAAGTAGAACTCGTCCTCGTCCGGCTCCGGCAGGCGCGCGCGGGGGAGGTAAAGCCCCGCCCCCTTGAGCGCCTGCGCCGCTTCCCGGCTCGCAACCCCCGACATCCGGGCCAGCAACGTGCCCTTGGACGCACCCTCGACCGTCACCTTGACAGGCCGTCCGGCCTCGTCCTCAAGGCCGTCCAGCGCCTCGAACGTCGCCGGGTCCTGCGTTAGCGGGGCGATCCGCACGAGGCCCTTGACCCCATGGGCGCCCATGAGGCGCGCAACCAGGACCCTGCGGGTCACAAACTATGCCTCGCCGGCGGCGGCCTCGGCTGCCTTGGCGGCGGCGGCGCTGCGCTCCTGCGCCTTCTTCTTGGGCGCGCTCTTCTGCGGGCGGACCGGCTGGGTAAACGTGCCGATGCCCTTGGCCGCCAGGAAGCGCTGGACGCGCTCGGTCGGCTGGGCGCCGTTGCCGAGCCAATGCTTGACGCGTGCCTCGTCGAACTGGATCCGGCCCGGATTGTCATGGGGCAGGAAGGGGTCGTACTGGCCGACCCGCTCAAGGAAGCGTCCATCGCGCGGAGCACCGGCGTCCGCCACAACAATGCGGTAGAAGGGCCGCTTCTTCGCGCCGCCGCGCGCCAGTCTGATCTTCAAGGCCATACTTTTATCTCTCCTTCGTTCAACTTTTTGAAATCTAACGCTTTTTTCCAGTCGGTAGGCCCGGTAGTCCCGGCAGCTTCGGCCCACCCAAACCGGGGAGCCCACCACCTAATCCACCCGGCGGCAGGCCCATACCGGGGGGCAGCCCGCCGGCCATACCGGGGGGCATCTGGCCCCCGCCCATGGCGTTCAGCAGTCCGGCCATACCCTTTTTTCCGCCCTTGCCCATGGCCTTCATCATGTCGGCCATCTGGCGGTGCATTTTCAAAATCTTGTTGACGTCCTGAACCTCGGTCCCCGATCCGGCGGCGATCCGCTTGCGGCGCTGGCCATTGATGATCCTGGGGTCGCGGCGCTCCTTTTTGGTCATGGAGGAGATAATCGCCTCCTGACGCTTGAGCACCTTGTCGTCGAGATTGGCTTCAGCGATCTGCGCCTTGACCTTGCCGACCCCGGGCAACATCCCCAAAAGCCCCTGCATGCCGCCCATTTTGCGCATCTGCGCAAGCTGCTCGGCCAGATCATCAAGGTCGAACTCGCCCTTGACCATCTTCTTGGCGAGCTTCTCGGCCTTGTCTTTGTCGATGGTTTCGGCGGCTCGTTCCACCAGCGAAACAACATCGCCCATGCCGAGGATGCGGCCCGCGATGCGGCTCCCGTGGAAGTCCTCGAGCGCATCGAGCTTTTCGCCGGTGCCCAGCAGCTTGATCGGCGCACCGGTGACGGCCCGCATGGAGAGCGCCGCGCCGCCGCGCCCGTCGCCGTCGACACGGGTGAGCACGATGCCGGTCAGCTTCATGCGGTCGTTGAAGGTCTTGGCGACGTTGACCGCGTCCTGGCCGGTCAGCGCATCGGCGACCAGCAGGATTTCATGCGGGCCGGTCGCGGCCTTGACCGTCTCGATTTCCGCCATCAGCTGCTCGTCGATATGGAGCCGGCCGGCGGTGTCGAGCATCACCACGTCGTAGCCCGACAGCTTGGCGCTCGAAAATGCGCGCCTGGCGATATCGGCGGGTTGCTGGCCCTCGATGATGGCGAGCGTGTCGACCCCGGTCTGCTCGCCCAGGACTTTCAGCTGCGCCTGCGCGGCCGGTCGGCGCACGTCGAGGGACGCCATCAGCACGCGCTTTTTGTCACGCTCCGTGAGGCGCTTGGCGATCTTCGCCGTCGTCGTGGTTTTGCCCGAACCCTGCAGGCCCACCATCATGATGACGACCGGGGGCACCGCGTTGAGCGAAATCCCGCCCTCGTCCTCGCCCAGCGTCTCGACCAGCGTATCGTGGACGATCTTGACGACCATCTGACCGGGCGTGACGGACTTCAAAACATCCGCGCCGACGGCTTTTTCGCGCACCTTGGCGATGAAATCCTTTGCCACCGGCAACGCGACGTCCGCTTCGAGCAGCGCCACGCGCACTTCGCGCAATGCCTCGTCGACATCGCGCTCGGAGAGCGCCCCGCGGCCCTTCAGCTTGTCGAGCACGCCGGACAGGCGGTTGCTCAAACTCTCGAACATCTCGTCACCATCGTTGTCTCATGCCAAAACGCAAACGCGCCCGCGGGCGAATATCGCTGGCGGACGTCAATCCGCGGACCCTGCACCCAATATAGGTGCTCCGGCGTCCACCGACTGTGGTCTAAGCATGAGATTGGCTTAGGGGGCGCAAATTAGGCGCGGGGAAAGGGGTGAGTCAAGTCGGGCGCGCTCACCCCGGCCGTTCGTGCAGTTGCTCGGCGACCACTGTTGGAAGCGCCAACGAGCTTCGACGATCGGTAACTCGCCGCGACTCTTGGGGAGGCACGCGATCTGCGAGCCGAATTCACCAACCCTGCGACGGGCGGGAGTGCTTCGAACGCTATAACGGCGGCTTCCCGAAGGGGGCATTCGACCGGTATTATGCCTGTATCGATGGCTACAAGGCGCGTGGCTACGTCATCACCCCTGCGGATCCACCGCGCTGATCGACACCCAAATGGCGGGCTGGAGGAGCACCCCATGACCCAGCGTCTCAACCCCTACAAAGTCGCGCCCGAGATGATCAATCCGGTGATGGCGATGGAGGAGGCCGTGAAATCATCCGGCCTCGAAATGAGCCTCCTCCATCTCGTCAAGATCCGCGCGTCGCAGATCAATGGCTGCGCCTATTGCGTCCACATGCACACGCAGGAAGCGCGCCAGGACGGCGAACGGGAGGACCGTGTCCACATGGTCGCGGCGTGGTGGGAATCGTCTCTCTATACCCCGCACGAGCGCGCCGCGCTTGCCTGGACCGATGCGCTGACCCGCCTGCCCGACAGCCATGCAGGTGATGACGCCTACGAACCATTGGGCGCGCAGTTCACCGAAGCCGAAATCGTTAAACTCACGCTCGCCATCGCCACCATTAACGTATGGAATCGCCTCGCCGTCGGATTTCGCTTCAAGCATCCCGGCAAATGGACCGCGTCCCGCGCAACGTAACGGCGTTAACGACGATCCGGCCTTGACGTCGCCTTTGAAACCCGCATTGTCGGGGGGAACATCCAAAGGTTCCCGGGGGGATGAGCATTTCGAGCGAACGCATCATGGAACGCGCCTGCGGGGCGTGCACGGTGTGCTGTACAGCGCTGCCGATCGAAACACGCGAGTTGCGCAAGGCGCCCGGCGTCGCGTGCCGTCATCTGGAACGCAGCGGCTGCGCCATTCACGCGACCCGATACTCCGTGTGCCGCAGCTATTCGTGCGGGTGGCTCACACTTCCCTGGCTGGATGAAAACTTCCGCCCCGAAAAAAGCGGCGTTGTGATTTCTCCCCACGATCAGGATCTGCCCCCCGGCTACACGCAGGGCCTCGAATTTCTCGTCGCGGGCGCGGAAGCGGCGCGCCGCTCCAACGAATTTGCAACCGCCATTACGATTTCGATCGCGAAAGGTTATGCCACGTTCCTGGCGGTTCCCGGCCCGATCGGCCATTTCTCCGCGCGCGTCTTTCTCAATGGCATGCTGGCCGGAGCGGTGACGCGCAGCGACACGCGGGCGGTGCGCGACCTGATCGTCAAGATTCTCAAATCCGCCGCCGGGGCCCCGTTCGAGAAGATGTGCGAAATCTGACCCGCCGGGATTGACGGCGTGCAGGGAATCCCGCCATGTCAATGCCGTAATTGACACTGCTTAATGTCGCGAACGATGCGGGGATTCGCCATGCGCAAAACCATGATATTGAGCCTGTTCCTGACGGCGACGCTCGCCGCGTGCGCGCAGCCGTCGCCGTGGTCGGACTGGGAAAGCGCGCCCAAGACGGGCGGCGCCGCGGTCGCAGGCAGCGAGCCGGGCTACAAGGACTACACGCCCCGCTCCTCGATCGAGAGCGCGCCGCTGGGTGGCGCGCCTGCCGCGCAGGCCCCCGGCACGAGCCCTTACGATACCTCCAGCGCATCCGTTGCCGCCCCCGGCACGCCGACGCCGCTCCATTCAGGCCCGTTTGCCGTCGCGACGCAGCAGCCCGTTGCCTATACCGGAACGCCGGTGGCCCAGCGCACGCTCCCGCTGGCGCTGAGCGGCACCGGCATTTCCAGATAAGCGCGCCACGATGATCCGGGTACGTCATATCATTCAGATTGCCGGCATCAGCGCCTGCCTCGTGTCGCCGGCCTCGGCGCAGACACCGGCGCCATTCACGTTCACCACGCCTGTTTCGCTCAATCATCTGCATGCGGATTTAACGCAGGTGCGCACGCGTTGCTGGATCTTTCCCACCAGCAACTGGCAGGCCTATTCGGGTGCGATCGCGGAGGCCGCGTCCGATCCCCTCCCCACCACGCTGGAAGGGTCCACGCGCAGCTTCAACGGCGAGATCGATCTTCAGGTCCTGCCCCAGAACATCAAGGGCGACCCCAATACCGCGCGTTCCTATCGCTGTCAGGTCGAACTCTTCGAAGCCCCTCATCAGGCGTGGGTCGCCGCCAACGAACTCGATCTGCATTACCCGATCGACCGTTCTGCGGTGACGGTGCCCGAAACCGGCGGGCTGCTCGACCGCTAGGTGCCGAACCCCGCGCGCCGCAACGGCAAATATCGTTGCACCCGCCGCCGCGACACGACAAACTCCCGGCGACACTCAACCAGGGAGGCAACAATGCCAGCTTACATTATCTTCACACGCGAAAAGCTTCGCGATCCGGCAGAAATGGAAAAATACAAGGGGAAGGTCCCCAACTCGTTTCCCGGACATGCCGTCACGCCTCTGGTGCGCTACGGGCGCTATGAGGTGCTTGAGGGCCCCGGGATCGAGGGCGCGGTGGTGCTGCAGTTCCCGACGTTCGACGAAGCCAAGGCCTGGTACAACAGCCCCGCTTACCAGGAAGCCGTCAAGCACCGCTTCCTCGCTGCCGACTACCGCGCGGTCATCGTCGAGGGCATGTAGTCCCCATTCATCGTAAGCAGCCCGGCCGGTGCATCCGGCCGGGTTCATTTTTGCGTGCGGCGCAAAAAAAAGGCCCGGCGAGGGAGGGCCGGGCCTGGCGGACACGGGGGCATCCGCCTGAAGCTGGGGAAGGAAGCGCCGCCCTAGCCGCGCACCATGTAGAGGACCCACGCGCCGAAGCTCTCAAGCCGTTCGAGTCGCGGATTGGCATCGCACGCGGTGATATATCGGGCATTGCGCATCAGGAGGTAGCCAACATTGCGCTTCTTGAGCTGAGCGGGGTCGAGGCCGCCTTCGATGTTGAAGCGGTCCGTCATGTAGGTTTCGAGAACGGTCTTGTCGGGATCTGCCTCGTATTTCGGCCGGCTGGTCGAGTAGATGCCGGTCAGCACGGGGTCCGCATCGACATTTGTGATCATGCGTTCCGGCGCGTTGGCGACCGCCGCCGCGTTGAGGAAGCTGAGATTGTCGATCGCATCGACCACGATGTTGCGCGGGTCGCTGGCGAGAATTTCACGCAGCCGCCGGCCCATCACCAGATCCTCTTTCACAATGAGGTCATTCGCACCCGCGTAGTAGCCCTTGACCGTGTCGTGCGTTTCGATGAACGAGGCCATGAACGCGAGATACGCCAGGACCGCGACCGCGCCGATCCGCACCGGCGCGGAGGCGCGCAAATGATCCGCTGCCGTGACGATCAGCCAGGCGGCGAACGGCATGGCGAGAAGCACCCATATGCCGTCGATACGGAAGGGCGCTGCCAGCGGCACGCTCAAGCTCGCAACCATCATCACACCGAGAATGACGAGCGGCGCAAAAATCAATGCGATCAGTGTGCGCAGCTTTTCGTTCTTCATCGCGACAAGTCCGATGCCCATCACGCCAAAGAGGACCGCCGGACTGGTTGCCGCATCCTTGATGAACAGCACCAGCGCATCCGACTTGAGCGCCTGCACATAGTCGCGCCCATAGGTGTCGGTAAACTGCATGGTCGCCATGCCGAGCCGTTCGAACGATCCGTCGAGGATATAGATCTTGCCCAGCCAGTAGAGTGGAAACACCGACAGCAGCGCACCCGAGACGACGAACGGCACGAAGGGGAGATCGCGCTTGATCAACGCGCGATACGCGATGTAGAGCCCCAGCAGCGCGTTGAGAATCCACGATTCAAACCGCACCATCGAGGCCAGCAACAGCAGCACGCTCGCGATCATCAGATCGCCCGCCGTGCCCTTCTTGAACCACGTGACGAGAAAAGCTGTGCCAAGAATGGTCAGCAGGAATGCTTCCATGTCCGAGAGCGGCGCAACGGCGAGAATAAGCCGCTGGGGAATCGCGAGCGCAAGAACCCCCGCCACGAGCGCGATCAGCCGATTGTCGAACATCCGCCGGGCGAGCAGCATGATCGCCCCGAGGGTCGCCAGCCCGAGCAGGCCGTTCAAAATGCGCGGCGTGACAAACAGGTCGTCGTGAATATAGAGCGCCAGACCGTTCACGATTTTGTTGAGCGGCGTCCAGAACGTCAGCTCGAATGCGTTATCGAAGGTGAGGTTATGGGCGAAGATCGCACGCGCGCTCTCGTCCGCCGAAATCGAATAAAGCCCGGTGTGATAGAGGAAATACTGCAGCAGCGCGCTGGCGACGATGACGCCGGCCGCAAGCAGGGCGTAAGTCGGCTCAGAGATGTCGAGCGCGGGACGGTGGGTCAGGCTTCTGAGGGACTGCGTCAGGGCGCCGATCGCGGTCCGCAAGCCCCCCAGCAGCGCCTTGCCGGCTTTGTCAAAGGTTTGATCTGGCGCCACCCTATGTCCCCTTCGAGTGCAGTCGTCGAGATGATTAACGCACCAGCCGTGGCCGGAGACGAGACAGCCCACACCGAGTGCAAAATGCCTGCCAGTGCGACGTCGCGCGCTCAGCTCTGCCAGGCGTCGCGCAGATGCTGCGGCCACATGTTGGGCGCCAGCAGTAGGACATCATAGCGAATGTCGGCGCTCGCGTAACGGGGATGATGCTGAAGATAGGCTGCCGCCGCGCGGGCCAGCCGCTCGCGCTGGCGCGGGCCGATGGCGGCCACCGCGTCCTGCATGTTGGGTCGCCACTTCACCTCGACGAGGCACAAGGTTCCGTAAGGGGCCGGCCGGCGCTGCCAGGCCACAATATCGATCTCG